>Ga0209058_1004973_pt1 | contig 10489 bp, 10 predicted proteins | sample GraSoiAngelo_147_FD_185904 | JGI IMG/M metagenome (GOLD analysis project Ga0209058, IMG submission 185904) | Grasslands soil microbial communities from the Angelo Coastal Reserve, California, USA - 14_1009_05_40cm (SPAdes) (version 2) | ecosystem: Environmental > Terrestrial > Soil > Grasslands ... | reverse complement strand
ACGTACAGGAACAGGAATAGTGCCGCCGCGATCACTACGTTGACCAAGGGTCCGGCGAACGCGATCGCGAGTTCTTGCGCGGGTTTCTGAGGGATCCGGTCAAGGCGCGCCACCCCCCCGATCGGGAGGAGCGTGATGTCCCGGGTCACGACGCCGAACCGACGCCCCATCAGGGCGTGTCCCAGCTCGTGGAGCAGCACGCATGCGAAGGCGGAGAGGATGAACCCGACGCCCTGCACCGCCTGCGCGCCACCGCCGCGGGCGTAGCTCGCCCAGAAAAGCCACACGATGAAGAGCAGGAACGTCGCGTGGATCCGGACCGGAATACCGGCCACGCTCGCGATCTTCCAGGCCCAGCGCATGGCGATTAGCTGATGGGCAGATCCGCGCGGCTCACGCCGCGGGAGCCGGCTTCAGCTGGATCGCGACCGGCGCGGTGAGCGTGACCTTGAGCTTCTGGCCGGCGGGCACCACGATCTGGTCTCCCTTGGTCGCGACGGCAACGCCGGTCCCGAGCACCGCTCCGACCGCCGCTCCCTTCACGATGCTCTTCTTTCCGCCCAGGATCCCGCCCACGATTCCGCCTGCCACGGCACCGCCGCCGATCTCCTTGGCGCTCTCTCCCGCGTCCCCTTTGCCCTTGAGACGAAACGGCTCGCACGAGATCGCATAGCTCGTGCCGTCGGCCATCGTAAGCTCCGTGAAGCGAAGCGTGAGCTCCGCACCGCCCGCGATCCGCCCCGCAGGGTCGATGTGGGTGACCTGCCCGTGAATGGTGGCGCCCGCCGGAACGATGGTCTTCTCGTTGACCCGAACCGGCTCGAGCGTGCGGACCGTGACCGGATCCCCGACCTTGTTCCTGCCGGTGTCGATCGTGGTCTGCAGGGCTCCGACGAAGGCGGTCCCGGCTGTCAGCGTCTCTTCCTTTTCCTTTTCGGCCACGGCGGTGTTGCGGCCGCAGCCTCCGGCGGAGACGAGCAGGAACGCGAGCGCGGATGCGAGAAGCGCGGGTCGGTGGAGCCGCATGGCGAGGGATCGTTTCACGGGGTCCTCCTCGGTGGCTACTTGGCGGCGGCCGGGGTAGGTCGCGCAACCGGGTGATTGTCTCTCTGCGAACCCTGAGGGGTTGTCTTCGCTTGAATCCATGATGCCCCAGGGGACGCGCAAATGCACCTCCCCTTGTGCGTGGCGACGGGTTAGGTACCTTGATCCACCACCAGCCATAGATCCGCAAACGACAGAAATGTAACATCTTTCCCGGGGGTCGGGATCCCACTGCGGGCTTGACACCGGGGCGAGGCAGGCACGTAATTCCCCGCGGAATCGGTCCGCGCATTCGGGTTCCATCACTCTCCAAGGAGGGATTGTATGTACCGACGGATCCTCGTAGTCGCCGCAGCACTGCTTTCTCTCTATTGCATGGGGTCGCCGACGTTAGCGTACAGCGGGCCGGCGGCTGAGCACCCAAGTGTCGGGGTGGGCTTCCATGACACCGCCGCACCCCTGGGCGTGCGTTGGTGGCTCGCGAGCCAGAAGGTAGGCATCGATCTCGGATTGGGATTCCACTCGGACGACGCGGCGTCGTCAGGGTTTCCGGATGAGAAGTTGACGGGATGGGCGGTTGACGCGGGGGTGCCGATCGTCGTGAAGAGCTGGCCGAGGGTTCACGTCCTCTTCCGGCCCGGGCTTCTTTACCAGAGCCAGCAGGTGGAGAATCCCGCGACGCCCGCCGTGTTCGACACCGAGAATGCGAAGGACCTTTTCATCACTGGGGAGATTGAAGGCGAGGGGTTCATCCTCGAAAACTTCAGCGTGTCCGCGAGCGTGGGGCTCGCGTACGAGAGCTTCAATCCCGCGGATGTGGGGTCGCCCCCGTTCCCGGGCAACGAGACCTTCTTCACGACCCTGGGCAACAACTTCACGGAAGTCGGATTCCACCTCTACTTTCTCCACTAGACCTTAGCGCCGCCCGGCGCCAAGGAGCAGGCGGGCAGAAAAAAGGAGCCCCCGGAGTTTGCCTCCGGGGGCTTTCCCATTCTTGGATCCGGCCTGAAGCTTCGCGACGCCGCCGCCCCGGCGGGTCGGGGCTACGGCGAGAGGTAGCGCTTGAGCCAGGTGTGGATCTCGCGGTTCCAGACGAGCGAGTTTTGAGGCTTCAGGACCCAGTGGTTCTCGTCCGGGAAGAACACGAGCCGCGCGTCGATGCCCTTTGCCTTGTAGATGTTGTAGACCGCCAGCGCCTGGGTGTGCGGAACCCGGTAGTCGCGCTCGCCGTGGGTCACGAGCATGGGGGTCGTGAAGCCGCGTGCGAAGCGAGCCGGGTTCCATCGGTCGATCGCGTCGAGCTTGTCCCAAGGCTCACCGCCATAGGACAGGTGGCGCCCCTGTGTAATGTCGCTTGCGTATTCGGCGAGGAGGTCGAAGACCCCCGCATGGTTGACGAGACACGCGAACCGATCGGTGTTCCCCGCGATCCAGCAGACGAGGTACCCGCCGTAGCTTCCCCCGGTCGCGGCCATGCGCTTCTCGTCGATGAACCCCGTTTCGAGGAGTACGTCGGTGGCGCGCATGATGTCGGTGAACGGCTTGTCGCCGTGCCCTCCCAGGATGCACGCGGCGAAGTCCTGCCCCCATGAGGTGGAGCCATGGAAATTGACGCAGGCGACGACATACCCTGGCGCCGCGAACGCTTGCGGGTTCCAGCGGAAGTGGAAATTGTCGCCGGCGATCCCATGCGGCCCACCGTGGATGACGTGGACGAGCGGCCATTTCCGCCCTGGGTCGAAGCCGGGTGGGAGAACGAGGAACATCTGCACGCGATCGCCGTTCGCACCGGCGAACTCGACTTCGCGCACCTCCCCAAGGGCGACCTCGCTCATCAGCGCATCATTGAACTGCGTGAGCTTCCGGAATCCGCCCCCATCGAGCCGGCACGAAGCCGCCTCGGGGGGCGAGGTCAGCGACTGCGCGGTGAAGTACACCCGCCCGTCGCGCCCGATGCGCAGCCCCGAGATCGTGCCGGCCTCGAGCACGAGCTTCGGAGTCCCACCGGCCTTTCCCAGCGCGTACAGCACGACGCGTCCGCGGTCCTCCGCCTCGAGGACCAAGCTGCCGTCGGGCGCATGCTCCCACGCGGCCGGAGACCGGTCCCAGTCCTCGGTGAGGACCGTGTGCGTCCCCGCCGCCCGGTCGTACCGCACCATCCGTACCCTGTCGGCGTAGAAGTAGGGTGAGCGCTGCATACCGTAGACGATCGATTTCCCATCCCATGAGTAGCGAGGCCGGCTGCAATCGGCCGAATTGGGAGGGGTCCCTTCGGGGGTGAGGCACCGAACGGGGCCTTTCCCCGTCGTGGCCACGGTATGGACCGCCCAGCGGAGGAGCTGGTGCGGCGGCAGGCTCGAGTTCGCGGAAAACGCGATCTCCGCCCCGTCGGGGGAAATATCGTAGTGCCCGGCCGGGTCCATCAAATCGAACCAGCCGGTGCCGCCGGGCGTGAGGTCGGTCAGCCGGCGGGTTGGCAGATCGAACACGAAAAGATGCGGCCGTTCCCCGTCGAGGAGCCAGTGATCCCAGAACCGATACACCCGATCCTCGGTGATGTGGACCTTGACCGGATCCTTCGCGCGCTTCTCGAGCAGGTCCTTGGTGCCCTCGGGGGTCGGAGCCTCGTCGAGCAGCATCGCCACGAACGCGATCCTTTTCCCGTCCGGAAACCATTTCGGATCGAATACGCCGAGCGGAAAATCTGTTAACCGCTCGGCTTCCCCCCCGTCGAGTGGCATGATGTGGAGTTGTAGCTTTTCCTCAGCCCGGGCCCGCGTGAAGGATACCCACTGTCCGTCCGGAGACACGGCGGGATCGGTGCTCCCGTACTCTTCTGATGTCAGCGGGCGCGGGCCGCCCCCTTCCGTGGGAACGAGCCAGAGCCGATGCTTCCCCTTGTTCGCCTCGAGATCGTATGTGGTGACGGAAACAACGATTCCGTCGCCCTTCGGGGTCGGCTGGGGCGTGCCGACGCGGGCGACCTTCCAAAGATCCTCTGCCGTGAGTCGGCGCTTGGCTGTATTGCTGCCCGGATAGAGGAGGGTTGTCTGGCTGTCAGCGACGTGCAAACGACCTCCGGCGGGTACCGGGGACCCCGAATGCGGGGAGAGACTTCAGGACACTCGGAATCGAGGACTATATCGCGGACGCACGCTCAATTCCAGCCCGCACTTCGGAGGACTGGATTAGGTGGACCTGGGCCCGGCCGAGCTCACGGAGGGCCTCCTCTCCCGTCTTCGAGTCCACCGGGCGCGTCGCGTCCACAATGACGAAGACCCGGACGTCCGGCAGGAGGCGGCGCGCATCGAGGGAGCTCCACCGAACGCAGTAGTCCAGGGTCAGGCCCGCCACGTAGATCCGGGTCACTCCCCGCGCGCGCAAGTAACCGTCGAGGCCCGTCGGGTTTCGGCCCGCGTTGTCCGAGAAGCCGGAGTAGCTGTCGACCATTGGGTCGTAGCCTTTCCGGATCACGGCCTGGATCCGCGTCTGGTCCAGATCCGGATGGAGCTCCGCCCCGCGGGTCCCCTGCACGCAGTGATCCGGCCAGAACGTCTGGGGGAGCCCCCCCAGCATTCCCTGATCGAAAGGCTTCGTGCCGGGGTGCTGGCTGGCGAAGCTCCGGTGATCCCTCGGATGCCAATCCTGTGTCGCGACCCGGATCGGAAAGAGCGGCATCAACGCGTTGATGATCGGCACCACCTCCGCGCCCCCACGGACGGGCAGCTCACGGGCCTCCGAGATGAATCCATTTTGAACGTCGACAACGATAAGCGCTGAATTCCCGCTCATCCGGCTCTCGCCTCCTCGATGAGCCGCAAGCGCAGCTCATGAAGCTTTGGACTCAGGGAAACCCGGTATCGATGGGGGTTCATCAGCCGAAGGGAGCCCTCGGGCAGCGACCTGAGCTCCGTTGCGGTCCGCTTTGCGAGGGCGGGAAGCGCGGCGGGACTCAAGACCCGCGACCCGCGGTCCATCACCACCGTCCGTAGGTCCTCGAGCCGCGTATCGCCCGGAATCGGCGCGTGGCGAAGTGGATGGCTCGGATCGAAGACCTGAGCGCCCGGACCGATCGTCTCGCCCTCCAGGCCGATCACGTCCATTTCGAACCCACCGTCGGGACGGATCACGCGCCACAGCTGCTTCTTCCCGGGGATCGTGCCCTTGGAAGGATCGCCGCTCACCTTGACCTTGGGTTTCCCGTCGATCTCGACGAGCTTGTAGATGCCCCCAAGCGCTCCTCCCCCCTGTCCCGCTCCGGTCACGAGCCGCGTTCCCACGCCGTAGAGATCCACGAGCCCGCCTTCCGAGCGGATGGATTGGATCACGTGCTCGTCCAGCTCGTTGGAGGCTAGGATCTTCACGTGGGTCAATCCCGCTTCGTCGAGGAGTCGCCGCGATTCCCGGCTCAGGTAGGCAAGATCCCCGGAATCCAGGCGCACTCCCGACAGCTTGTGCCCGCCGGCCTCCAGCTCCTTCGCGACCGTGATCGCGTTCGGGATTCCACTCCGCAGCGTGTCGTAGGTGTCGACGAGCAACACGCAGTCGTCCGGAAACGAGGTGGCGTACGCGCGAAACGCCTCGAGCTCGGTGCGGAAGGACATCACCCAGCTGTGCGCCTGGGTCCCCGCGACGGGAAGACCGAACGCCTTCCCCGCGGCGAGATTGCTCGTCGTGAGCACCCCCCCGACGGCCGCGGCGCGCGTGGCCGAGATCGCGCCGTCCGGTCCCTGGGCGCGCCTTGTTCCGAACTCCACCACCTTGGCGGGCGCGGCGGCCCGCACCACACGTGAAGCCTTCGTCGCGATCAAGGTTTGGAAATTGACGATATTCAGGAGCGCAGTTTCGACGAGCTGCGTTTCCGCCAGGGCTCCTTGCACGGTGAGGATCGGTTCGTACGGAAAGACCGCCGTGCCCTCCGGCACGGCGGTGACGGTTCCCTTGAAGCGAATGGACGAGAGGTAAGCGATGAATGGGCCGCGGAACAGACCGATCGACTCGATGTAGTCCAGATCGTCTTCCCGGAATCTCAAGGACTCCAGGAACTCGAGCGCCGGGTCCAGGCCGGCCATCACCGCGTATCCACCGTCAAACGGGAGCTCGCGGAAGAAAAGATCGAACGTCGCGGGAAGCTGATGCATGCCTTGCTCGAAGTAACCCGCGAGCATCGTCAGCTCGTAGAGATCCGTCAGCAGGGCGGACGGCGCCACGGCTTCTCCCCCTCGGGGGTCAGAAACGGAATAGCGCGGCGATCGGTCCCGGACCGGGCATCCATGCGCGCGGAACCACGTACACCTCGCCGCCACGTTTCAGCGATTCTTCGGCGATGTCGTCAAGCACGTCGGCGTCTTCCGCGTTCATCCGCCGCGCGTGGACCTGAACCGACCCCGTCTTGCGGTCCAGGATCCCCCAGACCGATTCCTCTTCCGCGACCAGGAGCAGCTGCACGCGGCCGGTCACCGCGGCCACGGCGATCTCCTCGAGCTGCTCCGATGCGCGGCCGGTCCCGGCTCGCTCGCGATAACGCGCCACCCAGGTCTCGACTCGCTCCTGGAGCACCCGGCTCACGATCGGCCACGCCTCGGCGTGGATCTGGTCCGAAGGAGCGCGTTCGTAGTTTCCCTCGAGACCGGCCCCGAGAAGGTCGGGGTAACGGTTCACCTGCCTGTAGATCGGGTGGTAGTACTTGACGGCTGCGAGCACAAGCGGCATCCGCTCGTCGCGGAGATACTCGTGCAGGCCCCGGTCGATGGCATTGAAGAACCGGAGCAGCTCCTCTTTCTTCCGCTCCTTCCCCGGGCCTCTCCCGTGAAAGACGCCGCCCTGGACCCACCCACCCGCTGCCGAAAAGGACCGGTCGTGGTGGGGAACCCCGAGCGCTTCCCGGAGGCTTGACGGCACGCCTTGCAGGTTGACCGCGCCCGCGCCGAACGGGCTCCCCTCGTAGAGGGTCACCGCGTTCTGGCTCACCGCGAGGACGAGGTACCGGCTGTTCGAGTGGAGGAATTTAAGCAGAGGTTTTGTGTGATACGTGTCCGCGACGACGACGAGCTCCGGAACGGGGATGGGGAGACGGTACACGGCCGTCGTGCTCTCGGACCGAAATAGCGCGAGCCCGTCGAGTGAAGACTCCCAGTGGCGATCTGTTTCGAGCTGCCGCAGGGGTCCGAGGAACGCCTCCGCGTCACGGCTCTTGTACCTCGTCCCGAGAAGCTCCCCCGCCTGATGCAGCAGGGCCCGGAAGCGCACCGGGTCCTGTTTCCATTCCGGGTGACGACGATGGGTCGGCAAGTAGAGCGATAGAAGGGGCCCCGGCCCGTTGGTCAACAAGAGGCGCTGCAACTCTTCAGCGCGGAAGGACTGAATCATGGAACGGGGGACCTCCGGGGTTAAGCGGGTTTCGGAGCGGGCGGCGGGAGCACGCGCGCCTCGACGATGGACGCGAAGCCGCATGTGCCGTGGGTGCCGTCACAGAATGGTTTGTTCGAGGACTGACCGCAGCGGCAGAGAGAGATCATCGTGCGGCCGGCCAGATCGAACGGCCTCCCCTCCTGGTCGAGGATCGTGAAATCCCCCTCGATCCGGATCGACCCATTGTTGCGAATCGTGACCGTGGCTCCCGGCATGAATCCTCCTGGTCGTGTGCGCGATTCCGGGCGGCGGGCGATCGCCTCCACGGGAAATCGAGTTGAGTATATACTCCCCGGAACGCATGGCTCATCAATACATCTTCACGATGAAGGACCTCCGCAAGGTCTATCCCCCGAACCGCGAGGTTTTGAAGGGGATCTGGCTCTCGTTTCTCCCGGGCGCCAAAATCGGTGTGCTCGGGCTGAACGGCGCCGGAAAGAGCACCCTGCTCCGCATCATGGCGGGCGTCGAGGAACCCTCGGGAGGCGAGGCGCGACCCGCCAAGGGAATCCGCGTCGGGTACCTCCCGCAAGAGCCCGTGCTCGATCCGTCGAAGGACGTGCTCGGAAATATCGAGGAGGGCGTGGCCGATACGCGCGCCCTGCTCCAGCGGTTCAACGAGCTGAATCTCAAGCTTGGCGAAAGCCTCTCCGAGAGCGAGATGGAGCGCGTGCTCGACGAGCACGGCCGCGTGATGGCGGAGATCGAGACCAAGAACGCCTGGGAGCTGGATCGCACGGTCGAGATCGCGATGGACGCGCTGCGCGTGCCGCCCGGCGACACGAAGGTGGAGACGCTCTCGGGCGGAGAGCGCAGGCGCGTGGCGCTCTGCCGACTGCTCCTTAAGCACCCCGATCTTCTCCTCCTCGACGAGCCGACCAACCACCTCGACGCGGAGTCGGTAGCCTGGCTGGAGCGTTTCCTCAAGGAGTATCCCGGCACGGTTGTCGCCGTGACCCACGACCGTTACTTCCTGGACAACGTGGCGGGATGGATTCTCGAGCTGGACCGGGGCGCGGGCATCCCCTGGGAGGGCAATTACTCCTCGTGGCTCGAACAGAAACAGGAGCGTCTCTCGCTCGAGGAGAAGGCGGAATCGGCGCGGCAGCGCACCCTGAAGCGCGAGCTCGAGTGGATCCGCATGTCGCCGCGCGCGCGGCAGGCGAAGAGCAAGGCGCGCGTCACCGCTTACGAGGATCTGCTGCGCCAGGAGACGGAGAAACGCCAGGACTCCGTGGAAATCTCCATCCCCGCCGGTCCGCGCCTCGGAAATCTCGTGGTCGAAGCGCGCGATCTCGTGAAGGGCTACGGAGACCGCGTGCTGATCGACGGGCTCAGCTTCATGCTGCCGCCCGGCGGCATCGTGGGGATCATCGGGCCGAACGGCGCGGGCAAGACGACCCTGTTCCGGCTCATGGCGGGGCTCGAGGCCCCCGATGCCGGCACGGTCCGGATCGGCGATACCGTGAAGCTGGCGGTCGTGGACCAGAGCCGTGACGCTCTGCGCGGCGAGAAGAACGTGTGGGAAGAGATCTCGAACGGCGAGGACGAGATCGAGCTGGGGAGCCGCACCCTGCCCTCGCGCTCCTACGTGGCCATGTTCAACTTCAAGGGGGCCGACCAGCAGAAGCTGGTGAAGAACCTGAGCGGAGGGGAGCGGAACCGGGTCCATCTGGCCAAACTCCTGCGCTCCGGCGGGAATCTCCTGCTGCTGGACGAGCCCACCAACGACCTCGACGTGGACACCCTCCGCGCGCTGGAGGAAGGGATCTTGAACTTCGCCGGGTCGATCTGCGTGATCAGCCACGACCGCTGGTTCCTGGATCGCATCGCCACGCACATGATCGCGTTCGAGGAGGACGGGAGCGTCGTCTGGTTCGAGGGGAACTACCAGGACTACGAGGCGAACCGGCACACGCGCCTGGGCGCCGCCGCCGATCAGCCGCATCGACTCAAATACAAGAAGTTGATCCGGAAGTAGGGCGCCGTGGGCGGCTGCCCCACCCCCCCCTCGATAGTTCTTGCAAGTGTATGCGACGTTAGCTAACATAGCTAACACCCATGGGCAACCTGACTCGCGCCGGAATCGCCAGAGCCACCTCGCGGACTTCTTTTGCTCTCTGGCCCGGCACGGGTAACGTACTCGTCTTCATGCTTGCGATGATCGCCGCGATCGCGGTTCTCGGATCCGCTGTAGGGTACTCTCTAGGCAGACCGGAACGTGGGTCGGGCATCTCGTCTCGGCAAGCCCGCGCTTCTGCCGACGGAGCACTGGCCGCGCAGGCGACAGAGATCGATCGGGCATCCGTTGGGGAGACCCGCGTCGCCAGTTTCCTGGGGCTGGAGTTCGGCATGAGCGAGGAAGCCATCATCGCGCAGAAGCAAGACCTCGGAACGTCGTGGGGAAACCTGACCGTCGCGCATACGCTCGCGGCCAGCGACAGGCAAGGCATGACCGTGGCCCAGGTGCTCCAACTCCACGACCGCGGGATGGGTTGGGGCCAAGTCGCGGCCGCGCTCCGTTTCGAGCTGAACGACGCCGTCAGAGCCGTGAATGCGGAGCGCCGCGTCGCGAGGGGGCTCATGAAGCCTGACGGAAAGGCCGCACCGATCGGCGGCGACGGGTTCTAGGCTCCGCGCGCATTCCATCGAAGGGGGAAGCTACATGAAACAACTCGGCATACTACTCGTGGTGCTGGGAATCGTCGCGCTGGTCTACGGGGTCTTGGGCGTCGACCGCCAGACCGCGGTGATCGACGTGGGAGGAATCAAGGCGACGGCCACGGAACACAAGACCACTCCGATCGCGACCGTCCTCGGAATCGTCTCCCTCGTCGGCGGCGCCGCCCTCTTGGTGGCCTCGAAGCCCCGCGCCTAGCCGCACCCGCCTCTCTACGCGCCCTCTGGATGCAGTATATAAAAACGTCTTGACGGTGTTCGCTTCGTAAGCTAACGTAGCTAACATGCATCAAACGCATCTCGGCGAAGAGATTCGCCGGCTTCGGCTGCTGGCCGGTCTGACATTGCGCGGACT
>Ga0209058_1004971_pt1 | contig 10491 bp, 10 predicted proteins | sample GraSoiAngelo_147_FD_185904 | JGI IMG/M metagenome (GOLD analysis project Ga0209058, IMG submission 185904) | Grasslands soil microbial communities from the Angelo Coastal Reserve, California, USA - 14_1009_05_40cm (SPAdes) (version 2) | ecosystem: Environmental > Terrestrial > Soil > Grasslands ... | reverse complement strand
TCTTGGGGTCGGGCGCTACTTGCATATGCAATAAACCTACTCACCCTGAGGTACTTGCAGTTGCAAGGATGGCGACACGACCAAGGAGCTCGCAAGTGGTTGATCAGATCTCGGTTGAGCTGGAACCGGCCCTGACCCTCCGGTATGGACGGCCGCGAGGCCAGGAGCGTTTGAATTGGGCGGCGGATGCACTGACGGCAAACGGCTTCGCGGTCATCAGAGCGAGTAACGCCGCCAAGGCGTATGAGGCGGTGTTAGGCCTGATTCCCGACGGCTCCGAGGTGCATCACGGGGCCTCGCGCACGCTGGAGCTGACCGGCATCGCCGAAGCGCTCGAACGGTCAGGTCGGTTCAAGCCGTTGCGACCACGCATCTGGGCCATGGACCGTCAGACCCAGTCGGATGAGATACGCCGGTTGTCAGCGGCTCCGGACGTGATGCTTGGAAGCGTCCACGCAGTCACGGAGATCGGATCCCTGATGGCTGCGTCGATGAGCGGCAGTCAACTCGGGCCCTACGTGTCTGGTGCGGGGCGGGTCATTCTCGTCGTCGGCGCGCAGAAGGTCGTGGCCGACGTTGATGAGGGCCTTCGTCGCATCAACGAGTATGCGTTGCTCCTCGAGGACGCACGAGCTCAGGCTGCCTAAGGCATCCCCAGCGGGGTCAACAAGATTCTGATCATCAACCGCGAGGTGAATCCCGGCCGCATCACGGTCGTCCTGGTCGATGAGGCGATCGGTTTCTAGAACCTCACTCGACATCGTCATGAAGGAACGCTTGCTGAAGGAAGAAACCGGAGGAATGAAATGACAACGGCAGTCATCGGAATAGGAAACATCGGCGGGACTGTGGCGCGTGATCTGGCTGCGGGGGGTGAGCACGTGGTGCTCTCGGCCGGCAACGTCGATGACGTGAAGAAGCTGGCGGCAGAGATCGGGTCATTGGCGACGGCAGCGGAGAACAATCGTGACGCGGTCGAGCGCGCGGACAATGTGGTGGTCGCGCTCTGGCTCGACGTGATGAAGGTCGTGATACCAGAGGTGGCCGACCTTTTGGGCGGCAAGCTCGTGATCGACACCTCCAATCCCATCTCGGTCGGGGGTGACGGCAAGGTGTCGCGAACGCTTCCCGACGGCCAGTCGGCTGGTGAGGTCGTGTCGGGCCTGCTTCCGCGCGGAACGAAGTACGCCAAGGCTTTCGGAACCCTGCCTGCGCCACTGCTTGCAGCCAGCGCCCATCGCGAGCCGAAGCCGGCCGTCCTCTTTTACACCACCGACGACGTCGCGGCCGCGGGCGAGGTGGAGCGACTGATCCGGATCGCGGGATTCGACGCCGTGAAAGCAGGCGGAGTGCGAGATTCCTTGCGTATCGAGGTCGGCGGCGACCTGCACGCTTTCGGCGGCTTGAACGGCCGCCTGGTGGACAAGGAAGAAGGGGCCTCCCTCGTCGCCTTGTCGAAAGTCTGACTCGGAGGCGTGGCAACTACCTAACTGCAAATGGGGTCAGGGCTTTGCCCCTGACCCCGTTTGCCGCGATTGTCTTGAGGGACGTTTCACGGTCGCCCGAAAGCGCTTTCCGCGCACGCATAGGATCTTTGTCCGGAGGTGAGCTCCAGATACGCCCTGATGTGGTCCGGTGGCAAAGACAGTGCGCTTGCGCTTCAGCGCGCGACTGGTGCGGGCATGCAGGTAGCTCGACTAATCAACATTCACGATGCTGCGACGCATCGAGTGCGGTTCCATGCCACCCGCGTGGAAATGATTCAGGCCCAAGCGCAAGCCGCTGGGATTGAGCTGCGGGCGATCGCCTGTAGTTGGCCGGATCTGGAAGCGCGGCTTGCTGCGGAGTTCGCGGCGTTACGGTCGGAAGGCTTTGCGGGCGTCGTGTTTGGCGACATCCACCTGGCCGACGTTCGCGCCTGGTTTGAGGCGCGGGTGAAGGCTGCTGGCCTTGAGCACATAGAGCCGATCTGGGGCGAAGAACCGCTTCACCTGGTTGGCGAGTTCGTTCATGCCGGCGGCCGGGCAGTCATCACGTGTGTGGACTCGAGCCGACTCGACTCCTCCTGGCTGGGCCGGATCATCGACGAGGTCTTCGTTGAGGAGATAGCCTCCACTCAAGCCGACCCTTGCGGTGAGAACGGTGAGTACCACTCTTTCGCGTTTCAAGGGCCGGTGTTCGCGCACCGGGTGAGCTGGAAACTGGGCGAGACCCGATCCGAAGCGGGCTTTTCGCAGCTCGATCTTTTGCCCGCCTAACTACTCAACAGTGATCTTGCTCTTATGGCCTTTGGCCCGATGGGGATCCCTGAGCGTTGGGCGAACAACAGCCTTGACGCTGCGCTGATCGCGGCCGGCCGTCAGGGCCTTCTCCGTGTCGGCAAGGCCATATTCGCCAGTGACCAGATCGTCAAGACTTACTCGTCCAGAGGCAGCCAGAGCAATTGCGGTCGGCCACGTATTGGCGTAGCGGAATGTGCCGGTAATCACCAGCTCGCGTTGTTGGACCAACCCGAAAGGCAGCCGTAATTCATCTGCGCCCATCCCAACCAGGACGACTGACCCCGCCGGTCGAACCAGACGTACGCCGGCATCAATGGCGGCTGCTGAGCCGGAGCAGTCGATGAAGGCATCGAACTCGCCGGCGAGATCATCAGAGCCCGGGACCGCCGTCTCGGTGGCGCCGCTCGCCACGGCCGCCGACAATCGGTTGCGGTTGACGTCACTCACGGCGATGCGCGTCGCCCCGGCGGCGCGGGCAACCATGACCGTTACCAGACCGATCGGCCCTGCCCCGGCGATGAGCAGTGAAGTCCCGGTCCGCGTGCCGGCTTTATGGTTTGCCCAAATGCCGACAGAAAGCGGTTCCAGCAGAGCAGCTGCGTTGTCACTGATTTCATCGGGCACGGAGTAGGCGAGCTCCGACCTCACTGCGACGAATTCCGACAGAGTGCCATCGACCGGAGGCGTGCCGTGGAAGCGGATGTTGGGACACAGGTTGTATCTACCCGCCCGACACTGACCGCAATGACCGCAAGGCACGCCCGGTTCGATGGCCACACGTTCGCCCACTCGCGCCCGGGAGACTCCCTTGCCGACCTCAACGATTTGACCGGACGATTCGTGTCCCAGGACCAGCGGGCTGCGAACCACGAAATCGGCGATGCGGCCGTGCTCGTAATAGTGGACGTCGGATCCGCAAACTCCGACCGACAGGATCCGGACCAGGACCTCGCCTTCCGACGGAGTTGGAACCGGACGCTGCTCAATTCGGAGATCGCGCGGAGCGTACAGGACCGCTGCGGTCATCGAGCCGTTTGGTCGACCACGATTGCCGGTCGACGTAGACGTGGGCATGGCTGATCAAAGTATTCACCGAACGGCACGGCTGGCGAGTGTCAGGACAGCCACACTCGTGGTCTCGGGTGAAAGCAGCTCGTAGCGGAACATAGGAAGGATGGGGCTGCTCGATTGACCCAACTTCTCGGCCTTGACGTCGGAACCAGCGGTGCGCGTTGTCTCGCGATCGATGAGAACGGCCGCGTTACCGCCACCGCGACGGCTGCCTACCCGCTGCACGCGCCGCATCCGGGCTGGTCGGAACAGCATCCGGAAGACTGGTGGACAGCCAGCCGCGCGGTCGTCGCGAAAGTGGCGCAAGAGGTCGGACGCGACGTGCAGGGCATCGGCCTTGCCGGTCAGATGCACGGCGCGGTGTTCCTCGATGAGCGCGACCATGTCATCCGGCCGGCTCTCCTCTGGAACGACCAGCGCACCGCAGCTCAATGCCAGGCGATCACCGACCGTGTCGGAACTGAGCGCCTCTATCAGATCACCGGCAATCCAGCCCTGACTGGTTTCCAGGCACCGAAGATCCTCTGGCTCCGCGACGAAGAACCAGAGGCGTACGCCGCGCTCGCGACCGTTCTCCTGCCGAAGGACTTCATTCGCCTGCGCCTGTCCGGCGAGCACGCCACCGACGTCTCCGACGCCTCGGGGACCCTCCTGCTGGATCTCAAGACGAGGTCATGGTCGCCCGAGATCCTCGACGCGCTCGAAATCGACAGGCGGTGGCTGCCGCCGGTTTACGAGAGCCCCTTGCAGGCAGGCGAGGTTTCAGAGGGCATAGCGTCGGAACTCGGGCTCAGGTCACGCATAGCGGTCGCAGCCGGAGGCGGTGACAACGCCGCCGCCGCGGTGGGCAACGGCGTGGTCAGACCAGGACTGGCCAGCTGTTCCATCGGCACCAGCGGCGTCCTCTTCGCCCACGCGGAGACCCTCAGGCCTGATCCGTCGGGCCGCCTCCACACCTTCTGTCACGCGGTGCCCGATCGCTACCACCAGATGGGGGTGACCCTGTCGGCAGGAGGCGCGTTGCGCTGGTGGCGCGACGTCGTCGGGCGAAGCGATTACGACGAGCTGACCGAGCTCGCGGAGTCGGCGCGGCCCGGCGCCGAGGGGCTTCTCTTCCTTCCGTACCTCACCGGCGAGCGCACGCCACACCTGGATCCGCGCGCCCGGGCGATGTTTGTCGGGCTCAGCTCCCGCCACGGCCTGGCGCACATGACGCGGGCGGTGTTCGAAGGAGTGGCCTTCAGCCTTCGCGATTCATTCGAGATCATGAAGGAGTTCGGTCTAGATGTGGCGCAGATCAGGATCACGGGCGGAGGCGCCCGCAGCCCGTTCTGGCGCCAGCTCCTGGCCGACGTCTTCGGGCGGCCGATCGCGCGCACGGTCGCGGACGAAGGTCCCGCCTATGGGGCGGCTCTGCTCGCGGGGGTCGCGGCCGGAGTGTTCCGCAATGTGGACGAGGCATGCGCCGTCGTGCAGCTCGGTCCCGACCAGTGCGACCCCGACGCCGGCCGCGCCCGTCTCTACGACGACTACTACTCCGCCTACACGCGTCTTTATCCTGCGACGAGGGCGTCGATGCACGAGCTGAACGGGCTGGCGGCGCGAGATCCCGGCGCTACGCCGGAATGAGCTCGCGCTTCCAGGGCGGGTCGGCGCCTGCGCGTGCGACCGTGAGCGACGCGACAAGGCAGGCGTAATCGAGGGCGGATCGCAGCTGGTCTCGGGACAGGACCAGCGAGGCCCCGATGAGGTGGTGGTCATGAAGCCACGCGAGGATGCCGGCCCCGAAAGCGTCGCCGGCGCCGATCGTGTCCACGACCTCCACCGGAGGGGCCGCGACTCGCACCCGGAGGTCGCGATGGGCGCCGAACGCGCCGTCGGCGCCGAGCGTGACCACGACCACACTCACGCCTTGCCCAAGCAGATCGGCGGCGGCGGCGGCGTAGTCACGATCTGGATAGAGCCAGGTCAGGTCTCGATCGCTCGCCTTGACGACGGTGCTGGCCCGGATCAGGGAGTTGAGGCGATCGCGGTAAGACTCATCGACGAGGCCTGGCCGTACATTCGGGTCGATCATCAGGAGACGGCCGGCGCGCTCTCGCAAGGCAAATTCCGCCAGGGTTGACGCCATGGGCTCGAGGATGAGCCCGAGCGTTCCGATGTGAATTGCGTCGACGTCGGCGGCCAGGTGCTCGGGCACCGCCGACGGTGCGAGGTTCGGGGCGGAGGTTCCGTCGACGAGGAAGTCATACTCCGCGAGCCCGTCGCGGTCGAGGTCCGCCACGGCGATCGTCGTCGGCTCAGGGCCAGTCGATGCGAGCTCGAGGCTCACGCCGTCGGCGGCCAGGAGTGCGGCGAGCTCCTGGCCGGACGTGTCCGTCGAGAGTCGGCCTAGAAACGCCGTAGGCACCCCGAGCCTCGCGAGCGCTCGCGCCGTATTGAACGGCCCGCCCCCCGGCATCGCTTGCTGCGTGCCGTCGGCGTTTCGGATCATGTCCATCAACGCCTCGCCGCAAACGACGATCAAGGTTGGATCTCGCCCGAGCCGCGCTTGATCATCAAGGTCCGCACGATATGCGTCTGAAAGGGAGCCGTATCCCCGTCGAGACGCCGGAATACGATGCCGGCAGCGGTCCTGCCGATCGCGGCGGGGTCCTGGGCGATCACCGTGACCCCGGGGTCCAGGAGGTCGGCGAGGGGAAAGTCGTCAAATCCGACCAGAGCGATCTTCCTGTGCAGCCGCTGCCGGCGAAGCGCGCGAAACGCTCCGATCGTGACCAGGTTCTGCCCGGTGATCAGGGCTGTGGGCGGGCGCGATGACGTGAGCAGCTGCCGCGCCGCGACATCGGCCTTCTCGATTCCCCGCACGTCGAGCTGCACGAGCGACTCGTCGACCTCTATCCCGTGCTCCCGCAGGCCCTCGACAAAGCCGAGGTGACGCTCCTTCGCGGTGGCGATCGAGCGTAGATCGCCCAGATATCCGATTCGCCGGTGGCCGAGCTTGACGAGGTGATGCACTGCGCGCCGGATCCCGGCGGCGTTGTCGGTCACGACCGCGTCGGCGTCCAGCGAGGAGGGGGGGCGGTCGACGAAGACCACCGGTGTGCCGGCCCGGCGTTCGCGGAGCAGGTAGCTGTGGTCGTGGCTCGACGGCTGGATGATCAGCCCATCGACGCGGCGCGAGGCGAAGGCCGCGACCAGACGCCGCTCGCGCCTTTCGTCCTCGTCCGAGCTGCCGGCAAGCACGAGGACCGCCCGCTCCACGGCCACATCCTCGATCGCGCGATGCAGCGCCGAGGCGAAGGGGTTGGCGACGTCCTCGAGCACGACGCCGATGGTCCGGCTTCGGCCATCGGAGCGCCGGAGGCTGCTGGCCGTGAAGTTGTGGCGGTAGTCCAGCCGTTCGCCGGCGGCCGTCACACGCTTGGCCAGCCGGGGTGACACGCCAGCCTCGCCGTTCACCACGCGCGACACCGTCTTCAGGCTGACCTTGGCCAGGGCTGCGACATCGCGCATGGTAGCCCGGCCACGCGGGGCGGTTTCCTTGGTCACCTGCGCCTCCTGAACTCAGGCGAAACGACCCCCGGAAGGGGCCCAAAAAATCTCTTGTTGAAGTCTAAGCCGATATGTGCTATCAATGACAACGTTGTCTATTTGACAACGTTGTCATCCCTTAAGCCCCAGAGGTCCCGGCGGCAGTTCAAAAGGGGGAGAACTCTCTATGAGCGACAGCAAGTTTGGGTTTCCGGATCGGCAGCATAGATGGCGGCTGGTCGCCATGACGGCCATCGGCCTGGTCGTGGCCCTGGTGGGGGCCGCCTGTTCCGGGGCCGGCGGTGGAGGCGGCAGCAGCAAGACCCTCACCGTCGCCGCGGTCGACAACCCGCAGATGGCGGACCTGAAGAAGCTGCTTTCCGACTTTCACAGCGCGCACTCGGACATCGACGTCAAGATCGTGACCCTGCCGGAGGACCAGCTGCGCCAGCAGGTCACCCAGGACGTTGCCGCCAACAGCGGACGGTACGACCTCTTCACGATCGGCACCTACGAGGTCCCACTGTGGGCGAAGAAGGGTTGGATCGAGAATCTCAGCCCGTACATCGCCAAGAGCTCCGACTACGACGTCAACGACCTGATCCCCGGGATCAAGACTGCGCTCAGCTACCAGAACAACCTTTACGCGGTGCCGTTCTACGGCGAGTCCTCGATGCTCATGTACCGCAAGGACATGCTGGCGGCGAAGGGCATCACCATGCCCGACCACCCCACGTGGGACCAGGTCGCGGCCGCCGCCAAGGCGGTCCACAGCTCGAGCACCTCGGGCATCTGCTTGCGCGGCCTGCCCGGCTGGGGCGAGCAGCTGGCCCCGCTGGACACCGTGGTCAACACGTTCGGCGGACGCTGGTTCGACCAGCAGTGGAATGCGCAGTTGAACACCCAGCAGTGGAAGGACGCCGTCACCTTCTACATCAACCTGATCAAGCAGGCCGGCGAGCCGGGGGCCGGCAACGCCGGGTTCGTCGAGTGCCTAAACGCGTACAACAACGGCAAGGTCGCCATGTGGTACGACGCCACCGTCGGCGCCAGCAACTTCACCGGCGACGCAGCCAAGAACTCGGGTTACGCCTATGCGCCGACCAAGGTCAAGGACTGGTCGGGCTGGCTGTGGGCCTGGTCCTTGGGCATGCCCTCCAGCAGCAAGAAGAAGGACGCCGCGTGGACCTTCGCCGACTGGGCCACCTCCAAGGCCTACATCAAGCTCGTCGGCACCAAGCTCGGCTGGGCGCACGTGCCTCCAGGCACACGCACCTCCACCTACGCACTGTCTGAGTACCAGCAGGCGGCCAGTGGATTCGCGCAGGTCACCATGGAATCGATCGCGCACGCGGACGTGACCCACGCCACCGTCGACCCGGTGCCCTACGTCGGGATCCAGTACGTCGACATCGATGAGTTCCAGCAGCTCGGCGACCAGGTCTCGCAGGAATTTGCCAAGGTCATAGCCGGAGGCCAGACCGTCGACCAGGCGCTCGTCAAGGCGCAGGCGCTGGCCGATGCGGTCGGCAAGAAGTACAAGACATAGCGACTCTCCTCCGGCCGGCGACCAGGAACGGAGGCGCGGGCCCGACCGCGCCCTCCGTTTCCCGCCGGGAGGGGTGGGCGCGCCGCCTGCCGCTGCTCCCGGCGTTCATCTACATCTTCCTGGTCACGCAGATCCCCTTCGTGCTCACCGTCTACTACAGCTTCTTCGAGTGGAACCTGCTCAAGCCGGGAAGCTTCAAGTTCGCGTGGCTCGAGAACTACGCGGCGCTCATCACCAACTCGAGCATCCGAGTAGCGATCTGGAACACGGTTCTCCTGACTCTGTGCGTGATCGGGATCTCGGTCGTGCTTGGGCTCGCGGTGGCCATGCTCCTCAACTCGGACGTCTTCGGCAAGGGGTTCATGAGGACCCTGATGATCGCGCCGTTCCTCATCATGCCGACGGCCGGAGCCCTGGTCTGGAAGGACACCTTGCTCAACCCGCTGTTCGGGCTGCTTCCTTATCTGCTCACCCCTTTCGGCCTGAGCCGCGTCGACTGGGTCAACCAGTTCCCGATGGTCACGGTGGTGGCCGTCGAAGTCTGGCGCTGGACGCCGTTCATGATGCTGATCATCCTGGCCGGCCTGCAGTCGCAGAACCCTGAGGTGCTCGAGGCCGCGCGGGTCGACGGCGCGAGCGCCTTCCAGGCGTTCCGCCGCATCACGCTGCCGCTGGCCAGACCTTTCATCGAGCTCGGGGCTCTCCTGGGATCGCTGTTCGTCGTCCAGACCTACGACTCGATCTTCATGCTGACCTACGGCGGCCCCGGAGAAGACACGACCAACATTCCCTTCCTGCTGTACCTAGTCGCGTTCCAGGGTTACAACATCGGACAGGCATCGGCGATCGGCGTCGTCGCCGTGATCATGACGACCATCGTCGCCACCTTCGCCCTGCGCACGCTCTTCTCCATCTTTCAGATCGAGGCGCGGCGATGAAAGAGGCGACGACCAGCCTTCGCTCGAAGCTGACGTGGTCGATCGTGGGCTGGCTGATCGTGTTCGTCTTTTTCTTCCCGGTCCTGTGGATGTGGCTCGAAGCCTTCAAGACGGAGCCGCAGGCGGCGAGCACCCCGCCCACCATCTTCTTTGCGCCGACGCTCGAGGAATTTCAGGAGGTCCTCTCGGGCGACTTTCCGCCGTTCTTCATCAACTCGGCGATCGCCAGCGTGGTCTCGACTTTCCTCGTCCTGGCGCTTGGGCTGCCGGCCGCCTACGCGCTCGCGATCCGGCCGGTGAAGAGGGCTCAGGACGCGCTGTTCTTCTTCATCTCGACGCGCTTCCTGCCCTTTGCGGCCAGCCTGGTTCCGCTGTACCTGCTGGCGCGCGACCTGCAGCTCCTGGACAACATCCTCGCCCTGATCCTCATCTACACCACCATCAACCTGCCATTGGGCGTCTGGCTCCTGCGCTCCTTCCTGCTCGAGATTCCGCACGACCTGTTCGAGGCGGCGCGCGTCGACGGCGCCGGATTCCGCCACGAGATCCTGCAGATCGTGGTGCCGCTGATCGCGCCCGGGCTCGCGGCCACGTCCTTGATCTGCCTCATCTTCAGCTGGAACGAGTTCTTCTACGCGGTGAACTTCACGTCCTCGGTCGCGGCGACGGCGCCGATCTTCCTCGTCAGCTTCATCAGCGGCCGGGGCCTGTTCTACGCCAAGCTGGCCGCGGCCGCGACGCTGGCCAGCCTGCCCGTGCTGCTCGCCGGCTGGATCGCCCAGAAGCAGCTGATCCGCGGCCTGACCATGGGTGCTGTCAAATAGGGAAGGTCACATGAAGGCCGTCGTCATCGACTCCCCCAACGAGCTGACCATCAAGAAGATCGCCGACCCCACGCCGAAGGCCGACGAGGTGGTGGTCAAGGTCGACGCGTGCGGGATCTGCGGCACGGACATCCACGTCCTGCGGGGCGAGTTCGAGCCCACCCGCTACCCGATCGTGCCGGGTCACGAGTTCTGCGGCGAGGTGGTCGGCGCCGGGCGTGGCGTGCGCAACCTGAAGACCGGCGACTTCGTCGCCGTGGACCCGTCGCTTTTCGACGGTTCGTGCCGCCAGT
>Ga0209058_1004968_pt1 | contig 10494 bp, 7 predicted proteins | sample GraSoiAngelo_147_FD_185904 | JGI IMG/M metagenome (GOLD analysis project Ga0209058, IMG submission 185904) | Grasslands soil microbial communities from the Angelo Coastal Reserve, California, USA - 14_1009_05_40cm (SPAdes) (version 2) | ecosystem: Environmental > Terrestrial > Soil > Grasslands ... | reverse complement strand
CTCCAGCGCGGTTTCCTTGTTGGCGAGGTCCATCAGGACCTGCGTCCGCTCGCGCGCCTGCACGTTCTGGAAGGTCACGCTGCGGTCAGCCGGGTCGAGGCCGATGTCCTGCATGTGCTGGGTGCACGCGGCGCGGATGTCCACCTCCCGCAGCTCCACGCCCAGGGCGCCCGCGAGCTGGCGCGCGTTGTCGAGCGTGCGCGAGGTGGTGCCGAAGCCGGGCATGGTCACGGCCAGGATCCCCGCCCGCGGCAGGCCGAGCAGGTCGAAGGTCCGCGCCGCGACGAGGAGCGCGAGCGTCGAGTCGAGGCCGCCCGAGAGCCCCAGCGTGACGCGGCGCAGGCGCGTGTGCTCGAGACGCTTCGCCAGCCCCGCGGTCTGGATCGAGAAGATCTCCTGGCAGCGCTCGTCGAGGGTGGCGGGATCCGCGGGGACGAACGGGTGCCGCTCGAACTCCCGGATCAGGCGGTGTGGCGACGGGGCCGGGATGGGAGCGAGGGTCACCTTGCGGTAATCGCCGGGCAGGGCATGCACGCCTTCGGCGAAGGACGTCTGCCGCACGCGCTCCACGAGGAGGCGCTCGGTGTCCACGTCGGTCACGACCAGCTCGCCGTCGCGGCGGAAGCGCTCGCTCTCCGCGAGCACGGTCGCGTTCTCGGCGATGAGGAGGTGGCCGCCGAAGACGACGTCGGTCGTGGACTCGTGGACGCCGGTGTTGGCATAGACGTAGGCGGCGACGGCGCGGCCCGACTGCACCTTCACCAGCTCGCGGCGGTATTCCGCCTTGCCCACGAGGTCGTTCGACGCCGAGGGGCACAGCAGCACGGTGGCCCCCGCCATGGCGTGGAGGCTGCTCGGCGGCACGGGCGCCCAGAGGTCCTCGCAGATCTCCACCCCCAGGCTCACGCCCGGCTCCGGCTCGAGCGCGAACAGCAGGCGCGGGCCGAAGGGCGCCGTCGTCCCCGCCAGCATCACCTCGCCGCCGGCGGCTTCTCGCGACGACGAGAACCAGCGCTCCTCGTAGTACTCCTTGTAGCCCGGCAGGTAGGTCTTCGGGACGACACCCAGCAACCGGCCGGACTGGACGACCGCGGCCGCATTGAAGAGTCGCCCCTCGAGCGCCACGGGCAGCCCGGCCACGATCACCATCGGCATCTTCGCCGTCGCGCGCATCAGGCGGGCCAGCTCGCGCTCGGCGCCGCCGACGAGCGTCTCCAGGCTGAAGAAGAGGTCGCCGGCCGTGTACCCCGTGAGCGCCAGCTCGGGCAGCAGGAGGACCTGCACGCCGAGGCCGTGCGCCCTCCGCACGAAGCGCAGGATCTGGTCGACGTTTCGCCGCGGATCCGCGACCGTGACCGGCGGGCAGGCCGCGGCGACGCGGAGGAACCCGTACGGGGCGGTCAGCATGAACAAAGAATACACCGCCTCCGCGGGCTCTAGAACGTCACCTTCGCCGCCAGTTGCACGATCCTCTGCGTGTCCGAGAAGTTCACCTGCGTCCCGGCGTCCGCTCCGAAGTTCAGCCGCGGGTTGGACAGGTTGAGCTGTGGGATGAGGACGCCTCCCGTGAAGTTGTAGAGCGTGGTGCGCTGGGAGGTGATGTTGGTGTGGTTGAAGACGTTGAACGCCTCCCCGATCAGCTCGAGCCTCGCCTTCGGTCCGAGCGGGATCCGGCGCGAGACGCGCATGTCCAGGTTGTAGCTGGTCGGGAGCCGGTGGGTGTTGCGGCTGCCGGGCACGATGTCGTTGAACCTGTTGCCGTCGTTGTTGAGATCGTTGGTGACCTGCTCCGAGTAGGGCTGGCCGCTTTGCAGCGCGGCGATCCAGCTCATGGACCACCCGTCCAGCAGCGCCCTGGCGGCACCGTGCGAGCTCTTCCAGTAGGACAGGTCCCAGTAGCCGCTGAACACCGCGCGGTGCCGCACGTCGTTGTCGCCCGGGGCGTAGTCGGCCTGGAAATCGGCGGGGTTCGAGGCGTACTTCGAGTCGTCGCCGGCGTTGCCGGGCACGACCGCGGTGGCGTCGGGCTTCGTGTCCTGGACCTTGCCCAGCGTGTACGCGAAGCTCGCCTGCAGGCTCTGCCGGAAGCGCTTCTTCACCTCGATCGTCACACCGTTGTAGTTGGACTTCGCGGTGCTCTCGAAACGGATGATGCGGTCGAAGTTCGCGAACGGCCGCACGTCGGGGAAGCGCATCACGGTCACGCTGCCCCCGCCCTGGACGGCCACGCTCACCGGCGCCGGCGTGCCCACGTTGAAGTCGCGCGAGCGCTGCAGGTCGCGCCCGGCCACGAAGAGGTAGCTGGCGCCGACGGAGAGGTCGGTGGCGAGCGCGTACTCCACGCCGGCGCTCGCCTGATGCACCATCGGGTTCTGGTAGTCCTTGTCGAAGACGAAGATGCTGGGCTTGATCCCGGCCACGCCGACCGGGGGAGCCGACAGCGTGCCCGGGTACTTCGGCGCGTTGTTGCCGCTCACGCGCACCGAGATCACGTTGACGCCGTTGTTGGAATGAGCGGTGCCCACCATGATCGACGGCGTGCGCCCGTAGAAGAGCCCGTAGCCCGCGCGGAACACGGTCCTGGAGTTGGGCGTCCACGCGAGGCCGAGGCGCGGCCCGAAGTTGTTCTTGTCCGTGTTGAGGAAGCTGGTATCGATCCCGGCCGCGGCGAGCTGCGGGTCGGGGTTGCGCACGTGGGGCTGTTTGAACGACTGCAGGTCGTAGCGCACGCCCATCGTGACCGTCAGCTCCTTCCGGACCCGCCACTCGTCCTGCACGAACGCCGCGAACTCCAGGATGTCGGGATGCGTCTCGGGGCCGGTGGTGTTGATGCCGCCGAAGTTCTGCTGGTAGCTCTCGCCGGAGCCGTTGGGGATCCCGCGGTTGAAGCTGGCCAGCGAGTTGAACGTATAGGAGCCGCCGAAGAAGCCGGGGAAGAAATTGAAGATGCTGTCGTGGTTGACGTCGGCCCCGATCTTCCACGAGTGGACGCCCCGGATCCAGGTCACGGTGTCGGCGACCTGCCCGCGCTTGATCGTCGTCTCGCGCGGCGAAAAATTGTTCCTCCCGAACGTGAGGATGCGTTGGCCGCTCTGGTTGAGCACGACCTCGGGATCGTTGGTATTGGAGAGCCCGGGTTCGGAGTCCCGCGCGTACTGGGCCCGCAGCTCGTTGAAGAACGTGGAGCTGAAGACCGAAGACAGGGAGCCGTTGACGGTGCGGGTGCGCACGAGGGAGTTCCCGCTGTGCTCCTCGGCGTTGGTGGGGCCGCTGTTCTCGAAGTTCTGACCGGTGAAGTTCTGGTGGTTGTAGCGGACGGTCAGGCGGTGGCGCGGATCGAGCTGGTAGTCGAGCTTGGCCAGGAACACGTCCTGGTTGCGGGCCTGCTCGTAGTCGTTGGCCTTGCTGCGTGCCGTGGCCAGGGCGGCCTGCGTGTCGGCGTCGGTCGGCAGGTTGGCGGGCAGGGTCAGGATGATCGGGTTGGGGATCGTCTGCCGCTGGCCGTCGTACGAGAGGAAGAAGAAGGCCTTGTCCTTCACCACCGGCCCGCCCAGCGAGCCGCCGAACTGGTTCACGCGGAACGGTTGCCGCGCCCGGATGGGGACGCTGATCTTGTTGGCGTAGCTGTTCGCGTTGAGGCTCTTGTCCCGGTAGAACTCGAAGGCCGACCCGTGGAAGTCGTTGGTCCCCGACTTGGTGACCACGTTGATGACCGCGCCGCCCGCCCGCCCGTACTCCGCCGAGTACGCGTTGCGGTTGACCTGGAACTCCTGCACCGCGTCCTGGCTGAACTGGTAGGGCGCGCGGCCGGAGCCGGTCCGGCCGAGGGTCTGGCCGAAGAACGTGTTGTTGTTGTCGGCGCCGTCGATGACGAGGCTGTTGAGCGTGCCCCGCTGGCCGGCGAAGCTGATGTCGCCGCCGCGCACGTCGCGGTTGACGCCGGGGGTGGTGAGCACGAAGTCGATGAAGTTCCGGCCGTTCACGGGCAGGTTGGCCACCGCGCGCTCGCCCACGGTGGAGGCCTGATGGGTGCGGCTCGGCTCCACGATCGGGGCCTCGGCGGTGACCGTCACCTCCTCCTGGGCGGAGGCGACCTTGAGCGTCAGGTCTGCGTTCAGGACCTGGCCGATGTTGAGGGTCAGGCTCGGCCGCTTGGTGGTGGCGAACCCGGTGAGCGCCGCCGTCACCTCGTAGGTGCCGACCGGCAGCAGCGGGGCGCGGTAGACGCCCTTGGCGTCGGTCTGCGTCTCGCGGACGATGCCGGTGCCCATGTTCCGGATCGTGACGTTGACGCCCGGAAGCACGCCCCCGGACTCGTCGGTGACGGTGCCTTCGATGGCGCCGCCCGCGGCCAATGACTGCGCGCGGGCGACGGGAACAGCGAGGATGAGGACGAGGCCGGCCGGAACGACCGCGTTCAATACGCCGCGTCTCGACATGAGGTCTTCTCCTTGGATGCCGCAGCGTAGCCCGGCCCGGCCTCGGCCGTCAACGACGAACGGGTGACGAACGCGCGATGAGGCGGCGCTACTTCTTGCGCGTGAGGACGAACCTGTGTTCGCCCGCCTGCTGGCCGGCCTTGTAGACGGTCCGGTCCTCCTCGAGGCGGTCGGGGCCCGTGAACCGGATCCAGCCGTCGTGGACGTGAAGGTCGCGGGCCGGCGCGAAGTTGGTTCCGCCGTCGAAGGCGAACACCAGCCCGTCGGCGCTGGCGCTCTTGAGCTTGAAGCGCGGCTGGTTGCCCACCGCGCAGTAGTGCGTCGCCACGAGCTGGCCGTCGACGAGGTGATACACGCTGAGCATCTCGTGCTCGGTCCCCGGGAAGAGCAGCTCGCGCACGATCGTGCCGCCGGGGCCGACCTCGTAGCGGATCGAGGCCGGGGGCCCGCCCGGCGCGCCCACCGCGCCCTGCCACTGGCCAGGGACTTGAGGCGCTCGAAGGCGGCCTTGCCGTCGGCCGAAGCCGACGCCGCCGGCGCCGAGAGCGCGAAGATCGTGAAGACGACTCCCGTGATCATGCTCATGACTCCTTGGCGACGGCGGCGGGGCCGCCGTAGCGGTTCGTGGCGTAGCCGACGATGACTCCGAGCAGGCTCCCCGGCAGCATGATCTGCCAGTAGTAGCCGTTCATGCGCGCGATCAGGAAGGCCAGGAACGCCCCCACCAGCAGGCCGAACACGATGCCCAGCGGCAGCGAGCGTACCTTGCGCTCGAAGAGCCCGATGAGCAGGCCCGTGATGATCCCCTTGATCGTGGAGCCGATCACGATGCCCACGATCTCCGGCCGCGTCTCCGGAGCGGAGAGGAGGGCGCTCAGGCCGTCGACGATCCCGAGCAGGCCGCCGAGCAGCATTCCGAACACCGGCTTGTTGAGCATTGCCTGACCCCTTATTCAATGACCCCTTCACTAAGCCCCTCCAATCCCCACGTAGGAGGAGGGGAATGCGGTTCTCTAACGCCCTGCCCCGCCTGCTGCTCTGTTACGCGTCCCCGCCGGTTTCTTTGCTCCGGGCCCGAGTCTACCCCGGCTCCTTGACGGCGGCCGACGGGCCCGCATAGGATTGTTGTCGAGGCAACAATTGTCGGAGCAAGAACCAGTCGGCCTCCTGATCGGGTCCGCCCGGCGCCGTATCAAGCAGGCCGTCGGCCATCGCCTGCGGGGCCACGGCCTCACGCCCCAGCAGTTCTGGGTCCTCATCAACGTCGGCGAGCGCGAGGGCCTCGCCCTGCGCGAGCTGGCCGAGCGCCTGCGCCTCGACCATCCCACCACGTCCCGCATCGTCTCCCTGCTGCGGCGCCGGAAGCTCATCCGGATGGGCGGCCATCCGGGCGATCGCCGGCGGTGCTGCCTGGGCCTCACCGCCACCGGCCGAGAGCTGGTGGGCGAGCTCCGCCCGCTGGCGCGCGAGGTGCGCGAGGCGGTCGTGCAGGGCATGTCGGCCGCCGACCAGGAACGGCTCCGCCGCCTGCTGCGGCAGGTGATGGCCAACATGGAGCGCTTCGAGAGCGCGGCCCCCGCGCCGCCCGAGGAGAACGTGTCGTGAGAAATGGGATGTCGCTGTCGATCCTGCTGGCCGGGGCCGTGTCGTCCGCCTGCGCCCGGCGCGCCCCCGTCGCGGGCCCGCCGCCGGTACCGGTGGTGACGGCGCTGGCCGAGCGCAAGGACGTGCCCGTCCAGATCCAGGCCATCGGCACCGTCGAGCCGCTCTCCACGGTGACGGTCAAGCCCCAGGTCGGCGGCATCATCGACCGCGTCCATTTCAGCGAGGGCGCGGACGTGCGCGCGGGGGACCTGCTGTTCACGATCGACCGCCGGCCCTACGAGGCGGCGCTGAGGCAGGCGGAGTCGATGCGGGCCCGCGACGCGGCCCAGCTCCAGAACGCGCAGGCCGAGGCCCGCCGGGCCGACGAGCTCGTCGCCCAGGGCATCCTCTCGCACGAGCAGCACGACCAGGCGCGGGCCACGTCGGAGGCCCTGGCCGCCGCCGTCCGCGCCGACGAGGCGGCGATGGACAACGCGCGGCTGCAGCTCGAGTACTGCACGATCCGCTCCCCCATCGACGGCCGCACGGGCAGCCTCCTCGTGCACCAGGGCAACCTCGTCAAGGCCGTCGACGGCGGCCCGCTCGTCGTCGTCAACCGCGTCGAGCCGGTGTTCGTCACCTTCGCGGTGCCCGAGCAGCGGCTGGCCGCGATCGACCGCGCGATGGCCGCGGGCCGGCTGGTGGTGGAGGCCGTCCTTCCCGGCGGCGAAGCCGCGCCCGAGCAGGGCCGGCTGACGTTCCTCGACAACGCGGTGGACCGCGCCACCGGGACGATCAAGCTGAAGGGCACGTTCGCCAACGCCGGCCGGCGGCTGTGGCCGGGACAGTTCGTGAACGCGCGCCTGACCCTCGGCGTCCGCAGCGGCGCGGTGGTCGTGCCCGCGCAGGCGCTGCAGTCGGGCCAGCGGGGGACGTTCGTGTTCGTGGTCAAGCCCGACCTCACCGCGGAGCCGCGCCCGGTGGTGGTGGCGCAGGAGGTGGAGGGCGAAGCCGTGGTGGAGCAGGGGCTGGCGCCCGGCGAGCGCGTGGTCACCGACGGCCAGCTCCGGCTGGTGCCGGGCTCGAAGGTGGAACCGAAGACGCCGGCGCCGGGGGCCACGTCGTGAACGTCGCCGAGCTGTTCATCCGCCGGCCGGTCGCGACGACGCTGGTGATGCTGGCGATCCTCGCCGCCGGCATCGGCGGCTACCGCCTGCTGCCGGTGAGCGACCTCCCCAACGTCGACTTCCCGACCCTCCAGGTGTCGGCGAACCTGCCCGGCGCGAGCCCGGAGACCATGGCCGCGGCGGTGGCGACGCCGCTGGAGAAGCAGTTCTCGACGATCGCCGGCCTGGACTCGATGACGTCCACCAACGCGCTCGGCATCAGCCAGATCACGCTGCAGTTCGCGCTCTCGCGGGACATCGACGCCGCCGCCCAGGACGTCCAGGCCGCCATCGCCAAGGCGGCCTCCCAGCTCCCGCCCGGCATGCCCACACCGCCGTCGTACCAGAAGGTGAATCCCGCCGACCAGCCGATCCTGTTCCTGGCCCTCAGCTCACCGACGCTGAAGCTGTCGGTCGTCGACGAGTACGCGGAGACCCTCATCGCCCAGCGCATCTCGATGGTGAGCGGGGTGGCCCAGGTCCAGGTCAACGGCGCCCAGAAATACGCGGTGCGGGTGCAGCTCGACCCGCTGGCGCTGGCCAGCCGCGGCGTGGGCATCGACGAGGTGTCGCAGGCCGTGCAGAACGCGAACGTGAACCTGCCGACCGGCGTCCTGTGGGGCAAGCACCAGGCGCTCACGGTCCAGGCCAACGGGCAGCTCGACGACGCCGCCGCCTACCGGCCCGTCATCGTGGCGTGGCGGCAGGGCTCGCCGGTGCGGCTGCAGGAGGTGGCCCAGGTCTGGGACAGCGTCGAGAACGACAAGGTCGCGAGCTGGTACACCGGCACCCGCGCCGTCGTGCTCAGCGTCCAGCGCCAGCCGGGCACCAACACGGTCGAGGTCGTGGACGCGATCCGCCAGCTCCTGCCGACCTTCCGCGCCCAGATGCCGGCCGCGGTCAACCTCGAGGTCCTGGCCGATCGCTCGGAGGCGGTCCGCGACTCGGTCCAGGACGTGAAGTTCACGCTGCTGCTGAGCCTGGCCCTGGTGGTGATGGTGATCTTCCTCTTCCTGCGGAACCTCTCCGCCACCGCCATCCCGAGCATGGCCCTGCCCATGTCGATCGTGGGCACCTTCGCGGTGATGTACCTGCTCGGCTACAGCCTCGACAACCTCTCGCTGATGGCCCTCACCCTCTCGGTCGGCTTCGTGGTCGACGACGCGATCGTGATGCTCGAGAACATCGTGCGCCACCTCGAGCAGGGCAAGAAGCCGCTGCCGGCCGCCCTCGACGGCTCGCGCGAGATCTCGTTCACGATCGTGTCCATGACGCTGTCGCTGGCGGCGGTGTTCCTGCCCGTGCTCTTCATGCGGGGCCTGCTCGGCCGGCTGCTCCACGAGTTCGCGGTGACCATCGGCGTCGCGATCCTCGTGTCCGGCTTCGTCTCCCTCACGCTGACGCCGATGCTGTGCAGCCGGTTCCTGAAGGCCCACGGCCACGAGTCCCACGGGCGCTTCTACCGGGCCTCGGAGCGCGCCTTCGACGCCTCGCTCCGCGCCTACGACTGGAGCCTCAAGCGCGTGCTGCGCCACCGTCTCGCGACCATGGTCATCTCGGGCGCGGTGCTCGTGGCCACGGTGTGGCTCTTCCGGATCATGCCCACCGGCTTCCTTCCCAGCGAGGACACCAACCAGGCCTTCGCGTTCACCGAGGCGGCGCAGGGCATCGGCTTCGACGAGATGGTCGCGCACCAGCAGGCCCTGGCCGCGATCGTGGGCGCCGATCCCAACGTGGTCGCCTACATGTCGAGCATCGGCGCCACCGGACCCAACGCCACCAGCAACTCGGGGCGGATCTTCATGCGCCTGAAGCCGCGCGCGCAGCGCAAGCTGAGCGCCGACGAGGTCATCGAGGAGCTGCGGCCGAAGCTCGCCCGCGTGCCCGGCATCCGGGCCTTCGTCCAGAACCTGCCTCCGATCCGCATCGGAGGCCAGCTCACCAAGAGCCTCTACCAGATCACGCTCCAGGACCCCGACACGGACGAGCTCTACAAGTACGCGCCGATGCTCGAGGACCGGCTGCGCGCGCTGCCCGGCCTGCAGGACGTGACGAGCGACCTCCAGATCAAGAACCCGCAGGTGAGCGTGGACATCGACCGCGACAAGGCGACGGCGCTCGGCCTCAGCGCGCAGCAGGTGGAGGACGCGCTCTACACCGCCTACGGCACCCGCTGGATCTCCACGATCTACGCACCCAACAACGAGTACCGGGTGCTGATGGAGGTCGCGCCGCAGTACCAATGGGAGCCCTCGTCGCTGGCGATGCTCTACGTGCGCTCCTCGGGCGGGACGCTGGTGCCGCTGGAGACGGTGGCGCGCCTGAGCCGCACCACCGGGCCCCTCACCGTCGCCCACCTCGGCCAGCTCCCGGCGGTGACGGTCTCGTTCAACCTGCGGCCGGGAACGTCGCTGGGCGAGGCGGTGGCGGCGGTGGACCGGGAGTCCCGCGCCCTGCTGCCCCCGACGGTGACCACGAGCTTCCAGGGCACGGCCCAGGCTTTCGAGTCCTCGTTCCGCGGGCTGGGCTGGCTGCTGCTGATGGCGATCCTCGTGATCTACATCGTGCTCGGCATTCTCTACGAGAGCTTCATCCACCCGCTCACGATCCTGTCGGGCCTGCCCTCGGCCGGCTTCGGCGCGCTGGTCACGCTGCTGCTCTTCCACCAGGAGCTGAACATCTACGCGTTCGTCGGGATCATCATGCTCGTCGGCATCGTGAAGAAGAACGCGATCATGATGATCGACTTCGCGCTCGAGGCGCAGCGCAAGGAGGGCAAGCCCCCGCTCGACGCCATTTACGAGGGGTGCCTCGTGCGCTTCCGGCCGATCATGATGACCACGATGGCCGCGCTCATGGGCACGCTGCCGATCGCCCTCGGCCTCGGCGCGGGCGCGGAGTCGCGGCGCCCGCTCGGCCTCGCCGTCGTGGGCGGCCTCGTGTTCTCGCAGCTCCTGACGCTCTACCTCACGCCGGTCTTCTACACGTACATGGAGTCGTTCCAGAACTGGGTGCGCCGGCGGCGGCGCGGGCCGGCGAAGGTTGAAGCCCTCGGAGCGTCGGCATAACGAATGCGGCGCGCTTCGCTTCGCGCTCGGAGCCATCAAACGCACGCCGCCGGATGAACCGTCGGCGTGCGGTCAAGGAAACGCTCCGCTCCGCGCGCCGAACGCTCGCGCCGGTGGGTAGAACCGGGCCGGCGGCTACACCCGCGCCGCGAAGGCGAGCAACACCCGCATCAGCAGATAGGCCGTGACGAGCAGCAGCGGCGTGCGATACTTGACGGCGAGCCGGCGCACGCACTC
>Ga0209058_1004967_pt1 | contig 10495 bp, 7 predicted proteins | sample GraSoiAngelo_147_FD_185904 | JGI IMG/M metagenome (GOLD analysis project Ga0209058, IMG submission 185904) | Grasslands soil microbial communities from the Angelo Coastal Reserve, California, USA - 14_1009_05_40cm (SPAdes) (version 2) | ecosystem: Environmental > Terrestrial > Soil > Grasslands ... | reverse complement strand
ACGACGACCACCACCGCGTCGGTCTGCGCGCTGATCGAGAGCGCCGCGCGGTGCCGCATGCCGTAGCGGTGCGAGCGATCCTGCGTGTCCTCGAGCGGCAGCAGGCACGCCGCCGCGACGATCGTCTCGCCGCGCACGATCACCGCGCCGTCGTGCAGCGGTGAGCGGGTCATGAAGATCGACGCGAGGAGCTCCGCGGTCAATTTTCCGTTCACCGGCACGCCCGTCTCGCTGTAATCCTGCAAGCCGGTGGCCCGCTCGACGACGACGAGCGCGCCGTGCTTCGCCTCGGAGATGAGGAGCGCGGAGCGAACAAGCTCGTCGACGATGTGCTCGACCTCTTCCTCGGGCAGCGGCGCGAGGAGGCGATTGAGCGGACCGAGCTGGCCGAGCTGGCCCAGCGCGCGCCGAAGCTCCGGCTGGAAGACGACGACGATCGCGGTGAGGCCGAAGACGAACACCGCCTGCAGGACGATCTGCGTGACCTGCAGATGCAGCAAGACGGCGAGGCCGTAGATGCCGACGAGGATCAGCACGCCGAGGAGCAGCTGCACCGCGCGCGTGCCGCGGATGAGAACGAGGACGTAGTAGATGAAGATCGCGACGATCGCGATGTCGAGGACGTTGTTCCAGCCACAGCACTGGAAGCGAAGGTCGCCGATGAGCGGCATCTATTCGGCCTGCGCCGCTTGCTCGACCTCCGCGGCGAGCTCGTTGCGTCCATCCAGCCGGAGGGCCTCGACGAGCAGACGCATCTTCGTTCGTGTGAGATCGCTCTTGCCCATGCTCTTCGTCACGTCGACGAGAAGGCGCTGCGCGTCGTGGCGCGCGATGCCCGACGCGATGAGCTGCAAGAGGAGGTCGGACGCGGCATCGATTCGCCCTTCGGCGATGTAGCGCCGCGCGGCCTCGAGCGCGGCCTGCCCACCCCGCTGGTCGCCGTTCGCGAGGTACTCCGCGGCCGTCGCTTCGACGGTCCTCCCATCGGCCTCGACCGGGACTGCCGGCGCGGGCGGCGCGTCGACGGACGTGTTCTGCGCTCGCTTGCCGTCGGCGGGCGCTTCCGGCGCGCCCGTCGGCTCAGCCGCCTTCGCCCAGGGATCTTTCGCCGGCATCTCTGCCGTCGCGGGCGGCGGTTGGATCGCCGCCAAGCGCGCGGCGGCCGACGCATCGTTCGACGTCGTCGTTGGTGCGTTCCACGCATCGGGAGCCGGCTCGCGCGGCGACAATCGTGGTTGCCGCGGCGTACCTCTCTTCGCAGCCACTGCTAGAGGAGCCGCTGCGAGCGGTGCGAGCGCGGGCTCCTGCGCTCCCGGTCTCGGCGGTGGCGGCGGTGGGATCTCGATGCCGAGCACCGTCGCCGCCTCGGCGATCTCGTCCTTCCCCGGTAGACGTTCGAGCGCGTAGACGGTTTCGAGTTTGGCGCGCTCGTCGTCGCCGTGCGCCATCGCGTTTTGGATGAAGCGCACGTATTCGTGCGCCGCGTCGTCGGTCTGTCCCCCGAGCGCGAGCGCGGCCGCGAGACGGCGATGCGCCGCGAGATCGTTCGGATCGAGCGTCATCGCTTCGCGGTACAGCTGCGTCGCGAGCGGGCGCTGATCGGCCTTCGCGAGCGCCGCGCCGCCCTGGAGCAGGATGCGCACCGCGGCAGTGCGGTCCTCCTGCTCGACAAGCACCTTCGCGAGGCCGCGGTAACCGCCTTCCGCCGATGGGAAGTGCTTCACGAGGTAACGGAATTGCTCTTCCGCGGCGCGCAGACGGCCGCCTTGGAGACTCTTCAGCCCAGACGCCAGCGCGACTTTGTAGTTGAAGTCGGAGGACCGATTCGCCACCACGTTCAGTTTGCGCCGTCTTGTGGCTCTTCCGCTAGCCGACGGCTCAAGCGAGCGACCACGAGCCCGTCGTCCGACGCGGCGTACCCTCAGGAGTCGCCGTACGTGGCAAGGAGACGAACATGAACCGCTACACGTTCGCTCGCCATCTCGTGGCGCTCATCACGGTCGGACTCGTCGTCGCGGCGTGCCAACCCGCGAGCACACCGTCGGCGTCGGGGAGCCCCGGTCAGATCGGCGGGACCGTGAGCGTGCTCGCGACCTGGGGCGGGAGCGAGCAGGACTCGTTCCTCGCGATGGTGAAGCCGTTCGAAGATCAGACCGGCGTCAAGGTGCAATACGAAGGCACGCGCGATAACGCCGTCCTCACGACGCGTATTCAGGGCGGGAACCCTCCCGACCTTGCTGGTCTTCCTGGGCCGGGGCTGATGGCGCAGCTCGCGAAGGCGGGCAAGCTCATCGATCTCGGCAACGTCCTGGACATGAACGCGATGAAGAGTCAGTACTCCGACTCATTCATCAAGCTCGCGCAGGTCGATGGCAAGCAGGTCGGCATCTTCATCAAGGCCGCCCTCAAGGGACCGATCTGGTACAACCCGAAGGCGTTCTCGGCCAAGGGCTACACCGTGCCGAAGACGTGGGACGACCTCACATCACTCTCGAAGAAGATCGCCGACTCGGGTACGACCCCGTGGTGCATCGGCCTCGAGTCGGGCGCGGCATCGGGATGGCCGGGGACCGACTGGCTCGAGGACATCGTCATCCGGCAATCCGGCCCCGACGTGTACGACTCGTGGTGGCAGGGAAAGACGAAGTGGTCGAGCCCCGAGATCAAGAAGGCGTTCCAGACCTGGGGCACGATCATCGCGGACCCGAAGATGGTTCTCGGCGGAAAGTCGGCGATGGTCGCGACGGCCTTCGGCGACAGTGGCAACCCGATGTTCACGAACCCGCCGAAGTGCTACATGCATCACCAGGCGTCGTTCATCACCGACTTCTTCACCAAGGCGAACCCGGCGCTCAAGCCCGGTGACGACTTCAACTTCTTCATGACGCCGGACATCGACTCGAAGTACGCGGGCGCGGTCACCGGTGCGGGCGACCTGTTCGGCATGTTCAAGGACACGCCGCAAGCTCGCGCGCTCATCAAGTACCTCACGACGCCGCAGGCGCAGGCGATCTGGGTGAAGCGCGGCGGCGCGCTCTCGGCCAACAAGCAGGTGACGGACTATCCCGACAAGATCTCGGCTGACTCCGCGAAGGCGCTCACATCGGCGGGCGTGTTCCGGTTCGACGCGAGCGACCTCATGCCCGAGGCGATGAACCAGGCGTTCTGGAAAGCGGTCCTCGACTACGTGAACGATCCGTCGAAGCTCGACTCGATACTCACAAGCCTCGATAAGGTGCAAGCCGACTCGTACAAGTGATCGAGCGCGTCCCGCAGGTCGCGGCGGCGATCGTCCTGCCGGTCGCGGCGCTACTCGGCTACATCATCGTGGCCGAGTGGCTTCTCGGCCGCCTGCCGGCTGGCGCGCGGCCGCGCCTGCGGCCGTGGATCTGGATCGGCCCCGCACTCGCGTTCGTCGGCTTCTTCCTCATCGCGCCGGCGATCGAGACGGTCGTCCTCAGCTTGAAGGACGCGACGTCATCGAACTGGGTCGGCCTGGACAACTACGCCACGGTCCTCACCGATAGCAACGTCCACCTCGCGATCCGCAACAACGTGCTCTGGTGGATCGTCTTCTTCACGAGCTTCGTGCTCATCGACGGGCTCGTCATCGCGGTCCTCGCGGACCGCGTCCGGTATGAGGGGATCGCGAAGTCCCTGATCTTTCTGCCGCAGGCGATCTCCTTCGTCGCCGCGGGCACGATCTGGAAGTTCATCTACGCGTACCAGCCGCCGGGCGTCGAGCAGACGGGGACCCTGAACGCGATGGTGACGGCGTTCGGCGGCGAGCCGCAACCATGGCTCGCCCAGGCGCCGACGAACAACCTGCTGATCATCGTCGTCGGCGTCTGGGCCTGGGCCGGCTTCGCGACGGTCATCCTGTCGGCGGCGCTGAAGGGCGTGCCGGTCGAGCTCCTCGAGGCGTCACGGCTCGACGGCGCGAGCGAGGTCATGGTCTTCCGGCGGATCATCCTGCCGCTCATGCTGCCGACGATCACGGTCGTCGCCACCACGCTCGTCATCTTCGCGCTCAAGGCGTTCGACGTCGTCTACGTCATGACGAACGGCAACTTCGACACCGAGGTTCTCGCCAATCGGATGTACAAGGAGCTCTTCAGCGCGCGCAACTACGGACGCGCGAGCGCGGTCGCGACGCTCCTCCTCCTCGGCATCGTGCCGGTGCTCGTGTTCAATCTCCGGCGCTTTCGCGCGCAGGAAGCGATCCGATGACGTTCGCAAGACGCCTCGGCCCGCTCCCGGTCCACGTCACGATCATCGCGCTCGTGCTCATCTGGACCATACCCACCATCGCGACGCTCGTGAACTCGTTCCGACCGCCGGCGCTCGTCGGTTCGACCGGCTGGTGGACGGCGTTCTTCCCGCCCTACGCGTTCACGCTCGAGAACTACGAGCGCGTCCTCACCACGAACAACATGGCGACGAGCTTTCTCAACAGCCTCACCATCACGATCCCCGCGACGGTCATCCCGATCGTTGTCGCGGCGTTTTCCGCCTATGCCTTTGCGTGGATGACGTTCCCGCTCCGCAACACGCTCTTCCTGCTCCTCGTCGGCCTCATCGTCGTCCCTTTGCAGGTCACGCTCGTGCCGGTGCTCCAGGCCTACCAGAACCTCGGGCTCACCGGCACGTTCCTCGCCGTCTGGCTCGCGCACACCGGCTACGGCCTGCCGTTCGCGATCTATCTGTTGCGGAACTTCTTCGGCGCGCTGCCGAAGGATCTCTTCGAGGCGGCCGCGATCGATGGTGCCGGGACGCTCGCGACGTTCTTCCGCATCGTGATGCCCCTCTCGGTCCCCGCGCTCGCGTCGCTCACGATCTTCCAGTTCCTCTGGGTCTGGAACGATCTCCTCGTCGCGCTCATCTTCCTCGGCGGCACGCCCGCGGTCGCGCCGATGACCGTCACGATCAGTAACCTCGTGAACTCGCTCGGGCAGGACTGGCAGCGCCTCACCGCGGCCGCGTTCATCTCGATCGCGCTGCCACTCGCCGTGTTCCTCGGACTGCAGCGCTACTTCGTCCGCGGCATCCTCGCCGGATCGGTCAAGGGCTAGCGATGCACGACTCGGTCGAGGGCTGAGCGGTGCACGAGGTCACCGTCGGGATGAAGCACCTCGCCGACTACAAGTCAGTCATCGGCGACGAGCGGTACGACGAGCTGCGCGCGCTCGCCGCGGCGGCGAAGGGCCGCAGCATGGTCCACATCAACGCGACGGCGTACGGCGGTGGCGTCGCGGAGATCCTGCAGAACCTCATCCCGCTGCTGCGCGACGCGGGCGTCGACGCGCACTGGTGGGTCCTCGACGCGCCGGCGGAGTTCTTCGACATCACGAAGAAGCTCCACAACGCGCTTCAGGGCATGCCCCTCGAGCTGTCCGAGCGTGAGCGCTCGCTGTTCCTCGACGTCTCACGCGAAAACGCGGCGGCGATGCCGCGTGCGGACGTTGTCCTCGCGCACGATCCGCAGGCTGTCGCACTGCACCACTTCGCGAGCACCAAGGCCGCGGGCTGGGTCTGGCGCTGCCACATCGACCTCACCACCGCGCACCAGCCTGTGTGGTCGTTCCTCCGTCCGTTCGTGCAGGAGCACGACGCGTCCATCTGGACGATGCCGCAGTTCGTGCGGCCGGACCTCGGGTCACAGCGCGTGCTCATCCAGACGCCCACGATCGATCCGCTCTCGGAGAAGAACCGCGGCATGCCTATCGCCGATGCGCGCGAGATCGTGAAACGGCTCGGCATCGACGTCGATCGGCCGATCCTCCTGCAGGTCTCGCGCTTCGACCCCTGGAAGGACCCGCTCGGCGTCATCGACGCGTACCGCCTCGCAAAGCGCAACGTGCCTGGGGTGCAGCTCGTGATGATCGGCTCGCTCGCGGACGACGATCCAGAAGGCGCCGAGTACCTCGCGAAAACGAAGGCCCACGCCGGAGATGACAAGGACGTCCATGTCTTCACGAACCTCGACGGCGTGAAGGACCGCGAGGTCAGCGCGTCTCAGATCGTCTCGACGATCGTCCTCCAGAAGTCACTGCGCGAGGGCTTCGGGCTCGTCGTCGCGGAAGCGCTGTGGAAGGGCATCCCCGTGATCGGCGGGAACGTTGGCGGCATCGTCGTGCAGATCGAGGACGGCGTATCCGGCTTCCTCGTCTCCAGCGTCGAGGAGACCGCGAAGCGCGCGGTGCAACTACTGAAGGACGCCGGCATGCGCCGTCGCATGGCCGACGCGGGGCGCGAGCGCGTGCGCGACCGCTTCCTCATCACGCGAGACCTGCGCGACCAGCTCCAGCTCGTCGCGTCGTTGTCACGAGCGCACGACAGAACCGGCTGATCAGACGAAGGGGTCCCGGACGCGCACTCCCTCGAATTTTCGAAAGTCGCGATCGTGGCTCCACAGTGTGCCGATGCCGTTCTCTCTCATCAGGGCGACGAGATGCGCGTCGGAAACGAGATTTCCCCTTACAACGACACCTGAGGTCACCGCGCCATACATGCGCCAGAAGTCGTCACCCTCACCCAAGGCGCGCGCGTGCGGGAGCCCGAGCAGTTGGCTGACGTTCGCAGTCGCGGTCTCAACGGGAAGCGGTCGGGGAAAGATCGCCGGATGTGTCGCGAGCCGCAGATAGCCCATCAGCACCGGCCAGAGCAGATACAGAAGGTCGGGTCCGCGCGCGAGTCGTTCCAGCAGTTCAGTTGCCTTCGTATGGAACGAACTCGACTCGTCGGACGCGTAGAGCAGCACATTGACGTCGACCGTCGCGCTCATCGATCCCCGAGGGCCTGCCGCACCGACTCCTTATCCTCGAGATCGATCTTCGAGGGGCCCATCCGTGCTGTTCGCCAGTGAAACTCGGGTTGGCCGCTTCGCCCACGCCTCTGCTCGAGCGCTGGCCCAACGAGTTCCGAGATCACGTCACCGACGCTCTTGCCCTGGTCCTTCGCTCGGCGCTTCACTTCCCGTAGCACGGACCCGTCGAGGTTCAGCGTCGTTCGCGGCATGATGCGTGATGCTATTGGACACAGCATCTGATGTCAATCCGCGTGGTGGCGCTGCGTGAACTATGGCGATGCGTCAGGGTGCGGTGTGCGCGAGCGCGGCATTGATGCCCGGCTTGGCGGCATCCACGACGAGCACGTCGGCCGAAGCGAAGTCCGGTCTGCCGTTCCAGTACTGCAGGATGTAGTCAGAACCGAAGGGCGGGTGGAAGCCGATGCGGTAGCTCCCGTTGCGCACCACCGCGGTGTAGCTGCCGTCGTTCGCGGTGAGCTTCACGAGGAATTCCTGGCAGCAGCTGGCCGGGTTGATCGTCACACCCACCTGGCCGATCCCCGCGCCGCTCACGGCGTCGGTCACTCGACCGCTGATGCGGAAGCCGACCTCGAGTTGCGCATCGATGCCTGTGGTCGGTCCCGCGACCGTGAGGAGGTCAGCCGCGTCCCGGTTGGGCTTGTCGTTCCAGTACTCGAGGACGTAATCGGTCGCGTCCGGCGGCTGGAAGTTGATGCGGTACGCACCCGCGCGCACGTACACCGTGTAGCGGCCGTCGGGACCCGTCGAGGAGAACGCGTTGTAACAGCACAGAGCCGCGGGATCTTCGCGCGCGGCGACGATGCTCACATTCGGCACCCCGGCGCCTGACGGATCGGTGACGCGGCCGCTCACCGGGATCCCGTGCACGAGCGACGCGTTCATCGCGGTCAGATCCACTCCCGCCGACGGCACGGTGAGCAGATCGGCCTCGGCGAAGTCCGGCTTCGCGTTCCACCACTGCTCGAGGAAGTCGCTCCCGAACGGCGCGAAGAAGCTGATCCGATACGTGCCGGCGGTGACGAGCACGGTGTACGTACCGTCGCCGCGGGTCTGCGTGCCATAGAACACGCCACCGGGCGCGGTCGGTTGCGTGGTGACGTTGACGCCAGCGACGCCGACGCCCGGCGCCGACGCGTCCGTCACGCGGCCGCTGAGGCGGAACGCCGGGTCAAGCACCTCGTTGACGTTGGCCATGTCGGCGACGACGAGCAGCGCGTCGGCGTGTCCGAAGTCGGGCTTGTCGTTATACCAGCGCTGGGCGTAGCTCGGTCCGGGATCGGGCGATTGGAATAGGAGCTTGGCCGTCGTGCCGGTGGCGACGAGGAGCGCGTATCGACCATCGCCGTCGGTGCGGGCCCCGTCCAGGAACCGGAACGGGCAGCAGGCGCTGCTCGCATCGAGCGCCTGCACGTTGATGTTCTGGATCGGCGCGCCGGTGTTCCGATCGGTCACGCGGCCGGTCACGAACGCGCCGACCGCGAGCCGCGCGTCGATGCCGTTCCTGTCTCCGGAGACGACGAGCGTGTCGCCGTTCGCGAAGTCGCCGCCGCGGTCGTTGTAGAACTCGCTGAGGAAGCGCGAGCCGGGCGGCCCGAAGAACTGGATCTTGTACGAGCCGGCCGGCACGTTGATCGCGTAGTTGCCGTTCTGGTCCGTGCCGACGCCGGTGAGGAAGCGGCAGCAGGGCGCCAGCGCGTCGATGACGTTCACGTTCGCGCGGAAGAGACCGCTGCCAACGTTGTCCACGACGCGCCCGCTGATCGTGAAGCCGGTCGCGAGTCGAGCGTCGATCCCGGCGTGATCGGCGTCCGGTGCGATCGGGTCGGCCGACTCGAACGCGGGCTTGTTGTTCCACCACTGTCCCAGGTAGTGCGTCCCTAAAGGCGCGCCATTGAACTCGCCGAACTCGACCTTCACGGTGACGCCCGGCGGGACACGCAGGCGGTAGTTGCCGTTCACATCCGTCTGCGTTCCCGCCACCCAGCGGCAGCACGGCGCGAGCGCGTCCTGGGCGCTGAGCCACAGGTTCGCGACGGGGATCGCACCCGTCGCGTCAGTTACATGACCTGTGATGAAGAAGCCGCTCACGATCTGCGCGTTGATGTCGCCGAGATCGACGTCAGCGTCGATGACACCCGCCTGGTCGAAGCCCGGCACGTTCGGCCAGAACTGCTCGATGTAGCGCGAGTCGGGCGGGGCGCTGAAGAACATCTTGACGCGGCTGTGCGTCGGCACGACCAGCGCGTAGTTGCCGGAGGGATCGGTGCCGGCGAACGCCAAACCGACGCAGCATGCGACGGCGGCGTTATTCGCGGTGACGCCGATCCCGACGAGCGGAGCTCCGGTGATGGCGTCGCTCACGTGACCCTGCAGCACGACGCCAAACTGGATCTGGAAGTCCTTGCCCGGTGCGTCCGTGGGGCCGACGACGAGGTCGGCGGCATGCTGGAAGTCAGGAACGCCGCCGGGGAACCCCGTCCACCACTGCTGGACGACATGCCGGAACGGCGGCGCCGAAAGGTTGAGGCGATACGTCCCGCCGCGGACCGTGAATGCGTAATGGCCGGCAGCGTCGGTGTTCGTGCCGCCAACATTGAAGCAGCAACTTGCGGTCCCCCCGGGACTCGCACTGACGGACACGTTCTCGACCGGTCCTGCGGGACCCGTGACCGTGCCGCTGATGATGAATCCGAGATCGAGGACCGCGTCGATGCCGCTACGGTCGACGTCCGCGACGATCTCGTCGGCTTCGTCGAACCTCCGCTTGTCGTTCCACCACTCGCCGAGGTAGCGCGTGCCTTGCGGTGGACCGCTGAACACCGCGAACTCGATCTTCACATGCGCGCCCTGCGGAATTGCGAGAACGTAATTGCCGGAGTCGTCGGTCTGCGCGCCGCTTACGAACTGGCAGCAGAATCCGCCAGTCTGTTGCGCACTCAGGTTCAGGTGCGCGACCGGCTCGCCCGCCGGCCCGCTCACGTGCCCGCGGATAAGGACGCCGAGCGGCAGGGTCTGATCGACCCCGGGCGTGTCGCCGACGACGTGGAGCACATCGCCCGAGAACGGATGGTCAAGCCACCACTGCGCGATGTGACGGCCGGAGCCGTCTTGGAACTGGAGCTTGTAGTCGCCCGGCGCGACCGAGACCGAGTAGTTCCCAAGCCCGTCTGTGTTGGTCGACGCGACCTGGGAGAACGGACAGCACGGGATGTCTGCGCGGACGACCTGCACGAACGCGCCGGCGAGCGCAGCGCCGCTGCCGCGTTCGCTGACGTGTCCGCTGATGAGGAAGCCCCGCGCGAGGACCGCGTCGACCCCGCTGCGGTCCGCATCAGCGACGATCTCGTCTGCGGCGTCGAAGCTGCCCTTGTCATTCCACCACTCGCCGACGTAGCGCGTGCCCGGTGGCGGGCCGCCGAACGCACCGAAACCGATCTTCACATGCGTGCCACCCGGGACGGACATGCTGTAGTTGCCGAACTCGTCGGTCTGCGTGCCGCCAACCTGCTGGCAGCAGAACTGGGTGGTCAGCTGCGCGGTGACGTTCAGGTGCGCGACCGGTTCGCCGACGGGACCGCTGACGTGCCCGCGGATCGTGACGGCCGCCTGCATGGTTTGATCGATTCCCAGCGCGTCTCCGGTTACGTGCAGCACGTCGGGTGTGGC
>Ga0209058_1004965_pt1 | contig 10499 bp, 8 predicted proteins | sample GraSoiAngelo_147_FD_185904 | JGI IMG/M metagenome (GOLD analysis project Ga0209058, IMG submission 185904) | Grasslands soil microbial communities from the Angelo Coastal Reserve, California, USA - 14_1009_05_40cm (SPAdes) (version 2) | ecosystem: Environmental > Terrestrial > Soil > Grasslands ... | reverse complement strand
CGTGTACGCGGCGACGCTCACGCTGGTCGCCGTGAGCTCGTTCGCCCTCGCGACGCTGGGCCACGACCACGTCATCGACACCGGAATCCAGGTTTCTATGCGCGACGACCAGGCGGTCGTCCGCGGCTTCGTCGAGTCCAACTTGACCGCTGCCGACGTCCAGGGTGGGATCGCGACCCCCGACCGGCGCGTCGCGCTGGAAGCGTCGCTCGCCGATCTCGTGCGCCGTCACGGCTACGTCGGCGTCGAGGTGATCTCGGCCCGCGGGGCCGCGGTCCTCGCGGCGTCGGGTTCCGCCGCCGCTGCGCCCATCCCAGGGCAGACGACCCGCGCGATCTTCGACGGTCGTCCGAGCGCGTGGATCGCGAGCGACGCGGCTTCGGGGACGTCTACGTTGATCGAGGCGATCCCCGTCCTCCAGGGCGGTGACGTGGTGCTGGCGTTCCAGATCCGACGCGACGCGGCGCCGATCATCGCCGGGGCCGTGCTCGGCGTGCTCCTCTCCGCGATCTTCAGGGCGGCGAACATCCGGCTGCGGAAGCAGGACGCCGAGCTCCTCGAGACGCGCCGGCGGGATCCGCTCACGGGCCTCCTGAACCACGGCGCCGCGGTCACCGCGTTGACCGGACTCGTCGAGAAGGCGCGGGCCGATGCGAGCTCGATCGGCGTCGCCCTGGTCGACATCGACAACTTCCGGCTGCTGAACGACGTCCACGGCTCGACCGCCGGCGACCAGGCCCTGCTGGTCGTCGCGGCCGCTTTCCGCAAGGACGAGGAGCACTGGCTCGTGCTTTCTCGATTCGGGCCCGACGAATTCCTGGCCATCGCGCCGGCCTCGGTCGCGCGCGACCTCCCCGCGGCCGCCCAGCGCGTTCGGGATCGGCTTGGGGCAGAGCATCTGGATCTGCCGGGATCGGAGCGACTCCCGGTCACGGTCAGCATCGGGATCGCCTATTTCCCGTTCCACGCGGGCAGCGTGATCGAGCTCCTGTCCGCCGCGACGACCGCCCTCGCCGAGGCCAAGGCGAGCGGCGGCAACGGCGTCGCGATCGCCGACGCCTGGACCAGCGAGCCCCGCGCGCCGCACACGACGTTCGACGTCCTCCAGGGTCTCGTCGTCGCGATCGACCGAAAGGACCGCTACACAAAGCTCCATTCCGAGGACGTCGCTGCGTACGCCCTCTTCCTCGCCGACCGCCTCGGGTTGGCGGACGACGAGCGGGCCAGCCTGCGGATCGCAGCCCTCCTCCACGACGTCGGAAAGATCGGCATCCCCGATGACGTCCTGCGGAAACCGGGACGCCTGACACCGTACGAATTCGAGATCGTCAAGCAGCACGTCGCGTTGGGCGACCTGATCGTGCGCGATGTTCCCGACGTGGCCCATATCCGGGAGGGAGTCCGCTACCACCACGAGCGCTGGGACGGCAACGGCTACATGCTCGGCCTGGCCGGCGAGAACATCCCGCTCATCGCCAGGATCCTCGCCGTCGCCGACGCCTTCTCCGCGATGACGACGAGCCGCCCGTACCGGAAGGCGGTCGCGACCGAGCGCGCCCTCGACGAGCTGCGGGCGGTCGCAGGCACGCAGCTGGATGCCTCCCTCGTGGAGGCGTTCGTCAGCGGCCTGGAGCTCGACGCGGACGCCCCGCTGCCCGGCGTCGCCCGGAACAGCAAGCTCCTCTGGACCCCGACCACCCGGGCCGCGTGAGGCTCCGGATGGGCGGTCCCGCCGCACGCCGTCCCGGCAGGAGAGGCGCCCTGGGCCAGGCCGGGCTCGTCGCCGGCGTGAGCCTGGTCCTCGCCCTGTTCATGGGCCTGCGGACTGCGAGCGGAGACCCGGTTCACGGCGCGGAGCTCGTGCCCTCCTTGCCGGTCGCCCTGCCGTCCTTGCCTGTCTCGCTCCCGTCGCTGCCGGTCTCGCTCCCATCTCTGCCGCTGCCGACGCCGACCCTTCCGCTGCCGACGCCGACCCTGCCGCTGCCGACGCCGACCCTGCCGCTGCCGAGCCTGCCGCTGCCGACGCCCACGTTGCCGCTGCCGACACCGATCCTGCCACTGCCAACGCCGACGCTGCCACTGCCGAGCGGTTCACCGCGGCCCAGCCTGGGCGCGACGCCGACGATCGGCCCCGGCGAGTCGATCCCGGCGACGGGGTCGAGCGATCCCGGGTCGACCTCGTCGTCGAGCCCGGCCGTCAGCGCGGCCGCACCGGGGTTCGCCGGTGGCTCGGCCGGGCCCCTCGCGACGGAGCCGCCGTCGTCAGGTCCCGAGGTCGCCCCGCTGAACATCGTCATCCCTGGATTGATCGCCGGGATCCCGCTCGCGGTGGTTGCCCTGGCGGTGCTCGCGCAGGTCGCCGGGGGAGCGGCCTGGCTGCCGGTCGTCCGGCGGTGGCTGGACCGCCGCCTGATCCCCGGCCCGGGTCGGCGCCTCCCGTAGCGAAGGCAGACGACCGGGCGGTCGGGTCAGTTCAGAGGGACGCGACGGACGTCGTCCCCGTCACGGCCCTGTCCAGGTGAGACAGATCCTCCATCTCTGCCTAGAATTGCCTGCGTGCACCGGGGCGCGCGTTCCATCAGGGCGGGTGATTTCGTTGCGCCGACCAACGGTCGACCCAGCTCGCCGACGCCGCTGGAGTTGGCGCGACTCCTGCCGCTGCTCGAGCGGGCCCTCCCGCACAGTCGGGACGACTCTCGGCGCACACTCGTCAATCGGGCCAGGATCGCTCGCATCGGCCGTCAAGGGCTGATCTTCAAGCAGGGCGACCGGATGCCCTTGGTCCTGATCGTCGACGGTCATGCCGCCTTCCAACGGACGACCGTGGAAGGGAGGCTCCTAATCGTCGGTGTGGCGAACCCAGGCGCCCTGATCGGCCTGACGAGCATGTCCGGCGTCAAGGGCATGGGCGAGATGGTCGCGCTGACCGATGCCGTCGTCGCAATGTGGGATGGCGCGGAGCTACGGGATCTCGTCGCCGCGGACGCCGACCTTGGCCTCGACGTGATCGACGGGCTGGCGCTCTTCCTGGTCCTCATGACCGAGAAGCTCGATGGCTACCTCCACCAGGACGCTCGACGGCGGGTGATCCGGGTCCTCGCACGCCATCGCGCGCTCTTCTTCGCCGACCCGCCGATCCTGTCCCGCGCGCACCTGCCGGGGCTCGTCGGCACGAGCCGTGAGATGACCGGCCGGGTTCTGCGTGACCTGGAGCGCGAGGGCGCCGTGGCGCGCGTCGGACGCACGGGACTCCGGCTCCTCGACGCCGACCGCCTCAGCGAGACCTCGGAGGGCGACGAGCCGATTGCCCTGGACCGCCGCCGGAGCCAATACACGTAGCCGGCCGGACTCTCAGCCCGGTTAGCGCGGGGCGACGGTCCCGGCAGCGGCAGCGATCGGCAGGCCGAGCGCTCGCAGCTCCACGCGGAGCGCGTCGGCATCGACGAACTGGATCCCGCGGAAGCCCAGCTCCGCGGCCGCCCGGATGTTCGGCTCGTGGTCGTCGACGAAGACGGTCGAGCCCGGCTCGAGCCCGTAGCGGTCAACGAGGACGCGGAAAATCCGCGGGTCCGGCTTGATGACGTTCTCGTCGCCCGAGATCACGATCCCGTCGAACCACTCGAGGAACGTGTAGCGCGGGCGGGCGAGCGGAAACGTCTCGCCCGACCAGTTGCTCAGGGCATAGAGCCCGACAGGCGTCGAGCGGAGCTCGTCGAGGACGGCGACGGTCGGCTCGATCGCCTCGCCGAGCGTCTCGGGCCAGCGCCGCCAGAAGGCCTCGATGAGGTCGCGGTGCTCGGTATGGCGTGCGGCGAGCTCGTCGATCGCCTCGGCCCACGGGCGGCCGGCGTCCTGGGCGAGGTTCCACTCCGGCGTCGTGATCGTCGCGAGGAACTCCTCCATCGCGGCCTCGTCGTCGAACAGCGTCCGGTACAGGTAGCGCGGATCCCAGTCGATGAGGACGCCGCCAAGGTCGAAGGCGACGGCGTCGATGCGCGGCGGCTCCATGGACCGCGAGGCTACCGGATCGCCGGCGGTGGGCCGAGCGGATCCGGGAACGCGCGTCACGACGCGGGCTCTCGTCGTTGCCCGCGATCGGGTCCCCGGTTAGAATCCTGGCCTCCCGAGCGGGAGTAACTCAGTTGGCAGAGTGTCAGCTTCCCAAGCTGAATGTCGCGGGTTCGAACCCCGTCTCCCGCTCCATCTCCCCTCTCCGGACCGGATGTCGGTCACGCGTCTAACGCTGTCCGTCTACCGGCCGCGGCCCGGGCGCGAGGGCGAGCTGCTGCCTCACCTCCACGAGGAGATCGCTGCCCTTCGCGCACGCGGCCACATCACCGCCCGGCCCGCCGTGATCTGCCGCGCGCCGGATGGCGCCTACCTCGTCGTCTCCGAATGGGCCTCGCCGACCGCCGTTGACGACGCGCATGGCGACGAGTCGATCGTCGAGATCTGGCGCCGCAAGGACGGCCTCGCCGAGTACCTCGCGCCGGCCGATCTCGACGGCAGCGCCGCCCCGTTCGCCAGCTACGACGTGATCGACGAGGCCTGAATCGGCAGTCCGCCCGGGCGGAGCAGCGCGGCGGCGTCCTCGGGCGGGGCTGGGCGGGCGAACAGGAAGCCCTGGCCCAGGTCGCAGCCGGCGTTCCGGACGAGCTCGGCCTGGCGCGGCCGCTCGATTCCCTCCGCGACCAGTTCGAGGCCGAGCGATCGGCCGAGCTGGGTGATCCCGCCGAGCAGCGCCGTGCCCTCGGCGGTGTCGACCGCGTCGGTGAACTCGCGGTCGATCTTGAGGATGTCCACCGCGAACCGGCGCAGATAGCTGATCGAGGCGTAGCCGGTCCCGAAGTCATCGATCGCCAGGCGGACGCCGAGGTTCTGGAGCTCCCGCAGGACCCGTTCGGCTCCGGGATCGGCGACGAGGATCGTCTCGGTCATCTCGAGGATCAGCGTCCGCGGATCGAGGCCCGTCCGGTCCAGGATCGAGGCGACGTGCTCGATGACGTGCCCGTCGTGCAGCTGCGACCCGGACAGATTGACCGACACCGCCAGCTCCGGCTCGAGCTCCTGCCACGCCCGGAGCTGCTTGCAGGCGGTCTCGAGGACCCAGTCGCCGATGCCGATGATCGCGCCGGTCGCCTCGGCCGTCGGGATGAAGGCCGCCGGCGAGAGCAGGCCGCGCTCGGGGTGCTGCCAGCGGATCAGCGCCTCGAACGAGCGGATCCGGCCGGACCGGAGCTCGATGATCGGCTGATAATGGAGCCGCAGCTCGCCCCGGCGGACCGCGCCGCGGAGGTCGGACCGCATCTTGGCTCCGTCGTCGGCCGCCGCCCGCGCCGACGCCTGGTAGACCTCGTGCTGGCTCTTGCCCGAGGCCTTGGCGATGTACATCGCGAAGTCGGCGTTCCGCACCAGGTCCTCGGGCGTGGTCGACAGGGCGTTTCCCACGTCGACGCCGACGCTGACCGACATGGTGATCTCGCGACCCGCCACAGTGAGGGGCTTCTGGAACGCCCGGACGACCCGCCGGGCGGCCAGGTGGGCGTCCTCGGGTGACTCGAGGTCCTCGATGAGGATCGCGAACTCGTCGCCGCTGAACCGCGCGACCGTATCGCCGGACCGGACGAGCTGCTGGAGGCGCTGTGAGATCGCGATCAGGGCCCGGTCGCCGACCTCGTGGCCGTGCGAATCGTTGATGACCTTGAAGTCGTCGACGTCGACGAAGACGAGCCCGACGAGCGGCAGCTTCGGGGCCCGGCCGCGGGCGAGGGCGTGCTCCATGCGGTCGCCGAGCAGGGCCCGGTTGGGGAGCCCGGTCAGGTGATCGTGGAACGCCTGGTGGCGAACCTCGGCGTAGAGCCGGGCGTTCTCGAGCATGACACCGGCCTCACTCGCCATCGACTGGGCGAGGTCGATCTGGCGGTCCGACAGCATCTGGCCGGAGAGCGAGATCAGCTCGACGGTGCCGATCGTCCGGCCACCGACGTTCATCGGCAGCTGGATCATCAGCTTCCCGCCCATCCCGAGGAGGAAGCTCACCTCGCTCGAATCGGCGGTCGGATCGGCGGGGTCGGTGATGGACCGCTGGCCGCTCATCAGGACGCGCCGCGTCTCGGGGTAGTCGTCGAGGGGATAGACGTCGATGAGGGCCGATCGCCGCGCGGCCGGGTGGTAGCCCGCCGTGACGACGGTGTCCTGGATCTTGTCCCAGGCGAAGATCCCGCACTCGTCGAACCCGACCGCCCGTGCGATGTGGCTCGCGATCAGGTCGGCGAAGCCGCGGTCGTCGAGGGACTGGGCGAGCTCGCGGCCCATGTCGACGATGCACTCGAGCTCGCGCGTGCGCGCTGCCACCTCGTCGTACAGGCCGCGGGTGGTCCGCTCGGCGATCGCCTCGGCCTCGCGGCGGGCGAGCCGCTCACGATCGAGCCGACGCTTGAGGCGGTCGATCTCGGCCGCCTGGCTGCGTGCCGCCGTCCCGTTGGCGGTCCCCTTCCTAACCAAGGCGCACCACCAGGGCGCAGGCGGAGTCGCCGCGGAGCATGCAGCGGGGCTGGTCGATCGCGACGTCCTCGGCGAAGTAGTCGGCCGCACCGGTGATGAGGCCCTCCGCGAACGAGCACAACCGGCGCTGCGACTGGTAGCCCATGACGAGGGCCCCGTCGGCGGTGGCGGAGATGTCGAACCAGGGGACGTCCGCCCCGGGGTACACCTTCCGGACTTCGGGATGGATGATGTCGTTCAGGGTCAGGAGGAACGGACGCGTCGACGTGTGCGGGGTGAAGAACTCGGGATATGAGGCCGCCAGCATGGGCAACGCCTTGCGCCCGAACCAGCGGATGACGTCCTGGGGGGACATGCCGAACGAGACCGCGGCCTCGTCGACGAGGCGTCGAAATTGGCCGTCCGGATAGCTGCCCAGCGACGTATATGCCCCGGTCAGGCCTGTCGTGGCCAACAGGTCGTCCCAGGCGTCTTCCCCGTGTTCCGCGACGATCGTCCGTTCCAGGAGATCGAACACGACGCCCTTCACTGGTTGGGCCACCCCGTGTGCGGCGAGCTGTGGCGAAGGCGCATCCGCGCCCGTCCGCATGATCCGCGCGTGGCGCGTCGGGGCAACGACCCTTCGGTTCGCCCTGACAGGGGGAAAGTCCTAGAAGACGGGCAACGCGGCGCGGCTTCGGACGGCCCGACAGGGAGCGGCGCGGGCCCGACCGGAGTCGGGCCCGCGCCGTCAGGATCGCGAGATCAGAGGCGGAGCCTCACCTCGTCAGTGGCTCTTCCGTCCGATCGCCACGGCGTTCCCCAGGTCGGCGACCAGGCTGTCGCGCGGCACCACCGCCGGCGAGCTCGCGTCCGGGGTCCGCGCGGCGACGGGCTGCAGCCCGAACTGGTGCTCGATCGTCGCCATGATCGACGTCGTGTCGTAGACGGTGCTGTCGACGCCGGACGTCGTGAAGCTCCGGGCGATCAGCACCGCCGGGATGCGCGTGCCCGGCCCGAACAGGTCGTGCGGTCCGGTCGTGGAGCCCATGCCGGGGGGCGGGACGTGGTCCCACGATCCGCCGAACTCGTCGTAGGTCACGACGATCAGCGTGTTGCCGGCCTGCGGTCCGGTTTCGACGGCCTTGATCAGGTCGACGAGGTGGTCGCTGCCATTCGGCTCGCTCGAGTACCCGGGGTGCTCGTTCTCGTTGCCGAGTGGCTTGACGAAGCTGACCTGGGGCAGGCTGCCGTTCTGGGCTGCCGCGATGAACTCCACCTCGTCCTTCAGGTGCGCCGCCCGATCCGCCGTGCCGGGCGCATAGCGCGTGAAGTAGTTGAACGGCTGATGGTGGAACTGGAACGTCGAATCGGGGCAGAACGGATAGGCCTTGTCGGCGGTCGACACGTTCGGGTCGGAACAGGTCGGGCCGGTGCCGTTCGTCCAGCCCGGCGCGCCGACGAGGCCGGCCGCGTTGTCCCAGCCGCCGGCGTACCACGCCCAGTTGATCCCGGCGTCGCTCATGCGATCGCCGATGTTCAGGTCGACCGACGAGTCGTCGGTTGCGGGCTGCGCCGCGCCGAAGCTGCCCTGCGGCTCGTACGGCGGCTGGAGGGTGTTGATCGCCCAGTTGCCGCAGGCAAGGCCGGCGACGGTCGTCGCTGCGTCGCAGGCCTGGGTCACGGCTCCGTCGACGACGGCCCGGTCCGGCTTCAGGAGCGGATAGGCGTGCGGGATCCCGGCCGAGTCGAGGACGGCGTGCTGACCGGACGGAGCCGACGGCCAGAGGAGCGGCTGCGCCGCGATCAGGTACTGATGGTTGAGGTATGACCCACCGAACGCCGCCTGGAAGAAGTGGTCGGCGATGACGTACTTCGGGGCGCCGCGGCCGTGGAGGTACTCGTAGATCGGCAGGGCCGTCGTGTCGTAGTAGCCCATCGCCGTCCCGACCGAGTCACTGCCGGTCACGTACAGATCCTGGGCGCCGCCGTCGAGCTGGTATTGCTCCTGGTAGAACTTGTGGACGAGGTCGCGGGTGCAGCCGCCCGGCGTGCCGTACGTCTGACCCGTCGTCGGGTCGATCGCCCCGTTCATGATCCCGTTGCCGAAGCTGAACTCCTTGTTCGGCCGCGGGCACGTCGTCGCGTCGGCGGGGATGTACTGGTCGATGTTGAACGGCTCGTTCAGGAAGTGGCTGGTGTATTGGACCGTGCTGGCGTCGGGGAACGTCACGGTCTCCGGGTTGCAGGCGGCCTGCTTCGAGAGCGTGTTCGGCGGGAAGGCGGGATTCGCGCTCCCGCTGAAGTCCGTGTTCAGGTTGACGTCGAGCTGCTTGAGGCAGGTGTACGGATCGCCGTTCTGGGCGATCTGCGTCGTGCCGAGATCGGCCTGGGGCAGTCCGTCGATCCCCTGGCCACCCAGGTCGCCCCACAGCCCATACAGGTTGTCGAAGCTGTGGTTCTCCTCGTAGATCACGACGAGGTGCTGGTAGATGCTCAGCGGGCCCTTGTCGGCCGCGACGGCTGGGCCGGCTGCCATGAGGGTCAGGGACAGAAGGGGCAGGGCAGCAAGGACGGCGCGCAGCCGCCCGGTACGGTGCAACACAGGATCCTCCTCCAGGGCACGCGACTGGAGGTCCGACGATACTCCGGTTCGCCGGACGGCGAATCAACGGCCGGTCAACGCCCTGCCGGATCCCCGACATCGTGGTGCGGGCGCGCACCGTTTCCAGCCGACACGAGCTCGATCACGACGGCGCCCGTGACGTTCAAGACCGTCGTCACGCCGGCGCGAACCTGGAGCTCGGGAACCGATGCGGTCGTCGTGTGGCCGTGCAGCCAGAGCGGTGGACGGACGCGGTCCAACAGCCAGCGATAGGCGCGGAAGCCGCGGTGGTAGGCATCCGGCGCGTCGCCCGCTCCCTCCGGCGCCGCGTGGCTGATGACGAGGAGCGGCTCGCCGCGGCGCCGCCCCCGGCCCGGGAGCGCCGCCCACGCGAGGCGGATCGTCTGCAGCCAGGCCAGATCGGGCCGGCGGCGATTGCCGCCGTCACGCCCTTCCGGCCACTCGAGGCCGCCGACGACCACGCCGGCGAGGCGAGTCAGCCCGCCCCACGGCAGCGCTTCGGGAACCACCGGGTGCTGCTCGTCCCAGTCGCCGCCCGCGTCGTGGTTGCCGCGGACGTAGACGAGCGGTGCGTGGAACGCGTCGGCGAGGAATGCCAGCCAGCGCGGGTCGAGGTCGCCGCAGCCGATGACGCCATCGATCGGGTCGATCGACACCCGGTTCTTCTCGACCTCGAACGCCGGTTCGCGCTGGTCCGACGCCGCGAGGAGCCGGATCGGGCGGCCGCCGCGGCCGCGGAACGGCCGGTCGTCGGGCCACTCGACCGTGACCCGCCGGATCATGACGACTCGGCCGACGGATCGATCGAGGCGTCGTCGCGGAAGGTGCCTCCGGCCCGACCCTCGCCCGCGTTGCGCAGCGCCCGGCTCTCGGTCAGCACGGCGGCGAGGTCTCCGGGTCGCTCCGACGGCACCCCGTCGGGCGGGACGAGCTCGACGACGTTCGCGTCGATCTGGACCTGACCCGCATAGAGGGCGGCCGCGACGCGATTGTGCCCGTCGAGGACCCAGTAGCGATCCGCGTAGCGGACGACGTCGATCGGCGGGAGGACCGCCAGCCGGTCGATCGCGGCCCGGATCCGTTGCCAGCGGCCCTGCCAGTTCAGGCTCCGGAACGGCTTCAGCGGCAGGAAGTCGCTGCCGCGTTGCGTCACCCCGCCGACGGCCGTCCCGGCGACCAGGTCGACGTCGAGCGTCTTGATCCCGAGCTCGCGCGGGTTCGCGCGGCGGGCGTCCGGATGCAGGTCGTAGAGGTACGGGACGGGCTGGCGAGCGAGGCGACGGAGGCGCCGGACGCGGGCACCCGGGCGCTCGTCCCAGCGATGGGCAGCGGTCCTCGCCGCGCCGACCGCGCCGCCTACGACGTCCACCCCGACCCCGACAACGCCCTC
>Ga0209058_1004964_pt1 | contig 10499 bp, 9 predicted proteins | sample GraSoiAngelo_147_FD_185904 | JGI IMG/M metagenome (GOLD analysis project Ga0209058, IMG submission 185904) | Grasslands soil microbial communities from the Angelo Coastal Reserve, California, USA - 14_1009_05_40cm (SPAdes) (version 2) | ecosystem: Environmental > Terrestrial > Soil > Grasslands ... | reverse complement strand
CAGACTTGAACGTGCGCATGCATTCTGACAGGGTTTCGTCTCGTTCCCGCAACACTTGAGCTGCGGCGGCGACCGACTGTGGAGCGCTAAATATGTATCGCGGCTTATCGATTATTGCGATCGCGCCTGTCTTCAACGAAGCGGCGAAGATTGGAGAAGTCGTCGCGCGCATCCCACGACAAATCGTGGATGAAGTTCTGGTCGTGGACGATGGTTCTACAGACGATTCAGCCGAAGTAGCCCGCTTATCTGGAGCGCAGGTGATTTCAATGGGCGCAACCCTCGGCGTCGGTGCCGCACTGCGCACGGGCTATGAGTACGCCGTCCAGCACGGCTATGACGTCACCGTTACCGTAGCTGGCAACAATAAAGATGCACCGGAGGAGATCCCGTTGCTTTTAGAGCCAATCGCCGCGAACCGAGCGGATTTCGTGCAAGGTTCGCGTTTCCTAAAACGCGGCGCGAGCTTCGGTGCGATGCCTGCTTATCGGCAGATTGCCACGCGCTTTCACCCTTTTCTGTTTTCGTTGGTTGCCCGGCGTTGGGTTACTGAATCAACGAACGGTTTTCGCGCGGTGCGGACGCGCGTCCTGGCCGACCCTCGGCTCGATCTGTCGCAAACATGGTTGCGACAGTATGAGCTGGAACCGTACTTGTATTTGCGCAGTATCCAGCTTGGCTACCGCACCGTGGAAGTTCCGGTGACAAAGATTTATCCGCCCAAGCATGTGGGCCAGCAGACGAAGATGAAACCCATCGCCGATTGGTGGTCCATCCTGCGACCGCTTGTCTACGTGGGTTTGGGCTTGCGAAAGTAGGCCACGTTGGTACAACGACGGACGATTCCTCATGTCGCAGCAGGGAGAAGCAAGAACGGACGTCGGAGCACCTCAAGGACGGCATGGAAACGTTTAACCGCATTGCTCCCGATGTTTCCCTGGGACGGTCCGTCAAGATATTCGGCTTCGCTAACCTTTACGGCTGTTCAGTGGGGGATGAGTCGCGCATCGGTTGTTTTGTTGAGATTCAGAAGAATGCCACCGTAGGCGCCCGCTGCAAAATTTCGAGCCACTCGTTCATTTGTGAAGGCGTCACTATCGAGGACGACGTATTCATCGGCCATCACGTGTGCTTCATCAACGATCTATTCCCGCGTGCATGCCGGCCGGACGGAACTTTGCAAACGGACATTGACTGGAAAGTGATTCCGATTCTGGTCGAACGGCGCGCGACGATTGGGTCGGGGGCGGTCATTCTGGGCGGAGTCACGATCGGTGCAGGAGCCATTGTCGGTGCCGGGGCGATTGTGACCAAGAGCGTCGCCCCGCGCACTGTTGTCGCCGGAAATCCCGCCCGCCTCCTCCGCACTCTGGGTGAAGGGGAGGCGCCGTGAGGGTTCGTGTAAACCTGAAAGAGCCCGACCGATTCACGCAACGGCGGCCAGGAACAGAGTGCGGCTTTCTGATCGCGCGCACCCGGCGACTCGGCAGGTTAAAGCGGCCGCGGCACGGATGGCAATGATTCGCGTGGCGGTGATTGGGGCTGGCCAGTGGGGGCCGAACCTTATTCGGAATTTTCACAACAAGCAGACAAGCGAAGTCGTCTGGATCATCGACCGCGATGCGGCCCGATTGGACGAGGTCCACGCTCATTTTCCCGATGTGCAGGCTGCGAAAGATCCTGACGAGGCATTGCGCGACCCGTCTGTCCACGCCGTTGTCGTAGGCACGCCTACGAGTACTCACTACGCCCTCGCCAAAGAGGCTCTCGAGCGACGAAAGCATGTGCTGGTCGAAAAACCGTTGACGACCGAAGTGAAGCAGGGGCTAGAACTTCTCGAGCTTGCCAGGAGCCAGCGGCTGGCCCTGATGGTTGGCCACGTGTTTGTTTATAACCCCGCTATACGCAAGGTGAAAGAATATCTCGATCGCCGGCATCTCGGGAAGCTGTACTACGTCTCGATGGTTCGTACAAATCTTGGACCCATTCGCTCGGATGTGAACGCTGCGTGGGACCTAGCGGCTCACGATCTCTCTATTGCCAATTACTGGCTCAATGCAGAACCACTAAGTGTTTCGGCAATAGGAGGAACTTGGATCAATCAAGGAATTGAAGACGCCGTTTTCGCCACGCTCAGATATCCGCAAGGCGTGCTGGTGAATCTACATGCCTCGTGGCTCAATCCCCGCAAGGCCCGCGACATCACGGTAGTTGGCGAAAGACGCATGCTGACGTTCGATGATATGAACATCAACGAGCCACTGCACATCTACGATAAACAGGTAACCGATCTACGCACCCGGCCGACATATGTCGATTCGTTTGCCTCGTTTCGTGCAAGCGTCCGGACGGGGGATATTACAGTTCCAAAGGTGCCACTCGGAGAGCCCCTGGCGACGCAGTGTGCGCACTTTCTCGAATGCATCGTAACGGGGAAACAACCACTTACCGGTGGGCGCGAGGGGGTCGCAGTGGTACGCGCACTGGAGGCAATGCAGCGTTCGATCCGCGCGCGTGGCCGCGAGGAACAGGTGGAACCGTCATGTTGATCCCGCTGGTTGATCTGAAATTGCAACATCGACAAATCGCGGATGAGCTACAGCAAGGGTTCGCGCGCCTGTTTGAGAATACGGCAGCTTTGAGCGAGAATTCGCGCAGTTTTCCGGCGTGAAGCACTGCGTTGGTGTCGCCAACGGCACCGACGCGCTTGAGATGATGCTGCGCGCGGTTGGTGTCGGCGACCGCGACGAAGTAATCGTGCCAGTCAATTCCTTCGTCGCTACGGCATTCGCGGTCATGCGCGCCGGTGCAGTACCAAGATTCGTCGATTCAGACCCGGAAACGCATCTTATCGATGTCGAGGCGGTCGCGCTGCAGATCAAACGCCGCACCAAGGCCATTCTGGCGGTGCACCTTTATGGTCAGATGGCGCCGATGGAGGACCTTAAGACTCTTGCCGATCAGACCGGCGTATTGTTACTTGAAGACGCCGCGCAAGCGCATGGCGCGAGCCGTCACGACCAGGGCTTGGCGAGCGTAGGGCTGGCGGCTGCTACGAGCTTTTATCCCAGTAAGAACCTGGGCGGGTACGGTGACGGCGGGGCCGTATTGACCAATTCGGACGATCTTGCCGCCGCAGTTCGCGCACTGCGCAATTACGGCAGCGAAATAAAACATCATCATCCTAGCGTGGGGTTCAACTCGCGGCTCGATGCAATACAGGCGGTAGTGCTCAGTGCAAAGTTGAAACATCTGGCGACTTGGAACAAGGCGCGACGGCAAGCGGCACGGCGTTATCACAAGCTGCTCTCGGGGCTGGATGCTGTTACGTTGCCGGTCACACTTCCCGGAAACGAGCACGTCTGGCACTTGTACGTCATACGCCTGCCACGTCGCGACTCGGTGTTGCGCAAATTAAAAGAGGCTGGCATCGGTGCAGCGCTGCACTATCCGCTGCCGATACATCTGCATCATGCCTTCCAACATCTGGGTCATCAGCGAGGCGGCTTCCCAGTTGCGGAGGCTGCGGCTGAGCAAGTCCTGTCGCTTCCCCTCTTTCCTGAAATCACGGTCGAACAGCAGGCCTACGTGGCCAGCGAAGTCGAGCGATCGTTTTTAAAACCTAGCTGATGTAGAGCTGCGACGGGCACCGAGGCTATCTGTTCTTTGAATACTTTGTTTCAGACGAAATACAGCAGGGGCGCAATAATGACGAGCTCAGCCAAGAGTCGCATAATGCCTGAGGGTGCCAGAAAAAGCGGGACCGAGATCAATCAGAATGTAAACCCTTAAATCGTTGAACGGTTTAAAGCGCTCAAGCGTTGAAGAGTTCGACCGGTCGAAACAGGGGCGGTGCTGTAGTGTGCGCTGTCCTCAGCGCATCTAGAGAAAGTTCCAGAGATTCCTCGACTGCGCTCGGAATGACAATTAACAAATCTTCGATCATGAGTTGGACGAAACGCGACTGGTTTTTCTGCCTGATACTGGCAGCGGTCACCATCCTCGCCTATCAGCCCGCCTGGCACGGGGGACTTTTATGGGATGACGACAATTGCACCACGCCTCGGGAGTTGCGTTCCCTCGACGGTCTATGGCGAATCTGGTTCCAGCCAAGGGCAACTGCGCAATATTATCCTCTCCTTTATAGTTCCTACTGGATCCAGCAAAGGTTGCTGGGCGATTCGACCACCGGCTATCACCTGGTCAATCTTCTTCTGCACATCGGCTGTGTCGTGCTGGTGCTAAAGATCCTGCGTTTGTTGCGAATCCCGGGAGCGGAACTGGCGACGATCGTATTTGCCCTGCACCCGGTGAATGTGGAAACGGTGGCCTGGATTGCGGAGCGTAAGAACACCCTCTCCGGATTATTTGGCCTAGGGGCGACGCTTTGGTATCTGAAGTTTGATGAGAGCCGAAGCAGAAGAAGTTACGCCTTGGCACTCGGCCTCTTTCTTCTGGGATTGCTGAGTAAGACAGCTATTGTCACGCTGCCTTTGGCCTTGCTGGCGATCTTGTGGTGGAAACGGGGCACGATTTTTTGGCGGCGCGATGTCGCGCCCGTGATCCCGTTCCTTTTCCTCTCGGCTGCAGCAGGGTTGATCACCTCCTGGCTAGAATACAGTAGCATTGGTTACAAAGCGAGAACCCTGGATCTTTCTCTGTTGGACCGCTGCCTGATTGCTGGGCGTGCCTTTTGGTCTCAACTTAGCAAATTACTCTGGCCGTCGAACCTGATGTTCGTTTATCCGCGCTGGGAGATTAACGCCGCCGTATGGTGGCAATATCTTTTTCCGGTCGCGGTCCTGGGATTGCTTACAATTTTATGGATTCTGCGGCGATGGTCGCGAGCTCCATTGGCGGGAGTGCTCGTCTATATTTTCCTGTTGTTACCGTCGCTGGGTTTTCTCAACATTTATTTCTTCATCTATTCATTCGTAGCCGATCACTGGCAATATTTGGCCTGCCTGGGAATCATCACGCCTTGCGCCAGTGGGATCGTCCTGCTGGCCGGACGATTGAAACATTGGCAAGCCTGGCTGGAACCTGGAACCATTCTGCTATCGGGCGGAGTACTGTTTCTCCTCACCTGGCAGCAAAGCCGGATGTATACTGACATCGAAACGCTTTATCGAGCGACGATTGCGCGGAATCCCGCTTGCTGGATGGCGCAAGTTAACCTCGGTAACATCTTGTACCAGGCCAATCGGATTCCAGAGGCGATGGACTTGTTTAACCAGGCGATGCGAATCAAACCTGCCGTGGCCCACTACAGTCTGGGCAACGCGTTAGTGCAAAAACAGCGAACCTTAGAAGCAATTGACGAGTATAAGCGGGCGTTGGCAATCGATCCTGATGAGGCGGAGACCCATAATAATCTGGGCAACGCCTTATTGCTGAGAGGCCGAACTCCAGAGGCAATTCACGAATACGAGCAGGCCTTACGGCTCAACCCTGCTTATGCCAAGGCGCACAACAATCTGGGCAATGCCTTGTTGCAAACTGGTCGGGCGTCAGAGGCCATAGATCATTACAAGGAAGCGCTGCGGATTGCACCCAATTCCGCCGACGCGCATAACAATCTGGCAGCTGCTCTGGCACAGATGGGCCGAACTTCCGAGGCGATAGAAGAACTCAAGGCTACGCTGCGGATCAACCCAGGGTATGTCGATGCTCGAAATAATTTGGCAAAGTTGGAAGCGTTGCAGAAAACTACTCCAGATAAAAAATGAGAGGTGCGGTACGTGCAAGCAATCGGAATCCTCAATTAATGGCGCTGTCATGTTGAGCGGAGTGCTGCAACGAAATGCGAAGCCTGAGGCCAGGCTTTCAAACATCTCTGATCAGTTCCAATCGTATGCGCAATCACGACTACTGGGTCTACATTCTCACGAACAGGCGCTGCAGCACGTTGTACATCGGAATTACGAATAATATTGCGCGCCGGTTATGGCAGCATAGGTACGGCGAGATTGAAGGTTTCGCGAAGCGCTACCATTTGAACCGGCTTGTTTGGGTCGAGCACTTTCGCAATGTGAACGACGCGATCGCGTGTGAGAAGAAACTAAAGGGTTGGCGCCGAGCCAGGAAGATTGCCCTTATCGAGAAAGTGAATCCACGATGGCTCGATCTCAGCGACGAATGGGAACAGCAGCCGAAGCTTTATGATCGCCCGTGGAAGACGGAAGAGATGATCTGAGATTGAAAGCCTGGCCTCGTGGACTTCGTCCACCGCGTTGCAGCTTCGCTTCGCTCAGAATGACAACAAACATTCTCCGCTGGGGACAGCGGACGCTACAGTTACTGCAACAGCGGCGCGATGAGTGCGCGTTCCTCAGGCAGCAGCGGTTTGGCGTTCACGAGTTGGGCGTCGTTCCGTGCGCCTTCTTCATAGCCGTTAGCCGCCAAAATGGCTGCTCGGACCGCGAGCGCGCCGGGCGGCTCGCTGCCAGTGACCCGTGGTTGGCGAATCGCAGCCAGCGCATCCTTTTTCCGGTCGAGACGAAGACGCGCCAGGCCGAGTGTAGCGCGAGCGGACCAGTTGAATGGCTGCTTTTTTACAAGGAGGTCGGCTTCGCGCTCTGCCGCTTCCGCTGCGTCATTGGAGACGCCCAGCAACAATCGCAAATACGCATCCTGATTGCGGGCGGCGGAATCGTCAGGCCAAACGTGAGCGATCTCTGCCGCAACCTTTTGCGCTTCAGGCGTATGTCCTGCCGCCATCGCCAGACGCAGGCGGCCATCGTACGCGCCACGAGTTTTCGGTGCGATTTGTATCGCCGCGGAATAAGCGGCATCGGCGATGTCGGTGACAGAATTTTGCTCGGCGTACTGTGCAAGAAGCAACAACTTTTCCGGAGTCTTCGCGACTTCCAGCGCGCGTTGCCACTCGTTCGTTGCTCCAGTTGCCGAGCCCAACTGCTTTTGGGCAACGGCGAGGTACATGTGTTGGAGCACTGGCTCGATCGGAAAGCGCTCGCTCGTTAGCAAGTCCTTAACCTCATTCCAGCGCTGGAGCGCAGCGAGGGCGTTCAGGTGTTGCAGAAACAAATCCTGGCGGTGTGACGCACGCTCTTGCGGCAGTACTTCCAATGTTCTCGCCGGCCTGCCGATCTTGTTGAGCCAGGCAGCCAAGGCGATGAGTGTTTCGTCGGCAGATTCTGCGCTTGATTGGTAAAGTTCGGCCAGCCGTGCTGCATTTCCGAATCGCTCAACAGCGTCGTTGACGTACTGATCTGTTAAAATTGGATCCTGGCGCGCACGAACTTCAAGCGCGAGCAGCTTGTGAAAAGGACGAGCATCGGCGCGATTTTCAAGCGCGTTCGCGACTTCCGTCAGGTTCATTGTCCGTCCGGCCGTAACTGGTGCCGCAGTGGCCTGTAAAGTGAGAGTCGGTTTCGCGACGGATTGAGTATCAGGTGTTGAGTCTGGCGGGGATCCCAATGCTGGAGCAGTCGCCTCTGCCGACACTATAGCACCGCCTCCCGACACCGCCGCCTTGGCCGCCGTAACCTCGGCGGAGGCGGCTCCTTCAATTTTAGGCGTTGGCGATTGTGCGGGAGGACCCTCGAGTGAAAGCGACGGGTCGGTAACAGGGGGAGACATCGGCGGCACGCCATCTTCGCGTGCGAGCACCACGAGTGCATCGAGTGAACCTGGATTATTTTGGTCGCGTGCGACGTCTTCAATTTGCTTCCACGCGCGAGCGTAAGGCTGCGAATAGGGACTTGTGACCGAGAGAATGAGGGTTGCAGCCGACAAAGTTTCTGCCGGTTTTGCGCGCTTGTCAGCGAGGACGCGTTGCGCGTAGTCGAGTGCCATTTGCGGATTGCTCTGCCGAGCAGCGACCTGACCCGCCCACACAATGTCGAGCGGCGTCGGCCCGCCACGTTGCGCCAGCAGTGCTTCCACCTGCTTCGCAGCCAGTGCTATCTCATTGGACGTCACTGCGGCGGCGATATAATCGCGCCGGTCCTCCGCCGTAAGCCGCTGTGCGTCGTCGACTTTTTTCCACCATTCCAGCGCTGCTGCCCATTGACCTGTGCGAGTAGCTACTCGCGCGACCGCACGCCACGACTCAGGCTCAGTCCATCGCAGCACGTATGCGTCGCGTGCTTTGGCGGTGGCTTCGTTCCATTTTTTTTGGTCGACCAACGCGAACGCCTCCCGCGCAAGGCGACGCGACTGCCAGCCTCGGATCGCTCCGCCAACCGAAGGGCCCGTGAAATAAATTACGATGCCCAGGACGCACGCAACCAATGCGCCGAGAAAAACGAACCGCCTGATGCGTCGGGCGCGAATTTCTTCCGGCGGCCTGAGGTCGAGTTCTTCCTTGTTTGCGATGGGACGTGACGGCTGCTTTGGCACGCGAGACGTTTACTATGGCGTGGCTGCGTACGCAACGCCACGGTCTGCTGGGCTTTCCTGCAACTAACAGTTACTGCGCTTCGGCGAACGTTTCCCATCGTCTTCAGAGAAGCCGATCCACCTTTGGCTCCAAGGTGGAACGCGTTGTCCTCAACGCGTTGGCAAAGGGATGCGGCTTTGCCGTCGAATATTCGCGCCTTCGGCGACTCACTTTCCATCATCTTCAGGAGAAGCCGATCCACCTGAACGTGCGAATGGATCAATAATCCAGGGCCAGTCTTCCGATCTCGCGCACAAACCAGCAGCCACCGGATTCTGTCGAATATAATTCAGCTTTGTAGAAAGCTGCGTGCCGCGTTCATCAGCTCGAAGTCGATGATCGAAATATCCTTCCTGCCACACAACGTGATTAGCTCGCGTATGAAATCGTTTCCAACCTTTGATGACTTCGCTCATCGATTTATCGCGCGCGAAAGACACCAGCGTATGCAAGTGATCAGGCATCAGGAGAAAGATCGTGATGTGCCATCGCATCTTCGATTCGTAGAATTTTGCTGAATCCAAAATCGCTTGCGCCAACGATGGATCTGTTAACGGGTTTTGCGCTTTCTCGCGATCCACCGCGACGCGGATATGAAAAAGTGCGCCCGGTTCAACCCAGTGCGGAACCTTGTGATGCAAACGCTGCGGGAACCCGCGGTAGATCACCACCAAGATTCTAAATTCGGATGCAGTTGTGCTGCAAGGCCGAACGTGTTGTCCTCAACACGTTGAATAAATGCGGCCGCGTTGCGTAAAAGCATTCTTGCGCCTTCGGCGAAATCGTCTCTCATCGTCTTCGGAGAAGCCGATCCACCTTTTGGCTCCAAGGTGGAACGCGTTGTCCTCAACGCGTTGGCAAAACAAACGCGCCTTTGGCGCTAACAGATGTGCGGTCGCTACGTGCGCCGGAAGCGCACGGAGCGAATCAATCGTTTCCGCTGATGCCAGCACAGCCCCAGAACTCCGAGCAGGCCGCCTGCGACCGTGGCGGGCTCCGGAACGATCGTGCCATTTACCTGGATATTATCGATTTCGTTTTGAAGATCGACGCCATTGGACTGGCCACCGGTGAATGCCAGTCGCAGGACGAGCGTTGGCTGGTTGAGAGTGGTCCCGGCTGGCAGGGTGAAAGTTAGAGTTGTCCCCGGGCCGTTCGGGATTGCCTGGGTAGCCCCGATTTGGGTAAACGTCGTTCCTCCGTTGGTGCTAATCAGAAGTGATACAAATGCGTAGCCGTTGCCGTTGGCACCGATGGCGAAACTAACAGACGTGACATCATAGATGCCTTGCGCCGAGAACATCGGAATATCGATATACAACTGGTCGCGCCCGCTCCTGTGGATACCGAGCGAAACGTCGTTGGGACCGGGATCACCAACAGCGACATTTACAGGAAGACCGGCCTCGGCTGAGGTGCTGGCGACAGGGAAGGCACCAGTGGCGGCCAACGTGGGGTCCGTCCCTGTGTTGAGGAACGCGCGAAACCCTGCGCCGATCTCGAGCGCCGGGGCATGGGAGTCCAGATTCACCGGGTAAGGAGCGGTCGGGTCGCCCTCAAAATTGTAATAACGGATACATGCCGGACAGTCTGCATTCGCACGCGGGGTGAAAGCGGCGAGAAGCGCAAAGGCGCCTCCCAAAATTAACACCGAACGAAGCGTAAATTTTCGCATTTATCTTCCCAAGGGTTCGAAGAATTACGCCGTTTGTAACAATTCCAATGGGCATGGCAAGACTTTTTTTAGATTTTTTTTGGGGTCTCACCCCCAGGTCTACCCAAACGAAGATTTAACCACGAATGAACACCAATAAACACCAATGAGGAGGAGCAAATTCGTGTCTATTCGTGTGCATTAGTGGTTAGATTTCTCTCACGCAAGACGACGAAATCACGAACCAAATCGCGGAGATGCGATTCGCGCTTAGCTGCAATTTCTAACCCCCGATCGTGCGTCATCGAGTTCTACCGCGACAACGCGCTCTGCGGCACTACCGGTGGCCGATTGAGGTTGTGGTAGAGTAGCCAATTCCAACCCGAATTGTCGGAGTATCGATAAATTTTCACCAATTGGTAAGCGTTCCCGTATCCATCA
>Ga0209058_1004948_pt1 | contig 10515 bp, 10 predicted proteins | sample GraSoiAngelo_147_FD_185904 | JGI IMG/M metagenome (GOLD analysis project Ga0209058, IMG submission 185904) | Grasslands soil microbial communities from the Angelo Coastal Reserve, California, USA - 14_1009_05_40cm (SPAdes) (version 2) | ecosystem: Environmental > Terrestrial > Soil > Grasslands ... | reverse complement strand
GGCCGCGGTGAGGACCGCATCCAGCATGGCCGCCGTCGAGCCCTTGCCGTTCGTGCCGGCGACGTGGAGGGCGGGCCAGCGCGCCTCGGGATACCCGCGGCGCGCGAGCGCGGCGCCCATGCGCTCGAGCTTCAGGTCCCAGCCGGCCGACACCTCGAGACCGGCCAGGTAGGCGACGGTCTCCTCGTAGGTCACGGCGGCCGGCGCCGTCTGGGGGCGACGCGCGGGCCCGCGAGCAGGTCGAGCAGCCGCGCGAGCGTCGTGCGCAGCTCGGCGCGCGGCACGATGCGGTCGAGCATGCCGCGCTCGAGCAGGAACTCGGCACGCTGGAAGCCCGGCGGCAGCTTCTGGCGCATCGTCTGCTCGACGACGCGCGGCCCGGCGAAGCCGATGAGCGCGCCCGGCTCGGCCAGGTTGACGTCGCCCAGGAGGGCGAGCGAGGCTGCTACGCCGCCGGTGGTGGGGTCGGTCATCACCGAGAGGAACGGGACACCGCGGGTGCCGAGCCGCGCCAGCGCCGCGGCGATCTTCGCCATCTGGAGGAGCGAGAAGATGCCCTCCTGCATGCGCGCGCCGCCCGAGGCCGAGACCACGACCAGCGGGAGCCGCTTCGCGGCCGCGTGCTCGATGAGTCGCGTGAGGCGCTCGCCGACGCCGCTCCCCATGCTGCCGCCGAGGAAGGCGAAGTCGAACACCCCGAGCGCGACCGGATGGCCGCCGATGCGCGCCGTGCCGGTCAGGACCGCCTCGTTCCGTCCCGTCTCGCGCCGGACGGCGGCCAGCCGCTCCGCGTACGCGCGCCGGTCGCGGAAGCCGAGCGGGTCGGCCGCGCCCACCCGGGCGTCGCGCTCGCGGAGGGAGCGGGGGTCGACGGTGACGAGCAGGCGCTGCCCGAGCGTGAGGCGGAGGTGGTGGCCGCAGCGCGGGCAGACGAAGAGCCGCCGTTCGAGGACCTTCTTGGCGTTGATCTGCCCGCAGCCCGGGCACTTCTCCCACGCCGCCGGGCCCGCCTCGGGCGACGCGCGCTCGACCTCGCTCATGCGGTGCGCGCCGACGTCGCGGCCCCGATGGCCCTTCTGAGCCCGCCGACGAAGCTCGCCACCCGCGCCGGCGCCTCCCGCTCGCCCTCCTCCAGCAGGCGCGCGAGCGCGCTCCCCACGATGACCGCGTCGGCGAAGCCGGCGATCCAGGCGGCCTGCTCGGGGCGGGAGACGCCGAAGCCGACGCCGAGCGGGAGCGTCGTGACGGCGCGTGCGCCGCGCACCAGCGCCGGCAGCTCCGCGGGCAGCTCCGCGCGCGCGCCGGTCACCCCGAGCACCGATACGAAGTAGAGGAAGCCGCTCGCCGCACGCGCGATGGTGCGCACGCGCGCGATGGGCGTGGTGGGCGCGAGCAGCGCGATCAGATCGAGCCCGGCGCCGTGCGCCGCGGCGCGCAGATCGGCCGCCTCCTCGGGCGGCAGGTCGACGCACAGGAAGCCGTCCGCGCCGGCGGCCGCCGCGTCGGCCGCGATGCGCTCCACGCCGTAGCGGAAGAACGGGTTGTAGTAGCCGAACAGCACGATCGGCTGCGCGATCTCGCTGCGCAGCTTCGCCACCAGCTCGAGGACGCGCGGCAGCGTCATCCCGGCGGCGAGCGCGCGCGCCGCCGAGCGCTGGAGGACGGGGCCGTCGGCCATCGGATCCGAGAACGGCACGCCGAGCTCGATCACGTCGGCACCCTCGGCGACCGCGGCGCGCACCAGGTCGCGGGTGGTGGGGAGGTCCGGGTCCCCCGCCGTGAAGTACGGCACCAGCGCCACCTGGCCGCGCGCGCCGAGCGCCGCGAAGGTCCCCGCGATGCGGCTCACGCGAGCTTCACCCCGAGGTGCTCGGCGACCGTTCCCATGTCCTTGTCGCCGCGGCCGGAGAGGTTGACGAGCAGGATCTGGCGGCGGTCGAGGCGCGGGCCCAGGCGGACGGCGTGCGCCACCGCGTGCGCGCTCTCGAGCGCGGGGATGATGCCCTCGGTGGCGGTGAGCAGCCGGAGTCCCTCCACCGCCTCGTCGTCGGTCACGGTGACGTAGGCGGCGCGCCCGCTGTCGCGGAGATAGGCGTGCTCGGGGCCGACGCCGGGGTAGTCGAGGCCGGCGGAGATCGAGTGCGCGCTCCGGACCTGCCCGGTCTCGTCCTGGAGGAGATAGCTCTTGCTGCCGTGCAGCACCCCCACCTGCCCGGCCGTGAGCGGGGCCGCGTGCGCGCCCGTCTCGAGCCCGCGCCCCGCCGCCTCGACGCCGATCAGCTCGACGCGCCGGTCGCGGCGGAAGGCTTGGAAGAGCCCCAGGGCGTTGCTCCCGCCGCCGACACACGCGATGCACGCGTCAGGCAGCCGCCCGCAGGCGCGCAGCACCTGGCGGCGGGCCTCGTCGCCGATCACCGCCTGGAAGTCCCGCACCATGAGCGGGTAGGGGTGCGGGCCGGCGACCGAGCCGATCACGTAGAAGGTGTCGCGCACGGTCGCGATCCAGTCGCGCAGCGCCTCGTTCATGGCGTCCTTGAGCGTGCGGCTCCCCGACTCGACCACGGTCACGGTCGCGCCGAGGAGCTTCATGCGAAAGACGTTGAGGCTCTGACGCCGCACGTCCTCGGCGCCCATGAAGATCTCGCAGCGCATGCCGAAGAGCGCCGCCACGGTCGCCGTCGCCACCCCGTGCTGCCCCGCGCCCGTCTCGGCGATGAGACGGGTCTTCTTGAGCCGGCGCGCGAGGAGCCCCTGGCCGATCGTGTTGTTGATCTTGTGCGCGCCGGTGTGGAGGAGGTCCTCGCGCTTCAGATAGATGCGCGCGCCGCCCAGGCGGCGTGAGAGACGGCGCGCGAAGTAGAGCGGCGTCGGCCGGCCCGCGTACTCGCGCAGCCAGGTTGCAAGCTCGCGCCGGAACGCCGCCTCGCGCCGGAGCCGCAGGTAGGCGCGCTCCAGCTCGATGAGCGCCGGCATCAGCGTCTCCGAGACGTAACGGCCGCCGTACTGACCGAAGTGACCGGCGGCGTCGGGGAGCGCCCTCGGGCTGTCGGGCCGCGCGGGGTGCCTAGGCAGCCTTGGCGCGGCGGATGAACTCCTCGATCTTGGCATGGTCCTTCCTCCCGGGGCGGGCCTCCACCCCGGACGCGACGTCGACGCCGAAGGGGCGCAGGGCGCGCACGACCTGGGCCACCGTGTCGGGGTGGAGCCCGCCGGCCACGAAGAGGCGCGCCACGGGCAGCCCGGCCGCAGCCGCGGGATCGAGCGCGACCCCCGTGCCGCCCGGCTGGCCGGCGACGAAGCTGTCGAGCAAGAGGTAGTCGGTCGGGTAGCGCGCGGCGAGCGCGGCCAGGTCCGTGCCCGGACGGGCGCGGATCGCCTTGATCGTCCGCCAGCCCCAGCCGCGGCAGTACTCGGCGTCCTCGTCGCCGTGGAACTGGAGCGCGGAGAGGCCGACCCGCGCCGCGATCTCCTCGACCCGAGTGCGGGGCGCGTCGACGAAGACGCCCACCAGCGTGCCGCCGGGCACCGCCTGCGCGATGTCGCCCGCAGCCTCGGGGGTCACGGAGCGCGGGCTTCTCGGGTGGAAGTTGAGCCCCACGAAGTCGGCGCCGGCGGCGACGGCGGCGCGCGCGTCCTCGACCGTGCACACGCCGCAGATCTTCACCTTCACGGGCACCGGAGCCACTCCGCGAGGGCCGCGCCCGGGTCGGGCCGCTCCATGAACGCCTCCCCGACCAGAACGGCGTGCGCGCCGGCCGCCGTCATGCGGCGCACGTCGGCTGCCGAGCGGAGCCCGCTCTCCGCCACCACGAGCGCCCCCGCCGGCGCGCGCGGCGCGAGGCGCTCGAGCGTCGCGAGGGAGACGGCGAAGGTGGCGAGGTCGCGGTTGTTGATACCGACGAGCGTGGCGCCGAGCGCCGCCGCGCGCCCGAGCTCGGCCTCGGTGTGCACCTCGACCAGGACCTCGAGGCCAGCGGCCGCAGCCGCCGCCATCAGGTCGGCGCCCTGCCCTGCCCCGACCGCTGCGACGATCAGCAGCACCGCGTCGGCGCCGAAGGCGCGCGCCTCGTCGATCTGGTACGGGTCGATCAGGAAGTCCTTGCGCAGGCAGGGCAGCCCCGAGGCCGCACGCGCCGCGACCAGGTGCTCGAGCGCGCCCCCGAAGAACGGGCCGTCGGTCAGCACCGAGAGCGCCGCCGCCCCGGCCGCGGCGTAGGCGCGCGCGATGGCGGCGGGGTCGTACGCCCGGCGCATCTCGCCGCGCGAGGGGGAGGCGCGCTTCAGCTCCGCGACGACGGCCGGCGCCGGGCGGGCGGCGAGCGCGGCGCGGAAGCCGCGCCGCGGCTCGGCGTAGAGCGGCCGCTCGCGGAGGGCCGACGGCGGCGTCGCCTGACGGTGCGCCGCCACCTCATCGCGCTTGGCTGCGAGGATGTCGTCGAGCAGGGTCATCACGTGACCCGGTCCGCCCGCGCGGTCGTGAACGCGACCAGCCGCTCGAGGAGCGCGGATGCGCGCCCCCGATCGATCGCCGCCGCCGCGAACGCCGCCCCCTCGCGCAGGTCCGCCGCGCGGCCTGCCACCACGAGCGCCGCCGCGGCGTTCAGGCACACGACGTCCCGCCCCGGCCCGCGCTCGCCCCCGAGGATGGCGCGCAGCCGCTCGGCCGCCTCCGCCACCGAGCCGACGCGCAGCGCAGCGATCGGCGCCGGCCCGAGCCCCGCCTCGGCCGCGGTCACCGTGCGCAGGCGGACCGCGCCCCCGGCGAGCTCGGCCACCGCGCTCTCGCCCTCGAGCGCCAGCTCGTCGAGGCCGCCCGCGCCATGCACGACCCACGCGCGCTCGGTCCCGAGACGAGCGAGGACCTGCGCCACCGGCTCGAGCCAGCGCCGGTCGAACACGCCGATCACCTGGCGCCGTACGCGGGCGGGGTTGGCGAGCGGGCCGAGCAGGTTGAAGAGCGTGCGGATGCCGAGCTCGCGGCGTGGTGCGGCCGCGTGCCGCAGCGCCGGCTGCAGCGCCGGCGCGTAGAGGAAGGCGAAGCCCACCGTGCCGAGACACGCCGAGAGCGCCGGGGGCGAGAGCGTGAGCCCGACCCCGAGCGCCTCGAGGGCGTCCGCGCCACCCACCCCGCCCGACACGGCGCGGTTGCCGTGCTTGGCGACCGGGACGCCGGCGGCCGCGGCGACCAGGCCGGCGGCGGTCGAGACGTTGAGCGTGCCGGCGCCGTCGCCGCCGGTGCCGCAGGTGTCGATCGCGTCGGCCGGCACGTCAGGGATGGGCACGGCATGGGCGCGCAACACACGCGCCGCGCCTGCCAGCTCGGCGACCACCTCACCCTTCATGCGGAGCGCGACCAGCAGGCCGGCTACCTGCGCCGGGCTAGCCTCGCCCGAGAGCACCTCCTCCATGCACGCCGCCATCTCGGCCTCGGAGAGGTCGTGGCCGTGGACCACGCGCGCGATCGCCTTGCGGAGCGGCACCGCCCCTTCCCTTCAGGCGGCGCGCGCTGGCCGGCCGCCGCGCAGGCGAGCGAGGAAGTTGCCGAGCAGCCGCTTGCCCTCGGTGGTGAGGATCGACTCGGGGTGGAACTGCACGCCCTCGACGAACAGCGCGCGGTGCCGGACGCCCATGATCTCGTCCTCGGCGGTCCACGCCGAGCGCTCGAGCTCGGCCGGCAGCGTCGCGGGGTCGATCACCAGCGAGTGATAGCGCGTCGCCGCGAAGCCCTGCGGAACGCCCGCGAACAGCCCGCGCCCGTCGTGCAGGATGGGCGAGGTCTTCCCGTGCATGATGCGCCCGGCGCGCACGATCGCGCCGCCGAAGGCGGCGCCGATCGCCTGGTGCCCGAGGCAGACGCCGAGGATGGGGATCTCGCCCGCGAAGCGCTCGATCAACGGCACCGAGACGCCCGCCTCGCGCGGCGTGCACGGCCCGGGCGAGATCACGACGCCGTCGGGGCGGAGCGCCCCCACCTCCTCCAGCGTGACGGCGTCGTTGCGGCGTACGTCGACCGCGGCGCCGAGCTCGCCCAGGTACTGGACGAGGTTGTAGGTGAAGGAGTCGTAGTTGTCGATCATGAGGAGGCGCGGCATCGCCGTCACAGCGCCTCCGCCAGGCGCACCGCCTGCAGCATGGCGCGCGACTTGTTCAGGCACTCCCGGTGCTCCGCCTCGGGATCGGAGTCGGCGACGATGCCGGCGCCCGCCTGGACGTAAACGCGCCCGCCGCGGAACAGGACGAACCGAATGGTTATCGCCGTATCCATCGCGCCCGAGAACGCGAAGTAGCCGACCGCGCCGCCGTACACGCCGCGCCGGACCGGCTCGAGCTCCTCGATGATCTCCATGGCGCGGATCTTGGGCGCGCCGCTCAGCGTGCCGGCCGGGAAGGTGGCGCGGAAGGCGTCGAAGCAGTCGCTCCCGGGCGCCAGCGTGCCGCGCACGTTGGAGACCAGGTGCATGACGTGCGAATAGCGCTCGATCACGAAGCTCTCGGTCACCTGCACCGTGCCGGTCGCGGCGACGCGCCCCACGTCGTTCCGCCCCAGGTCGAGGAGCATGACGTGCTCGGCGCGCTCCTTGGGGTCGGCCGCCAGCTCGGCGGCGAGCGCCGCGTCCTCGCGCTCGACCGTGCCGCGCGGGCGCGTGCCGGCGATCGGACGCACCGTCACCTCGCCGCCCTCGACCCGCACCATCACCTCGGGCGAGGCGCCGGCGAGCGCGTGGTCGCCGAGCGCCAGGTAGAACATGTAGGGTGAGGGGTTCACGGTGCGGAGGCAGCGGTAGACGTTGAAGGGCGCCGCCGCGAGCGGCAGCTCGAAGCGCTGCGCCAGCACGACCTGGATGACGTCGCCGGCGCGGATGTACTCCTTGGCGCGTGCGACGATCTTCTCGTAGGCGGCCTGGGTGAAGTTCGAGCGCACCTCGCCGGGCGCCGCGTCGACCGGCGCGGGCTCGATCGGCGGCACCGCGAGGCGGGCGACCAGCGCGTCGATGCGCGCCACCGCGGCATCGTACGCCGCCTCGAGCGACTCGCCCCCGCGCACGTGCACGTGCGACACGACCTTGATCTTCTGCGCCACGTTGTCGAAGACGAGGAGACTCTCGGCGAGGAGCAGGCAGGCGTCCGGCAGCCCGAGGTCGTCGGTGGCGCGCTCGGGCAGCCGCTCGAAGGCACGCGCCATCTCGTAGCCGATGTAGCCGACGGCGCCGCCCGCGAAGCGCGGCAGGCCGGGGACGGCCACGGGGCGGTACTCCGCGAGCAGCCGCCGGAGCGCCTCGAACGGGTCGTCCACCGTGTGGCGCACCGGCGGGCGGCCCGGCGTCTCGATCTCGAGCGTGCGCCCGCGGCTGCGCCAGACGCGCGCCGGCTCGGTGCCGAGGAAACTGTAGCGCCCCCACTTCTCGCCGCCCTCGACGCTCTCCAGGAGGAAGCCGTACGGCCCGCGATGGATCTTCAGGAACGCCGACACCGGCGTCTCCAGGTCGGCCAGGATCTCGCGGCAGACGGGGATCAGGTTTCCCTCGCGCGCGAGCGTCGCGAGGTCGCCGCGCGCGGGCCAGGTGGCCCCGGCGCGCAGCGTGCGCGCTTCGGCCGCCTCTGTGCGCGCTGCGCGCTTCATTCCGAGGCCACGAAGGCGTGCTCGATACCTTCGTGCTCGCGCAGGCGGTGCATCATCTCGGTCGCCTGCTCGGAGGTGGTGAAGCGGCCGACCTGCACGCGGTACCAGGTGTCGCCGTCGCGCACCACGCGTACCAGGTTGGCGTCGTAGCCGCGGCCGCGGAGCTGCTTCACGAGGTGATCGGCCTCGTCGCGGCCGCGGGTCGGGTTGGCGAGCACCGTGAAGCCGCCCGCGGGGGGCGGCGGGAGCGCCCTCGCGCTGCGCGGCGGCTCGGGCGGAGCGGCGTGCACCGGGGCCGGCAGCTTCGGCGCGACAAGCTTCTCGGGAACGTTCGCCGTCAGGTGGAACGGCCGCGGGCGCGGCTTGGCCGCGAGCGCCATCGGAGCGTGCCGCGCGGGCTTCGCCACCACCGGCGCCAGCGGGGGCGTCGCCGCCGCGGCCTGTCGCGGGAGCCCGGGCTCTGCCGGCGGGGCCGGCTTCGCCTCCTCGCGCACCCTTTCCGGCTCGGGCGCCCGCTCGGGGCCATGCTCGCCCATCAGCTTGTCGTAGAAGGCGAACTCGGGCTCCGCCTTCGGATGCTGCCCCCCGGGCGGCGGCGCGGAGGTGACGGCCAGGCGCATCACCTGCTGCTCGCCCAGGCTGCGCGCCTGCGAGCCCTTCCCGACGTAGAAGCCGAGGAGGTACACGACGCCGCAGGTGGCGATCCAGGCGACGAGGAGGACCAGCCGATCTCCCAGCCCGAGCCCGCCGCGCGCCTCTCTCGCCATCCCCCCTCCTTCACATCCGCTCGGGCGCCGTCACGCCGGCCAGCCCGAGCGCGCCGCGCAGCACCTGCTGGACGGCGCGCACCAGCGCGAGCCGAGCCTGCGTCAGCGCGCGGTCCTCGGTCAGGATGCGCTGCCGATTATAGTAGCGGTGGAAGGCGCCGGCCAGGTCGAGGGCGTGGAAGACGACGCGGTGGGGCTCCAGGTCGCGCGCCGCCGTCTCGACCACGTCGGGGTAGCTCGCGACCGCGCGCACCACCTCCACCTCGGGATCGCCGAGCGGCGACAGGTCCGGCTCGGCGGCGAGCGGGATGCCGCTCTCCGCCGCCTGGCGCAGCACGCTCGCGATGCGGGCGTACGCGTACTGCACGTAGAAGACGGGATTGTCGGTGCTCTGCTGCTTGGCGAGGTCCAGGTCGAACTCGAGGTGGCTGTCGGACTTGCGCATGAGGAAGAAAAAGCGTGCCGCGTCCACCCCCACCTCGTCGAGCAGCTCGTCGAGGGTCACGTACTCCGCCCGGCGCGTGGACATCTTCACCTGCTCGCCGTGCCGGGTGAGGGTCACGAACTGGTAGATGACCGGGCGGATGCGCGCCGCGTCGGCCCCCAGCGCGCGCAGCGCCGCCGCCACCTCCTGGTGCTCCGCGATGTGGTCGGCGCCGAGCACGTCGATGACGGCGTCGAAGCCGCGCGCGAGCTTGTCCAGATGATACGCGATGTCGGGCAGCCGGTAGGCGGGCTCGCCCGAGCTCTTGACCAGCACGCGGTCCTGCTCGAGGCCGACCGCCGCGCCGCGGAGCCACACCGCCCCCTCGCGCCGTTCGACCAGGCCGCGCGCCTCGAGCGCCGCCAGGGTGCGCTCGATCGCCCCCGAGCGGTAGAGCGAGTCTTCGTTGAAGTAGTGATCGAAGGCGATCCCGAGGCGCTCCTGCGTGGCGCGGATGGCGGCGAAGATCGATTGCTCGGCGGCGGCGCGGAACGCGGCCCCGTCGTCTCGGGCGAGCGCCGCACCGTGGCGCTCGACCAGGCCGCGCGCGATGTCGCGGACGTAGTCGCCCCGGTAGCCGTCCTCGGGGAAGCCGGCGGGCCCGCCGATGAGCTCCAGGTAGCGGGCCCGCACCGACTCGGCCAGCACCTTCATCTGCCGCCCGGCGTTGTTGAAGTAGTACTCGCGCTCGACCCGCCAGCCGGTCGCCACGAGCAGGCGCGCGAGCGTGTCGCCGATCACCGCGTTGCGCCCGTGGCCGACGGTGAGCGGGCCGGTCGGGTTGGCGCTCACGAACTCGACCTGCGCGCGGCGCCCGGCGCCCGCCGCCGAGCGCCCGTAGGCCTCGCCCGCGGCCAGCGCCTCGGCGAGGATCCGCTGCCAGAAGGCCGGCGCGAGGCGTATGTTGATGAAGCCGGGGCCCGCGACCTCCGGCGGCCCCTTGAGCCAGCCGCCAGGCGCCGCGGCCTCGAGGTGGCCGGCCAGCAGGCGGGCGATGGCTTGCGGCGGGCGGCCCTCGGCGCGCGCCAGGACGAGCGCGGCGTTGGTCGAGAGGTCACCGAACCTGGGATCGCCCGGCACCTCGACGGCGAAGGCCGGCGGCTCCTGCGCGCCGAGCTCGCCCGCGGCGATCGCCGCGCTCAGCGCCTGGCGGACGAGCCCTTCAACGTGGCGCTTCATCCCCGCCCCCCGAGCGCCAAAGACAGCCGCCGGGGTGCGGGTCCGGGACGCGGGGAGCCGGCATGGCGCTCCTTGTATGCGCCACCGCACGGGCGGTCAACTCTCCCGGGGGCCCGTCCAGTGCTCGGGCGCGGCGCCCTGCGCCCTTCCGATGCCCCCGGACCCCGTCGGCCGGCTCGAGCGCTCTCGCGCTCGGCCTCCCGCACAGCTCTCCCGGGGGCCCGTCCGCTGCTCGCGCGCGACGCGCGCTGCGCTGCTGCTCCGATGCCCCCGGACCCCGTCGGCCAGCCCGAGCGCTCTCGCGCTCGGCCTCCCGCACAGCTCTCCCGGGGGCCCGTCCGCTGCTCGCGCGCGGCGCGCGCTGCGCTGCTCCGATGCCCCCGGACCCCGTCGGCCAGCCCGAGCGCTCTCGCGCTCGGCCTCCCGCGCCGCCGGGGGGCCGGGTCAACCTGCCGCGGCCCGGC
>Ga0209058_1004947_pt1 | contig 10516 bp, 8 predicted proteins | sample GraSoiAngelo_147_FD_185904 | JGI IMG/M metagenome (GOLD analysis project Ga0209058, IMG submission 185904) | Grasslands soil microbial communities from the Angelo Coastal Reserve, California, USA - 14_1009_05_40cm (SPAdes) (version 2) | ecosystem: Environmental > Terrestrial > Soil > Grasslands ... | reverse complement strand
CAATCACAACAGTCCGGCCAAAGATGAAAATTCGCACCCGCATCAGCGACGGCGAATTCGACTCAGAGGTCGTTAGGTAGCGACGTGGCCAGGATTACGTTAATCCACATCGCACGCCCAAGGTGACTAGAAAAGTTCAATTGATTCTCCACGGGAAAGTGGCGGGCAATGACGCGCTCCGGGCTGCGGTTGTTGGACAACGAGAAGCCGGGCATCGCATCGAAGTGCGAGTAACCTGGAAAAAGGGAGACGCGCGACGATTTGTGTTGGAAGCAGGCGAAGTGGATTTGCTGATTGCTGCCGGCGGAGACGGTACACTGAACGAGGCCGTTCACGGTCTGATGGATCTGTCGATTGACGCGCGGCCCATTTTGCGAGTCGTGCCGCTAGGGACTGCGAATGACTTCGCTACCGGATGCGACATACCGCGTGACCCGGAGAAGGCGTTGGCACTCTGTTTGGAAGGTGAAGCCGTCCCAATGGACGTCGGTAAGGCCAATGCGCACTGGTTCCTAAACGCAGCCAGCGCTGGCTTCGGCGCTGAGGTCACAGCGACAACTTCACCGGATCTCAAGCGCCTGCTTGGCTCTGCCGCTTACACTGTGATGGGTGCAATTCTGGCGATTAACGTTCATCAGTATCACGGCAGGCTCACCTTGCCAGATCGCGAAATCACTGGCAGCGGTCTAGTAGCAATCATCGGGAATGGACGGCAGACTGGCGGTGGTGTCCAAGTCGCTCCCCGCGCATATATTGACGACGGTTTGCTAGATGTGCTTGTCATTCGGCATATCCCGGCGACCGCGCTGCTCACCGCCGCGCGGGAATTGCAACAACTTTCACCGGAGGGCGAGTATATCTCCTATTGGCAAACTCCTTGGGTCGAAGTCCATCCTGACGAAGTAGTTCCGGTCAACCTTGATGGCGAACCGATGGAATTTTCCAGCGTTCGATATGAGGCGGTACCAAAGGCGATTCGAGTGACTGTTCCGCCGAACTGTCCATTGTTATCGGCGACTGCAAACGTGAAGGCCTAACGACCCCGTTAACGAAACAGGGAAGGGACACTCACCGTTCCCGCTCAAACGCCAGCGTCGCTAGCGGCGGCAAATGAATGAGGATGGAATATTGGCGGCCCATCCAGGGGACGTCCTGGGTTTAGACGCCGCCGAAATTTCCTACGTTGCTGCCACTATAGGTTTCCGCATCAGTGTTGATGAGCTCGCGATAGGAGCCGGACCCGGGAACAGCTAGCCGGTATCTCCTCGGCAGCTTCACTGATTGTTGAGGACTGTTTGCGGCGCAGGTTTGCTTGCGTCAAGCTGTGCACTGACCTTCTCCAAGCCGGAAGCGAGCGCTTTAATTTGTTGCTGCTGCTCCGCCAGCTGGGACTGAAAGTTTTCCTTCAGTTGCGCGATGGTTGCTTCCTGTTGCTCGACTTTGCGATGTTCCTTAAGAAACTCATTCAGTAACATCGCATTCACTGCATCGTAGCGGACGGTGTAAATCTCGCCATTCTTATCGCGCACCACCAAGCCGGGGTTTACCCAGGCTACGTCTTCGGCAACTAACCCGAACTGCGGCGTGTTTGTCTTATCGTTTTTGTAGTAAAACGTCACAGGCTTAAGAGACAGAATCGCTTCGCTGGACTGGTCCATCGGTTTAATCTCTTTCTTGAACCGGCGCGAGGAACTGGCCGTGCCGAGCTGGCCGGCGGAGTCGATCAACACCGGTATTGCGTCGCCGTTTTCCGTTGTCACCCCGCGAATGTTGCCGATAAAACAGGTGTTGCTCACGTTCGCACCTGCAACGTTGTAGCCGATGCAGATAACGTCATTCGCCGTGGTGACGGCCGCGCCCGCTCCACTGCCCAAGGCCGTATTATTGTTTCCAGTGCTGTTACTACCGAGCGCCTGGGCGCCACTGGCCGTGTTATTGCTGCCAGTGGTGTTGTTAAAGAGCGCAGCAGCGCCGTCAGCCGTATTAAAGTTGCCGGTGGTGTTCAACTGGAGCGCTCCAAGACCGGTAGCCGTATTTTCCTGGCCGGTGGTGTTGGACGCCAGCGCGTCCGAGCCGAGGGCGCTGTTGTTGGAGCCATCGGTATTGCTCAACAGCGCACGATTTCCAAAGGCCGAGTTGCGGCTTCCATTACCAGTTCCGCCTATGTCATTCAAGAAAAGCGCGCCATAACCGGTAGCGGTGTTCTGGTGACCGTTCTGGTTGGTGGCAAGGGAGAAAGCGCCCGTGGCGGTATTGGAATTGCCATCGATGTTCCTCGACAGCGCCATGAAACCCGCAGCGGCATTACCGTCTCCGGTAGTGAGGAAATTGAGCGCTCGAAAACCGAAGCCTGAATTGCCAAGGCCGGAGCTGAGGCTAATCAGCACCCCAAAGCCATCGGCAGTGTTGCCCGCAGGCAGAACGGGGTCCAAATCCGTGGCTTGGGCTCTTGGCAACAGACCAGTGGAGATTATCAGCATTGGAATGAGAATTAAGTCTTTTGTTTTCATGTTTGTCTTTCCTCTTGGTCTTTCCGGTGAGTTGCATCCTCACACTGCACGTCTGAAAACGGGGACGAAAGTTCCGGGAGCAAGCTTCCTACCCACAGTTCCCCCCAAATTCAGATTTTCTTCACCATAGCATCGCAAATAATCAGGGCAGCGGCCTTGCCGATCGGCAGACTTCCAGCTAGGATTTGCTGAGATTGTCAGCGATTATTTCCAAGTACTTCAGGCGAACTGATCACCGATTACTGTTCACTCATTAGATTTCAGAGAAGCGCGCGCCCGAGTTGCACCGCACCATTATTCCTCGTGCGCGGCAGGCCAGGCGCCGCGACGATGAGAAGGCGTGTGGTAGCTATCGGGGTCGAATCGGCAGGCGGATCTGATAGACGCCGCGGCCAAAGGTCGCTGCCACCAGGAGTCCGTTCCGGGGCATGAGCTGAAGTCCGTAGACTATGGTACGCGGCAGGCCTTGTCCAAACGGCGCCCAGTGCCTTCCCGAATCCGTCGAGAAAAAAACGCCTCGTGCGGTGCCCGCATACAGCGTCGGACGATGAAACCGCCAGTCCACCGCCAGCGAGAACACCAGCAGATTCGGAGGCAGGTCGGCATCGAGCTTCGTCCAAGAGGATCCTCCATCATTCGTTGTCCAGACGCGTCCGTTGGTTGTGAGGCCATTGGTCTGGATGAACACGCGATTCGGATCCGCCGGGTCAATTATGATGTCCTGAGTTTGGTTGCCCGATCCTAAAGGCAAGCCCTGATCGCGCTCCAGCCAGGTCGTTCCATCATCATTCGTCGCAAAAAAGCGGCCATCCTCAGTGGCGGCATAGAGGGTCTCTCCTCGCGACGGGGCGATGGCGACCGCGGTGATGGTAGCCGTCGGCGAAGGGAGCGGATTCATGGGCGTCCAGTTTGCACCGCGATCGAGCGTCTGCCATACCCTTTGACCACCCAGCACCAGCCGTGACGGTCGATGCTCGTCGAGAGCGAAGGCGTTGTTGGGGGCCTGGGTAGGCAGAGCAGTTGAAAACTCGCTCATGTCGATCCCATTGGATATGGCGACCCAAGTGATTCCGCCGTCCGTCGAGCGCTTCACGAACGTGCCATTCGGCGGGAGTGGGGACCGGTTGTACACGACATCGGAATCTTGTGGGTCGATCAGCACCTTGCCGACTTCCGCCCCGATCCCGTGCCCGCTATCAATAACGTACGTCCACGTTGGCTCACCCGTGAACTTAGCGATATCGATTTGATCCTGACTAACGCCAAAGCCCCGATGCGGATCGCTGGGGTCCAGAGTCACATTGTAGAACAGGAAATTGCCGAGATTGCCTTGCTTGCAGACGAACGCCGGACTGCAGCAGGCGTCTTGAGGAGGGCAATCGCTCGGAGCAACAGCCCTCTGGATTCCGCGGTCGCCCACATACGCGAGCGCGCCGGTGCTGTCAAAGTATGCGTTGACCGGGTCTTCGCACCGGTAAAGCGTCGCCCACGTTTGGCCGAAATCTGTGCTCCTCATAAAGAATGGTTCTTTGGCGTTGACATACACGACATTTGGAGCGCTCGGGTCCACGCCGAGAACGACGTGCCAGAAACGGAAATCTGATTTCGTTGGCTGCCCGGTGTTGTCCACCAAGGGCTGGTTCATCATCGACCAGCTGTTGCCGGCATCCGTCGTCACGAAGCGCCGGAGCACGCCGAACGCGGGGGAGTTTTCCGGCTTAAAAATAGTCGTGTACACTGTTTGCGGCGCGGAGGGAGCCATCGCGAGCGCGATCCACTCACCGACCTGCGACCCACTCAGGAGGCCGTTCGTCAGCAGTTGCCAATGCTTTCCGCCGTCTGTGCTCTGGTACACGCCATTGTTGGTCGAATCCCTTGCCCTGACCAGACCCGCGTAGAGCACCAGCGGATTGGTTGGATCGATGAGCACGTCAGTCGCCAGCGATCCGGGCGCAACTCCCGCGGTTAAATTCACCGCGCTTGCGCCGGTATTTGCGAAGGTAAGGCGATAGACGCCGCCCGCGATGGGCGTCGCCCCTTCGACACTGCCCCGGACTGCGACATAGACCGTGTTGGGATCTGTCGAATGAATCACGAGCGCGCTAAACAGCGCGCTCGTGAACACATCGCTCAGCAGATAGTCCCACTGAGCGCCGCCATCCACCGTTTTGAGGATGCCGCCGTTTGGCCCGCCTGCCGCCGCGTAGAGGATGTCTGGATTATCTCGATATAGCGCCAGGCTTTTGCCGAAAATGGAAAGGCTGGGGAAATCATCGGTAAGTGGCACCCAAGTTGGCCCGCCCGCGTCGGCAGTCAGGTAGTTTGAGGTTTTCCAGACTCCGCCTCCTCCGCCCCCCCCTCCCGCACCAGCGCCGATGTACATCACGTTGGGATTCGTCGGGTCGCTCACGGCGACATCGACACGTCCAGATGCAACGGTGAAGTTAGCAAAGCCGGTAGAGATTGGCGCCGGGCCTATGGGCCTCCAAGTCTGTGAACCCTCGGCCCCTGATGCCGCCAATGCTCCGGCTTCGAACATCAACAGCATCAGGGCGACAGTGGCCTTCCTCATTTTCTTTCGTTCATCTCTCATCCCTGTCAGCGTGCGGCTCAAAATCTCTATTCATGGTTATTTCGATTCGTGCGCGCGCCGCGCGCGCACTGACTGCTGTCAAAATTAATTTCGCTCCAAAACAAAGATTACCAAAAGCGGTGATTTCACCTATGGAAATGGCGTTTTATGTGCGCGCCTGGGGTGACTCGAACACCCGACCGCGGATTGGCAATCCGCAACTCCAAAGCAATGCCGAGGCTCGCCTTGGGAATACGGCCGACTTCTTCGGCAATCGAGCCAAATTGCAGTGCCCTTGGCGTCCGTCTTCTAGTGCAACGGTCGCCGCGGATTTCCGCGCGCCCACACCGAGCGCGGCAGCGGAATTGATTGTGCCCGATATTAACGATCTCCAGCGGCGCATCGACGGTTGCACCCGCGCGCTCGCGCGCCAGTTGCTGAACAGCGTACGCGACGCGCAACAACGACTCGACCACGCGCGCGAGACTTTGCAGCGCTGCCTCGCGCACAAGATCGACAGTTACAAGCGCAGCCTCTTGCATATCACGCGTGCGTTGCAGGTACGCAGTCCCGCGCGCGAGCTCATGATGCGCCGTAAGCGTTTTGCGGATTTGCACCGGCGGTTGGTCGCATGCCCAAGCCGATTGCTCGAAAACGCAAAACACCGTTTCGCGCAGATGGAAGGAATCTTGCGCGTGCTAGGGCCGGACGCGACGTTGCGGCGCGGGTACAGCATCACGACGAATGAGCGCGGAAAAATCATCCGCACCGTCGCAGCAGTCCGGCCAAAAATGAAAATTCGCACCCGTGTGAGCGACGGCGAATTCAGCTCGGAGGTATTGTAACTAGAAAATGTTTAAATATTGAAGATAGGACTCCATTTTCCCCTCACGTTTCGATGGATTCCGCTTCCTAAATGCCGAGTAATTCGGCATGATCCTTCTTATCGCGATGGCTGAGAAGCGAGCTGCTTGGTTGATCACATGGGACTGGTTCGGCGACAACCGGAAACCAGGCAAGCTTCTGCTTCACATTTTTCAACCGCGATGGAAAACTACACGAGTGCTGGAGCACATGAAGTTCCTCTACCTGAATTCGGAGCTCTTCCTTCTTTCGGAGCGATTTCGATTTCTGTCCGAGAAAGCTTGGCGTGGACTTATTCACCAAGAAGGGCGCCGTATCATCATTGGCGACAATCCGATTCTCGTTGGCTCATTGGTGCATGATTTGCGTGTCGAGGCTGTTTCCACTGGGCAGCAGATTGTGCGTTGGACGCAGCCGGCGGGCCTTCGCTTTCAGCCCGCCGCGAATAGACTTGAGACCTTGGGCCAGCCGACCGAGCGTGCACTGCGGATTTCCACTAGCGGCCACGTCAGTGAACTTCACGAAAAGGTCTAACCGGACGATGCAGCCAAGCGCTGGCCCGGACTGTCCGAAAAATCACAGCGATTGTCTCACCACGTGCTGACTCCCGTCATACTCGGAATACAACGCTGATGAACTTCTGGATCGCATATGCAAGCGTGTTCGTCGCATGGTGGGCGCTGTACTTCTTTGTCTCAGACAAAATGACTGACGCCGGGATCGGCTGGATCAACGCGATCAAGCCGCAGAGTGACGCCCAGTATTCGCTTGCCTCAAAGCTGACCATCGCTAAGCACATCGTTTTTGCTATCTTGATGATTGCCGCATTGGTTTTCCTAGCCCGGCATTATCCACCGTACCGCAACTGGTCCTACGGGCTCGGGCTCCTTTGGAATGTTTTCAACGGGCTCGTGGTAGGCGTAGTCGGGTTAGTTGTCATCGTTGCACTATGGTCCGCCGGAGTATGACAAAGGCCGGGCCAGCTCTTCCATCTCCGCGCAAAAGTATTTCATCCAGTTGTTGTCAGATTGGGGTCAGTCCTCAATCACTCCACGAAACGATTCTGCTTCCTAAATGTCGAATAGTTGGGCACAAATCTCGTTAGATGCTATGGACGTTGAAGAGGCATGGAAATACAAGCGAGATTGGAAAGAACTTCGGCGAAAGTCGCTCGGTGAAATCCTTCAACTGAAGTTTCACGGACGGTCGCCATATGACAGAGAACTCGCCGAAATGGAACTCAAGCGGCGCACTTTTGTTCGCGACGTGTTTGTTGACCGACTTTTATCCGCCTTCGCCATCGTCATATCTATAATCGCACTGGTGCTCACCTATTGTTCTCGGCACCCCTCGTGACCGCCCGGCATCGCTAGAGGGGCGCACGCTTGACACATCCCAACTCCAACCGGCTTTGCTGAGATTTATCTGCGATGATTTCCCAGTACTTCGCGCGCCGGGGAGTATGACCACTGAGATCCTACGGTGTCAGGAAAATTTTGCCTGTGTAAGGATCTTCTACTGCGGTTCCCGGCGGAAAACCGGTCACGTCGACGTAACCGCTATCTGGCGCGAACGGACTGGTAACTAAGCCTGGTTTACCGGGGACAGGAGTTCCATACGGCAGCTCAGTTTTTTGCTGGCTCGCGCCAGAGGCTCCCTTCGCCCACCGGACATCGCGCTGACCCGTAGGCACAGGGACTGGGCTGCCCGAAGTCTGACCATTCGAAGCATCGCTCGGAGGAGTCTCATTATGCTTATGACTGCTCCGGTGCCGTCGCGGCTGCTCCTTCGGGTGTGCGATTGCGCTACGTAGGGTTCTAAAAAAATCTCGGAAAGGCCCTGCTTTCGCAACATCAGTCGCATTCATCAGCGTGGCCATCGCGAACCAGACTATGATTGCGCGGAGCGACCGTTTCACCAGGACTATTTCGTATCAGCCGTTCGCCGTGCGCGCCTTGGGCTTCAACACTGCGGAAGGAACTGGAAGTCGCGCACATTTCGGCAGATGGTGTGACTTTAGAACACTGCCTGCCAGGACTCGAACGTTTACTCCTGACACTAAGACAGCGGCACTGAAGCAGGCCCTCCGGCGCTGTGCATTTAGTCGGGGAAACTGAAACTGCTGTAAGTCCTCACTATTGACACAAGATCATCCAGATTTAGCGAAAGGAACAAGTTATCTTTGCAGCTTAAACGCCACAGTTGCCAGCGGCGGCAAGTGAATGAGGATTGAGTGTTCTCGGCCCATCCAGGGCACGTCCTGGGTTTGGACACCGCCAAGATTCCCTACGTTGCTGCCGCCGTACGTTTCTGCGTCGGTGTTGATAAGCTCATGATAGAAACCGGGCTCGGGGACGCCGAGGCGGTAATCGTAGCGCACCATGGGCGTTGCGTTCACTACAAACGCGACCACGTCGCCTTCGCGCGATTTTCTTAGGAACGAGACGACGCTGTTATCGGCGTCGTGAAGGTCGATCCAATCGAATCCTTCGTAGGTATCGTCGAGCTGCCAAAGCGCCGGTTCGCTTTTGTAAATGTAATTCAAATGTTGGACCAGCCGGCGCAGGCCGTCGTGCCGCGGCAGAGTAAGGAGTTGCCAGTCAAGACTCGTGTCGTGGTTCCATTCGTTCCGCTGACCGAATTCGCCGCCCATGAAAAGGAGTTTTTTACCGGGATGCCCGTACATCCACGCCAGAAACATCCGGAGATTGGCAAACTTCTGCCATTCGTCGCCTGGCATCTTCGATAACAAGGAGCGCTTGCCATACACCACTTCGTCGTGGCTGAGCACAAGAATGAAATTCTCGTGGAAGGCATAGAGCAGCGAGAAAGTAATGTTGCCGTGATGATAACGCCGGTAAATCGGGTCGATGCTCATGTATTGCAGGAAATCGTGCATCCAGCCCATGTTCCATTTGAACCCAAACCCGAGCCCGCCGAGATAAGTCGGACGCGACACGCCGGGCCAGTCGGTTGATTCCTCGGCGATAGTCATGATGCCGGGGAAACGCTCGTAACAAACTTCGTTGAAACGTTTCAAGAAATAGATGGCGTCCAGGTTCTCGCGGCCGCCGTAAACATTCGGAATCCATTCGCCGGGTTTTCTCGAAAAATCGAGGTAAAGCATCGAGGCCACGGCGTCCACGCGCAGACCGTCGATGTGATATTTGTCGAGCCAGAAAAGCGCGTTGCCGATGAGAAAATTGCGCACCTCGTTTCGGCCAAAATTAAAAATGAGCGTGCCCCAATCCTGTTGCTCGCCCTGGCGCGGGTCGAGGTGCTCGTAAAGATCGGTGCCATCGAACTCGGCGAGCGCGTGGGCATCCTTTGGAAAATGCGCAGGCACCCAGTCCATGATCACGCCGATGCCCGCCTGATGACATTTGTCGATGAAATGGCGGAGGTCGTCAGGCGGACCGAACCGGCTGGTCGGCGCGTAATAATTTGTGACCTGGTAACCCCACGAACCTTCGAAGGGATGCTCGGCAACCGGCAACAGCTCGATGTGGGTGTAACCCATCTCCAGCACGTACGGCAGCAACTCGTCGGCGAGCTCGAGATAACTCAGTTGGCGATTTCCTTCTTCAGGTTTGCGACGCCACGAACCAAGGTGCACTTCGTAAATGCTGATCGGGCTTTGGGGCCAGTTCTTCTTCCTGCGCGCTTCCATCCACGCGCCATCGTTCCAAACGTAGCGTTCCAGATCGTATACGAGCGATGCAGTCGATTTGCCGTGCTGATTGAAAAATGCGAACGGATCGCTCTTGAGCAGCACCGCGCCGGTCTGAGTGCGGATTTCGAACTTGTAGTGCGCCCCTTGCTTGATCCCAGGCAAAAATAATTCCCAAACACCGCTGCCGATGAGTTTGCGCATCGGATTGACCCGGCCATCCCAATCGTTGAAATCACCAACTACGCTGACGCGCTGCGCGTTGGGCGCCCACACGGCGAAATAAACCCCGGCCGCATCGCCAATGGTGCGCAAATGCGCGCCAAACTTTTCGTAAATTTTCCAGTGTTGCCCTTCAGTGAAGAGATGCAGATCGACTTCGCCCATGATCGGCCCGTACTGATACGGATCCCGCGTGAGCTGCTGCGAGCCGTCCCAGGCAGTGACACGGAGATGATACGGAAGATCACGCGTCGCGCCTAGGACGGTCGCGCAAAAGAACCCGTCCTGCTGAACCTTCTGCGCTGCGATCGGCTCCTCCGGATCTCGATCCAGCACGATCTCGATCTTGCGCGCGTCCGGACGAAAGACGCGGATCTCCAAATCGTCGCCAACCCGGTGCGGGCCCAATACGCGGAACGGATCAGAATGCGTTCCTGCGACGAAGTTCTTCACTTCATCGGACGGCAATCCCGCGATCTCAAAAGATTTCATTATGTTCTGTTAAAACGGTAGGGCGATTGACCGCAATCGCCCAGGCGCTTCAGGTGAACCGCCTCTACCTCCATCGCTTCAACATTTCATCGTTTCAATCAATCATTTCGATTGTTCCCCAAACGCGCGATGCAGCGGCGATCTGCGATAACTAAAAGAAGGAGAATAATCGCCATGGCAAAAGTT
>Ga0209058_1004940_pt1 | contig 10526 bp, 11 predicted proteins | sample GraSoiAngelo_147_FD_185904 | JGI IMG/M metagenome (GOLD analysis project Ga0209058, IMG submission 185904) | Grasslands soil microbial communities from the Angelo Coastal Reserve, California, USA - 14_1009_05_40cm (SPAdes) (version 2) | ecosystem: Environmental > Terrestrial > Soil > Grasslands ... | reverse complement strand
CGACGCGGATCTGTCCCGGTGTGGCCGGAGAGAAATACCGCTGGATATTGACCTGCCCCTCCAGGGTGACGACGGTCTTCCACTCGTCGGGGATGTGGCCGGGCGCTGAAAGCGCCAGTCGCACCTTCTTGCCGGGCGCGCCGTCATCGGCGAAGGTGTAGACTCCGCGGTCGTCGGTCTTGCCGATCGGTCGGTCGTCGAGGGTCACGACCACGCCGGCCACCCCACGCGTGTAGCCATATTGCTCGGTCAGCGCGGTGACGTTGATGAGCGTGCGGCGGGACAGGGCGACTTCGAGCCGCCGTCCGGGCTCCAGCTCGCCCGTCTTGTGCCAGGTCGAGTATCCGGTCTTGCGGACGGTGACAGTGACGCCCGTCTTCGGCAGGTTCTTGTATGCATACACGAACTCGCCCTTGGCGTCCGTTTTACCGACTTCCTTTTCGTTGACCTTGACCGTGGCGTCTCCCACCGGAACCCCCTTGTCGGTGGCGGCCAGGGTTATGAAGCGCGTGGCCTGCAGATCGGCGTCGAAGGAGTACTTCCCGACGGTCCCGTCTTTGGGCAATCTCACCAGAAAGCTGGTCTTCCACGGCTCGATGCGGTAGCCGGGCAGGTCCTTGACGACGATCACCTCCACCTCAGCTCCGGGCCTTCGATGAAGGGTCTTGGCGAAGACCCCCTGGCTGTCGGTGACGCCCTCTGCCCGTCCATCCACCACGACCTTCGCCTCGGGCGTCGGCTGCCCGTCGAGGCGCGCTTTCACTTCGAGATCCAGTCGTGGGCCACCACAGGCGGCGAGCAACAAGGCGACCAACGAAATGGCGCCCGACCGGATCGTAGACTTGATCATGGGATGTCCTCTCATTGAGAAGCGCGCGATGGACCTACAGGGTAGGGGCTTGAATGTTCACTTCCCCGGGATTGATGATCTTATCCTCGTCGGATTTGGATCCCTGGATGGTCTTGCGCGTCCCTTCCTGGATCTGCCGAAGTTTGAATTCAATTTTTTTCCGCGTGTGCTCTTTTATCTCCACGGTCTGCGTGTCGGTCTCATACCCGATGCGGCTCGCCTCCACCCGATACGTGCCCGGCCGGAGACGACCCTTCGTCGACTCGAACTTTCCGTCAGCATCGGTGGTCACGGCATGGGACGCTTGCTCGACGGGCACCGTGGTGTTGATCATGTTCACCACGGTGCCGTGACGACCCTCCTTCGCCATCGGCTGTCTGTTGGCGCCCACGAGCTCTACCGTGCCGTGTATCTTGGCGGCGCACGCCGGAAGCAACATCGCCAGTGCAATCGCGCCAACCGTTGAGCAGATTTTTGTATTCATACCCTCTCGTCTCCGCGGAAAGAGTGCCAATCCTGCTGTTTCAAGTATGACTTTTGGGCCAGCGATCACGCGCACGATAAAAATTTCCCTCGCGTTGCGAAGACTTGTGTGTCCCGAGCGAGAGAACACAAGCGGGTGTGGGCAGCAAGGACGCCGGGAGAGCCTCGCGCGACGACTCCATGCTCAGCGCCTCGGTGCAACAAATTTGCCATGCGTCACGGCCGGGCGTTTTGGCCCGGAAGTGACGCAAACCTGCTCTGGCTTGCGAGTTTTCGGGGACAAATGGGCGATCCTTGGACGGGAACGAGGCAAAACGACACGGGGCGGCGCCTCGGGGCTCCGGACCGAAGGGGCGAGGGGCTTTACGGCTAGTGTGCGGCCGCGGCCAGAGCGCTCAAACTTTCGCCGGCGACACCCATGATGCGCGTCTCCGACGCGACCGCGCCCAGCCGACGGTAGAATTCGAGCGCGCCCGCGTTGGCCGTGTGCACCCCCCACTCCAGCGATACGCCGCTCACGCGCACCGTCTCCGCCGCGACGGCGGCCATGAGGGCATAGCCCACGCCGCGCCCGCGCGCGCCGGCCGACACGAAGATGTCGTGGAGCCACACGGACCGGGCCGCGATGTCCGTGTTGTAACCCGGGCTGAAGAAGACGTAGCCCACCACGGCGCCGTCGAGCTCCGCGACGAGCGGAGTGAAGGCGGCCTGCGGGCCGAAGCCGTCGGCCCGGATGCGCTCCGGCGTGAACGGTCGGCCGTGAATCCCGACGTGGTCGTTGAGGTCGTTGGCCATCTCGGCAAGGATCGCCGCTTCGGCGGGGTGCGCGGGGCGCACCAGGACGGCGCTCACCGGGACGCGGCGTTGCCGGGCAGCCGCCCGTGGGCCGTCTCGGACTGGGACGGCAGCAGCGAGAAGTGGCTGTGCACGGCGAGCCACCTCCCCTCTCGCCGCTCCAGCACGAAGGTGCCCCGGCCGGGACGAGTGAACGGGTGGCCGTCGGGGCCGGTGACCTCGGTCAGCCAGCCTCCGGCGATCCACGCGCTCTCGCCGGCGGTGCGGACCCGAGCATCCGTCTCGAAGCGGAAGTCGCGGATGCGCGGCCAGACGTTCTCCCACTGCTCGCGGACGATGTTGTCGAGGCCCGCCACCGCGCGGGCCCAGGTGCCGAAGGCCACCGCGTCGTCGGCAAACAGCGTGCGGCCGGCGGCGAAATCGCGGGCGCGCACCGCCGCCTCGAACGTGTGGAGCCACTGCTCGGGTGTCGCGGCTGAAGGAGCCATGGCGGCATTATGCGTGTGCGCCGGGGCCTGTCAATCCGCGGTGGCCGCACACGGGATGTGGCATGCTGCTGGTCATGTCCCCGTCAAGACGCCCCCTGCGAGTGCTTCACACCGCCGACGTCCATCTCGACAGCGACGGCGGCGGAAATCCCGGACAGCGAGCGGCGCATCACGAGCGGGACCGGCGCGTCTTCCGGCGCATCGTCGATCGGGCGTTGACCGACACGGTCGACCTGTTGCTGATCGCCGGCGACCTCTTCGATCACAACCGCGTGCCCGACGAGACCGTCGCCTTCGTGTGGACCGAGCTCGAGCGGCTGCGCCAGCCGGTCGTCATTCTGCCCGGGAACCACGACTCGCTGCGCACGAACGCGATCTACGACCGGCACGACTTCACGGCCGGAGCGAGCCACGTCCACGTGATCCGCCGGCTGAACGGGGAGACCATCGTCTTCCCGGAGCTCGATGTGGTCGTGTGGGGCCGCGCCATGGAAGAGCACGAGCCCGGGTTCCGGCCTCTCGCCGATATCCCGGTCCGTGACGACCGACGCTGGTGCCTCGCCATGGCGCACGGCTTTTTCTACGAGGCGCGGCAGCGGCCGGAGCGGTCGTCGCCGATCTTCGCCGACGAAGTTCGCGACACCGGCTGGGACTACATCGCGCTCGGCCACCAGCATGTGCCGACCAACGTCAGCCAGGGCAACGTAGCCGCCTACTATGCGGGAGCCCCCCTGATCGAATGGGGAAGCGGACACCCGGAGGGCACAGTCCTGCGAATCGACTTCTCGGCCGAAGACGGGATCCGCGTGCAATCTCGACCGCTCGACTGACAGAGAGGAGACGCCGGCGATGGCCGTCGAAGTGGCAAAGGTCGAGCTCAAAAGTGTCCAGGATGCCTCCGGTCTCGAGGAGCGCATTCTGGCGGGCCAGTTCACCGCCGACCAGGTGGTGGCGGTCGTCGGGAAGACCGAGGGCAACGGCGGGGTCAACGACTTCACCCGCCTCCTCGCCGACCACGCCTTCCGGCGCGTGCTGTTGAAGCACGGCACGCGCAGCGAAGCCGAGGTCGCGACGGTCCCGATGGTGTGGTCCGGGGGCTGCGACGGCGTCATCACGCCTCACGGGACCGTGTTCGCGAGGAACGACACAAAAGGGCCCGCGGACAAGTCGCGCCTGGTGCTTGGAACCGCCATGAGCGCAGAGCTTCAGCCGGAGGACATCGGCCGCCTGCGCATGGTCGAGATCGTCGCCGAAGGCGTGAGGGCGGCGATGAAGAATGCCGGCATCGAGGACCCGAAGGACGTGCATTACGTCCAGACCAAGACGCCCTTGCTCACCATCGAATGGGTGGAGAACGCGAAGCGGCGCGGCAAGACCGTGGCCTGTGAAGTGCACGACTCGATGGGCGTGTCGAACGGCACCACGGGCCTGGGTATCGCGGTGGCGCTGGGTGAGATCCCGATGCCGCGCACCGAGCAGATCTGCAAGGATCTCGATCTGTATTCGTCGGTCGCGTCCTGCTCCTCCGGCGTGGAGCTGACGCGAGCCCAGATCGTGCTCATGGGCAACAAGGCGTCCGCGGGCGGGCGCTACCGCATCGGCCACAGCGTGATGAAGGATGCGCTCGACATCGACGGCATCTACGCCGCGATCCGGAACGCCGGGCTCGAGCTGCCGGACCGGCCGCGCGCAGAGGACCTCAAGGGTCGCCTCGTGAACTGCTTCATCAAGTCCGAGGCCGACCATCGCGGCAAGCTACGCGGCCGGCGCCAGATCATGCTCGACGACTCCGACGTCCACCATCATCGCCACTCCAAGGCGGCGGTCGGCGGCGTGGCGGCGGCGGCGATCGGTGATCCCGCCGTGTTCGTCTCGGTCGATGCGATGCACCAGGGACCGCACGGCGGCGGTCCCGTCATCGCCATCGTCGATCTGGGCGACTGAAGGCGTTCTCAACCGGGCGGCCGCTGCCTGGTCAGGAAGCGGTTGAGGTGATTCGCGAACAGGTGACGGTCGCTCTGGGTGAACGGCGCCGGACCGCCGATGAGCTCCCCGCTCGCGCGTAGTCCCTGTAGCAGGTTCCGAATGGCCAGCCGCTCCCGGACATTGTCCACCGAGTAGAGCTCGCCGCGGGGGTCGAGCGCGTGCCCACCGCGTTCGATGACCTCGGCGGCCAGCGGGATGTCGGCAGTGATCACCAGATCGCCCGGCTCCATCTCTTTCACGATGCGGTGATCGGCTCCGTCGAAACCCTTCGGCACCCGGATGGCCCGGATGAAGGGCGACGACGGTGTCCGGAGCGGCGTGTTGGCCACCAGCGTCATCACGACCTGCGCACGCTCGGCGGCCCGGAACAGGATCTCCTTTATGGCCTGCGGGCAGGCGTCGGCGTCGACCCAGATTCGCATTCAGCCGTACAGGTGGCAGGCCACCACGCCACCGCCGTTGCGCGGCTGCAAGGTCGGCTCGACCTCGGAGCACACCGGCATCGCCGACGGGCACCGCGGATGGAAACGACACCCGGACGGCAGGCGGAGGGCGCTCGGGACCTCCCCGGCGATGGTCCTTTCCTGCTGCTGGTCGTCGGGATGGGATGGAAGCGCGGCGGCGAAGAGAGCCTTGGTGTACGGATGCATCGGGCGCGCGCACAGGGTATCGCTGTCCGCCGACTCGACGATCTTGCCCAGGTACATCACCGCGATCCGGTGGCTGATGTGCGCCACGGTGGCCAGATCGTGGCCGATGAAGAGATAACTCACGCCGAGGCTCCGCTGCAGGTGCTCGAGCTGGTTGATGATCTGGGCTCTGACCGACACGTCGAGCGCGGAGACCGGCTCGTCCAGCACGATGAGACGTGTGTTGGTCGCCAGCGCCCGGGCAATGGCGATCCGTTGCCGCTGCCCGCCGCTGAACTCGTGGGGAAACAGCGGGGCCACGTCTGGCTGCAGCCCGACCAGCTCGAGTACCTCGCCGACGCGGTTGCCGATCGCCGCGCGCGAGAGATCGGTGTGGATCTCCAGAGGCTCGGCGATGATGTCCTCCACGCGCATGCGCGGGCTGAGCGAGCTGAAAGGGTCCTGGAACACCACCTGCACAGCCCGGCGATAGGCCATGAGCTCCGTGCCCTCGAGGCCGGCGATGTCCCGGCCCTCGAAGGCGATCGACCCCGCGGTGGGTGTCTCCTGCAGCAAAATCAACTTGGAGGTGGTCGTCTTCCCGCACCCGGACTCGCCGATGAGGCCGAGCGTCTCGCCTGGATGGATCGCGAAGTCCACTCCGTCCACGGCTTTCACCCACGTCCTCCCGCGTCCGAGCAGCCCGTGCCTCACGGGGAAGTGTTTCTTCAGCCCCCGCACTTCAAGAACGGGTTCGGCCACGGTGCGCTCCTGCTTCGTTCTTGCCTTCCACGAGCCAGCACCGGGCGACGGTCCCGTCGCCGAGATGGAAGTCCCCCGGCTCCTCGCTCACGCAGCGTGGCACGGCCTCGGGGCAGCGCGGATGAAACGAGCATCCCGCTGGCAAATTCGCCAGGTTGGGTGGCTGGCCCGGGATCGAATACAGCGGCTCCTTGCTGCCGAGCTTCGGCACCGCGCCGAGCAAGGCTCGCGTGTACGGGTGCTTGGGGTCGTCGAACAGCCCCCGCACCGGCCCCCGCTCGATGAGCTTACCGGCATACATCACGGCGACCTTGTCACACATCTTCGCGACGATGCCCAGGTTGTGCGTCACGAAGATGAGGGCGACGCCGGTCTCCCGCTGGATGTCCTTGAGGAGGTCGAGATACTGCGCCTGGATCGTGACGTCGAGGTTCGTCGTGGGCTCGTCGGCGATGACGAGGCTCGGCCCGCCGGCGAGGGCGATCGCCCCGACGATGCGCTGGCGCATGCCGCCGCTCATCTGATGGGGATACTCCCGCATTCTCCACTCCGGCGAGGGGATGCGGACGGCGCGGAGGAGGTGCTGCACGCGCTCCCGCAGCGAGCGGCCCCGCAGCTGCTGGTGGAAGAAGGCGGGCTCCGCCACCTGCCTGAAGATGGTGAAGAGCGGGTTCAGAGACGCCATAGGGTCCTGGAGGATCATGGCGATCCGCCGGCCACGGATCCGGCGCAATTCGCGCTGACTCTTCCGGGTCAGGTCTTCGCCCTCGAAGACGACACTGCCTCCCACGATCCGGGCGGCCCGCGGCAGGAGTCCGACGATCGAGAGGCACGTCGTCGTCTTGCCGCTCCCCGACTCGCCGACGAGTCCCAGGGTCTCGCCCTCGTGGAGCGTGAAGCTCACGCGGTCCACCGCCTTGACGACGCGTGTCCCGCCGAAGGAGAAGAAGTGGGTCTGGAGGTCGGACACTTCCAGGACCGGACCGGGGCGCGCCGAGCGCTGGGGGGCCATGTCGGGGCCCCCCATGTTCATAAATTCCTCAGCTGGGGATCCAGCCGGACCCGCAACCAGTCGCCGAAGAGCTGAGTCGCCAGGACGATCAGGAGGATGCAGAGCCCGGGGAACACCGTGAGCCACCATTGCCCGGCCATCAAGGTGGAACGCGCCTCCGAGAGCATGAGGCCCCAGGCAGGCTGAGGCGGGGGCACGCCGACCCCGAGAAAGCTCAGCGAGGCCTCCGCGATAATGACGACGCCGACCGTGAGACTGGCCAGCACGGTCGCCGTGTTCATGACGTTCGGCAGGATGTGCCGCTTGATTACGCGCCACTTGCTGGCGCCGGCGATCTCGGCCAGCTTCACGAATTCCCGCTCCCGGAGGGTCAGTACCTCGCCCCGGATGACGCGCGCGTACCGCGTCCAGTACACCGCGCCCAGAATGATGATGATGTTCCACATGCTGGGCCCGACCATGGCGGCCAGGAAGATCGCGAAGACGATGGCGGGCAATGCGAGCCAGGCATCGGTCACGCGCATGATGATCTGGTCCACCCAGCCGCCCACGTACCCGGAGAGGATCCCCATCGCGGTGCCGATGCTACCCGCCACCAGCGTCCCCATCAGCCCCACGATCAGCGACACGCGCGCGCCGTGGATCAGGCGGCTCAGGATGTCCCGACCCTGGAAGTCGGTGCCGAGCAGCGTCATCGCGCGGCCCCCCTCCATCCAGAACGGCGGGTCGAACACGTTCGCGCCTTGCACTGGAAGCGTCGGGTCGTACGGCGCGATGAGGTCGGCGAAAATCGCGACGAGCATGAGACCACCGAGGATGACGACCGCGGCCTGCGGCGCTTCCCGCGCGGCCTTGATGACCGCTCGGAGCCTGCCGGCGGCCGCCCGTCCTGGGGCGAGCCGCGTATCCGCCGGGATAGTCGCCATCGTCACCTACCTCATGAGTTGGTTTCTCGGCTCATCTCGTGAGCCGGATTCTCGGGTCGATGAAGGCGTACAGGATGTCCACGACCAGGTTGATCCCGACGATCATGAAACCCGCCATGATCACGACGCCCTGCACCAGGGGGAAGTCCCGCTGGAAGATGCCTTCGTAGAGGAGGCGACCGATGCCCGGCCACGCGAAGATCACCTCGATGATGACGGCGGCGTTGACCATCACGACCATATTGACGCCGGCCAGCGTGAAGACCGGGATCAGCGCGTTCTTGAACGCGTGCATGGCGATGACAACGACGTCCGGGAGCCCCTTGAGCCGGGCGAGCTTGATGTACTCGCTGCCCAGCACCTCGAGCATGCTCGAACGGGTCAGCCTGAGCATCGACGCGGCGAAGTACCACCCGAGCGCCAGGGCGGGCATGACGACGTGCCGCCAGTCACCGGCCCCGGAGGTCGGCAGCCATCGGAGCCAGACCGAGAACACGAGGATCAGGACGAGCCCAAGCCAGAAGCCCGGGATCGAAAGGCCGAGCAGGGCCACGCCCTTCGCAACGTTGTCCCACCAGCTGTTCACCTTCACCGCCGAGATGATGCCGGCTGGAACGCCGATGAGCAGGGAGATGAGCGTGGCCGCGAGACCCAGGGTCAGCGAGTTGGGCAGCCGCCGGGAGCCGGTAGTTGAAGGACTTGCCCAGCTCCCCCTTGAAGGCGTTCTGCATGAAGGTCACGTACTGCACGGGCCACGAGCGGTCCAGTCCCCACTGCTGACGGATCCGGTCGAGATCTTCGGGGCGCGCGCTGGCTTCCGCCATGAGCGCCACCGGGTCCCCCGTGAACCGGACGACGAGAAAGATCGTCGCGCTCAGGATGCAGAGCGTGACGAGGCTGTAGAGGACGCGCCGGATGATGAACTGCGGCATGGCCGGCTACTGGTCCTTCACCTTCAGGTCCTCCCAGGGATAGGCATAGCCGGTGGTGATCGTCGGGAACACGTCCTGCCACTTCTGCGCGACGACCCGGGGCCCGATCGCGTTGACGAAGGCGTGGCGGAACACCGGTACGAGGTAGTAGTTTTCTAGAATGCCGCGCTGGATCTCCTCGGCGAGCTTCTTCCGCTCTGCTGGATTGATCGACCGCTCGTACTGGTCGAACTTGCCGTCGAGGTCCTTCACGCAGATGCGGTCGCGAGAGTTGAAGCCGCCGCACTTGAAAAAGCCCTCGTACCAGAATGACCAGCTCCCGGCGATCCTGGCGGCCTGAAAGATGATCTGAATCCCGGGCCAGTCTTTGAGCCCGCCCTGCAGCCGCTGCAAGTAGATGCCCCGCTCCATGGACTGCAGCCGTGCTCGGATGCCGATCTCGCGAAGCTGCGCGATGATCCGCTCGGCGCGGGAGTAGAACGGGGGAACGGGCGTGACCCAGTCCACGTCGAATCCGTTCGGATAGCCCGCCTCGCGCAGGAGCTGCTTGGCCTTCTCGACATTGCGCGGGAATTCCGGCCACTCGATGGCGTACTGAACGTCGTCGTTGATCCAGTTGCCCGTCGGCTTGCCCAGACCCCCCGCCTCCGCCTGGTTCATGGCCCGCCGATCGACGGCCAGGCTCACGGCTTCGCGCACCCGCTTGTCGCGGAACGGGTTCTTCGGATCCTGGAACCCGGGGAACTCCAGCCACCAGGAACCGGAGAGCACCGGCGCCAGCATGACGCCGGGAAGCTTTCCGACCTTGTTAATCAGCTCGCCGGGAACGAAGTAAATGATGTCCGCCTCACCGCGCTCCAGCATGGCGACCCGGGTGGCCGCCTCCGGCACCGCGGTCATCACGAGCTGCTTCACGTGCACCGGACGGTAGTAGCCCTCGAAGGCCTCCATCTCGACCTTCACGCCGGGCTCGTGGCGCACGAGCTTGTAGGGGCCCGCGCCGATGGGCTTCTGCTTGAAGCCATCCGCGCCCACCTGCTTGTAGTACTTCTCGGGCACCACCCAGCCGGGGCCGGCGACGTTGGCGGTCCCGAAGAGGATCGCGAAGTCGAGGAAGGGCTCCTTGAAGAGGAAGCGGATGGTGCGGTCGTCCACGATCTCGACGCGCTCCGTCTTCTTCTTGAAGACGTCGGCCTTGGCGCCCCGGTAGCTCTCGTAGCTGAACTTGACGTCCTGCGGCGTGACCGGCTCGCCGTTGTGGAACTTGATCCCCTTCCGCAAGGTGAACGTCGCGCTCTTCGAATCCGCGGCGACCGTGAAATGCTCGGCCAGGGCGGGATGGTCGTAGAGCGCGGTGCCCTGATTCTTGATGAGGGCATCGTGGAGGGCAGTGAGAAAGTTGTCCGGAGTTGCGGTGCCGTCGTGTTCCTGGGGGTCCAGCCAGCGGGACGCGAGGCCGGCATGCCAGGCGAGGACGATCTTGCCCTTGGCCGCGGCTCCGGCAGGGGGCGAAAGCGGTATGGCCATCGATGCGGCTGCGATCAGTATCAGGGGTACGGCCAGCGAACGGAACACGCGGCGAGCCTCGAATCGGGGACGTCTCATGCCAGAGCCTCCACTCGGGGATCGGTCACATCGGCGCAAAGAGTGCTGTAGACTAGCC
>Ga0209058_1004936_pt1 | contig 10531 bp, 12 predicted proteins | sample GraSoiAngelo_147_FD_185904 | JGI IMG/M metagenome (GOLD analysis project Ga0209058, IMG submission 185904) | Grasslands soil microbial communities from the Angelo Coastal Reserve, California, USA - 14_1009_05_40cm (SPAdes) (version 2) | ecosystem: Environmental > Terrestrial > Soil > Grasslands ... | reverse complement strand
TTCGGTCACGCCGGCCGGACCCATCGCGCTCAATGCGCGCAACAGCCTGCAGGGATCGGCAGCAGCGGCCAGCCTGCTGCAGTCCCTGATCAGTGGCGGCGGCACGCATGAATTCGAAGCGGCGCTTGGCAGCATCGGGTCGCGTGCACTCAACCTGTACAGCCAGGTGTCGGCTGCTCTGGGCCAGGCACCGGCGACCACGACCGTGTTCCCAACGGCCGCCGACCCGCAGAGTTCGCTGGGCGCGCAGCTGCAACTGGTGGCCAAGCTGATCTCGGTGAGCAGCCAGCTGGGTGCGAAGCGCCAAGTGTTCTTCGTTTCCACCGGCCGTTACGATACGCACGCTGGGCTGGTGACCTTGCATCCGACACTGCTCACCAACCTCGCTGATGCGTTGCGCGCCTTCTATGACCGGCTCCGACTTCGGGCGTGCACTGACGGCCAACAACGATGGCACCGACCACGGCTGGGGCAGCATGCACTTCGTGCTCGGCGGCGCCGTCAGGGGCGGCCGGTATTACGGTATCAATCCGACGCTGGCTAACGGCGGCCCCGATGACATCGGCCAGGGCCGGCTCATCCCGACGCTGTCGGTCGATCAGTATGCGGCGACGCTCGCCAGCTGGTTCGGCGTCTCGAATTCCGATCTGGCGACGGTTGTCCCCAACATCGGCAACTATGCCGGCAGTGCGCTGGGCACGAATGTCGGCTTTGTCTAGACCGCGATAGCGACGGGTATAACGAGAAGCTTTGGTCACCGGTCGCAACGCGCCGGATCGCCTCGCGGCAACACGTCGGAGAACTCGTCGAAGCGCTTCCACGCTGGCACCGGCGGTGTATGGCCTTCGCGCGGCGCGTACGGCGAGGGCTCGACCATCGTCATGCGGTGGATGTAGCGCGGGCAGTTGGGAAAGATGCGCGTGGCGCGTACGCGCACCACGAGCTGCGCGCCGACGAAGCTGGCACGCAGCGGGTCGTCGTCGGCGACCGAGGCGCGCCCGTTTACGCGCAGTCGGTTGGGCCGCTCGAAGTCGATGAACAGCAGCGCCACCGCCGGGTTGACGAGCAGATTGCCGAGGCTGCGGAACATGCCGTTGCCGTCGTAGCTCGGGAACGCGAGTTCCGCTTCGCCAGTCACGCGCACGAAACCGGGCGCCCCGCCCTTGAACGAGCAGTCGGGCCGCCCCTCGCCGTCGGCGGTGGCGAGGAAGAACAACGCCCGGCTTTCGATGAACGCGCGGTCTTCGTCGCTGAAGTCCAGGCGTGCCAGTTTCTCGTCGAGCCGGTCGGCGAGGCGGCGCGTGTCGAAGCGCTCCTGCAGCTCTCGCATGCCGGCGTGGTACGCCGGGGAGGTTTCGTCGTTCATGACCTTACTCCTTCGAAAAGACCACCGGCTGCGCCGGCTTGGCGTTGACGTGCAGCTGGAACAGGTCCGGCCGCGCGTAGTGGTCGACGACGTCGAGGTTGCGCCGCGCCACCGCGACCCGCTCTAGGTCGATCTGCGCGTACAGGATGCCCAAGGCCTCGCGCAGCGGCCCGGCGACGATCTTGCCGCCCGGGGCGACGACCACCGAATCGCCCGGGTTGACCCACTCGTCCGGGTCGGGAAAGAGCTGCGCCTTGCCGGGGACGGCATCCGGGATGTCGCGCCCCTGGAAGGCGCAGCCGCTGCACAGCACCCAGCAACCGCCTTCGCGGGCGATGTGCTGCATCGTCGCGATCGAGCGCTCGCCGCTGTCGTAGGTCGGCGCGACGTAGATCTCGACGCCCTGCGCGTACAGGGCGCAGCGCGCGAGCGGCATGTAGCTCTCCCAGCAGATCAGCGCGCCGACGCGCCCGCACGGCGTGTCCACGGGTTTCAGGCCGGTGGCGTCGCCAAAGCCCCAGACCATGCGCTCCGGGCTGGTCGGCATCACCTTGCGGTGCCGGTTGAGCAGCGCGCCGTCCGGCCCGATCACCACGACGGTGTTGTACAGAGTGCCGGCCAGGTTGACCGCGTTGGCGCGCAACAGCGAATGCAGCCGCTCGCTCAAGCCCATGTCGCCGCCGGGCCGAAGCCGCCAGATCCAGGCCGGATACCCCGGAACGAAGGCTTCGGGAAAGACGATCAGGCATGCGCCGGCTTGCGCGGCTTCCTCGATCGCGGCCACCGCCTTGGCGAGCGTCGCTCCCCGATCGAGGAACACCGGCGCTTGCTGAACGATGGCGACGCGCGACATGGTGCGGGATTGCTAAGCGATATCTTCGTGAATGCAGAGGGTGTTGCCTTCGGGGTCCTGGAACCACGCGGCCTTTTCCGAGCCGAGCACGGCGACGTGATCGACGGTCTTGAATCCCGGCAGATCGTAGTCGGCGAACACCACGCCGCGCGCCTCGAGCGCGCGGATCGCGGCGACGATGTCCTTGACCTGGAAGCTCAGGGTCGAGTGCGTGGCCTTGGTGCCGCCGGGTTTCGGGAAGAGCGCGACCTCGGTTCCGCCGCAGCGGTACACGAATTTGCCGCTCGCCTTGGCGCCGACGGCCTCGAGCCCGAGTTGCTCGCCGTAGAAGCGGCGGGCGCGCTCCAGATCGATGACCGGGAGCATGCAACTGATCTGTGTGCCTTTCAGAACGTTGCTGCGTGGTGCGGGTGCATTCATATTGCCTCCTTGAGGTTTCAGAAAACTGCCGGTGAGACATTTACGCTCCGGGCAGGTGCGGCCTATACTCCGCTCGAGGGCACGAGTGCGCCATACGTGTTTCCACGTAGTCGCTCGAGCTCACGGGGAGTCCATGGCAACCCATGCAGGTCGCATCGCAGAGCAGGGCTTGAAGCTGCTGAACGAGATCGCGGCCGAAGCCTGGAGCCTGGAGAGCTTCGCCAGCTCGGGGCTGGACCGGCTGCCGCGCCTCGTTGCCTCCGAAGTGACCACGCTCAGCATCTGCGATCTCGTGCGCGGCCGCCGCACGGCGTTCAGCACGCCCAACCGGGCCTTCTCCGCGGGCGAGCGGGCGTCGTTCGATGCGCACTTCCACGAGCACCCGCTCGTGCTCTACCACTCGAAGACACCGGGCGGCACCACGCACCGCATCAGCGATTCGCTCCCGGCCTCGCAGTTCCGGCGAACGCCGCTCTACAACGACTACTACCGCTGCGTCGGCATCGACCACGTCATGGCGCTGCCGCTCTACGTGGACCGGCGTTTTCTGGTGAGCTTCGTCTTCAACCGCAAGCGCCGCGATTTCGACGAAGCCGAGCGCGACGCGCTCGACGTGCTGCGCCCGCAGCTCGCCGCGCTGTTCGGCCAGGCGCTGTCGCAGGAGCGCACGCGCTCGCTGCTCGCGCAGCTCGACTCGCTCGCCGCCCCCGGGGGCTGGAGCGCGATCGAGCTGGACGGCGAGCGGCGCGTGGTGCGCGCCTCCGAGGCGACGCGCGAGCGCATCGAGGCCTGCTGGCGGGATTGGAAGGGCGGCGAGGGGGCGCGGCTGCCCGAAGCCGTCGACCGCTGGCTGCAGGAACGGCTGGAAGGAACGGTGAATCTCGCCGGCACCGCGGCGAGCGGCTCGCTCACGGTCGGGCGGAGCGGGAAGGCGCTGCGCGTGCGGCTCGTGCCCAGTCCGGCGAGCAGCGGCGGTTTTCTGCTCTTCGTCAGCCTCGCCGTCGAGGCCGATTTTCCGGCGTCTGCCGCGGGTGCGGCTCTCACCCCGCGCGAGCGCGAAGTGCTGCAATGGGCGGGGGCGGGCAAGACCAACGCCGAAATCGCCGCGATCCTCGACATGAGTCCGCGCACGGTAGAGAAGCATTTCGAGCACGTTTTCGAGAAGCTCGGCGTGGAGACGCGCATGGCGGCGGTGATGCGCCTGCTGGCCGGCTCACCGCGAGGTTGAACGCTCGACGCTTCTTTCAGGGGCTGCGAGGTATGTTCCCCGTCACCACTGGCAGGCCCGCGACGATCGCGCCCAAGGGCATGGTCGCATCGCCGCATTCGCTCGCTTCCGCGGCGGGCGTCGATGCGCTTCGCGCCGGAGGCTCGGCGGTGGACGCCGCGATCGCGACGGGCGCCGCCCTTTCGGTGCTCTACCCGCACATGACCAGCGTCGGCGGCGACGCGTTCTGGCTGATCTACGACGCAGAAGCGCGCCGCGTGCGCCACCTGAACGGCGGTGGGCGCGCCGCGAAGGGCGCGAGCATCGCCTGGTTCCGCTCGCGCAGCATGAACGAAATCCCGTTGCGCGGTTTTCTTCCCGCGACTCTGTCCGTTCCGGGCGGAGTCGCCAGCTGGTGCGCAGCGCACGAGAAATACGGCCGCTTGTCCCTCGCGCGCAACCTCGCCGCGGCGATCGGCTACGCGCGCGAAGGCTTTCCCGTCACGGCGCGGCTCGCGCGCGCGATCGAGCTGCACGCCGCCGACAATGCGCTGAACGCGCACGCTCTGGCGATCTTCACTCCCGGTGGTGCGGCGCCGCGCGCGGGCGACAAGCTCACGAACCGCGGGCTCGCGCTGGTGCTGGAGCGGATCGCAGCGGGCGGGCGCGAGGGCTTCTACGCCGGCGACACGGCGCGCTCGCTCGCAAGCTTCTCCCGTGCGGGAGGCGGTTTTTTCGACGAAGCGGACTTTCGCGGACAGCAAGCGAGCTGGGGCGAGCCGCTCTCGGCGACCTACCGCGGGGTCGAGATCTTCGAGACGCCTCCGCCGACCCAGGGTTTTACGGTGCTGGAGATGCTCAACCTCATCGAGTCCTACGACATCGGCAGGATGGACCCGCTCGGTCCCGAGCTCGCGCACCTGCTGGTGCAGGCGAAACAGATCGCCTACCACGACCGCGACGGGCTGCTCGCCGACCCCGAGTTCCAGCCGGTTCCGGTCGAGCGGCTGATCTCGAAGCCCTACGCCGCTGAGCGCCGGCGCCTCATCAGCGCCGAGCGCGCGCTGCCATGGGACCTGGTCCCTTCCTACGGCACGCTCGCTGGCGACACGGTTTTCGTCTGCGCGGTGGACGCCGAAGGCAATGCTGCCGCCTTGATCCAGAGCCTTTACTTCACGTTCGGCTCAGGCGTGGTTGCGGGCGATACCGGCGTCGTGCTGCAGAACCGCTCGGCTTACTTCTCGCTCGATCCGCTGCATCCCAACCGCCTCGAGCCGGGCAAGCGCCCGATGCACACGCTGATCGCGTCGATCGCGCTCAAGGCCGGCCGGCCCTGGCAGGTGCTCGGCTGCATGGGCGCGGACGGCCAGCCGCAGATCCATCTGCAGAGCTACGTGGGCCTCGTCGATTTCGGCTTCGACATCCAGGAGGCGCTCGAGATGCCGCGCTGGCTCTCGGGGCGCTTCAACATCGGCGACTCGCGCGATCTTCTCAATATGGAAGCGCGTTTTCCGCAGGCGACCATCGGGGAGCTCGAGCGCCGCGGACACGCAGTGAACCGGTGGCCCGACTGGTGCGAACTGGGCGGGCACGCGCACGGCATCACTATCGATTTCTTGTCAGGCGCGCGCGTCGGCGGCAGCGATCCGAGGAGCGACGGTGCGGCGATAGGGTACTAGGGGTCCAGAGGCGAGGTTACGGGGAAGCTAAATCGACGATTCGCCTTATCGACGCAACCATCGCTCTTTTTACGCGCTCTGTGACAATCGGACCGCTTATCCGATCATCTCCAACAGGCTCTATTTGGACGATCTTGTCCCGAATTCTCCTTCCGTCGATGTCCAAGTCCACATTGACGACGATCGCAGGCAGATTGCGCGGGTTCTTCTCGGGGGCAAACGCGGATTCGCACCCGCTGCCAGAGCCAACACCCAATAAGCCGTACGTCGATATACTCGACAGTGCAGTGTTGTTGAAGATCTCGAATCTGCTCACGATTACCTTCTTGCCTTGCAGCTGCCGTCCGAGCCTTTCGCGGAGTCCCTTGGTGAGAAGCGCGAGCCTGCTCGGAACAATTTGGTCGTCGCCCAGTCGGAAGATTCCATACCAGCAACTGGAGCCCAGATATGACATTACTTCCGGTTTCTTCTGCGCCTCGTCTCTTTTGTCGATGACATCGAAACCGCTTTCCGAAGGACTCGCTTCTTCGTCTACTCGATACTGGGGCGCGGCAGCGCAACCTATCATCAAAGCACCGCAGATCAGCGACAACGCCGGCGTCCGGTATTTCATCGCAAACATAACACCCCTCCACGACTAAAAGGCAATGAACTTGACGTCTTCCAGGAACTCCGCAGCTTTCTTCCCAATCAGCGGATCCTCGTCCCCCGGATAGTGGCGATGGGAATACTGAAAATTGACGCCGACATTCTTGTTCTTCGGGTGCTGGCAATGATAGCCCATCATTTCCGATAGCATGGATCCCACGCCAGAGCTCGTTCTCGCTGCGTGGTCTTCGGAGATTGTGTGGTACTTCACACAGTATACCTCGCTGCGGTGCGATATCTCCTCGGCGTTCTTGACGATTCTGAACCTTCCCGTATCCGGCTCGGACAAGCGCCTTTCCGAGATGAGTTTCAGAAACTGCGCTTCCGAATCCACGTCCGGAAGCTTATAGAGAATTACCGAAGCTACGTAGGTAGCGTCCGGCTGGGGCCCCCGCTTTCCCAGCGCCAGTTGAAAGGTACTCCTCTGGAGGATTTGCCAACCCGGTTCTTGTGGCGGGAGCACGGAAACGCCCGACACATCGACCCTTGTTGAAGGATCAGAGATGCGATGAAAACCTTGTTGCGCACAAGACGACAAAACGAGCAAGGCCGCTAATGCAAGGACGGATTTCATTTGGCTCTCAATGGAAACCTAGCAAAGTGAAGCGGTCGGTCTGTGCTCGGACAGTCTCGTCTATCTGTCTGTCTTTCATTATTCGGGTATCGATCTGAGCCGCGTCGATGTTCGGATAATGCTTCCTAAATAGTGGAATATCCGTGTCGCGATTGTCCCTGATCTTGAGCGCATATCGGTTTGTCTCCCACGCCATTGACATGTATAGATTGCCGATGTAAGTCGCCCTGCCAGGAACGGATCTGAAGCGAATCGAAAAATCAGCCCTTGATGCATTAGGTGCTGGGGCCGCGTACGGGAACAAAGGCGAAAAGGAAAGGTGTCCGGAGTCGGGCGTGTACCACGAGAAAAACTCATATTCGCCGGCCGGAAGCAGAAGCGCGTACAGCAGGGTATCGCCATTTTTGATGACGTCGCTTCCAAACATGCGAGTCGCCAGCCTCTTTACGCTCTCCCTTTCGGCTAGATCGCGATACGTCCATTCCAATGTCGCAAACGGCTGCGTGAAGGATACAACCACCAGGCCGGTCCGTGCCCCGGCTGCAAGTTTATAGTCCCGCGATACCGTGGGAGTCGCGCAACCCAGCAGCGCCGCCGCCAGGAGCAGGACCGCGATGCTGGTTTTACTCACATCTACCCGCCCGCATGATCCGGCGCCGCCAGGAGGGGTTGACGTGGTACGGCTCGTTTGTTTTGGGTTTCGAGGTTTACGAAGCACGGGTAAGGGCATAGTTTTTGCTTCATTATTATCATGGCAACCCGTTACCTTGAAGCTATGCAGTGCCTCCATCTTATTGCGCCCGAGCGCTTATCGGAGGTGCTTAAGGTCGCCGATGGCCGCGCAGGGCTGCGATCTTTCCAAGAAGGGTGTGATTCGCGCCTTATGGAAGTCGTTTTTTCCGTTCCAGATGACCAATTTCGCTGGTTCCGAGTCGTGCTGCGCAAGATGGCAGAAAGGCATGAGCGTCAAAAGAGTGGCGTTGCTGTCTTACCGCAACCTGAATTTGCCGCTCCTCTTGATGCGTTGAACCGCTGACAGATCAGACGAAAGGCCGCCTCTGGGCGGCCTTTTCTTTTTCTGGGCATCCCCTGCTAGATCTTGTCCGGAAAACGGATGATGAATCCGTCGCGGTTGGGCATGCGCACCTTCGGCAGCGTTTCGGCGTTCATCGAGTCGTCCTCGCCGATCAGCTTGTTCTGCTCGAGGATAAAGGCGGTGAGCGCATAGACTTCGTTATCGGTGAGCGAGCGCGGTTGCTGCCAGGGCATCGCCCGCCGGATGAAGTCGAAGACGGTGGTGGAATAGCCCCAGAAATTGGCGATCGTCTTCGGCGTATCGATGCCGCTGGTGAGCGGAGTTCCGCCGACCAAGGCGGCAAAGGGCCCGCCTTTGCCGTTCACACCGTGGCACATGACGCACTTCTGCGCGTAGATGCGCGCGCCTTGTGCGGGCGTGCCGCCGCCGATCGGCAGGCCCGTGCCGTCGGGCTGGATGCTGATGTCCCAGGCGGCGATCTCGGCCGGCTCGATAGGTGTCCCGAGATTCGGTCCCGCGGAGAAGGCGGCGCTCGAACCGAGACCGAGCGCGAGAACGATTCCCGGAAACTTACGCGTAAACATGTTTCACCTCCCCTTTGCCGTCGATCGCCCAGCTCGTGAGGCTGTTGTAGTGCTGGTTCGGGAACGCGAGCACGTTGGGGACCTTGTGGGTCTCGCCGCGCTGGGCCACGAACTGGGCGCGGGTCGGCTGCACGTTGCCGCCCTCGTCCCAGGCGCGGCTTTGCAATACGGCAGGACCGCCATCCCAGCGCCAAGGCGCCCGGAACCGAGTGAATGCCTTGGAGAGCACCGGCTCTTGCAGCGCTGCTTGCGCCCAGCTCTGGCCGCCGTCGGCCGAAACCATTACCTTGGAAATCCGGCCGTTGCCCGAGTAGGCGATGCCTGAGATCTCGTAGTATCCGGGCCCCTTCAACGCCAATCCCTGCGAGGGGTGGGTGATGAAGGACTTCACCTCCTGCACGAAGTAGAACCGGTACGCTTTTCCTCCCGGCAGGATCTGTGAGTAGGTCCGCGTCTCGTAATAGCTCATGGCCGGGGCTTCGACCAACTTCAACCGGCGCAGGAATTTGACGTTCATGTTGCCTTCCCAGCCGGGAAGCAAGAGGCGCATCGGATAGCCGTTGCCGGGCATGAGCCGCTCGCCGTTCTGGTAGAGCGCGATCATGGCGTCGTCCAGGGCCTTGGTCAGCGGGACGCTGCGGCTCAGGGCGAGCGAGTCGGCGCCTTCGGCGACGAGCCACTTCGCCTTCGGGTCGATTCCGGTCTCCTCCAGCAAAGTGGAAAGCGGTATACCGGTCCATTCGGCACAGGACGCGAGGCCGTGCAGCGCCTGCACGCTTGCCTGGATGGGCTCCCTGGAGAACATCGGCGCGCTGTTGCCCCCGCATTCGACGAAGCTCATGCGCGACACCATCGGATAGCGCGCGAGCGCCTCGAGCGTGAAGGCGAGGGGCCGCTTCACCAGCCCGTGGATCACCAGGCGGTGCTTGTCCGGGTCGATGTCCGGCGTGCCGGAGTGCACGATCGTGAAATGCAGGCCGTTCGGGGTAAACGTCCCGTTGATCAGGTGGTGGGGAGTGCGCGCGTGCGAGGTGCGCGTCTCGCCCTTCGGGTTGCTGAGCGTGCGGGCGATCTTTTCCTCGAACCGCGACCGCTTCTCGTAGGACGGAGAGATCGCTCCCGGCACGAGGCTCCAGGGATCGTCCGCGAGCGGGGCCGCCGCGGCGGATCGGGCGACCGTATAGCCGGTCACGGCCGCGGCGAACGCGGCGCCGCCGCGCAGGAAAGCACGGCGGTCGAGAAGCCCATTTCCCGCAACCACCTCCAGCTTCTCCAAGTCTTGTTTGTCTGGCGTTGTTTCCATGGCTGGCCTCCTTATGGGGGTCCCTCGGGACCGGTATTTTGCTCCCAAACGCTTGCCGCGTGCGCGACGCCCGTGCTGAGCATAGAATGGCCGCGCAAAGCTTTTTCTCCACCCTGAAGACCAGAAACCGTGCCCTCGCGCAGCACCGCCGATCATTCGGTCAGCCCGCCTGTCGTCAGAATTCCGCGCGACTACAACGCCGCGAACGATCTGATCGAGCGCAATCTCGCCGCGGGCGGCGCGGCCCGGCTCGCCTACATCGACGACGCGGGCCCATACACCTTCGGACAGCTTGCCGAGCGCGTCAACCGCTTCGGCTCGGGGCTGCAGGCACTGGGCCTCGAGATGGAGCATCGCGTGCTGCTCGCCCTCACCGACACGATCGATTTTCCCACGGCGTTCCTGGGCGCGATCAAGGCGGGCATCATCCCGATCGCGGTAAATACCTTGCTCACCCCGAAGGATTACGAGTACATGCTCTCCGACAGCCGTGCCAAGGCGCTCATCGTGTCGGAGCAGCTGTTGCCGCAGTTCGCCCCGGCAATCGGCAAGCTCCCGTTCCTCAAGCAGGTGATCGTCTCCGGCAGCAGCGCTCAGGGGCACACCGCGCTCGAGGACGTGCTGGCGAAGGGAAAGGCCGAGCTTGCGCCCGCGCCGACGACTTCCGACGACGCTTGCTTCTGGCTCTACTCGTCCGGCTCGACCGGCATGCCGAAGGGCACGGTTCACGTCCATTCGAGCATGATCCTCACCGCCGAGCTCTACGCGAAGGCCGTATTGGGGTACAAGGAAAACGACGTCGTCTTCTCCGCGGCAAAGCTTTTTTTCGCGTACGGCCTGGGCAACTCGCGAAAAAAAGCT
>Ga0209058_1004934_pt1 | contig 10533 bp, 9 predicted proteins | sample GraSoiAngelo_147_FD_185904 | JGI IMG/M metagenome (GOLD analysis project Ga0209058, IMG submission 185904) | Grasslands soil microbial communities from the Angelo Coastal Reserve, California, USA - 14_1009_05_40cm (SPAdes) (version 2) | ecosystem: Environmental > Terrestrial > Soil > Grasslands ... | reverse complement strand
TCCGTGTGGCACACGCCCGCTCCGGTGACCCGCACGATCACGTCCGCCGGATTCTTGAGGCGTGGAGTCTCGGCGTCGACGAGTCGGAGAGGCTTGTCGTAAGCGAAAAGTCGGGCGGCCTTCATAGTGCATCGTATCCGATGCAGTCTATATGGGTCTTACTGAGGGGCTCAGTCGTCTGCCCCTGTCCGCGATTCGAACCGGATTCGAATGGGGTCCGGTCGAGCCCACTGCCCTTGCGAAACCAAAACCCGCAAAAGATATCTGCCTGCGCGGGCTCCGGGATGACGATGAAGCGTCCGAACTGGAAAGCGATCGGGTTCCTCGCGTTCATCGCTGTGGGCGCCGTATCTGCAGCGCTGGGATGTCCGTTCTTCCGGAACCCGCAGAACTACATGTCCGCGGGGGGCTTCGTTGGATATGTCCAGCACCTGATCTCGGTGCACCGCAGGGCCTGAGGCGACGACTCCGCGGTTAAAGGTCATCCCGGGGCGCATCGCGAACGCCGATGTTTTAAAGTCCCGCTCCATGTGGCGCACGCGGGGGAGGACGACGGAGTCCGGCAAGCCGATGGCCCGCGGGTTGCCGAAGAATCGGCTCGAGACGCTGATTGACGGGGTCTTCGCGATTGCGATGACGATCCTCGTCCTGGAGGTCCGCGCCCCCGAGACGGTGGGCCCGGGAGGCCTGGCGGGCGATCTCGGCGGCTTGTGGTCCCGGTTCGCGGCGTTCTTCATCAGTTTCATCGTCCTCGGGGTGTACTGGTTTGCCAACCACCAGGTGTTCCACTTCGTCGTGCGTGTGAACCGCACCCTGGTGTGGCTGAACATCCTCTTCCTCATGGGCATCGCCCTCGTCCCGTTCGCCGCATCCGTCATGGGCGGCTATCCGCGAGACCCGGTTGCTCTGAGCTTGTACGGCGGGGTCTTGGGCCTTCTGGCGGCGCTCGGATACGTGATCTGGTGGTACTTGACCGGGAATCGGGGTCTCATCGAACCGGGGCTTAATCCCGAGCTGGTCCGGAAGGTCCGCGTCTGGCTCGCCATCGGGCCCGTGATCACGCCCGTCGCCATCGGAGTTTCCTTTGTGAGCCCGACGGTCGGCTTGCTGATCTACCTCGTCCTACCCGTGGTCTTCATTTTCTTCAATCCGGTGAGCGGATACCTCGAGCGTCTCCGGGAGACGGAACCGTGAGGCACCGATCGGTCCTCACAGGGAAATGGACTTGCCGATCTCCCGGTCTCGCGCCCGTTCGTACACGAATGCGGCGACCGCGACATCCTCCATCGCGATTCCGTGGGACTTGAACAATGTGATTTCATCGGCGTTCGTCCGTCCGGAGACCTTGCCCGCGACGACCTCGCAGAGCTCGTGGACGCGGTCCCACGTGATCAGGCCGCGGTTGATCGGATCGACGAGGTCGCCGCCTTCCTCCCTCGCCTGCTCGATCGAGTCGGTCGCCACGAACGCGCATCGCCGGATCGCGGCGTCATCGAGCTCGCGGGTCTCGAGGCGATTCGCTCCCATCGCGTTGACGTGACTGCCGTCCCGCAGCCACTCCCCCTCGATCACGGGACGAGGTGCGTTCGTCGCTGCGACGGCGATGTCCGCATTCCGGATCGCCTCTTCCGCCGATCCGACGGCCTGGACGGCCACTCGGAGCAGGGAGGACATCTTCTTCGCAAAGCGTTCGCGACGCGTCTTTTCCCGACCGTAGCAGCGGATCCTCTTGATGGAACGGACCGCGCAGACCGCCTCGAGTTGACTCTCGGCCTGCCACCCCGTGCCCACGATCCCGACGGTGGATGCGTCCGCTCGCGCCAGGTACTTCGTCGCGACGCCGGAGGCCGCTCCCGTCCGCCGCTGTCCCAGGCGGTCCGCTTGGATGATCGCCGCGATCTCGCCGGTCGCACCGTCGAAGAGGTAGACCCAGAACCGAATCCCCTCGCTCGACGTCGAGTAGTACTTGAATCCCGAATACCCGCGGGCCGGCCACGATGCGAGCATCACATTGACGGTGCTCGTCGAGGTTCCCACCCTCTGTCGCGGGCGGTTTGTGGCTTCCCCTCGGCCCAACGCACGGAATCCGTCTTCGACCGCCTGCAAGGCGTCTTCCATCCGAAGGAGCCCATCCACGTCCTTCTCAGTAAGGAGCAAGGGGGCCATCGGTCCGCGACGTATCCCGGCCTCGGCTATTTGATGACTTGGGGTCCGGCTCGCCCGGTCCTAGGAGATCGTGACGCCCGCGAATCGCAACAGATCGGCCACCGAGAACTCGCTGTCCCGAGGCGCTCCGAATTCCCCGGCTTTCGGGTGCCACGTCGGCTGTACGCGGAGATACGACGACGGATCGCCGCGGAGCAGGCCGATGATCACCTCCGCTACGATTCGGCCACCGACGGGACCCAGTTTCTTCCCGTGGCTCAGGACCTCCGCCTCCTTGAGGACGTAGAAGAACAACGGCGTGGTTCTCCCGAACGCTTTGATCAGGTCCGGAGGAAGCGGCTTGAAGTCGTCGCCCCGCAAGATAAGGTCGTCCGGGATCCCCATGGCCCGGGCGACGGCTTGGCCCGACGGCAGGCCGAGCGCCTTGCCGCGCTTCAAGTCTCTCTCCGCGAGCGCAGCGATCCCCTTCGCCACGCTCTCCGGTAGCTCGCTCAAGCCGAACGCGAGCTTCGTGTCGATCCGCCGCGACGGTTGGACCTCGAGGTCGGTTCCGGAGAACTCGAAGAATCGCGCCCACTGGATCACGTGTCCCGCGGGCAACTCGCGGAAGCCCCGAAGGTCCGGCTCGGGAGACTTCGCGAAAATCGGGACGTCCTGCACGTCGGCGTTGAGCTCGTACTCGCCGCGGACCATGCTGTGGCCGAAGCGGTACGCCGCGACGGAGAACTCCACGGGCATGAACGGGCGGTGCTTCCACGCGAAGAACTTCAGGACGACGTTGACGGTCTTCACTGTCTTCTTGCCGCGATCCGTCGGGACCGCGAACGTGTCGGGCTGGAGGATATCGCGGACGACGTCGTCCCCGACGAGCCGGACCAGGAAGTCGTGGATGACGGCCCACTGGAAGTGCCATCGGACCGTGGTCCGGGCCTCGTCGAACCGCTTGGCGGCGGGCTCGTCGGCGAGCGCGTCGAACACGCGGTTGTGATACTTCAGGAAGCCCTGGGTGAGCTGGGACACGATCAGGTTTTCGTCGTTCCTCGGATCGCCGAGCAGCGCCCGCCCGTTCGAGTTCCGGGGCAGGTCGTCGTCCCCCTCCGCGTTGCGACCGATCAGGAGGTGGACCCCGTCGGGGTCGTAGAGGAAGGGGACATCGTCGGGACCCCGCCCGTAGACCGAATCGAGGTCGAGGCGCGGCGTCCGGAAATCGGTCAGTGCGTCCGGATCGTTGTCGCGTTGCAGCTGCGACGTCGGGTCGAACGTGAGGTCGTGGTCCACGAACTGCCCGAAATACGTGAAGCCGGCGGGGATGTCCGGATTGTCGCCGCTCTCATCCTCGGTCCCCGGCTTCGGCTCCGGCTCGACCATCTGCTTGGCCAGCTTGCGGAGCAACGCGTCCGGCGGGAGGAACGCCGGCAGGTTGCGGAACATCCGTCCGAATCGGCCCTCCAAGATCGCGGATCGGAGGACGATGTTCAGACCGCGCGGCTCGATTCCATGGAACGGTTGTTTCGTCAGCGGATTCACCTCGGGGCGTCGGTCCAACTTCGTGGACCGCGGCCGATTGCGGTATCCCGGTAAATGCCTGTCGGACTTTGCCGTCACGGCGACAGGCGTTCGGTGACGCTCCAGCGGATCGCCGTGTTCCCGCGGCGGCCTCGCACAATCAACGCGGTCACGAAGATCGCGCCGCCGAATTCCGCTTCGTCGAGGATCTTGATGCGGTCGGGAAGAAATCGGTAGAAGGCATAGGATCGGAGGAGAGCGGCCTGACGTCGCTCGGCGCGGCTCATGCCCTTCATCCACTTCGCATACGGGGCGAACCGTGCCGCGTAGGTTCGCTCCGCGTCTGCCACCGCTCGCCCGCTCGTCCGCGCGCCGGTCCCGAACAGTTGGAGCCCGCGATCCTGGCCGCCCCATTCCTGCACCGATCGGAAGACCGTCATCGCGAGGGAGGGGCTTCGCTCGAGATTCCGACAATGCCGGGAATCGGGGTCCGAGAGGAAGTAGAGGACGAGGTCCGATGTGTAGCAGAAATACGCCGTGTTGATGTGAGGTCGGTGGCCCGGAGCGACCGTCGAGATCGAACACAACGCGTTTTCCCGGAGAATTCGGGAGATGCTCCGCCGAATCCGCTCCTCCGAGAACGGCTTATCCAATCGGCGAACGGTCACGATGCCTCCGTGCGGCGGAGGACTCTCCCCGCGAGCGCGCCGGTCGGCTGGCCGTCGGCCACCGCGACGACCCCGTTCACCAAGACCCACTCGATTCCTTCCGGATAACCGTGGGGATAGTTCTCGAATGGATACTTGTGCGGCCAGAGGTTCGTCGCGCGATCTCGAACCCGCGGCAGGTCGAAGACGACGAGGTCCGCCCAGAATCCGGGTCGGATGAGACCGCGGTCCGCAAGCCCCAGCCGCCAGGCCGGCAACCCCGTCATCTTGCGAATCGCTTCTTTGAGCGAGAGCACTTCCTCGTTCACGACGTACCGCTCGATCACGCCCGGGAACTCCCCGTAGGTGCACGGCTGGTACGGCGCCGTTGGCGACGTGCGCTCTTCTTTTGGCGCGACCCAACCGTCGGAGCAGATCATCGCCAGGGGATGCCGCAACGTGGACTTGATCTCCTCGGGGTCCATGTAGTCGAACAGGCCCACGGCTCCGTCCCGCTCCTCGACGATCGTGTCGAAGTAGGCGGTCCACGGGTCCACCCCGCGGTCCTTCGCAAGCTGTGCGATTGTCTTTCCCTCCTTCGACGGAACCGCCGGGCAACGGAGGAGCCAGATCCGATCGAACCGCTCGTGGACCAGCAACCCGACGTATCCGGCCCCGGGACGCTTGTCCGCCTGGACCTCCGCCTTCAGGGCCTCGCGCTTCGCGGGATCCCGCAACAAGGCGAGGAGTTCGTGCGTCGGGAGCTTCTGCGTCCACTGCGGCAGGGCGTGGCTCAACGGTGGCCCGAAGTCCGTGTGCACATCGTTGTCCGCGAGGACGTCGACGCCGCGGGCCCTCGCGGCCTCCCAGAGCGCTTGGATCTCCGGCGCCTTTCCGATGCCCCCATATTTCGGATTGTTGTGACTGATCTGCACGGGACAGCCGGCCTGCTCGCCGATGTCGATGCACTCGCGAACCGCGTCGACGATCGTCTCGCGCTCGCCCCGGATGTGAGAGGCGTAGAAGCCTCGGCGGCGGGCGACCACTCTCGCCAGCTCGACAATCTCCTCGGTCGCCGCGAAGCATCCGGGCGGATAGACCAGGCCGGTGCTCATGCCGTACGCGCCCGCGCGCATCGCCTCATCGACGTGCGCTTTCATCGCGCGCAGCTCTTCCGGATGCGGCGGACGTTCCTCGAAGCCCATCGTGGCGAGCCGAACGCTCCCGTGGCCGACGAGACCCGCGATGTTGATGCCAACGCCCTGGGCGGCCGTAAAGTCGAGATATTCGCGATACGTCGACCACTTCCAATCCTGCGCCTGCGCGTAATACTCAAAGCGGCGTACAGCGAGTTCGCGATATTCTTCGCTGATCGGCGCGGGCGAGTCGCCGCAGTTCCCGATCACGTGCGTCGTGACACCTTGGCGGACCGCGCACTCTGCGGTGGGCTCGATGAGAATCCCGATATCGCTGTGCGTGTGAATATCGATGAACCCCGGGGCCACGTACTTTCCCGACGCGTTTATTGAGTTCGCGGATTCCACACGACCGACGCGTCCCAGCTTTGCGATTTTTCCTTTGCGGATCCCCACATCTTCGAGGCGCCATGGAGAGCCCGTGCCGTCGACGACGCGTCCTCCGCGGATGACGATGTCGAAAGGCATCGCCTAGAGAACGCCTGCCGTCTTTTTAACGGCGCCCGCCAGACAGTGGCAAGGCGCTCCAACGTTAAATCAACCTTGTTTAAGGTTAACAATTCGAGACCGATAGATTCGGTCCGATTGGCCCCGGCTCTCCCTCGATGCCGCATCTATTCCATTCGTGTTCGCGAAACCGTTTATAGTATGCGAGCGTTCGAGCGCCGACTTAACGATATCATGCAATCATGGGAGGAAGAACTCCAAGCGTTTCGCCGACGGACGAAGAAATCCGCGCAGGCGTGGGAGGCCGCGAAGAAGCGGATCCCCTTCGGCGTCAACAGCAACTACCGCCTCGTGGATCCGTATCCGCTCTACGTTCGCAAGGCGAAGGGTTCCCGAATCTGGGACGCCGACGGGAATGAGTACATCGACTTCTGCATGGCGTTCGGCGCGCTCGTCGCGGGCCATAGCCACCCGGTCGTCGCGAAGGCGATGCGTGAGCGGGTCACGAACGGCACGATCTTCGGTTTCGAATCCGTCGATGCCGGTCCGCTCGCGGAACACATCTGCAGGCGCTTCCGGTTGGATCGCCTCAAGTTCTCGATGACCGGTCTCGACGCGACGTTGTTCGCGGTGCGGCTCGCGCGCGCGGTCACGGGCCGCCGCCGGATCCTGAAGTTCGAGGGTTGCTATCACGGATCCCACGACGCCCTCATGGTGTCGATCAAGCCTAAGAAAGAAGTCGCCGGAGACCGGAGGCGACCGAATCCGGTGCCGTCGTCGAAGGGCCTCCTGCCGGAACTTGTGCAGAGCGCGGTCGTCGCACCGTTCAACGACCTCGAGGCGGTGGAGACCCTCGCGACCGAACACGCGGACGACATCGCGGGAATCATCCTCGAACCGGTGCCGATGAACATGGGGTATGTCCATCCGAAACCCGGATTCCTGGAGGGCCTCCGGCGGATCGCGACGGGGATTGGCGCACTCCTGATCTTCGACGAGGTCAAGACGTGCGGAAAGTGGTACGGCGGCGCGGAGGAGGCGTTCGGCGTCACCCCGGACGTCAAGGTGCTCGGCAAGTCGATCGCGGGCGGCTTTCCGCTCGCAGCCGTCGGCGGCACCAAGTCAATCATGGACCAGATCGTCCCGGGGCAGATCGGTCACGCGGGGACCTTCAACGCGAATCCCCTGAGCATCTCTGCCGGCCTCGTGACGATGACGAAGATCCTGACGCGCGCGGGAATGAGGCACGCCCAGCAGATCGGCGACGATCTCGCCAAGGGGTACCGCGACATCATCCGAGACCATGGCCTCTCGATGGTCGTCCAATCGGGCGGCATCAGCGGGACCGTCCACTTCGCCCGCGGGGCCGTGACCGATTGGCGGTCGTTCCAGGACGTCGACGTGGGCCGGTGGTGGGGCTACTACACCGCGATGCTGAACCGGGGGATCGTCCCGATGGCCACGGGTCCCGACGAGCAGTGGACCTCCTCGGTCGCACACACGAAGGCGGACGTCGCGCGGCACCTGGACGCCTTCGAGGACGTCGCGGAGAGCATGAAGCGGGGCCGGGCCGAGATGTCGCTCGTCGAAGCGGTGTGAGGGCCAGAGGAGAGCGGTGATTCCGACGCCGCGTCGCAAGTACGGTCGCATGATCAAGCCGCTCCCGGTGATGAAGCCGGAGAAGTGCCGGTTCTGCAAGGCCGGCAGGCCATGCCCGATTCACAAGCCGGAGACTACGGCTTCTCCCCGATGACGAGACGTGCGGCGTCTCAAATTGAGTGTACCCTCGAATCGGCAATCCGCGACCTGATCAGCGCCGTTCCATCAGGATCGACCAACCAAGGGGCCGGAAGTCCTCGCGGTCCAACGTGAACCGGAACTCGCGGACCTCGAGGATCTTGAAGAGCGGCTCCAACTCGGTCCGGAATTCGTCCTCGCTCACGACGGGGGGACCGTCGGCCATCGGCTCCTTCGCGTTCCCTGCGAGACAGAGCCACCGGGAGCCGCGCCGAGTGGCGCGCTTGAGCATCTTCAGGAAACCCGAGAGATTGCGCGTGCGAATGCCGTGGTACACGCCTCGATCGAACACGACGTCGAACGGTCCACCAAGCTCCATCCGGGTGGCGTCGCCCACCCGAAAGTCAATCGCGACCCCGGCCCGCTGTGCCTTGTCCTTCGCGCGACGGACTGCGAGATCGACCAGATCGACCGCGGTGACTCGATACCCGCGGCGCGCCAATTCGATGGCGTTCGTGCCGGTCCCGCATCCGATCTCGAGGACCGTCTTTCCGGGCAGCAAGCCGGCGTCGAGGACACGGACCAACTGCTCGCTCGAGCGCCCCGAGTCCCAGGGCGTATCCCCGGTCGCGTATGACTTTTCGAATTCTCTGCCGGCCAGTGGGACTCCCCCTTCAACGGCAAGATGTCGATAGAACGGCGGATATTAAGGTCAAGCCTTTCAATGCAAGGCGGTTTCCGCGAAGACTATATCGACCGGCGCCGGATGCGCCCGCACATGACGAAGGGCCCTCCGCGCGACGACCTCGAGGCGCGGACGAAGGCTTCTCGTGCGTATGCGAACCGGGCGCGCCGCTCCCTGCCCGGCGGCGTCACGGCGGGCGTGAAATACTTCGACCCGTACCCGATCGCGATGAAAAAGGCGAAGGGCTGCCGCCTCTGGGACCTCGATGGGAACGAGTACATCGACTACTGCCTGTCCTTCGGTCCGCTCGTCTTAGGCCACGGCCACCCGCGCGTGATGAAGGCGATCCGTGACAGCCTGCAGTCTGCGGGGACCACGATGTTCGGGACGCCCCACGAACTCGAAGCGACGTACGCGGAACGCCTTCTCCGGATCTTCCGGCCGGACGGCCGGATGCGCTTCACGATGTCCGGGACCGAGGCCACGGTGCATGCGGTCCGGCTGGCGAGGGCCTACCGGAAGCGTCCGATGATCGCGAAGTTCGAAGGCCATTTCCACGGAGGCGTCGACGAATTCCTCGTGAGCCACACGCCCTCGAGGGACGAGACGAAGAAGGGCCTGGTGCCGATTTCGGGATCGCGCGGGACGCCGGAACACGTCCTGAAGAACACACTCGTGCTGCCCTTCAACGATCTCGACGAGACCTCCGCGCGGATCCGGAGCCACGAAGGCCGGCTGGCCTGTGTCATCCTCGAGCCCATCGAAAGATCGTACATCGCACCCGACCCGGAGTTCCTCAAGGGACTGCGGGAAATCACGGCGGACCACGACATCCCCCTGATCTTCGATGAGGTGATGAGCGGTTTTCGCGTCGCATTCGGCGGGGCCCAGCACGCGTATCACGTGACCCCCGACCTCACATGCCTCGGCAAAATCATCGGAGGCGGCCTTCCGTGCGGCGCGTTCCTCGGCCGTCCTGACATCCTCGACCTCGCCGACCCCGTTCGAGGGGACTTCTTCCAGAGCAGCACGTTCGCCGGTTATCCGATCGCGATGGCCGCCGGCATGGCAACCCTGGATGAGCTCGAGAAGCCCGGGGCATTCGACGGTCTCCTGAAGACGACGCGGACCTTGACCGCGGGGTTCGAGCGGCATCTGAAGGATCACGGCGTGGCCGCGGTGGTGCCCGGGGTAGGCAGCGTCTTCTCGGTCCTGTTCATGAACCACACGCCGCGCAGCTACCGGGACTCGCTCGAAGCCGACGAAGCGAAGCGGAGCGTCCTCGACACCTCGTTGCTGGCCCGGGAGGTCTTCGTGAAACCGGGAAAGCCGTTTTATCTTTCGACGGCGCACGACAATATTGCAATCCGTGAGACGCTCGACGCCTTCGAAGAGAGCCTACCCGAGCCCGCGTGATCAGCGCCGCGCCGCGAGGCCCATGATCGCCCGCGCCTCCTCCGGCGTCGCGACCTCCCGCTGGAGATCTTCCGCGAGGTGCCTCGCACGCCCGACCAACTCCTCGTTTCGGGCGAGGGCCCCTTTCTTCAGGTAGAGATTGTCCTCCAGACCCACGCGGACGTGGCCGCCCAAGACGATCGCCATTGTGGTCATCGGCAGTTGCATCCGCGACATCCCCGCGACGACGTACGTCGCCGTCGGCGGGAGTTGGTTGCGCATGTGCAGCAGGTTCTCGGGGGTGGCGGGGACGCCGCCGTCGACTCCCATCACGAGCTGGAAGTGAGCCGGCTCCTTCACGAGTCCCGAGTCGATCAACCGCTTGCCTTGCTGGACGAACCCCACGTCGAAGGCTTCGAGCTCCGGCTTGATGTTCTGTTCGAGCATCGCCTTCGCCAAGAACTGGACGGTCTCGGGCGTATTGACGTACACAACGGACGGTTTGCGCCCGGAGAAGTTGAGCGTCCCCGTCGTGAGCGAGCCCATCTCCGGATTCGTCCGCAACGGCGTCGCGCGATCCTCGTCCGTCTGGCCCGCGATTCCGCTCGTCGACGTCATGACGACGAGCTTCGTCCGCTTGCGGATCTTCTCGACCGTCTCCCGGAAGATGTCGAACCGGGACGTGGGACGCTCGTCCTCGTCGCGGCAGTGGACGTGGATGATCGCCGCGCCCTCCTGCTCGCACCGGTACGCG
>Ga0209058_1004932_pt1 | contig 10536 bp, 8 predicted proteins | sample GraSoiAngelo_147_FD_185904 | JGI IMG/M metagenome (GOLD analysis project Ga0209058, IMG submission 185904) | Grasslands soil microbial communities from the Angelo Coastal Reserve, California, USA - 14_1009_05_40cm (SPAdes) (version 2) | ecosystem: Environmental > Terrestrial > Soil > Grasslands ... | reverse complement strand
TCGGAGATCGGCATCCACCAGGAGATGGAGTACAAGGGCAACGTGCTGCAGGGGGAGTACGCGGGAGAAGAGCCCACGTAGCTTGACGGCGCGAGTCGCAAGAACCGCCATCGCCGGGGTGGCCGCCGTGATCCTCGCCGCGTCCGTGCGCGGCGCCGAGCCGCCGCGCGTGCGCCCGCCGATCATCCTCGACACCGATTTCCAGCTCGCGTCGCCCTCGGACGACGCGCTGGCGCTGCTGCTCGCCCTGCAATCGCCGGAGCTGGACGTGGTCGGCATCACGACCGTGGCCGGCAACGAGAGCATGGCGCGCGCGACCGCGGACGTGCTGCGCATGCTCGAAATCGTCGGCCGCGCGGACATCCCCGTCTACCGCGGCGCCGCGCGGCCGCTGGCGCACGTGGCGGGCGAGTGGGAGAAGGCGCGCTACGGCCGCTGGTGGGCGGACGACGCCCCGCCGCCCTGGGGCGGCTACGCGCGGAAGCAGGCCGAGGCCGGAACCGCCGCCGACTTCCTGGCGCGGGCGGCGAAGGCCCGGCCGGGCGAGCTCACGATCGCCGCCATCGGCCCGCTCACCAACGTGGCGCTCGCGATGCGTCAGGACCCGGGCTTCGCCGCGAACGTGAAGCGGCTCGTGATCATGGGCGGCGCGGTGGCGGCGCTGCCCGACGGCGCGGGCAACCAGACGCCGAACGCCGAGTTCAACTTCTGGGTCGACCCGGAGGCGGCGCGCCTCGTGCTGCGCTCCGGGGCCGCGATGGAGCTGACGCCGCTGAACCCGTGCCGCAAGACGAACCTCACCCGGCCCTTGTACGAGCGCATCGTCGCGGTCGACACGCCCATCACCCGCCTCGTCCGCGACATCCTCGGCCTGCCGTTCGCGGAGGACCCGCGGCGGCGGGTGAGCATGTACGACGAGGTCGCGATCGGCAGCCTCATCGACGCGAACCTGGTCAAGACCCGCGAGCTCTATGTCGATGTCGACGACCACCATGGGATCAATTACGGCGTTTCCGTCGGCGGCGACGAGCGATGGCCCGGAGCCGAAGGCGCGCGCCGGATGTCCGTTCAGTACGACCTCGACTGGCCTCGCTTCGCGGAGCTGTTCGTCGAACGGCTCACGGCACCCCTGCCCGCGCGCTGACCGCGCTCAGGCCCTCTGCCGGCGGAAGATCTCCTGGACCGTCTGGATCGTGTCCGCTTCGCTCGCCGGCTTGTCCGGGCGGTAGGCCTTCACGCGCGCGAACCGCAGGGCGAGTCCGGCCGGGTAGCGCGGCGATTCCTGCACGTCGCTGAAGGCGATCTCCGCCACCAGCTCCGGGACGACGTGCACCGTGTAGTCGTCGCGCGAGACCTCGAGCGAGAGCAGCTTCTCCGTCTGCCAGCGCAGCATCTGGTCGGTGAGCCCCTTGAAGGTCTTGCCGAGCATCACGAACTGCCCGCTCTCGGCGTCGCGCGCGCCGAGATGGAGGTTGGAGAGCCAGCCCTTGCGCCGCCCGCTGCCCCATTCGACGGCGAGGATCACGAGGTCGAGCGTGTGGGCCGACTTGAGCTTCAGCCAGTGGAAGCCGCGATGGCCGGCCGCGTAGGGCGCGGTGAGCGACTTGGCCATCAGGCCCTCGTGCCCGGCGTCGAGCGCCCTGGCGAGGAACCGCGCGGCCTCGTCGGCCTGGCCCGTCTGGATGCGGGGCAGCAGCACGTCCGCGGGCACCAACCGCGTCAGCCGGTCCAGCCGCTCCGCGTACGGCACCGCGACGAGCGATCCTTCCCCTTCGAGGAACAGGCAGTCGAAGAAGAACGACGACAGCGGCACCGCGGCCCGTGCGCCCTCGACGTCCTTCGACCGGCCGATGCGGCTCATCGTGAGCTGGAACGGCTGCGGCCGGCCGTCGGGGCGCAGCGCGATCGCCTCGCCCTCGAGCACCGCCTCGCGGACCGGGAGCGCTCGCGCGAAGTCCACCACCTCCGGGACGCGCGCGGTCACGTCCTGGAGATGGCGGGTGAAGACCCGCACCTCGTCACCCGCCTTGTGGAGCTGGATCCGCGCGCCGTCGAGCTTGTACTCGAAGGTCGCCGCGCCCAGCCGCTCGATCGCGGCGTCGACGTCATCGGCGGTGCTGGCCAGCATGGGCGCGATCGGCGAGAGCAGCCGTAGCGAGAAACGACCCAGGCCGGCCGCGCCCTCCTCCAGCGCGGCGCGCGCGACCTCGCCGACGTGGCCGGAGTACATGGCGGCCTGCCGCACGTCCGCGGCGGGCAGCCCGGAGGCCTTCGCGATTGCCTCGAGGAGCAGGCCCTCGAGCGCGCCCTGCCGCAGCTCGCCGACGAGCAGCTCCCCGAGGAAGCGGCGCTCGGCGGCGTCGGCGCGGGCGAAAAGCGCGCGGAGGGCGTGCGTCTTCCTCTCGCCTGACCCGGCGCCGCTCTCGCCGGCGATCGCCTCCGCCGCCCGGTCGACGTCGGCGAGCGTGAGCCGGTCACCCTGCGGTGAGGCGTCCGTCATCGCCGACTGGAGCGTCCTCCACCCGAGGCCGATGCGCCCCTGGGGCAGCGTGCCGGTGAGGTAGAGCGCGGCCAGCTCGGCCTCGCGGCCGCGCGCCGGCCGCAGCAGGTCGGCGAGGAGCGCGACCTTCTCCGTCTTGCGCGGCGTGGCGCGGACGCGGTCCACGACCTGCACGAGAGTGGAGAGGAGCATCGAAGCAGGGTAGCATCGCCGATTACTGGAGGCTCATATGGTTTTCCGGCAGCACCGGCTCTTCATCCCGCTCGCGCTGGCGGCCGTGCTCCTCGGGGCGCCGGCCTTCTCCCAGTCCCCCGGGCGGATCAGCGGCGTCGTCCGCGACACCACCGGCGCGCCGATACCCGGCGCCGCGGTCACGATCACGAACCAGGCGTCGCACGCGCTCTACACCGCGACGACGTCGACGGACGGGACCTACTCGGCGAGCGTGCCTCCCGGCGCCTACACCGTGGCCGTCTCGTTGCGCGGCTTCAGCGGACAGACGAAGCGGGACGTCGAGGTGAGGGCGGGCGCTTCCGCTGCCTCCGACTTCTCGCTCGCACCCCGGCTGCAGGAGGAGGTCACCGTCACGGCCATGCTCCGCGAGCAGGAGCTGCAGGACGTGCCGTTCTCAGTGGCGGCGCCGACCGAGCAGCTGCTCCGCAACCGCGGCGTCGAGGACATCGAGGGCGTCGCCGCCAACGTCGGCGGCTTCACCGTGCAGAACCTGGGCCCCGGCCAGAGCCAGATCGCCATGCGCGGGGTCTCGGCCGGCCAGATCGTGCGCGACCAGCCGGGCGTGAAGGAGCAGGTGGGCGTCTACCTCGACGACTCGGTCGTGTCGCTGTCGCTGTTCACGCCGGACCTCGACCTCTTCGACGTGTCCCGCGTGGAGGTGCTGCGCGGCCCGCAGGGCACGCTCTTCGGCTCGGGGTCCCTCTCCGGCACCGTCCGGTACATCACCAACCAGCCCGAGCTCGGGGCCAAGAAGTGGTTCGGCGAGGTCGGCGCGAACACGATCCGCGAGGGCAGCCAGGGCGGCGACGTCAAGCTGGGCTTCAACGCGCCGCTCGGGAGCACGGCCGCGCTGCGCGTGGCCGGCTACTACAACCGGCTGGGCGGCTACATCGACGCGGTGCAGCCGGACCTCAGCGTCAAGAAGGACGTGAACACCGGCTACCGGACCGGCGGGCGCGCGGCGTTCCGGATCGCGCCCAACGACCGGTTGAGCATCACCCCGCGCTTCGTCGCCCAGAAGGTGAAGATGGACGGCTGGAACCGCATCGACGTCTTCAACATCCTCGCCAACCCGTTCACGACCACGCGCCCGCCGGTGACGCTCGGCGACCGCAAGCAGTTCACCCAGATCGGCGAGCCGTTCACCGACAAGTTCTACCTGGGCGACCTGAACGTCAACTACGTCTTCGGCCAAGTCGCCCTCAGCTCGATCACCTCGTACACGCACCGCGACATCCTGGTCGTGCGCGACGCGACCGCGCTCACCGCCAGCATCACCGGCGGCAGCATCGGCCTGCCCGAGAACGTCTACACGCTCAATGCGCCGCTCTACGACGCGACCACGGCGAAGGTGTGGACGGAAGAGCTGCGCCTCTCCGGCGGCACCGGCCGCGTGCGGTGGGTGGGCGGTGGCTTCTACAGCCACCTGATCCGCGACTACGGGCAGAACCTGCCGGTGACCGGCTTCCAGGACCTCACCGGCATTCCCACCCAGGGGCTGCGCGCGCCCAAGGACAGCCTGTTCTTCTCCGACCTCGGCTACAAGCTGGATCAGTTCGCGGTCTTCGGCGAAGGGACGCTGTCCCTGACCGACGAAGTGGGCCTCACCGCCGGGCTGCGCTACTACCACTTCAAGGAGGACAAGCAGCAGATCTTCGACGGCATCTTCGGCAACGACAACAACGGGACCTCGCTCGTGTCCCAGCCCGGCACCACCAAGGCCAACGGCGTGGCGCCGCGCCTGATCCTCAGCTACAAGGCGAGCGACAAGACCAGCCTCAACGCGCAGGTCTCGCGCGGCTTCCGGCTGGGCGGCATCAACGATCCGCTCAACGTGCCGCTGTGCACGCCGCAGGACCTGGTCACCTTCGGCGGCCGGGACACCTGGAAGGACGAGAAGGCCTGGGACTACGAGATCGGCTCCAAGTCGCGGATCCTCGGCAACCGCGGCTCGCTCAACGTGGCCGCGTTCTACATGGACATCCGCGACCTGCAGGCGACCGTGACCGCCGGCTCGTGCTCGTCCCGCGTCGTCTTCAACGTGCCCAAGGCCCGCAGCCAGGGTGTCGAGGCGGACTTCTCGATCGCGCCGAACCGGAACTTCGACTTCGCCGTCTCCGGGACCTACAACGACTCCACCCTGCAGTCGACGCTCACCTCGACCGACCCCAGCGGCGCCGTCACCATCGTCTCGGGCATCGAGAAGGGCAAGCGGCTGCCGACCGTGCCCAAGTTCCAGATGTCGGCCGCGGCCACCTACCAGTGGACGGTCAAGTCGGGCGCGCTCGCGTACCTGACCGGCGTGTACCAGCACATCGGCGCCCGCTTCACGCAGGTCGGGGACGAGGACCTCGGCACGCTCGACCTGCTCTCGTTCGGGAAGAACACGATCGGCGCCCCGCTGACGGCGAGCACGTTCACGTACGACCCGGAGCTGCCCGCCTACGACCTGCTCAACCTGCGCGCGGGCGTGCGCCGGGAGAGGTGGGAGGTGGCGCTCTACGCCAACAACGTGACCGATGAGCGGGCGCTGCTTTCACTCGACCGCGAGAGGGGAACGCGCGCGCGGATCGGGTACCTGACCAACCAGCCGCGGACCTTCGGAATTACTCTGAGATTCAATAACTGAGCGTCCATTGAGCTGGGGGGTGCTAGCGGCGCACCCCCCAGACCCCCCGCTCGCTCCGCGGGAGTGTGGACCGAGCGTTAGCGAGGTCCCGCTGGCGCGGCTGCACGAAGTGCAGGCGCGCAGCAATCCCGCTCCGTTCGCGGCGTTTGTCTTGCGCTACCTCCGCGCGGACAGGAACAGGCGCAGGATGTACCAGAACATCAGCGCCACCGAGGCGAACAGCTCGAGGGCGGCCGCGACGTAACGGTCCTCGGGGTAGTGGTGCAGCACGTTCGAGGTGTCGTGGAGGATGGCCGCCCCGGCCAGGCCCACCATCGCCACCGAGAAGAACGTGCCGAGCTGGAAGCCGAACAGCGTGGCGGCCACGATCAGCATCAGCGCGACCGCGAAGGCCCAGCGCAGGAGGCTGCCCAGGAACGAGAGGTCCTGCCGGGTCCAGAAGACCATGCCCGTGAGCAGGCCGAAGCCCACCAGCGTGAGCAGGGCCGAGGCGCCGATCGCGCCCGGCGCGTAGTACTCGGCGATGAACAGCAGGGGCACGAACACGATCGCCTCGGCGACGACGTAGATGCCGAGGGCCAGGTACTGGGCGGGCAGCGACGTCGTGCGGTGGGCGACGTGGCTGGCGATCCAGCTCACGACCACGAAGCTGCCGAGCACGACCAGCCACGACACGCTGAGCATGCCGATGGCGATGAGGCGGGCGAGGCCGGTCACGAACAGGAACGCCTCGATCAGCGTGAACGCCACGATCGCGGCGTAGAGGTGCAGGTACGTGCGGACGAGGAAGCCGGAGCGGGCCTCCGCTCCCATCTGCGCGACGGGAAGCGTGGCCGCGACCGCCTGCGGCCGACGATCCATCGGGCCGCTCACTTCTTCACCCGGAAGTACGTGGCGCCGCGGTTGTTCATGCACGCGACGAACTCGTCGGACTCGAGATGGGACGCCGTGCGCCGGCCGCCCATCTTGTAGGCCTGGTCGAAGCAGGCCTCGAAGTTGGTCTCCACCGACTGCACGCAGCGCGAATTGCCGGCGCACAGGGAGACGAGGTGCGCCTTGAGCTCCTGGGAATCCGTGCTCTTGTTGTAGAACTTCATGCCGAGCGCGACCACGCCGGCGAGCACCCCGAACAGAACTCGCTTGCCCATCAGAGGGCTCCTTTCATTCCAAACGAGCCTTTCATGGCCCCTCTTCTTTCGGCGGCGGGGGCGATGCCCCCCGCAGGGTAGGAGCCGAAAGAAAGTTGCATGAGCCTAGACGGGTGCCCGAGCCGCGCCAGTGCGCGCGCTCACCGCGGGCGGGTCGGCGCCGGCGGGCTCCCTCCGCCGGCGCCGAACGCCTCCGCGATCAGACACTTGTCGTGCTGTGATCGACGCCACCGTCGCGTCGGCTCGCTCCGGCCGACACGGACCCACGGCGGCCCGCCGCCGTGGCATGATCGTCGAGTTCCGCCATGCCGCGCGTCGAAGTCACCCGCACCTACCTCGAGCTGCTGAAGCCGGGCGATCTCGTGGCCGCTTCCTGCCCGGATCCGCGGCTGAGGATCGAGCGCGTCGAGGAGTGTCCCGCCTCGTTCCATCGCTACCTCTATGCCGAGGTGGGCCGCGCGTATCACTGGGTCGATCGTCTCGGGTGGACGGACGAGCAGACGTTCGCGTATCTCGCCTCGCCGGCCGTGAGCCTCTGGGTGCTCTACTGCGCGGGGGCCCCCGCCGGCTACTTCGAGCTGAAGCGCGACGACGGCGGCTCGGTGGAGATCGCGTACTTCGGCCTGCTTCCGGAGTTCACGCGGCGAGGCTTCGGCAAGCACCTGCTGACCGAGGCGGTGCGGCATGCGTGGGCCGAGGGCGCGCGACGGGTCTGGCTGCACACGTGCACGCTCGACCATCCGGCCGCCCTTCCCAACTACGTCGCCCGCGGTTTCCGGCCCTTCAAGACCGAACGCTATGTCACGGAAACGCCATAACTCATTCTGTAGTGGGTCCTTGCTCGATGCCCCAAGATGTGGTATTTTTTCTCTTGACAGGCCGCTCCATCCGCCGCATACTCCGAAACACTTTCGGATTCGATAAGTCACTTGAGGTAATCCGGCCTAAGTAGGCACGGGCACGAGATAAAACCGACCCACCAAGTGGAGGCGTTTCACATGTCCACCCACCCCCCCGAGAAGACCTCGCCTGAGGCCAGGATCCATCCACAGGCGGGTCGGGAGGGGCTCTCCTTTCGGCGGTATTTCACCAGACCGGGCCGGAGCCCGTTCGACGAGCTGAGCTGGGAGACACGCTCGGCCGTCATCAACGACGAGCGCGGCCAGCCCGTCTTCGAGCAGCACGGCATCGAGGTGCCGACCACCTGGAGCCAGACCGCGACGAACATCGTGGCCTCGAAGTATTTCCGGGGGCTGCTCGGCTCCCCGGAGCGCGAGTCGAGCGTCCGGCAGCTGATCGCGCGGGTGGTGGACACGATCACCGGGTGGGCGGAGAAGCTGGGCTACTTCGCTACGGCGGAGGACCTCAAGAACTTCTCGGACGAGCTGACGCACCTGCTCGTCCAGCAGAAGGCGGCCTTCAACAGCCCCGTCTGGTTCAACGTCGGGATCGAGAAGCATCCCCAGGCCTCGGCCTGCTTCATCAACTCCGTCAACGACACGATGGAGTCGATCCTGGGCCTGGCCAAGACCGAAGGGATGCTGTTCAAGTTCGGCTCGGGCACCGGCTCGAACCTCTCCTCGATCCGCTCCTCGCGGGAGCCGCTGGCCGGAGGCGGCACCGCCTCGGGCCCGGTCTCCTTCATGCGCGGCTACGACGCTTTCGCGGGCGTGATCAAGAGCGGGGGCAAGACGCGGCGCGCGGCCAAGATGGTGATCCTCAACGCGGACCATCCCGACATCGAGGAGTTCATCACCAGCAAGGCCGGCGAGGAGAAGAAGGCCTGGGCGCTCATCGAGGCCGGCTACGACGGCGCCTTCAACGTCAAGGGCGGCGCCTACGACTCGGTGTTCTTCCAGAACGCCAACCATTCGGTGCGCGTGACCGACGAGTTCATGCGGGCGGTGGTCGAGGACAAGGAGTGGCGGACGCGCTACGTCCTCACCGGCGACACCTGCCAGACCTACCGTGCGCGCGACCTGATGAAGCTGATGGCCGAGGCGGCCTGGCAGTGCGGCGACCCCGGGCTGCAGTACGACACGACCATCAACGACTGGCATACGGTACCGAACACGGGTCGGATCAACGCGAGCAATCCGTGTAGTGAGTACATGCACCTCGACGACACCGCGTGCAACCTGGCCTCCCTCAACCTGATGAAGTTCCGGAAGGAGGACGGCGAGTTCGACGTCGAGGCTTTCAAGGCGGCGTGCCGCACGATGATCACCGCCCAGGAGATCCTGGTCGACAACGCCAGCTACCCGACGCCGGCCATCGACCGCAACAGCCACGACTACCGGCCCCTCGGCCTCGGCTACGCGAACCTCGGCGTGCTGCTCATGGACCGCGGCCTGCCCTACGACTCCGACGCCGGCCGCGCCTACGCGGCGGTGGTCACCGCGCTGATGCACGGCGAAGCATACGCGCAGAGCGCGCGCATCGCGGGGGCGATGGGGCCCTTCGCCGGATACGCGAAGAACGCGGAGCCGATGTTGCGGGTGATCGACAAGCACCGGCAGCACGCGCACATGATCGACTCGACGCTGGTGCCGAAGGAGCTGCTGCGCGAAGCCCTCACCGTCTGGGACGAGGCCTACGCGCTCGGAGCCCAGCACGGCTACCGCAACAGCCAGGTCACCGTGCTCGCGCCCACCGGCACCATCGGCTTCATGATGGACTGCGACACCACCGGCATCGAGCCCGACATCGCCCTCGTCAAGTACAAGAAGCTCGTGGGGGGCGGCGTGATGAAGATCGTCAACCAGTCGGTGCCGGGCGTGCTGCGCAAGCTCGGCTACGCCCCGGCCCAGGTCGACGAGATCGTCCGCCACATCGACGAGAAGGAGATGATCGAGGACGCGCCCCACCTGAAGGAAGAGCACCTCGCGATCTTCGACTGCGCGTTCCCGCCCGCGAGCGGCAAGCGGTCGATCCCCTACATGGGCCACATCAAGATGATGTCGGCGGTGCAGCCCTTCCTCTCCGGGGCGATCTCCAAGACCGTGAACATGCCGGCCGATTCCACGCCGGAGGACATCACGAACGCGTACGTCGAGTCGTGGCGGCTGGGGCTGAAGGCGGTGGCGGTGTACCGCGACGGCTGCAAGCGCAGCCAGCCCCTCAGCACGTCGAAGAGCGAGGCGAAGGACGGCGAAGCGACGGCGACGGCGCCGGCGGCCGACGCGCGGCCGGCGCGGCGCAAGCTGCCCGACGAGCGCCGGGCCATCACCCACAAGTTCTCGATCGCCGGCCACGAAGGCTACATCACGGTGGGGATGTACGACGACGGCAAGCCGGGGGAGATCTTCCTCGTCATGGCCAAGGAGGGCTCCACGATCTCCGGCCTGATGGACGCCTTCGCGACCTCGATCTCGATGTCGCTCCAGTACGGGGTGCCGCTGGAGACGCTGGTCGAGAAGTTCTCGCACGTGCGCTTCGAGCCCTCCGGCTTCACGAAGAACCCGGAGATCCCATACGCCAAGAGCATCACCGACTACATCTTCCGGTGGCTGGCCTCGAAGTTCCTCTCCGCCGAGCACCAGGAGGCGGTGGGCGTGCAGACGGCCGCGGCGCCGGGAAAGGTGGACACGGCGCCGCCCACGGCGAAGAGCGGCGCCTCCGGGCCGACGTTCCGCAGCCAGGCCGATGCGCCGTCGTGCCACTACTGCGGCGCGATCATGACGCGCAACGGGAGCTGCTACCGGTGCGGCAACTGCGGGAGCACGAGCGGATGCAGCTAGAGAGCCGGGCGGCCGTGGGCACCGTGTCGCCGATGGTCGCGGGGCCGTCGCCGAGGGACATGCTGTGGGACCACTGCCGGAACAACCTCGGCATCGCGCGGCTGCTCGTCCACGAGGGGCGGCCGGAATCGCTGGTGGCCACCGCGTGCTGGATGGCGGTGGAAAGCGCCTGCCGCGCCGTGCTGGAGCAGGCCGGAATGCCCTACGCCGGCGACCTCGAGGCTTCGCTGGCACGGCTCGCGGCGCCCCGGGACATCTGGGAGCTGCAGCAGGCCGGGGGGCCGG
>Ga0209058_1004924_pt1 | contig 10548 bp, 10 predicted proteins | sample GraSoiAngelo_147_FD_185904 | JGI IMG/M metagenome (GOLD analysis project Ga0209058, IMG submission 185904) | Grasslands soil microbial communities from the Angelo Coastal Reserve, California, USA - 14_1009_05_40cm (SPAdes) (version 2) | ecosystem: Environmental > Terrestrial > Soil > Grasslands ... | reverse complement strand
GCTCGCCCGCGCGGCCATGAGCGGCGACGAGCTGGTAGTCGCGCGGATCGATCTCGATCAGATGATCCCCGTCCGCAAGCGCTGGAACTTCCTCGGCCGGCGCCAGCCGCAGCACTACGGGCGCCTGCTGGAACCAGTCACAGAACGGGAGCCCTGTCGATGAGGCAGAGAGTATTGGTCGGACGGAGCCGGATCGTGCCTTTCTCAGGGCACCCACCGAGTCTGCCGGCCTCACGGACATCGCTACAGTGATCGACCTCGTCGTCCGCGGCGGCCAGGTCGTCACCGCCTCGGACGTCTTCGAGGCGGCCGTCGCTATCAAGGGCGACACGATCGTGGCGATCGGGCCCGAGTCGCTCCTGCCGCCGGCCGCACGCGTGATCGACGCCGCGGGCAAGTACGTCCTGCCCGGGCTCATCGACTGCCACCTGCACGTCGGGCCCGAGTACGACGACTGGACGACGGCGCCCATCGCGGCGGCGCGGACCGGGCTGACCACGCTCGTGCCCTTCGTCGTCGGGGACGAGGGCGAGACGCTGCCGAAGGCGCTCGTGAGGCTCCGCGAGGAGGCCGAGGCGCGCTCTGTCCTCGACTTCGGCTTCCACTTCATCCTGAACCACGAGCCCCGCATCCTCGACGGCATCCCCGAGGCGTTCAGGCTCGGCGTCACGTCGTTCAAGCTGTTCATGACCTACAAGAAGCGCGGCAAGCGCATGGTCTCAGACGAGTTCATCGCCAAGACCATGGAGCGTCTCGCCGCGCTGGGCGGCATCTGCCAGCTCCACTGCGAGAACGGCGACATCCTGTGCTACCTCGAGGACAAGGCGATCGCCGAGGGGCGCACGGCGCCCACCGACTTCCCGCCGACCTGCCCCGACTGGACCGAGGAGGAGGCGATCAATCGCGCCGTCCTCATCGCGCGGCTCACCGGGTGCCCCGTCTACGTCGTGCACCTCTCGACGAAGGTGGGTCTCGAGCGCATCAAGCGCGCTCAGGCCGAGGGCCAGAAGGTCTGGACGGAGACGTGTCCGCAGTATCTGCTGCTCACCGACAAGGAGATGGAGCGCTGGGGGCCCTTCGCCAAGATCGGCCCGCCGCTCAGGCCGGCTGAGGGCCCTGACCGCGCCGCGCTCTGGGAGGGCTCTGCGGCGGGCGCCATCGCCACCGTGGCGAGCGATCACGCGCCGCGCGTCCCGGCGGCCAAGGAACCGGGGAGGACGAACATCTTCGTGGACCCCGAGGGCAAGCCGATCCCGTTCGGCGCGCCGTCGCTCGAGACTCTCGTGCCGCTCGCCTACAGCGAGGGCGTCGTCAAGCGGGGACTCCCCATCACGTGGCTCGCACGCGTGCTCGCGGAGAATCCGGCGCGCATCTTCGGTCTCTACCCGAAGAAAGGCGTGATCCGACCCGGCGCCGACGCCGATCTCACGATCTGGGATCCGAATCCCGAATGGACGATCCAGCAGTCGCACCACCTCTCCGTCGCCGGGTTCACGCCCTACGAGGGCTGGGCGGTGCGCGGCCGGGCGTGGATGACGCTGGTGCGCGGCCAGGTGGTGCTGACGCCAAGGGGCGAGCTCGAGCAGAAGCCAGGCTACGGGCGATACCTCGCGTGCGCGGGCCCGCGGCCGCCGCTCGGCGGCGCGGTCCGCTGACGGATCGCCGGTGACCGGTCTTCGGACTCATGCGAAGCGCCGGCTCGCACGCGGCGGCGTGGCCGACGAGGGCGTGCGACAGGGGTCGACGGGGCCCGTTCCCGTCACGTGGCAGCGGACTTCGCGCGCCCAGATGGAGCCCAGCCGCAACGGGGCAGCGGACGCGTGCCGCGTGGCCCCCGCGATCCCTGTCGCGCGTGCCCGTCGGCCACGCCGCGCGATCGTTAATGTGACTTCACAGACGGATCGCCGGTGACCGACTATCTCGACCGGCTCGCCCGCCTCGCGGCCGAGACGCGCTTCGACGCGCTTCCCGACGCCGCCATCGAGGCCACGAAGCGGGTGCTGCTCGACACCCTCGGCGCCATCCTTGCCGGCAGCGCGCTGCCCGAGAACACGCGCCTAGCGCGGCTCGCCGCCGCGCGCGCTCCCCTCGGGACCGCCACGCTGGTCGGGCACGGCGCCAAGGCCGACGCCTCCTGGGCGGCGCTGACGAACGCCACCGCCGGCGTGGCGCTCGAGGTGGACGAGGGCAATCGCCTTGGCGGCGGCCACCCCGCGATCCACGTCATCCCCGGTGCCCTCGCCGTCGCGGAAGAGCAGGGGCTCGACGGGCCGCGCCTCGTCGAAAGCGTCGTGGCGGGATACGAGATCGGCTCGCGGCTCGGCGGCGCGACGACGCCGCGCGCGAACGTCCATTCCCACGGCACCTGGGGGACGATCGCCACCGCGGTCGCCGTCGCCAGGCTCGGCGACGCGCCGGCCTCGACGATCCGCGAAGTCATCAACCTCGCGGCGTCGATGAGCCCGGCGAACTCCTGGACGCCGGCCCTCGAAGGCGCCACGATCCGCAATCTCTATCCGGGTCGCTCGGGACTCCAGGGAATCCTCGCGGTCGAGCTGCAGCGGTGTGGCTTCACGGGCCTCGGCGACGCCCCGTCGGACATCTACTCGACCATCCTGGGCGATCGGTTCGACGGGGCGCTCGCCGTGGAAGCGCTCGGCGAGCGCTACCGCATCGAGCAGAACTACTTCAAGCTCTACGCGTGCTGCCGGTACAGCCACTTCGCCCTGGACGCCGTGCTGGCGCTCCGTCGCGCCCACCCCTTCGAGGCCGACGAAGTCGTGCGTCTGCGGATCACCACGATCCCGTTCGGCGCACGCATGGCCGATCCGGAGCCCGCGAGCACGCTCGCGGCCAAGTTCTCCATTCCCTACGCCGTCGCCGCGGCGGTGGTGCTCAACCGGACCGACCCCGCGGCCTTCGAGCCTCCCGCGCTCGGCGATCCACGGATTCGCGAGCTGGCGCGCCGGATCGAGATCCTCACCAGTCCCAAGATGTCCCCGAGCCGGACGGATCATCCGACCGCCCACGTCAAGATCGCGCTGCGCGACGGGCGGATCGTCGAGGAACTGACGACCGTGGCCCGCGGGGACGCGGAGAACCCGGTGCCCGCCGAGGAGCTCGTGGCCAAGTTCCTCGGGCTCGCTTCACCAGTGCTCGGTGCGTCGCGCGCCCGAAACGTGGTCGGCGCCGCGCACGCCGTCGAGACTCTGAGGAACCTCCGCGAGCTGACGGCGCTCCTGGTGCCCGAGTGACGGCGATGGGACTCGAGCGAGAGCTCGACGAGCGGCTCCACCAGGCGATCAAGGCAAGGGACACCCGGACCGCCAACGTGGTGCGCATGCTCAAGACCAGGCTCCAGGAGCGCCGCACGGCGAAGGGCTTCTCGGGCCAGGTGGACGACGCCCTCGTCCGCGACGTCATCGGCGCCTATCGGAAGCAGCTCCAGAAGGCGCTCCCCGAGTTCGAGAAGGCGGGCGAGCGCGGCGCCGCCCAGGTGGCGCAGCTCCGCTTCGAGGTCGCGTTCTGCGAGCGCTACCTTCCCAAGGGGCTCGACGAGACGGAGCTGCGCGCGCTCGTCGGCCAGCGCCTCGCCGCGCTCGGGATCGCCGACCCCAAGCAGGTCGGGCGCCTGGTCGGCGACATCATGAAAACGCACAAGGGGCAGGTCGAGGCCGCCGACATCAAACGGATCGCCGAGGAGCTCCTCGGGAGAGTCTAGCCGTTCAGCGCAACAACCCGCGGCCTCATTCGACACCGTTGATCGCGAAATCGAAGATCTGGTAGCTCCTGAGCGGCCCGGCCGCGGCCCGGGCGGCATACTCCGCGCGGAGCGGCCGGTTCAGGATGAACGGCACCTTCGCCTCGGAGATGCCGCCGTGCGTCCGAAGGCGATGGCCCCGGAGGCCGGAGAGGTCGTGGTCTTTTTCCGACGCGCCGATGCAGGTGTCGGCTCGGCTGATGACCGCGACGTCGCCCTCGCGGTCGAGCGGGAGCTCGAACCTCCGCGCGGCCGTCGCTCGGTCGCACACGGTCTCGACTCCCGGAATCGCTCTGGCGACCTTCATGACGTCGGCAGGGTCCAGGCTTGCGCGGCAGTAGACGCGGACGAAGCCGCCGAGCGCGCCGTGATGGGCGACGAACCGGTCGGTGATCGGACAGACGACCGTGCAGGCGCCTTTGCCGAACCGCGCATCGAGGACGTCCTGGAGCCAGATGACGTTCGGGGAGCCGTCCGGGTTGGACTTGTCGTTCATCCCGTGGTCGGCCGTCAGCGCGACCGTGGCGCCGAGCGCGTCGAGCCGCCCGAACATCGCGTCCATGTTCCGGTAGTAGCGGTCCGCCTCCGGCTCGCCGGGCGCGTACTTGTGCTGGATGTAGTCGGTCAGCGAGAGGTAGAGCAAGTCCAGCCTGCGCTGCTCGAGCAGCCGGATCCCCGCCTCGAGCACGAAGAGCGAGAGCTCGGGCGAGTAGATGTCGGGCAGCGGCATGCCGACGAACTCGAGCACGTTCTCGATGCCGTGCTCCTCGAGCGTACACTGCTCCGCGCACTCCGAGGAGAAGTTGACGCTGCCACCCGCGAGGTCCATGTCCTTGCCGAGCTGCCGGCGCAGCTTGTCCTTCGCCGTGATGGACACGACCCTGGCGCCGTGGCGTGAAAACTCCGCCATGATCGTGCGCGAGCGGAGGAGGTCCGGGCCCGTCATGACCACCGCCTCGCCGGTTTCGCGATCGAGGTAGAAGTTGCCGGAGATGCCGTGGACGGCCGGGGGGCTGCCCGTCGTGATCGACATGTTGTTCGGGCACGTGAAGCTCGGGACGTCGCCGTCGGCCACAGCGGCGAACCCGGTCTTCATGAACCGCGCGACGTTCGGGACGACGCCGTCCCTCACGCCCCGGTCGAAGTACGCCGGATCACCGCCGTCGATGCAGACAACGACGACCGGACGCGACGGCCACCGATATCGCACGCCGTTCAGCTCGATGCCGGCTCGCGCCATGAGAGCTCTCCCTGCGATATCCTACTCCCATTATCAGGCAAACAGGTTGCTTGACCACCCCCGCTCGTTCCCCTAAGCTCGGCAGGATTTGTTGATCGACCCGGAGTCCTGGAGGAGGCGGAACCGTTGAAGCTCAGCGATCGGATCGCGCTCGTGACCGGCGGCGGGTCGGGCATCGGCCGGGCCATCTGCCTCACCTTCGCGGAGGAGGGCGCGCGCGTCGTCGTCAACGACATCCGGCTCGAGGCCGCCGAGGCGACGGTGAAGGAGATGAGCGACCCTGCACGCGGTCGCGCGATCCAGGCCGACGTCGCCGACAGCGCCCAGGTCCGGGCGATGTTCGCGACGATCGAGCGCGAGCTCGGCGGGCTCGACATCCTGGTGAACAACGCCGGCATCGCCCTTGGCGCGGACGAGGACCGCGAGGCGCTGCGACGGAAGTTCGAGACCCGGATCATGGAGACGGTCAGCGGGCAAGGCATCCAGACCCATCTGGACGTCACCGAGAACCTGAGCGACGAGGCATGGCGCCGGATGATCGCGGTGCATCTCGACGGGACGTTCTTCTGCACGCGCGAGGCGCTGCGGCTGATGAGCCGCCAGAACCGCGGCGCGATCATCAATCTGTCGAGCGTCGCGGCGCTCGCGGGGCTCGAGTCGGTGCCGCACTACAGCGCCGCGAAGGGCGGGATCCTCGGCTTCACGCGCGCGGTGGCGCGGGAGGTCGCCTCGCGCGGGATCCGCGTCAACGCGATCTGTCCCGGCTACATCGACACGCCCATGACCCAGCCGATGTCGCCGCTGATGCGCGCGGCGGCCCGCTCCCGGACGCCCCTCGGGCGCTCGGGCGAGCCGCGTGAGGTCGCGGCGACCGCGCTGTTCCTCGCGTCCGACGACGGCTCGTTCTTCACCGGGCAGTGGCTGTCGCCGAACGGCGGACTCTTCATCGGCTGATGACGGTCGAGCGCCGCGAGCTCTCGGTCCGCGGGACCCCGATCCATCTCTTGACCGCCGGCGCGGGCCCCGCGCTGCTCTTCCTCCACGGCGCCGGCGGCGCGGGACGCTGGCTGCCGTTCCAGGAGCGTCTCGCGAAGAGCTTCACCGTGTACTTCCCGAGCCATCCCGGGCACGGCGGCTCGCCGGACGCCTCGTGGATCGAGCACATCTCGGACCTCGCGTTCCACTATCTCGATCTGCTCGACGAGCTCGGGCTCGACCGCGTGCACCTCGTGGGCGCCTCGTTCGGCGGCTGGATCGGCGCCGAGCTGGCGACGATGGTGTCGCACCGGCTCCAGTCGCTCGTCCTCATCGACCCGGTCGGCATCAAGGTGGACGGCTGGATCTACCCCTTCCTCTTCGGGATGGACGTGCCCGAGGTGGTAGCGACCGTCTTCCACAACCCGATGGCGGCGCTGGCACTGGCGCCACCCGACCAGTCGATCGAGACGCTGGCGCTCCAGTACCGCCAGGGCGCCGCCCTGGCGCGCGTGAGCTGGAACCCGTACCTCTACGACCCGCTCCTCCGGCGCCGGCTCGCGCGGATCACCGCCCCCACGCTCGTCTGCTGGGGCGCCCACGACCGGCTGGCGCCCCTCGTCCCCTGCAGCGAGACGTGGAGGAAGGAGATCCCGGGGGCGCGCCTCCAGGTGTTCGCGGACTCCGGGCACGTGCCCCACCTCGAGGAGCCAGCGGCGGTGGCGGAGGCGGTGATCGACTTCTGCCGTCCCGAGACAGGCGCCAGGTGAAGTTCTACTACTTTCACCTGATGCCGTACGTCATGGACCACGACGAGCCCTCGTCGTGGGTGACGCTCTCGAACCGCTACTACGACCCGAAGGTCGGCCAGCAGCTCTACAACCAGTACCTCGACCAGCTCGAGTACGCGGAGAAGCTCGGCTGGGACGGCCTGTGCGTCAACGAGCACCACCAGAACTGCTACGGGACGATGCCGAGCCCCAACGTGATGGCGGCGATGCTCGCGCGCCGCACCTCGCGCGCCAAGCTCGCGATCCTCGGCAACGGGCTGCCCCTCCGCGAGAATCCCCTCCGCATCGCGGAGGAGATCGCCATGCTCGACGTCGTCTCGGGGGGACGAGTGATCTCCGGCTTCGTGCGGGGCATCAGCGCGGAGTACTTCTCCACCGCCATGAACCCGACCCACTCGCGGGAGCGCTTCTACGAGGCGGCGGAGCTGATCCTGCGCGCGTGGACGGAGGAGGGCCCGTTCCCCTTCGACGGCAAATACTATCGGTACCCCTACGTGAACCCGTGGCCCCGCCCGCTCCAGAAGCCGCACCCACCCGTGTGGTGCCCATCGCAGGGCTCGAGCGAGACCGTCGAGTGGGCGGCGAAGCGGCGCTTCCCCTATCTCATGGTCTTCACGCCGATCAAGCGGATCGCCCAGATCTACGGTGAGTACCGCGAGGCCTGCGAGCGGTACGGCTACACGGCGAGCCGCTACCAGCTCACCGTCAACGTCCCGATCGCCGTCGCCCCGACCGACGCGAAGGCGCGCGAGCTGGCGCAGAAGCACGTCATGTGGGTGTTCAACGTGGGGCTCCGCATGCACCCGCCCTTCTGGCGCCCGCCCGGGTACCTGACGGAAGCCTCGCTCCGGCGCCTTCTGGCTACCTCGCCCAAACTCCCCAGTGAGCTGACGTTCGAGGAGGCCGACCGGGAGGGCTACCTCGTCTACGGCAGCCCGGCGACCGTCCGGGACAAGCTCCGGGTCTTCTCGGACGAGCTCCGGGCCGGGATCCTCTGCTCGGGAATGAGCGGCGGAAGCCGCGAGGAGACACTGGAGATGATGGAGCTCTTCGCCCGCGAGGTCATGCCGCACTTCCGCGAGGACGCGCACGTGGACGAGACGGCGGGCGTCGGCCGGTAGGAGGGGCGGAAGTTCTCGTGCGTCCGATCTCACGGCTCGTCGTCCCGCTGGCGCTTGGCGTTTTGGCCGTCGGGCCCGCGGCGACCGCAGCGGACAAGCCGCTCCATCTCGTCCTCACACCGTCCCAGAAGCCGACCGACCTCCTCGCGGCCGGTGAGGAATTCGCTCAGGTGTTCGGCAAGCTCGTCGGCGTGCCCGTGCGGGTGACGGTCGCGTCGGACTACGCCGCGGTCATCGAGGCACTGCGCAACCGGACCGCGGACCTCGCGTTCGTGCACCCCGTCGGCTACGTCCTCGCCAACCGCGAGGCCAAAGCCACGATCGTCGCCCGGAACCTCTGGCACGGTAAGAGCTCGTTCACGTCGCGCATCTTCGTGCGCGCTGACTCCGGTCTCCGGAAGCTCGAGGACCTTCGGGGCAAGACGATCGCGTTCGTGGATCCGGCCAGCTCATCGGGCTACATCTATCCGATGGTGCTCCTGATCCAGCGGGGGCTCGTTCAGAACCGGGATCCGAAGACCTTTTTCCGCGAGGTGGTCTTCTCCGGCGCCCACGACGCGTCGATGCGCGCGCTGCTGAACGGCCACGTAGACGCCATTGCCTCGTTCGACCTGGCGCGGGAGCAGTACCTCACCGACCCGGTCGAGCGCGAGCGGGTCACGTGGGTGGCGGAGACCGAGCATATCCCCGAAGCGGGGATCGCCGCCCGCGCCGGGCTCGACCCGGCGACCTTCGCCCGGATCCGCGCCGCCCTCCTCCAGATCCACGGCCCCGCCTACGCTCCCTTGCTCAAGCGACTCTACGAGATCGACGGGTTCGCGCCCGCCGAGGACCGCGAGTATGACCCCGTTCGGGCGGCGATGGACCTGCTCGGCGTCCGCCCCCGCTGAGCGCTCACCCCGCCGAGGATCCGCATGGACCCGATGATCGAGGTCGCGGGGCTCTCCGTCGTCCTCCCGCCCGCGACGGTAGCCCTCCAGGGGATCGACCTCGCCGTCCGCGCCGGCGAGTTCGTCGTCATCCTCGGCAAGAGCGGGGCCGGCAAGACGACATTCCTGCGCTCGATCAACCGGCTGGTCGAGCCGACGGCGGGCGTCATCCGCGTTGCCGGTCGCGCCGTGACCGGCGCGAGTGGTGCCGAGCTACGTCAGGTCCGGAGCCAGATCGGAATGATCTTCCAGCAGTTCAACCTCGTGCGCCGCGCCTCGGTGCTGGACAATGTCCTCGCGGGCCGGCTCGGCTACGTGCCGTCCCTCCCGAGCCTCGTCGGCCGATTCCCGCCGAGTGACCGGCGGCTCGCGCTCGAGTGCCTGGCGCAGGTGGGCCTCGCTCATCTCGCCGACCGCCGAGCCGACACGCTCTCGGGCGGCGAGCAGCAGCGCGTCGCCATCGCGCGCGCCCTCGCCCAGTCACCGGCGGTGATCCTCGCCGACGAGCCGACGGCGAGCCTCGACCCGCAGCTCACGACCAGCATCATGGACATTCTCAAGGCCATCAACGTGGAGCGCGAACTGACGCTCGTCGTGAGCCAGCACCAGCTCGAGACCGCGCTCGCCTACGCCACGCGCATCGTCGGGTTCCGCCGGGGACGGATCAGATTCGACGGCCCGCCCTCGGCGTTGACGCCCAGCCTGATCGACGCGATCTACGGCGACGGGGAGGCGGGATGACGCGCGCCGCCGTGTTCGTCGGCGCCGTCGTCCTCGCGTGGCTGATCTGGGACACGGAAGCCGACCCCGTGCGTCTGGCGCACGGGCTCCCGTGGATTCTCGATTTCGTGCGGCGCATGATCCCGCCCGACCTGGGCGTCCTTCCCGCGGCACTGGCGGGCGCGGTCAAGACGGTGGAGATCGCTCTGCTGGGGACCGCGGTGGCCGCGGTCCTGGCCCTTCCCCTCGGGTTCCTCTCGGCGCGGAACATCGCAGCCGGCGCGGTCTTCTATCCGGCTCGCGTCGTGCTCAATTTCTTCCGGAGCGTCGACACGCTGGTCTACGCGCTCGTCTTCGTCGCGGCGGTCGGGCTCGGACCCTTCCCGGGCGTCCTCGCCGTCGTCGCCTACACGACGACCTCGCTCGCCAAGCTCTGTTCCGAGGCGATCGAAGGGATCGAGCCGGGTCCGGTGGATGCGATCACGGCGACAGGCGCTACGCGTCTGCAGATCCTGAGATTCGGCGTGCTGCCGCAGGTGCTCCCGCTCTTTCTCTCGTATGTCCTCTATCGTCTCGAGACCAACATCCGCGCGGCCACCGTGCTCGGCTTCGTCGGCGCCGGCGGCATCGGCTTCTACCTCCAGACCTATCTCAGGATGATCGACTACCCTGCCGCCTCGACCGTCCTCCTCGTGACCGTCGGGATGGTGATGGTGGTGGATGCGATCAGCTCGAGGCTGCGCGCCCGCCTCGTCTGAGGGCGCGGAGGCTTGCTTCCAGTGATTCTCCTTCTCTGTTTCAGGGATATTACGGGTTGTCGCCTCGAGCCGGAGATTGATCTACTCGTACCATGATGTCCCGAGACTGCCGAAGCGCGGAACGGCTTGGGGTCCTCGTCGTCGAGCCCAGGGAGCTCGTAGCGGCCCGCCTGAAGGCGCAGCTGGAGAGGCTCGGCCATCTCGTCCTCGGACGCGCTCGGGACGGGGAGGAGGCGATCGCAGCGGCCCAGAGG
>Ga0209058_1004923_pt1 | contig 10549 bp, 10 predicted proteins | sample GraSoiAngelo_147_FD_185904 | JGI IMG/M metagenome (GOLD analysis project Ga0209058, IMG submission 185904) | Grasslands soil microbial communities from the Angelo Coastal Reserve, California, USA - 14_1009_05_40cm (SPAdes) (version 2) | ecosystem: Environmental > Terrestrial > Soil > Grasslands ... | reverse complement strand
ACTGGGGCTGCTGCGGCAGCGGATTAAGATTCTCGGGACTGTACAAACTGGTTTGGAGGGGCAGTGGCATAACCTACGCTGCCATTAGCTCTTCGACTTTGTCATTCCGAGCCGCTCGCAGGCGCGCTAGCGCACCGAGAGCGTGAGGGGAGTCTGCTTCCTAGACACAAGCAGATTCCTCACGGCTAAAGCCATTCGGAATGACAAATCATCAAGGAATCGAATGACATTATCGTCGCCCTCTTCATCCCGCATCGAGTCCAGTCCTCTCTACAACCCTGATCTTGCGCCTGCCTCTGCCGAGCGGCGCCATTGGGGAACCTACAATTACGCGGCGCTATGGATTTCGATGTCGGTCAACATTCTCACTTACATGTTGGCGGCAAGCCTGATTCAGGGTGGGATGAACTGGAAACAGGCAGTGATCACGATCTTCGTAGGAAATGTGATCGTGATGGTTCCCATGCTTTTGAATTCGCATCCCGGAGCCAAATACGGCATCCCCTTTCCGGTGCTGGCGCGTGCGTCGTTTGGAGTTCTGGGCGCAAACGTGGCTGCCGTGCTCCGGGCGCTGGTGGCATGCGGATGGTTCGGCATTCAGACCTGGATCGGCGGCGAGGCCATCAGCACTCTGCTGGCGACTCTCGCGCCCGGATGGAAACAGGTTCCCCACGGCACCGCGATTTGCTTTCTCCTGTTTTGGTTGATCAACGTCGCAGTAATTTTGAAGGGTATTGAATACATACGAATTCTCCAGGGAATCAGCGCGCCTGTACTGTTGGGTGTGGGATTGCTACTTCTGGGATGGGCATATCACAGTGCGGGCGGCTTCGGTCCCATGCTCGCGGTTCCGTCGCGCTTTAGCAATTTTCCGGATTTCCTGAAGTTTCTAATCCCTGCGCTGAATGGCACTGTCGGATTTTGGGCCACGATATCTTTGAATATCCCTGACTTTACCCGGTTCGCCCGCAGCCAGCGCGAGCAAGCAATTGGGCAGGCTCTGGCTCTGCCCACGACTATGACGCTGTATGCCTTTATCGGTATCGTCGTGACCTCGGCGACGGTAGTGATTTATGGAACCGCGATCTGGGACCCAGTGCAGTTGCTCAGCCGATTTCACTCTCCGGTTGCCGTAGTTATCTCGTTGATTGCGATCCTGCTGGCAACACTCAATGTGAACATTGGGGCCAATGTTGTCTCGCCTGCAAATGACTTTTCCAATCTATGGCCTCGGCGAATCAGTTTCCGGACGGGCGGCATAATTACATGCTTTATCGGCATCGCCCTGATGCCGTGGAAACTGCTGGCCAATTACAAGACATTCATACTCGGCTGGCTGGGTGGATACGCCGCTTTTCTCGGGCCGGTTGCCGCGATCATGATCTGTGACTACTTCCTCGTGCGAAAACGCAATCTGCAAGTTGAGGATTTGTATCTGCGGGGCGGGGTATACGAGTACTCAAGAGGATTCAACTGGCGCGCTGTGGCGGCGCTTGCCTTGGGAGCAGGAACGGCCCTTGTGGGATTGGCGGTTCCATCGGTGCGAGCACTTTACGACTACTCGTGGTTTGTGGGATTTGCTGTTTCGTTCGCCGCGTATTACGCCTTGATGAGGCTTCAGCGGCAGGCAGCGCTCGCGTCGGCGGAAGCGTGACAGCGGATTTATCGACTCGCGCTTGCCGTCTCTTGGAATGTCGGCAGGATTTCGCGCTGATACACTTCCAGTGTCTGCTCTTCTTCCCCACACATCAGGTAGACATTGAATTGCGTGACGCCAGCGTCGATCAATTTACGCAGCTTCTCGCGATGAGCCTGCGCCGAACCAACAATGCAGAAACGATCGACAACTTCGTCGGACACAAAATTGGCATTGCTGCTTTCGACCTCGCAGTGATGCAGATAGTCATAGCTGGCACGATTCTGAACATATGAAGTAAGCGCAGGAGGCAGATCTTCAGGCTTGTACTGACGAATAAGGTCCACCACGTGATTGGAAACCAGCGCTGGAAACCACCGCACGCGCTCACGCGCCACACCTAAATCATCAGAGACCCAAACCGGCGCCGCCGCCATGACCTCAATGCCTCGCCAGTCGCGTTTAGCGCTGCGAGCGCCTTCTTTTACAAAGCCGAGGCACCATGCGATCAAGTCCGGATCGGCGAACTGAAGAATAATTCCATCTGCGACCCGTCCCGCCATTTGCAGAACCTTGGGGCCGTATCCTGCAATCCAAACTCGCGGGGGATGCTCCGCCCAGGTGAGCCGGGTGGGCTGGCCGTCATATTCAATTTCGTGACCGGCAGTCAGCTCGCGAAACTTCTTGACGGAATCTTCCAATTGCGCCCAGGTGACCGGCTTCTTGCCCAACACCCGCCGCGAACTGTCACCTCGCCCGATGCCTAATTCCATTCTGCCGCCCGAAATCAAGTTGAGCGTGGCAAACAGACTGGCAGTAACGGTCATGTCACGGACAGCGGGATTGGTCACGCATGTGCCGAGCCGCATCCGCTGCGTGTTGGCGGCCATTAGCGTCAACAGCGGATACGGTTCCTTCCACAAAACGTGGGAATCGAAAATCCAGCCGTAGTGGAATCCCGCGGACTCGGCCTGACGCGTTAACCCAACGATGCGTTCGACCGAAATATCGGGTTTCAGGGTGATGCCGAACTCCATAGGCGATCCTTTACTCTTTTCCGGAAATGCGGGACCAAAGTGCGGCAGTTTAGCATAAAATTCCTGTTCGCTTCGCCGGAACGGAGGGCAGATGGGTTTTGACACGATCATCGCAAACGGAAAAGTAGTGACTGCGACCGACACATACTTAGCCGACATTGCAATCAGCGCAGGCAAGATCGAAGTCGTCGGACAGAATCTGCCGAGGCAGAATGCCGCACGAGTGCTGGAAGCCATGGGAAAGTATGTTTTTCCTGGCGGCATTGATGTGCATACGCATCTCGATATGCCATTCGGCGGCACAACCAGCGCCGACGATTTCGAAACCGGGACGCGCGCGGCGGCATTTGGCGGAACGACCACGCTGATCGATTTCGCCATCCAGTACAAGGGACAATCTTTGCGAACAGCTTTCGATACATGGATGAGCAAAGCGTCGCAGAAAGCCGTTTGCGATTATTCATTTCACTGCATTGTTACTGATCTCGGCGGCACGCAACTAGAAGAAATGAATGCATTGGTAGGCGAGGGCGTGACGAGCTTTAAGCTTTTTATGGCATATCCGGGCGTGTTTATGCTCGACGATGCCAGCATCTTCAAGGCGCTGCAGACCACCGCAAAAAACGGCGGGCTGGTATGTATGCATGCCGAGAACGGAAGCGCGATCGATGTCATTGTTCAGCAGGCGCTTGCCGAGGGAAAAAAGGCTCCGAAGTATCATGCGCTGACCCGTCCTACCACAGCGGAGGCTGAGGCCACGGCGCGGGCGATTGCGTTGGCGGAAATGGCCGGCGCGCCGGTTTATATCGTGCACCTGAGCTGTAACGATGCGCTTGAAAAAGTTCGTGAGGCGCGCGATCGCGGACTTCCGGTCTACGCGGAGACTTGCCCGCAATATTTGTATCTTTCCATCGAGAATTTCGATGTACCCGGCTTTGAAGGCGCAAAGTATGTTTTCACGCCGCCACTGCGGGAAAAATGGCATCAGGAGAAGCTGTGGAATGGATTGAAACGCGATCACCTGCAGGTCGTCTCCACTGATCATTGCCCGTTCTGTTTCAAAGAACAGAAAGAACTCGGGAAGGATGACTTCACGAAGATTCCCAACGGCGGCCCAGGCATCGAGCATCGCATGAGCCTGATTTATTCCGGCGGAGTCGCCCACGGCCGTTTCAGCGTGAACCGGTTTGTCGAGCTGGTTTCCACCACTCCCGCCAAGCTCTTCGGCCTGTATCCACGAAAAGGAACGATCGCCGTCGGCAGCGACGCCGACCTGGTTATCTTCGATCCCCACCGCAAACACACCATCAGCGCCAAAACTCACCACATGCGCGTGGATTATTCGATGTTTGAGGGAATCCAGGTCACGGGTATGCCGGATACTGTCCTCTCGCGAGGGCGCGTGGTGGTTGACGGGGATAAATTTCTGGGCCGCGCAGGGCAGGGGGAGTTCCTTAAGAGAGCGACTTACGCACAGATAAACGATTAGTCGGCATTGGACGTTCTCTACTCTCCCGGTGATCACCCAATTTCACGAACCGCGTCGTTGCTAGCCTCACTAGCTAAATGTCGAGGATGGATCGGATTCGTGTCAGGGCATGCCTTCAGGCATGCTGACGGAACCAAGCTCCGAAATACCGCGCCCATCCGGCGCAACATGCTCAGCGGCTAAGGCCGCAGCTTCCAGGGTCTTTTTCGGCACGACCGAACAACTTGCGGATAAACTCACGGAAGCAGATTCCTCACCGCTAAAGCAGTTCGGAATGACAAAAAATGAAGGTTCAGTGGCACAAGTAACTCGTGCCCTGCTCAAATAGGTTCCAAACCAGAATTTTCCCGCAACTTGTGAAGGAATGCGCCGGCACGGAGCACCGGGATCCCCTAGCCGGTCTCTTCAGCGAAGAAGTGACAGGGTCTTCATGTTACGACAACTTCTCCCCGAAAATAGTTTTGCAACAGCCATTTAAGGTTTACAATCGGGCGCGAAATTCCGTCTCACGAACTTCGTTTACCGACCCATGGCAAAGCAAAGCGTTTCTAGCAAGCAGCGCGAGCAACTTCTCCGGGCTGCACGTCGAGTCACAAAAAACGCCTATGCGCCCTGCTCTAATTTTCGAGTCGGTACCGCGATTCTGACCTCCAAGGGGCAAACTTTTGCCGGCTGCAACGTGGAAAACGCGTCATATGGAATGACAAACTGCGCCGAACGGACGGCAATCTTTTCCGCAATCGCCGCGGCAGGTCCGAAACTTGAGATTCGCGCCGTCGCCGTAGTCAATGCTCAAGGTGTTCCCTGCTCGCCGTGCGGAGCCTGCCGCCAAGTAATTTATGGATTCGATCCTGACGCAGTAGTCTTTTTCCCAGACACCGGTGGCTGGAAGGAAGCTCACATTACTGAACTTCTGCCGGAAGGATTTCGCCTCAAGTGAACGTAGCCCTCGTGAGTGCTCCGGCAATTCGCACGGTGGATGTAATCCGAAAAAAGCGCGATGGGGTTGAGCTTTCGCGCGCGGAAATCGAATACTTCGTTCGCGGCTACACCAGCAATGAGATCCCTGATTATCAGGCAGCAGCGTGGCTGATGTCGGCGGTCATCCGGGGGCTCACGCGCGCGGAGACCGCGGCTCTCACCGATGCCATGCTACGCTCCGGCGAGGTGCTCGATCTTTCCGAATTTTCCGCGAAGAAGATCGACAAGCACTCTACCGGCGGTGTGGGCGACAAGACTTCTCTCGTGCTGGCGCCGGTTGCAGCGGCGGGTGGGCTAATCGTCCCGATGATCAGCGGACGCGGCCTCGGCCACACCGGTGGCACACTCGACAAGCTCGAATCGATCCCAGGGTTCAATGTAAATCTCCCGATTCCTGAGTTCCGTCGCGTGCTGCACACCTGCGGCTGCGCCATGATTGGGCAGACGGCTGAGATCGCTCCAGCCGACCGAAAACTCTACGCGTTGCGCGACGTCACCGGCACCGTTGAAAGTCCTTATCTGATTTGCGCTTCCATTATGAGCAAGAAGCTGGCGGAAGGAATCGACGGGCTTGTGCTCGACGTGAAAACGGGTTCCGGTGCGTTCATGAAGAAAGAGGAAGATGCAATTTTTCTAGCCGAACTGATGGTCGAGACAGGCGAGCGGATGGGAAAGCAAGTTACTGCGCTCATCACCGATATGGATCAGCCACTGGGGCTTCTCGTGGGAAACTCTCTCGAGGTTGCCGAGGTGCTTGATGTGCTGCGCGGCGCTGGGCCGCAAGATTTACGAGACCTTTGTCTGGAATTAGCAGGATGGATGTTTCTGCTTGGTGGCGCGGCTGCAAGCGTCACACAAGGCAGGCAGATGGCGGAGCAGCTCATCCGATCCGGAAAGGCGCTCGAAAAGTTCGGGCAGATGGTGGCGCTGCAAGGCGGCGATAGCAGCGTGATCGCCGATCCGCGCCGTTTGCCGCAAGCGGAGCACAAACTTGATGTACTCAGTTTGCGATCTGGGTGCGTGATGAAGATCGACTGCGAAGCCGTCGGCATCGCTTGCGTGGTTCTTGGTGGTGGGCGCGAGAAGAAGGAAGATTCTGTGGACCCGTCGGTCGGACTTGCTTTACACAAAAAAGTTGGAGACAGTGTGGCAGCGGAAGAACCGCTGTGCACTATTCACTACAATTCCGAAGCTCGCGCCGCCCGCACTAAGACGTTAATCGAAGCAAGTTATCACATTGGCGACACACCTCCCACTAAAAGACTTCTCATTCATCGCGTGATCGGAAAATATGGAGACCAAAACTGAATGGGCCGCTTCACTGGCATTCTCGGTATTTTGACTATGCTTGGGCTGGCATTCGCCTTCTCTACAAACCGCCGCGCGATTCGCGTTAAGACCGTAGCCTGGGGTCTGGGCCTGCAAGCGGCGTTTGCTGTTTTTGTGCTGAAAGCCGATATTGGCCGCCGCGTGTTCCAGAAGGCCGGAGACGCCGTCAACCGCCTGCTGAGCTATGCTTTCGCCGGATCGTCATTCGTTTTCGGAGACCTCGGCAAACAAGGCTCCCACCTTGGCTTCTACTTCGCTTTTCAAGTTCTGCCGACGGTCATTTTCATCGCAGCGTTTTTTGCCGTGCTGTACCACTATGGGGTGATGCAGTTCATCATCAAGCAAGTCGCGCGAGTCATGACGAGCTTTATGGGCGCAAGTGGCGCGGAGTCGCTCAATGTCGCGGCCAGCATTTTCATGGGACAGACTGAGGCTCCGCTGACCATTCGCCCCTTTCTGCCGGACCTCACCCGCTCAGAGTTGATGACCGTGATGACAAGCGGCATGGCGCATGTTTCTGGCGGAATAATGGCCGCATACATCGCATTTGGCATCGAGCCCAAGCATCTGCTGAGCGCGGTGATCATGACTGCACCGGGGACGATTCTGATTTCCAAAATGCTGGTACCGGAAACCGAGCAGCCAAAGACAGCTGGGCGGGTCGTAATGAATGAGAAAGAAGTTGAAGCCGAAAAGCACGAGAATGTGCTCGGCGCCATCGCGCGTGGCACGACTGACGGCTTAAACCTGGCGTTGAACATCGCAGCTATGCTGATCTCATTCCTCGCTCTGATCGCGTTATCGAACGGTATTCTCGGTGGGATCCACAACGCGCTCGCACATTTCGGCTTTCTATGGTTTCCTTCCAGTTTGGAGAGAATCTTTGGGACTCTTTTTGCGCCGGTCGCTTGGGTGATCGGCATCCCTTGGCACGATTGTCCGATTATCGGCAACCTGTTGGGCACGCGAATGGTGCTGAACGAACTGGTGGCGTTCTCGTTGCTTGGGACTCAAAGAGCAGCCCTCGATCCCCGCTCCTTCACAATTGCCACCTTCGCGCTGTGCGGGTTCGCAAACTTAAGTTCGATCGGGATTCAAATCGGCGGGATCGGAGCGCTGGCACCGAATAAGAAAGGCGAACTGGCGCGTCTCGGAGTGCGAGCCATGTTGGCGGGAACTATGGCGAACCTGATGTCGGCTTCCATCGCGGGAATGCTGATGTAGCGGGCGGCAGATTGTCACCACCGATTCGTCGCGCTTCAGCCGGACTGCAGAACCTCGTAGTGCGTGACGTTCGGATCGAGTTCCAACAAAAATTTCTTGTCTTTGGGATAGTAGACCGCCTTTTCATATTCAGGACCAGCGAAGGCTTTGATCGCATCCCATGAATCCCACAGTGATATGAGGGTGAACTCCGCCTTACCTTCATAAACGCGCCGCAGCACCCAAACACCGCGATTGCCAGGGATTGAGGCGTAATCTTTCAAGCCTGTGGCTTGCAGATATTCGAAGTAGGAATTCTGGTTGGATTCACGAGTCCGGCCTCGCCAGATGCGGGCAATCATCGGGGATGTAGCTCCTAGCTAGCTCAAAACATTGGCCACGGATTTACGCGGATGAGCACGGATTTTAGCAGTTTGTCAAAAACAGGTCGTTCTGAGGTGTGCGGACCTGCGGTTTTTCCTGTCTCCGATCCTTGGAACAAACCGTTATACTCGTCACAACGGAGAAACTAATGCCGATCAGCGAACTGCTGTTGCCTGAATTTGATGAAGAGATGAAAAAGACGCGTACAACCCTGGAGCGGGTTCCTGCGGATAAAGCAGATTTTGCGCCGCATCCCAAATCCATGCCGTTGGGCAAGCTGGCGCCGCACATTGCGCAGCTTGCGGGTTTTGGCTTCAGCATCCTGACCACTCCTGAGCTCGATTTCTCCAAGGGCAGCTACAAGCCTGTGCCGCTCGAATCTGCCGAGCAGCTTGTACGTGTTTTCGATGAAGGCGCAGCTAAAGTTCGCGGTACACTGCAGAGCGCGCCGGACGAGGCGTGGAAAGAAAACTGGAAACTCAGCTTTCAGGGCAAGACCCTTTTCAGCGGATCGCGCTTTTTGGCGTACCGGCAAATGTACTTGAACCACCTGGTGCATCATCGCGCCCAGCTTGGCGTTTATTTGCGGCTGAATGGCAAGCCAGTTCCTTCCATCTACGGGCCGTCCGCGGATGAGACGCTGGGATTCTGATGGCTAGTAGACGCGAATCTCAGGCTCGGTAGTTTAACGCCTTCAGTCCCAGAAATCTTGCGCTACATCCCAGTTCTTCTTCGATCCGTAACAGTTGGTTATATTTCGCGATGCGGTCCGTGCGTGATGCCGACCCGGTCTTGATTTGTCCGGCACCGGTGGCAACCGCCAAATCGGCAATGAATGTGTCTTCGGTTTCACCCGAGCGATGAGAGATCACGGACGTGTAGCCGTTGCGGCGGGCGAGATCGATGGCGTCTAACGTTTCGCTCACGGTACCGATCTGGTTCACTTTGATCAGAATCGAATTGGCGACATGCTTATCGATTCCTTCCTGCAGGCGATCCACATTCGTCACGAATAAGTCGTCGCCGACAAGCTGGATTTTTTTCCCAAGTTCTTTCGTCAGCAGCGCCCAGCCATCCCAATCATCTTCAGAGAGGCCATCTTCGAGAGAAACAATCGGATAGTCATTCACCCACTTCGCCCAGAAGCGCACCATATCTTCGGAACTTTTCGACGACTTATCCGATTTCTTGAAGACATATTTCCCATCCTGATAAAACTCGCTCGCGGCAGGATCGAGCGCGATGGCAATCTCCTCTCCGGGCTTGTATCCGGCCTGCTGAATGGCTTCAAGCACGACTTCAATCGCTTCGACGTTTGATTTGACCGAAGGCGCGAAACCGCCCTCATCACCGACGGCAGTGTTGTAGCTGCGCTTTTTCAGAACGCCCTTTAAAGTATGAAAAACTTCGACTCCCCAGCGCAGAGCTTCAGAAAATGATTCGGCGCCGACGGGCATTACCATAAATTCCTGGAAATCGACATTGTTATCCGCGTGTGCGCCGCCGTTGAGGATGTTCATCATAGGGACTGGGAGCACATTTGCGGCCGCGCCGCCGAGGTAGCGGTAGAGAGGAAGCTCATAGCAATTTGCCGCGGCGCGAGCAGCCGCCATGGAAACGGCGAGAATGGCATTCGCGCCAAGACGGCTCTTGTTTTCGGTACCGTCGAGCTCGATCATTTTCTGGTCGAGTGCGCGCTGATCCGCGGCCTCGAAGTTGGCAAGAGCGTCGGCAATTTCCCCATTCACGTTCTCGACCGCTTTAAGCACGCCTTTTCCGAGATAACGTTGATTGTCCGCGTCGCGCAGTTCGACGGCTTCGTGCTCGCCCGTAGATGCACCGCTCGGAACAATGGCGCGGCCTTTTGAGCCATCGGCTAGTGTGACTTCAGCTTCGACCGTGGGATTGCCGCGCGAGTCGAGCACCTCGCGGGCATGAATATCAGAAATATTAGTCATGGGATGATGCCTTCCCTCGCTGGAATAAGTGGTCTTGAAATCGTCGTCTATTTTGATCCTTGAAACCGGATCGCTGCGAAAAAAGTAAGGCGGCCGCCGGTAAGCTCGCCGATGCCGCTATAGGTCCTCGACATTGGCGGCGATTATAAATCAGGAGCAAAAGCAACCTTTCGGCTGAGGACTGGTGTCCTCCTAATATGAAGAACCTGTCAACCATCGCTGGAGAGACTGGTTATGGACCCTAGTACCTTGTGTGTCAGGCATGGCTTCACAGACTGCGGAAACTCTCTCGTTTCGAGACTTGTGCCCCGCAGAGGCTGAAGCCGGTACTCGTTTCAAACGGCTTACGCGGCGCTGAAAGCGCCGCTCTTCCACGCGAATCCCGCTTCGCGGCTAATGCTTAGCTACTTTCCGCGCAGTTTTTCCCCGCGCTCAGACGTGTCAGCTTTGGTTCCATCTTTCTTTCTTAGATTGTCGCAGACTCATCCCTGCTTTACATTCGCTTCAAGATGCAGGATCACACGGAAACTCT
>Ga0209058_1004915_pt1 | contig 10554 bp, 12 predicted proteins | sample GraSoiAngelo_147_FD_185904 | JGI IMG/M metagenome (GOLD analysis project Ga0209058, IMG submission 185904) | Grasslands soil microbial communities from the Angelo Coastal Reserve, California, USA - 14_1009_05_40cm (SPAdes) (version 2) | ecosystem: Environmental > Terrestrial > Soil > Grasslands ... | reverse complement strand
GACGAGGCTGAGCGCGGCGGTCGCGAGCAGCAGCGCCGTGATCGCCGCCCCCATCGCGAACGTCACGTGCCTCAGCGGCCGCGGTCTCAATATCTTGATTGGGGGGCCTCGACGGGCCCCCCAAACTCCCCAACGCTCGGGCGCGCCCCGGCGGAGCCGTGGCGCCCCTCGACCACGCTTAACGTCTTCGGGGCCTCGACGGGCCCCCGAAAAAATCTAGTCATAGCGGATTCGAGGATCGAGCACGACGTACAGCAGATCGACCGCGAAGTTGATGAACACGATGGACGACGCGACGAAGAGCGTCACGCCCTGGACCACCGGCAGGTCACGCGCGGTGATGGCGCCGAGCGCCAGACGTCCCAGGCCCGGCAGCGCGAACACCGATTCGAGGATGATGGCGCCGGCCACGAGTTGGCCGAGCTGCAGGCCGGCCACGGTCACGATCGGGATCAGCGCGTTGCGAAGCGTGTGCTTGGCGAGCGCCGAGAGCTCGCTGACGCCCTTGGCACGCGCGGTGCGCACGTAGTCCTCTCTCAGGACGTCCAGCACCGACGACCGGGTCGCGCGCACGAGCACCGCGGCCTGAAAGAGCCCGAGCGCCACCGCCGGGAGCAGGAGCGATCGGATGCCCGGCCAGAGGCCAGTCGACCAGCCGGCGAACCCGCCGGACTGCACCCAGCCCAGGTGGACGGAGAACAACAAGATGAGGAGCAGACCGGCCCAGAATCCCGGGACGGCGATGCCGATCTGCGACACGACCATGGCGAGGTAGTCGCCGACACGACGGTGATGGCGGGCGGCGAAGAGACCGAGCGGAAGCGCCGTGACCACCATGAGGGTCGCCGCCATGAACGCGAGCGGGAGCGTCACCGGCAGGCGGCTCACGATGAGTCGCCCGACCGGCACGTCGTACTGCAGCGACTTCCCGAGATCGCCGCGCAGCGCGCCGGTGAGCCACTCCGCGTACTGGACGGCGATCGGACGGTTCAACCCCATCGCCTCGCGCAGGCGCGCCGCCGCCTCGGGGCTGCCGTCCGGGCCGATGATGATCAGCGCGGGATCGCCCGGAAGCACGCGCACGACCACGAACACCAGCAGTGAGACGACGAGAAGAGTCACCACGAAGGCCGCGGCCCGCCTCGCGATGTACCCCCGCACGTCTTTAGGAGAGGATCCCGGCTATTTCGCCCACGAGACTTCGGAGAGATCGAACGCCGGCAGCGGCAGATCCTTCCAGAGTCCCTGCAGACCCTTCTTGGTGACGGCCAGCCGCGGGTGGATGTAGAGCCACACCACCGGCGCGTCCTCCACGAGCTTCTTCTGCATCTTCACATACAGCTCGCGGCGCGCCTTGTCGTCGACCGTCACTTCCGAGTCCTTGAAGAGCTTCTGGAACTCCGCGCTGTCGTACCGGTAGTAGTAGGTGGGCTTCGCGTAGTTGGCGATGTCCCACGCCTCGGCGTGGCCGATGATCGTGAGGTCGTAGTCGGCGTCCTTCCACACGCGCGAGAGCCACTGGCCCCACTCGATCTGCTCGATCTTGACCTTCACGCCGATCTTCTGGAGCTGGTCGGCCAGCACCTCGCCGGTCCGCACCGTGTAGTAGTACTGCGGCGCGACCTTCAGCACGGTCTCGAACCCGTTCGGGTAGCCCGCCTCGGCCAGCAGCTTCTTGGCCCGGGCGGCGTCGTGGGGCATCGCGCCGGACATGTCGACGAAGTACGGGTTGAGCGGATCGACGTTGGTGCCGAGCACGCGGCCGAGACCGAACATCGCGCCCTTCACCACCTCGGGCTTGTTGACCCCGTAGGTGATGGCCCGCCGCACCCGCACGTCGGTGTACGGCTTGCGCGAGTTGTTCATCGACATGATCACGTCGTTGGTCGTCTCGCCGATGATCACCTGGAACCGCCCGTCCTTCTGCAGATCCGGCACGTGCTCGGGGCCGATGCCGAACATCGCGGCGTCGATGTCGCCGGACTTGAGCGCGGCCAGCGCAGCGTTCGGATCGGGGATGAAGCGGTATGTCACCCGGTCGAGCTTGGGCAGCCCCTTCACGTGATAGTCCGGGTTCTTCACGAGCACGATGCGGTCGCCCCGCACCCACTCGGCGACCTTGTAGGGCCCGGTGCCGATCGGCTCGCTCTTCAGCGTGTCGACAGCCTCGCGCGGGTACATGACCGAACCCTGGCGCGCCATGTTGAGCAGGAAATTGGCGTTGGTGCCCTTGAGGGTGACGGTGATCGTGTAGTCGTCCTTGACGATGATGTCGCCGATCGCCTCGTAGTACCCGGGATAGGGGTGCTTGGTCTCGGGATTCATCGCCCGGTCGATGGCGAACTTCACGTCGGCGGCCTTCAGCTCGCGGCCGTTGTGGAAGCGCACGCCGTGCTTGAGGAAGAACGTGTAGTTCTTGTTGTCGGCGGTGTGCCAGCGCTCGGCCAGCCACGGCACGATCTTGCCGTGGCGGTCCACCTTCACCAGGGCCTCCTGCACGTTGTAGAAGACCACCGCCGCGGTCGCCGACGCCGGCGTCGCCGTCAGGTCCAGACCCGGCGGCTCGGTGGCCACCTGCACCACGAGGTTCTGCGCCGGCGCCGCGGCGGGAAATGCGAGCGTGCCCGCAGCGAGCACGGCGAGCAGCAACCCGACGAGGCGGCGCATCTCGAGGCCCTCCTAGCTCTTGAACGACGACGTGAAGTAGTCGACGGTGCGCCGGAACCCTTCGTCGAAATCCACCAGCGGCTCGTAGCCCAGAAGCCGCTTGGCCTTCGAGACGTCGGCCAGCGTGTGGGGCACGTCGCCGGAGCGCGCCGGGGTGTGTTTCCGCTGGAGGCTCCGACCGAGGATCGCCTCGAGCCGCGCGACGATCTCGAGCAGGCTCACGCGGCTGCCGCACCCGACGTTGAACGCTTCGCCCCCCGCGTCGCGCGCCCTGGCCGCCAGGAGATTGGCCTCGACGACGTTGTCGATGTACGTGAAGTCACGGGACTGGTTGCCGTCGCCGTGGACCTCGAGCGGACGGCCACGCAGCCCCCAGAGGATGAACCGTGGGATCACCGCCGCGTACTCGGATTTCGGATCCTGCCGCGGCCCGAAGACGTTGAAGTAGCGCAGCCCGACCGTCTCCACGCCGTAGAGGTGGGTCCAGATGGCGGCGTACTGCTCACCGGCCGCCTTGGACACGGCGTACGGCGAGACCGGTGCCGGGGGTTGATCCTCGCGCTTGGGAAGCTCCGGTCGCGCGCCGTAGACCGAGGACGACGACGCGTAGACCACCCGTGGAACGCGGCAGCGCCGCGCGGCTTCGAGCACGTTGAGCGTCCCGTTCACGTTGTTCGCGTTCGCGCCCAGCGGATCCTTCACCGAGCGGGGCACCGAGCGCATCGCGGCCTGGTGGAAGATCACCCGCGTACCGCGGGCGGCGCGGATCACCGTCGCCAGACTGCGAATGTCCCCTCGGACGACCGTGAGCCGGCGCTGGAGGGGCTTGGCGAAGGCGAGATTCCCACGCGTGCCAGTCGAGAAATTGTCGAGGACGCGAACGCGGGCGCCGTCGGTGAGGAGCCGTTGCACGAGGTGTGAGCCGATGAAGCCGGCGCCGCCGGTGACCAGAACTACGTCGTTCACCCGCCGATTGTATCACCGTAGCTCGGGCCGGCCGGCTGTCCCGCCGGCGCTTGACACCCCGGAAATTCGCGCGGTAGGGTGGCGCATCGAGGCGAGGTGAGCGCGCCACTCCCGGAGCCCGTGGATTCGATGCTTCTCTGCTATTGCACCAACCTGACCGTCGGCGAGTTGCGCGAGGCGTGTCGGGACGGCCGGTGGCCGCTGACGACCAAGGAACGCACTGGCAAGCTCTGTACCGTTGTCTGGGCGACCTGCTCTACTGCCTCCGCCGCTTCAGCGCCGACGCCCCGGCGTGATGATCGCCGCGCGATAGATCGCGGCCGTCTTCTCGACCATCGGCCCGATCGCGAAGTCGCGTAGCACCCGCTCGCGTCCGGCGCGTCCCATCCGCGCGCGGCGCTGGCCGTCGTCCAGCAAGGATTCGATCGCCTCCGCCAGTGCCTTGTCGTCCTCCGCAGGCACGAGCAGTCCGGTCTCACCGTGAGCGACAACGTCACGGTGGCCCGGGATGTCACTCGCGATGACCGGCAGCCTGGACGCCATCGCCTCCAGCGGCGCCAGCGGCAGTCCTTCCTTGGCCGACGCAGTCACATAGATGTCCATCGCTCCGTAAGGGCTGATGTCCCATTCGGCCACGCCGAAGGACGTGATCCGGCTGTCGGCCAAAGAGGTGATCCTGCTTTCTGGCATCGGGAGCTCCAACGCCATTCTCTCGAGGCGGTCACGCTCAGGCCCGTCGCCGACCAGCAAGAGCCGTACGCGCGGACGGCTCGGCGCCAGGCGCCTGAGCGCGCCGAGCAGGACTTCGTGGCGCTTTACCGGATCGAACCGGGCCACACAGCCAAGCACCAAAGAGTTTGGCAAAAAGCCGAGAGCCCCGCGACCCCACGCGGTCCGTTGGTCCAGCTCATCGACGTCAATTCCGTTCACGACGACTGCGCTCCGCCCTGGCCGGCTCACGCCGAGAGCGAACGCCTCGGACTGCTGGCTGGCCGAGACGTTGATCACCGTGTGCGTAAGACGCGCCAATGATCGTTCGAGCGCGAGATAGGCGCGGCGGCCGACGCGCGAGTAACCCTCGTAGTGGATGCCGTGGAACGTATGGACGGCCGGTACGCCCGCCACACGAGCGGCCAACCGCCCGTAGAAGCCCGCGCCCTTGCCGTGCGTGTGAACCACGTCAGCGCGGAACTCGCGAATCAGCCGCAGCGTGCGCCGGAGCGTCAGCGGAGAGCCGCCGAGCGTGTCGAAGTCGATCGGAGCGAGCGCGACACCGAGCACGCCAAGGTTTTCACGGTAGCGACGATCCCCGGGGCCGCCGACGCACACGCTGAACTCGTCGCGAGGAAGACGGCGAACGAGGTGATAGACCTGCCGTGGCCCGCCGCCGAGCGCGGTCGCGGTGAGAAGCTGGAGGACGCGGATCAACCCGCGGCCCGGAGTATCGTCGCCGTCATCGACGCCGCGCGTCTCGGTTTACAGTGGCCATTCGAGCTCTTATAGTAACTCCCGGCCGTTCCGCCCGCGGTCGGTAGAGCGCGTCAAGGAGGCGTCGCACGAACACGGGCTGTGTGAGCTCACCGTCTTCGCAAAACATGTTGACGTTCGCGCGCCGACGGTCGATCATCCCACTCGGCTTCGCGATGAACCCCAGCGACTCCATGCTCGCCCGATCCGCCGACCACTGAGCCCGGGGGGGAGTACTGATGCCGTCTGCAGCGTTCGTCGCAGGTGACTTCAAAGTGTTCGACGTGAAGGGGTTCAAGCCGCGCATGGACGAGATCCGCGCTCGCGTCCGGCCGAAGCTCGACGCCTTCGGCGGAAGCCTGGCGCCCTCGATCAGCCGCTCGGTCGGCGGCGACGTCTTCGCGCACGTCGCGAAGCACGCGCGCCGAACCGTGAACGCGCCCGACGACACCTGGGTCGCCTTCGGCCCCGACGCGCGGGGCTACAAGCAGCATTGCCACTTCAAGGTGTCCGTGTCGCGTGGCTACGTGCGCTTCCTGTTCGAGGTCGGCCCCGAGCACTCGGACAAGCGGCGCTGGGCGGCGGCATGGCGGAAGAACGCGCCGAAGATCGGGCCCGTGCTCCGCCGCGTCAAGCACCTCGCGTGGTTCAAGAACGAGCACGACGAGGAGCCGGCGGCGCCCCTCGCCGAGCTCACGCCCGAGACGCTGGCCGGGCTCGCCGACGAGCTGACGCGGACGCGCGACGGACAGCTGATCGTGGGACGCGCCGTGCAGGCCGAGGAGGCCGCGCGCTGGACGGAGGCGCAGTACCGCTCCGCCGCGCTCGAGACCTTCCGCGCGCTGGCGCCCCTCTATCGTCTCCGCTAGCTTGGGGACGCGCGCCGTCATCTTCGACATGGACGGCGTGCTCGTGGACTCCAACGCCCATCACCGCGGCGCGTGGCGCGCGCTGCTGGACGAGCTGGGTGTGACGCCCGCGCAGCCGGAGTACTGGCGGTTGACCATCGGCCGGCCGAGCACCGAGGCGGTCCCGCTGCTCCTCGGCCGCGTCGTGGACATCGCCGAGGCGCACCGCCTCGCCGATCGCAAGCTCGAGCACTATCGCCGGCTCTCGCGCCACGGGCTGCCAGCGGTTCGCGGCGTCTCCGCGTTCCTCGACGAGCTCGCGGCTCAGAGCGTGCCGTGTGCCGTCGCCACCTCGGCCACGCGCGTCGACACCGATCTGCTGCTGAATCGGCTCGGGCTGCTCGAGCGATTCGCGGCGGTGGCCACCGCCGAGGACGTGCGCCGGGGCAAGCCGGATCCCGAGGTGTACCTGCTGGCGGCGCGCGCCATCCGCATCGAGCCGTCGGACTGCCTGGTGTTCGAAGACGCGATCGTGGGCGTGCAGGCGGCCCGGCGGGCCGGCATGCGGGTCATCGGCGTGACCACCGCCCACAGCGAGACCGAGCTCCGCGCGGCCGGCGTCGAGCGCGTGGTGGCGGATTTCGAAGGGGTCACGTGGCCAGCGTGAGCGCCGCCGAGTTCTGGACCGACCTCTACACGCGCGGCGGCGACGGGTGGGAGCTGCGCCAGCCCGCGCCGCCGCTCGTCGACTTCGTCGAGCACACGCCGCCGCCGCGGGGCCGGGTCGCGGTCCCGGGTTGCGGCCGCGGCCACGACGTCCGGTACCTCGAAGCGCACGGCTACGCCGCGGTCGGCTTCGACTTCTCGCCCACGGCGGTCGCTCAGGCGCGGTCGCTCGCGAAGAACGAGCGCGTCCCGGCCGAATTCGTCCAGCAGGACATCTTCACGCTCGATCGCGACTTCGGCCACGCGTTCGACGGCGTCTGGGAGTACACGTGCTTCTGCGCCATCGAGCCGCGCCGCCGCGCCGAATACGTGCGGACGATGGCGGCGATCCTCAGGCCGGGGGGATGGCTCCTCGCGTGCTTCTTTCCGATGCGGCGTCGCGCCGCCGGTCCGCCCTTCCCGGTCTCCGAACGCGAGGTGCGCCGGCTTTTCGCGGCGCGCTTCCGCGTCGAGCGCGCGTTTCAGCCGCGGTCGGTGCGACCGCGGCAAGGTCAGGAATGGATGGTTCTCTTGAGGAAAACCAATGGCTGACAACGAACCTTCCCGCGCGGCGCGAGAGCTTGCGGCGCAGATCGAGCGAGACGGCGGTCGGATCCTGGCGCTCTACCAGGAGCCCGTCGGCGAGCACTGGCAGATCTTCTGCCTCCTGCCCCGGGCCAAGTGCGAGGCCAGCCCGTACCAGCGCGACCTCTCGCCGACCCACGTCAAGCGCCTCACCGAGTCGATCAAGCGCCTCGATCGGTTCGTCGATCCGATCGTGATCATCTCGCCGCGCCCCGGAGTCTACTGGACGCCCAACGGCAACCACCGGCGCGCCGTCCTCGACAAGCTGAAAGCGGACTTCGTTCCGGCCATTGTCGTCGTCGAGCCCGAGATGGTTTTCGAGGTCCTCCCGCTCAACGTCGAGAAGGCGCACAACCTCAAGGAGAAGGCGCTCGAGGTCATCCGCATGTACCGCGCCCTCGCCGAGGAAGAGGGGGAGACCACCGAGGAGAAGTGGACGTTCCAGTTCGAGTCCGCGCACTTCATCACGCTGGGGCTCCTCTACGAGGAGAACAAGCGATTCGCCGGCGGCGCGTTCGCCCCGATCCTCCGGCGGGTCGACAAGTTCCTCAAGCAGTCGCTCGCCAAGGGCCTGCCGGCGCGGGTCGAGCGCGCCGACCTGGTTCGCGCGGCCGACGCGGCGCTCGGCGTCGTCGTGGCGAAGATCAAGAAGCGCGGGATCAGTCATCCGTACGTGAAGAACTACGTGCTAGCGCGCACCACGCCGCTCACCCGCGCGCGCAAGACGCTCCCGTCGTTCGAGCAGACCTTCAAGAAGCTGCGGGAGAGCCTCGAGGAGTTCGACGTGGCCAAGGTCCGCTACGACGAAATCCAGCGGTCGTCGATCATGCACGGGTCCCCAGAGTGACCCGGCCCCTCGACGGGCGGGTGGCGGTCGTCACCGGCGGCACCGGCGCGCTCGGCCAGGCCGTGACGCTGCGTCTCCTGGCCGACGGCGCCGTCGTCGCGGTGCCGTACGCCGTCGAGGCCGAGCGCGCCCGCCTCCACGAGCGGGTCGCCGCCACCGACCGATCGCGCCTCCTCCTGGAGCCGGTCGACGTGACCGACCTCGATTCGATGACCGCCTTCGCCCGAAGCCTGAGCGGCGCCCGCGGCACGATCGACGTCCTCGTGGCGGGCGTGGGTGGCTTCGCCGGGGGCTCGCTGCTCGAGACCGACCGCGAGACCTGGAACCGCATGCTCGACCTGAATCTGAACAGCGCGTTTAGCGCGGCGAAGGCGGTGTTGCCGCACATGGTCCGGGCGCGGTACGGGCGCATCGTTGTCATCGCGTCGCGGGCGGTGGTGCCACCCGCCGCCGGGTTCATCGCCTATACCGTCGCCAAGGCCGGCGCGATCGCGTTCACGCAGGCGCTCGCCCAGGAGGCCGGGGAGCATGGCGTGACGGTGAACGCCGTGCTCCCGAGCACCATGGACACCCCGGCGAACCGCGCGGCGATGCCGGACAGCGACCGCAAGGGCTGGGTGCCGGTCGCGGCCGTCGCCGACGCGATCGCCACGCTGGCGCGCCCCGAGTCCCGCTACATCACCGGCACCCTGCTCGCGATCTGACGACCGGCGGTGCCGGCGCGGGGACCTTCCGCAAATGCCGTTCCCCGAAGGCCTTTCCCCTCTCCTGGCTGTAAACGTCCCTCTCCTCGGGGGCGTCGAACCCCGTAGGATCCAGAGGCCGGACCGCCCTGGAACCTTGCGGGCCAGGAGTGAGGAGTGACAAGGTGATGGACGAGGGGACCCAGGCGAGTGGAGCCATCCGACGAGGCGCTCTGCCAGCTAGTGGCCAAGCGAGACGTGGCGGCGTTCGAGCTGCTCGTCGAGCGCTACCAGGGGCGGGCCTATCGTCTCGCCTGGTCCATCGTGCGCGACCCGGAGGATGCGCGTGACCTCTCGCAGGAGGCCTTCATCCGTCTCCATGAGAGCGCCGGCAGCTTCGGCGGCCGATCGAAATTCTCGACCTGGTTCTACCGGATCGTGGTCAACCTGTGCCTGGATCACAAGCGGAAGCGACGGTGGTGGAAGCCGTGGGCAGGCGACGCCGCCGACGACCAGGGTGAGTCGTTCCTCGAACGGCAGCCGGCGCCCGTCACCGATCCGGTCGACGAGCTCGGCCGGGAGCAGACGATGAAGGACCTGTGGGCGGCGGTCGACCGGCTGGCGCCCCGGCAGAGGGCGGCGGTCGTGCTCCAGGTCCAGGAGGAGCTGGCGACGTACGAGATCGCCGAGGTGCTCAAGTGCTCGGAGGCGACCGTGCGCGTGCACCTGCACCGCGCGATGAACGCGCTCAAGAAGACGATGAAGAACATGGAGAAGCGCTGACGTGGCGAAGCATCCCGAGACCGATCTCGTTCCGTATCTACGCGGCGAGCTTCCACCCGCCGAGCGCGAGCGCGTCGCGCGCCACCTCGACGAGTGCCCGGATTGCCGGCAGGACACCGATCAGCTCCGTGAGCTGCTCGGCGAGCTCTCGCGCTCCATCGCCGAACCGCCGGCGGTGAATTGGGCGCGCTATCGCGCCGAGCTGCGGGAGAAGCTCGAGGCGCGCCGTGGGCGGCGCGCGTGGTGGTGGCAACCCGTGCCGCTGGCCCTGGCGACGAGCCTCGCCGGCGTCCTGCTCTTCGTCGCGGTGTGGGGCGTGGGACGTCAGGTCCCGACGGCCGGCGACCCCGTAGCCTTCGAGGAAGCGGCCATCGGCCGCAACCTCGGGCTCCTGGAGCAGTACCAGGTGGTCGAGCGCCTCGATCTCCTCGAGGAAGATCTCGACTTCATGAGCGACCTCGACGGCCTCGCCGCGGGGCGTCCGGGCTGATGACGCTCCGCACGCCTCGTCGCCTCGCACCCGTGTGGCTGGTGCTCGGCCTGTTGGGAGCGGGGCTCGTCGCCGCGCGTCCGGGCGCCGCCGGCGACGACGCGGCCCAACCCGACGCGCAGATGTTGCTCGACCTGGACCTCCTCAAGGACGTCGATCTCGCCCGCGACTCCGGCCTGCTGGCGCGCCTGCGAATTCTCGAGCGGATGCGCTTGCTCGAGCGTCTGTCCACGATGGAGCCGCGGACGCCCGCCGTGCCCAAGGAGGCGAAGGAGCGATGAGTTGGCGCGTCGCGCGGCGATCGCTCTTGCTGAGCCCGCTGCTCGTGCTCGGCGTGCTCGCGGGCGCATGGGGACAGACGGCGCCGGTTCCGGGACTGGACAAGCTCACCCCCGAGGAGCGGGCTCTCGCCGAGCGAAACCTGGAGCGCTGGCAGAAGCTCACGCCGGAGCAGCGGGCGCGCGCGCTCGAGAACTACCGCCGCTGGAAGTCGATGACGCCGGAGGAGCGGGA
>Ga0209058_1004913_pt1 | contig 10555 bp, 9 predicted proteins | sample GraSoiAngelo_147_FD_185904 | JGI IMG/M metagenome (GOLD analysis project Ga0209058, IMG submission 185904) | Grasslands soil microbial communities from the Angelo Coastal Reserve, California, USA - 14_1009_05_40cm (SPAdes) (version 2) | ecosystem: Environmental > Terrestrial > Soil > Grasslands ... | reverse complement strand
GTCTCGACATGTGTCGAGACAGACCAAAACCCATCCAGCCAAGGGGGAGAGAATGATCAAGGTTTCCAAGATGAAGCGGAAGAAGTCCAAGGGATTCACGCTGATCGAACTACTCGTGGTGGTTGCGATCATCGGCATCCTGGCCGCGATCGCGATCCCGCAGTTCTCGGCGTATCGCTCGCGCGGCTTCAACGCCCGCGTGGCGGCCGATGCCCGCAACGCGGCAACTGCCCAGGAGGCAGCGTTCGTGGACACCAACACGTACGCCACGGGCGCGTGCAGCACGCTGCCGGGCTTCACCGGCTCGGGCGGCGTGGTCTGCGACACGGTCGGTACGGCGACCAGCTTCACGGTGACCACGAGCCACCCGAGCGCCACGAAGGGCTGCGTGTGGACCAGCAACCCGGCCGCCGGGAGCCCGAACCTGGTCTGCTCGTAAGTCCGGTCTGATCGTTTGCATTCGGCGGGGGACGGATCTCGGATCCGTCCCCCGTCGTGTTTGTTCTGGGGACGGTTGATGGCAGGCGGCGGTCTGCGTGGGGAATAGGGGATCGATGATGCGTGGGACTCGGCTTCAGATCGCAAGGGTCGGCGCGACGCTCCTCGTGGCGGGCATTCTCGCGGCGGCGAGCCCGCCCGGCTCGCAGCTCCGGGTGGAGGTGCCGCCCGGCCTGGGCGACGGGGAGCGAAGTCTCGACCTGAACCCCGACGACGCGCCGCCTCCCGGGTCCTGTCGCCTCTGGTACCCGGACCGCAAGCGCGCCGAGCAGCCACCCCCTGGCCCGTGTGCGCGCCTCACGCGGAACATCCCCGCGGGAGCGTGGGTCCTGCACCGGGCCTCCGACGGGAAGCGGTTGCTGCGCGTCCACTAGCTTCTTGTACGCGGACCGGGGAATGTCGTACGGTCCGCGCATGAGCGACGACCTGGCCTGGCTGGACGCGACCGCGCAGGCCGAGCTGGTGCGGCGGGGGACGGCGAGCCCCGCGCGGCTGGTCGAGGCGGCGATCGCGCGCATCGAGCGCACCAACCCCGAGCTGAACGCGGTCATCATCCCGCGCTTCGAGAAGGCGCGCGCCGAGGCGGCCTCGCGCGCGCTGCCGGACGGCCCCTTCCGCGGCGTGCCGTTCCTGCTGAAGGACCTCATCTGCTACTCCGCGGGCGATCCCCATCACATGGGCACCCGCTTCCTGCGCGACCTGGGCTTCGTCGCGCCGGGCGACACGTATCTCGCGGAGAAGTTCCGCGCCGCGGGCTTCATCGTCCTCGGCAAGACCAACACGCCCGAGCTGGGCACGCTCCCCACCACCGAGCCCGAGGCCTACGGCCCGAGCCGCAACCCGTGGGACACGCGCCGCTCGACTGGCGGCTCGAGCGGTGGCTCGGCGGCGGCGGTCGCCGCGGGCCTGGTCCCCGCCGCACACGCCAACGACGGCGGCGGGTCGATCCGCATCCCGGCGAGCGAATGCGGGCTGGTCGGCTTGAAGCCCTCGCGCGGCCGCATCTCGTGCGGGCCCGGCCTCGGCGAGCTGCTGGGGGGGCTCGCGACGGAAGGCGTGCTGACGCGCTCGGTGCGCGACACCGCGGCCATCCTCGACGTGATCGCGGGACCGATGCCCGGCGACCCGTACACCGCGCCGCCACCCGCTCGCCCGTTCGCGGCCGAGGTGGGCGCGGCCGTCGGGAAGCTGCGCGTCGGCCTCCTCACCCGGCCGCCGGGCGGGCAGTTCGCCTCGCACCCGGACACGGTGGCGGCCGCCGAGGGCGCCGCGCGTCTTCTCACGTCGCTCGGCCACACGGTCGAGGCCTCGCATCCCGAGGCGCTCGACGACCTGGAGTCGGCGCGGCATTTCACCACCATGTACGCCACCGGCATGGCCCACCTGCTCGACGTGCTGGGCCAGATCGTGGGCCGCACGCTCGGTCCCGAGGACGTCGACGCGCTCAACTGGGGGCTCGCCGCGATGGGACGCTGCCCGGCGGAGGAGTACCTCGCCTCGCGCGAGTGGATCGCGCGCTACACCCGCCGCGTGGCGAGCTGGTGGGCGGGCGGCTTCGACCTCCTCCTCACGCCGACGCTCACCGCGCCGCCGCCGCCGCTCGGCCACTTCGTGCCGGACCCGCGCGACCCGGTCACGGTCGGCATCCGGGCCTCGCAGCTCGCCGCCTTCACCTCGCCCTTCAACCTGACCGGGCAGCCGGCGATCTCGCTGCCGCTCCACTGGGGCACGGACGAGCTGCCGATCGGCGTGCAGCTGGTCGCAGCCTACGGGCGGGAGGACCTGCTCATCCGCGTGGCGGCACAGCTCGAGGCCGCGCGGCCCTGGGCCGACCGCCGCCCGCCGATCCACGCGTGAGCGTGGGCGAATTCCCGTGGCCGGGGCTGCACTCCCGAGCCCTCGGCCGGCGCGTCAGCTCGGCCGCGTGCCCTCGTAGCTGATCCGGCTGCCGGGCGGCACCGACTCGACCAGCCACGCGTTGCCGCCGATCACCGAGCCCTTGCCGATCACCGTCTCGCCGCCGAGGATCGTGGCCCCGGCGTAGATCGTCACGTCGTCCTCGAGCGTCGGGTGGCGCCTCCGGCCCGGCTTGCCCGGCACGCCGCGCGCCAGGCTGAGCGCGCCGAGCGTGACGCCCTGGTAGAGCTTCACGTTGTTCCCGATCACGCAGGTCTCGCCGATCACGACACCCGTGCCGTGATCGATGAAGAACGACTCGCCGACCTCGGCGCCGGGGTGGATGTCGATGCCCGTGTCGGTGTGCGCATGCTCCGCCATGATGCGCGGGAGCATCGGCACGCGCTCGCGGTAGAGCTCGTGCGCGATGCGATGGGTGGTGATCGCCTCGATCGACGGGTAGCTGAAGATGACCTCCTCGATGCTGTTGGCGGCGGGGTCGCCCTGGAAGGCGGCGATCACGTCCTTGGAGAGGAGCGCGCGGATGGCGGGCACCTTGCGCAGGAGGGCGACGGTCACGCTCTCGGGCCAGTCCGGGTCGCGCGACACGCCCGCGCTGCGGAAGCCCTCGTAGCTCGCGGCGCGGTGGATCTGCTCGACCAGGACCTCGTACGCCGGGTAGAGGTGCGAGGCGAGCGCGAAGCGGAGCTTCGACTCGTCGAGCGAGCCGGTCGAGTAGTAACCGAGGTACATGACCGCCTTCAGATGATTGAGGGCCTCGATCACCTGCCGCTTGTTGGGCAGCTGGGCGCTGCTGAGGCTGTCGATGAGGCGCCCCGCTCCGTAGCTGGCCGCGACCTCGCCGATCACCTGCTCGAGTTCGCCTCGGCGCTGGCTCGTCATTCCCCGGCCCTCCCGTTTCTCCCTCGCTAGTAGCCCGCGCCTCGGCCGTGGGCAAACCCCGCAGATGCGCCAGACGAGGCTACCCGTGACGGCTCAGCGTGCGCCGGGCGTCCCGCTCGGCGGGTGCTCCTCGATCCACGTGACCTCGCCATCGAGCGCAACGGCGGTCGCGGCGGCGAGCGCGTCGCCGGTCGGGTCGGGCAGGACGCCGTCGTAGACTGGCGCCACCGGCGGCTCCGCGCGCACGCGCAGCCATCCGACCGGCGCGCCGCGCGCATCGTGCGCGGTGGCGCGGTACGTGCCGCGGAGCGGCGCGCCGTGCGCGAGCAGCGCGGCTTCCGCTCCCTCGCCGCGCGCGAAGTGGTCCACGCCGAGCGTCGGGCCGCCCTCCTGGAAGAGTGTCAGGCGAAGCGCGCCGCTGTCCCAGGTGGAGAGCACCTCGGCGGTGCGGGACGAGGTGGTCTCGGCGTCGCGGCGAACGAGCACGCGGGAGCGGCCGACGACCCAGAGCGCGGCGCGCACCTCGCCTCCGGCACGCAGCACGAAGGTCGGCTCGTCCGGGACGTGCGGCCAGCTGGGCTGCTCGAGCGCGCCGCGCGCGCCGCTCGGCAGGCGGTCGAACACCAGCCGGTCACCGGCTCGATGGGCGGCGAACGTGACCTCGGGGTCGGGCACGAGCGGTGAATCGTAGCGGGCGCAGCCCAGCCCGGCCGCGATCACGAACAGGATGAGGGACCCGCCGTGGGGGCGTGGTCCTCGCACGGATGTCGGTGTGACGGGCGCGCGCTCTTCTCTCAAGGAACGCCGGCCGTCGCAAACGCCGAGACCGCGTCCGCGGCCGGAGCCTCCGCGGACCGGGCGCCGCGCCTTCCGCCCGGGGTGGATTTCCGTCGCCGAATAGGCTAGCTGTCGTGTGAGGGGACTGGTCCGCCGCTGGTGGTCGGGCCATGGTCCCCGCCCCGGGCCGCTGGCCGCTCGAGCTGCCCGGGCACGAGGTTCGCCGGCGACTCCGGAGGAAATGCTGCCGCCGTCGCCGCGAGAGGCGGAAGGTGGCAACGCTCGAACCCGGATACGAGGAGGCGCCGCAGCGCCCCGGGCCGGACGTGGTCCGGCAGCTGGCGCGGCAGCGCTTCGGCATTGGACGGCTCCATCGCGAGCAGGAGCGCGCCATCGCCTCGGTGCTCGCGGGCAAGGACGTCCTCCTGATCCTGCCCACGGGCGGCGGCAAGTCCCTCTGCTACCAGCTCCCCTCGCTCCTCCTGCCGCGCCCGACGGTGGTGGTCTCGCCGCTGCTCGCCCTCCTCGAGGACCAGTATCTCAAGATGCAGCAGCTCGGCGTGCCGGTCGTGCGCCTCGACAGCACGATCGGCGCGGTGGACCGGCGCGCGGCGCTGGCGCGCATCGCCGAGGGCGGCTCGCTCCTCGTCCTCACCACGCCCGAGACGCTGGCGGGCGCCGAGCTGGGCGCGCTCCTCGAGAAGCAGCCGCCGGGGCTGGTCGCGGTCGACGAGGCGCACTGCGTCTCGGAGTGGGGGCACGACTTCCGGCCCGCGTACCTGGCGCTCGGGCAGCGCCTCACGGGCCTGAAGGCCGGGCAGGTGCTGGCGCTGACGGCGACGGCGACGCCGCCCGTGCGCGACGACATCGTGCGCTACCTGGGGCTCCGCGAGCCCGAAGTGATCGCCGCCTCGCCGCACCGCCACAACCTCATGTTCTCGGTGCGGAGTCTCCGCGGCGACGAGAAGCTCCGCCAGCTCGCCAAGCTCGCGCGCCGCCTGCCGCGCCCCGGCATCATCTACTGCTCCACCACCAAGATGGTCGAGGACGTCTGGCTCGGGCTCCGCCTGATCAAGGTCCCATGTGCCCGCTACCATGGCAAGATGACCGACAAGGAGCGCACCGAGCACCAGGCGCGCTTCATGAAGAAGGGCAAGCGGATCGTCATGGTGGCGACCAGCGCCTTCGGTCTCGGCATCGACAAGCCGGACATCCGCTACATCATCCACTACCAGGCGCCGGCCTCGCTCGAGCGCTACCTGCAGGAGGCCGGGCGCGCCGGGCGTGACGGCTACGGCGCGCGCTGTATCCTCCTCTTCGACGAGAGCGACCTCGAGATCCAGGAGCATCTCCTCGCGCTCTCGCGCCTCTCGCCCGCGCTCCTCGGGCGCTTCGGGCGCGCGCTGGCCGCCTGGGCGGGTGAGGAGCGCGACGCCAACATAGAGGAGCTGGCTCTGTCAGCGGGCGTTTCGCAGCGCGCCGCCACCTCGCTGGTGACGACGCTGGTCGAGGCCGGCGTGTGCGAGCGGGTGGGCGGGGGCCGCATCCATCCGACCGTCCCGCTCGATACGCTGGTCGAGCGCGTGGAGAGCCTGCGGAGCCGCTTCGAGATCCTGCGCCGCGAGGACGCGCGGCGTCTGCGCGCCGTGGTCGAGTACGCCAACGACACCGGGTGCCGGAGCGTCGCGCTCCGGCGCTACTTCGGCGACGAGGACACCACCCCGTGCGGCCGCTGTGACCTCTGCCGCGCGAGCGGCGTGGCCGCCCCCGAGCGCTTTCCCGGACGGCGTGGCGGCGACCGCCGCCACCTGCGCGACCGCCGCCCGTGGCGGAGGCCGCGGCCGGACGCCGCCGCGAGCGCCGAGGGTGGCGGCCCCAGCGTGACGCCCGCCGTCGCTTCCGATGGCGCCGATCGGCGCGGGCGCCGCCGGCGGCGCCGGGGACGCGGGCATCGGGGCCCACCCGGTGAGATGATGCGGCCCGAGGCTGCGCCCGCTCCCCCGGGCGCTCCGGCATTCACGCTCCCGCCGCTCGACCCGGCGGCCGACGACCTCGCCGCGGAGCTGGGCGCTCCCCCCCTGCCGCCGCCGCCCGATGCGGCGACCGCGCCGGCGGGCGACCCGAGCCAGCGGGCTAACGATCCTGGGGGCCCGTCCGCTGCTCGCGCGCCTGGCGCGCTGCGCTGCTCCGATGCCCCCAGACCCCGTCGGCCAAGCGTGAGCGCTCTCGCGCTCGGCCTCCAACGATCCTGGGGGCCCGTCCGCTGCTCGCGCGCTCGTCAGGCGTAGCGGATCGCCTCGGTCGGTGGTAGGCGGGCCGCGCGCCACGCCGGCCAGAGCCCCGCCAGCGCCGCGAGCGCCGCGGGCAGCACGCCCGCCAGGAGCGCGAGACGCGGCGTTACGAGGAAGACGGGCGCCCCCAGGCGCTCCGCCACCGCGTTCAGGCCTGCGACCGCGAGCGTGCCCGCGAGGAGCCCGAGCAGGCTGCCCGCGATGCCGAGGCTCGCCGCCTCGGCGATCAACCACCCCACCACCTGCCGCCGCGTGGCGCCGACGACTCGCCTGAGGCCGATTTCCCGCCGCCGCTCCACCACCGCCGTGAACATGGTGTTCGTGACCGCGAGCGAGGCGATCACGAGCGCCACCAGTGCGCTCCCCACGATGACGCTGTTCAGGACCACGAGCGATCGGTCGAGCTGCTTGGCCGCGTCGGCAGGCGACACGACCGAGAGGTGATCGACGCGCTCGCGGATGCGCGCCGCCACCGCCTCCGGATCCGCGTCGTCGGCCCAGAAAACGGCCGCCGCGGTCGCGATCGGGAGCAGCGACGAGCCCGGCACCATGGCGAGCCGGCGGAGGAGCGGCTCACTCTCGACGAGCAGGCTCTCGGCGGTCGCGAAGGGCATGAAGACGAAGCTGTCGGGGCCGGTGAGCGTCGGCTCGAGCACACCGGCCACCCGGAACGTCTTCCCGCGGATCGCGATCGTCGCGCCGGTGTCGACCTGGAAGTGGCGCGCCACCTGGCTGCCGAGCACGACCTCGTCGCTGCCCGGCGTGGGGACGAGGCGGCCGCTGCGCACGCGGGGTGGCGGGCTCCGCCGGTTGCGCTCGAGGGCCGCGACGTCGACGCCGAACACCATCGGTGCGAGCGTGAAGGGGAGGGTGGCCGGGGCGTCCGAGACCGGGAACATGACGACCGGCGCAACCAGCGCCACCCCCGGGACGGCCCCCAGCGCGGCGAGCTGCTCGCGGGAGAGGAGCCCCCCGCGCGTCATGCCCGTGACCGCGCCGGTGCCGGAGCCGCTCACCGTGATCTGGCCGGTGGCGAAGTCGCGCCCACCCTCGACCAGGCGGCCGAGCTTCTCGGCGAGCGCGCCCAGGAGCACGAGCGCCGCCACCCCGATTGCGATGCCGGCGGCAGTGAGCGCGCTCCGCACCGGGCGGCGGCGGACGTCGTGCAGCGGGGACATGAAGGGCCCGGCTTGTAGAGCCGAGCAGGCGTCCGCGCAAGACGGCGACGAGTTTCCGCGCCGCGGCCGCGGAGTGAACCGTCGATGAATCGCGGCGCCTGCCCGCCCAGGTCATCGGCTCTTGGCCCACCGTTTAACGTCCGCTCGCTGTCCGAAGGGGCCCCGGGTGCCTGCTGCTGCCGCGCTACGCCTTGCCCCGGAGGAAGGGACCGGAGTAAAAGACAAATCTTCGACAACCCTAGCAACCTGGGAGGGCGCAATGGTCAGGGATGGTGGTGAGGGCTGGCGCCCGTGGCGGGCCGTTCCCCGCATCGCTGCGGGGGCCATCGCGGTCCCCTTCGTGGTGGGGTTCGTGGCACTGGGCGCGGTAGTGGTCGTCGCACGTTCGCTGCGCGACGTCGCTCGCGACACGTGGGCGCGCGTGGCCCTGTGGCGCGGCGGCGCGCGCGAGCGGAACGGGGAACGCGACTCGGACGCCGCCTGAGGGCGGGCGCGGCCCGGCGAGCGGGTCGCCGTGAGCGCCAGCCGTTGACCTTCGGTCGCCGGCTGCTACAGTGCGCGGGCGCGTACGTGGGGAGGTGGGGTGGTGGTGGATCTGGAATCGCTGCGCGTCACGTGGCGTGCTGACCGGCCTGCTCTTCGGCCGTCCCGCGTCCCGGGACGGCTGCGCTCGCTCTTCTCGGCGCCGGGGTGGACGAAGAAGCCCGAGCCGCGAGTTCGCTACGGGCAGGCCTTCCTGCCGGGCCTGGCAGTCCTCGGGCGCCAGCACCTGGCGGCGGCGAAGCCGCTCCTCGAGCGGGCCGAGGCCGTGCGCGGGCGGCGCTTCACGTATCTCGGGCGCACCGTCGGCTTCCCCGGGCGCATCGACTGGAGCCCGGCGGGGCTCTCGCAGGCCTGGCAGGTCTCGCTGAACAGCCTCGACGACCTGCTGCCGCTCGGGGTGGCGGCGGCGCTCGCGCCCAGCGTCGACGTGCGCCGCCGCTGGTACGACGTGGCGGCGCCGCTCGTGCGCGAGTGGATCGCGGGTGCGGGTGAATCCCGCGGCGTGGCATGGGAGCTGCCGGCGCTCGCGCGGCGCGTTCCGAACCTCCTCTATCTGCATGCCTTGTTCGCCGCGGAGCTGCGGGCCGATCCCGCGCAGCGGCGGGCGGTGCTCGAAAGCCTCCAGGAGCAGGCCACAGCGCTCGCCGCGGCGGTCGCGGGCCAGGCCGCCGACCATCGCCTGATCGGTGCCGGCCGCGCCCTCTTCATGGCCGGCCGCTTCTTCGACGGCATGGAGGCGCGCGGCTGGCTCGAGGCGGGCGCGACGATCCTGTGGAACCAGCTCCGCGAGCAGGTGAACGAGGACGGCGGCCACCGCAGCCGGTGCCCGACGGTGCACGGTCTCGTGCTCGCCGACTATCTCGAGGTGATCGCCCTCCTGCTCGCGGCCAACGATGACGTGCCGCTCTGGGCGCGCAAGCGCGTGAAGGCCATGGCCGACTTCCTCGCCCGCCTCCTCCATCCCGACGGCGAAGTCCCCCTCTTCCACGGCGCGGCACTCGGGGTGGCGCGGCCCGCGCGCGAGCTGCTCGCGACCGCGGCCATCGTGCTGCACGAGCCCGAGCTGGCGCCCCCTGGCGACCTGCCCGGCGTCTGGCCGCTCCTCGTGGTGGGCGACGCCGGCCGGCGCACGCACGCCCACCTCCCGCGCCGCCGCGAGGGGGCGGCGGCGCGCGCGCTCCGGCGCACGGGGTTCTACGTCCTGCCCGGCGACCCGGGCGACGTGTTCCTGCTGGACGGCGAGAGCCCGCCCGCCGGCGGGCACGACGGCGCATTCGGCTACGAGCTCTCGGTTGGCGGCATGCGGATCGTCGTCGATGCCGGGGCCGGGGGCGAGCAGCCGCCGCCGTGGGGGGAGTACTTCCGCAGCACGCGCGCCCACAACGTGGTGAGCGTCGCCGGCGCCGAGCAGCGCGCCAACGGGCGCGTGCCCGCGGTCTCGGACGTGCACTGGGTGGCGCGCGACGGCCTCCTCTACTTCTCCGGCACGCACGACGGCTTCGCGCGGCTCGCCCTCGATCTCCGCCTGAACCATCGCCGGCGGGTGTTCTGCCTTCCGGGGCGGTTCTGGCTCGTGTGCGACGAGCTCCTGGGCAGCGGGCAGTGGGACGTCGAGTCCTTCATCCACTTCCACCCCGAGGTCCGGCTGGCGGCGGCCTGCCACGGCCGCCCGGCGTTCGTGGCCTCGCGCTCGGACGCCGCCGCGGTGGAGATCGTGCCCGCCGGGGTGCGCGAGATCCACGTGACCGCCGCCGTCGAGACGCCCGCCCCGCAGGGCTGGTACGCGGCGCGCCACGGCGAGCGGCGGCCGGCGCCGGTGCTCTCGCTCGCGGCGTCGGTCCGCCTGCCGTTCGTCTTCGGCTACGCCCTCGTGCCGCGCTCCGAGGGCCCGACCGCGGTCCACTTCGAGCACGACGCCTTCCGCCTGCACGCGAGGCTGCGCACGGGTGGTGTGGAGTACGGGATGACCGTCGTCCAGGGCGACGTGGAGATCGTGGCGCACCCGCTCTGATGCGCGGCCTGTTGGCGCTCTCGGACTGGGGCGAGGTCACCGTTCCCGCGGTGGCGTGGTCGGGCGCGGACGCCGCGGGCCGCCCGCTCCTGCTGGCGCACGCGGGGCCGCCGATCGCGGTGGCGACCAACGAGAGACAGACCGTCCACGCCGTGCTCGCGGGCGACGTCTACAACGCCCGCCAGCTGCGCACCGGGCTCGCCGGCCGCCACGCGTTCGCGAGCCGCGACGATGCGGAGGTGCTCGTCCACCTCTACGAGGAGCGCGGCGTGCAGTGCGTGAAGGCGCTGCGGGGCGCGTTCGCGGTGGCGCTCTGGGACGAGCGTCTCCAGCGGCTCCTCCTCGCGCGCGACCAGCTCGGCCTCGTGCCCCTCTACTACGCGGCCGATGGCCGGCGGCTGGCCGCGGCCTCCAGCCTGCCGACGCTCGCGGCGCTGCCTGCGCTCGCCGGGACCTGG
>Ga0209058_1004903_pt1 | contig 10566 bp, 11 predicted proteins | sample GraSoiAngelo_147_FD_185904 | JGI IMG/M metagenome (GOLD analysis project Ga0209058, IMG submission 185904) | Grasslands soil microbial communities from the Angelo Coastal Reserve, California, USA - 14_1009_05_40cm (SPAdes) (version 2) | ecosystem: Environmental > Terrestrial > Soil > Grasslands ... | reverse complement strand
TATTTGTCTGCTATTTTATAGTATTCAAGTAGCTTCCTGTGTATGTAAATTGTTTTTCCTTCTTCTCTAATCCTCTTTTTTTGCATAAATTTAAATGCTAAGATAACATGAGCAGTCTTGTATACCTGAAACATATCTCTTATTTGAAAACATCTTTGGATTTGATCCGAGGGAACATACAGACTATCTGCAGTTCCAGATTTGGCTTCTATGGACAAAAATATTGATTCCTTATTATTTACGGCAATAATGTCTGGTAAGTTTGCACTCGACCCTCCTAGGCGTCTTGCATTCCATGCATTGGTATTTAGTTTTTGGACAAGCACATGTTCAAAACTATATCCCCTATTTCTTCTAATCCTATTTAATTTGGCATAAACGTGTTCTAAGCCATACTGCATATTTCGTTTGTTAGCCGGTACCAGTGTCTGGTATGCTTGCGCTTGATACACCAAGATATTTTGCATTCCACACACTAGTATTTAATTCGAAAGAATGAAACTTTTGAACAAAAATGTCTTGAAATACTATACGCATGTTATTCTACGTACCTGCAATAAGATGATTTAAGAGATATTGATATTGAATTTCTAGAATTCTTAATACTCACTTTTGAAATATTTCAAATAATTATTAAATATATTGGCAAGGATCATCTCTAGTGATGTTGTCAAATGTTCAAGCTGACGTAGAGAAAATTGATAAGAAATTCAAAGATATAGAGGAGAGAAGAAATGCTATAATTAAGGGAACTCGCGATGCGACGATACTTTGCAGTAAAGCAATTGTGTCTATGCACGCTCACAAAAAGAACGAATCAATTGAAAATATTGAAAAAGCAAAGAAACTGTTGCAACAGTTCAAGGAAATGGGGAAGGATGATCTTCAAAAATATTTGTATGTAGCAGAGCAAGAATTTGTTGAAGCATATTGTCTCTTTTCAATAATTGAGAACTCTGTTATACCTAGTATGAAATCACTTGAAGTATCTGATATTTCATATGTTATGGGCCTATTAGATTGCATTGGTGAAATCAAGCGAGTGATTATCGACAAGATCAGGTTAGAAGGTACGTCAGATATTAACACTTTGTTTGAATTAATGGATAAAATTTACGGTATTATCTATCCTCTTGCGGTATACGATAATCTAATGCCTGGATTAAGAAAGAAATTAGATGTTTCGCGGATACTAATTGAAAATGTTAGAGCAATATTAACAGAGGAAAATAGGAGAACAATCATGATAGAAAAAATACATGAATTCGAAAAAAAGATTATGACCTCAGAAAAATCTAAACCCGAGTAAAATCTAAACCCGAGTAATGTTTAGGCACATCCCAATTTTGTGAATGCATGAGACATGAATTTAGTTAACTTATTCTGCCACTCGGGAAAGTCATTTGGATTTGTAGGATAATTATGGTAATGATTAACCAATTTCTTGTTTACTTCCGCGGTATGCTTAAGATCTTCTGCTACTCTCTTATTGAGAGCTCCATGAATAAACATGTTGAACTTATCTACCATGCCAAATTCAGGATGTTCTCCATTTGTTATATTGTCAATATCCAATTTTGAGAGAAAATGTTTCATTCCATAATTAATCTGATTATTTGTCAATTTTTGGAGCAGTCTCCGGAATACCTCAAGACCTGCTGTTTTATATCCATAGGCTTCAACAAAATCTAAATTATACTGCCAGAGCGATTGTTCTGAATTATCATTGGCTTGGATCGATTGCACCGCGTCTTTTCCCGCAATAGTCGCTGCAATGATTGCTGGTCCAATCCCTCCAGCATCAAGGGGCTTTGGCATCCAAGCCGAGTCCCCAACAAGCATGTATCCACTTGCTACAAGGCAATCATTCTGGCGTCTGACCGAAACTTGCCATGTCCCCCAGCCGTTGCCATCATCTGATTCGCCATCTGCTATCTGAGGATTTTTTATTACTGGATTCATCTTGACGTATTCATCTATCTTTGTCTTCAAATCCTTACGTTGGCCTTGTTTTTTATTATGTTCTCCCATTGCTTTTTGTTGAACTCCGAGACCTACGTTCACTTTATTTTTGCCCTTTGGGAAAACCCACGCATATCCCCCAGGGGCAATATTCTGGTCTAGATGAATAATGCAGTAATCTGGATCAAAGTACGTTTTATCCTCAGCTTCACTATCAAAATTGTAGATGTATCTCCCAGTTGCTTCGAGATCATCTCTGTTAATTTTCCTTTGAACATGAGATTTTATTGGAAGGTTTGTTCGTAGAACCGAAGTCACTCCCGTGCAGTCAACTACAATTTTACACGTCTTCTTAAAAGCAGATTTTGTCTCCAAATCCTCACCTTCTACGCCTATAACTTTATTGGCATCAGTTATCACATTTCTCAATGCCAGATTGTACTTAATATCTATGCCAACATTTAGCGCATCATTTAGTTGCTTTTGAGGTAACACTTTTCTATTTAGAATATATCCTTCTCCATCGAATGATATTGATGTTTCGTGATCTGGTGAGAATGCAATAACTCCCTTAACCGGATGTTCAATTTCTGGATTTTGCCATTTTATTCCTATTCTTGATGTCATGTAATCTACGCTTTTCTTACCAACAGCGTCTCCGCACACCCATCCTGATATCGTCTTCTTACCTAATTGTGGTGATGGATTTCTATCAACAACTAAGATCTTAAGAGATTGTTTGGAATAATAAGAGGCAGAAGATGCAACTATCATACCGGCTAATCCTCCACCAGCTACTATAATGTCATAATCTCTTGATTCAGATCCCATAAAGCAAAAATCAAAAGATAATCAATTGTTAATTAAAGTTCCGGATATTGACTTATCATTTAGAATGGAGGGAGTGGGATTCGAACCCACGAACCCCTAAGGGACGGGATCCCTCAGAGACGTTGTGTTTTAATCTTGAGTCCTGCGCGGTTGGCCATGCTTCGCTATCCCTCCATCAACACTGTCACTCTGTCCTCCTTATTTCACCTTTACTGGTAAAAAATGTCATAATATGCAGGTCTAAATAAATTTAGAAAATACAGAAACTTTATTATTAGAATAAGCGTGGTAATTGACAAATGGCGATGGAAACTAAAATAAATCAGTTACATGCTGGAATGCGAGGAATAAATGTAAAAGGCAAGATTGAATCAGTGAAGGAACCTAGAACTGTAAATTTAAGAAATGGTGATACAGCCCAAGTAGCAGATGCCGTTCTGTCAGATGAAAGTGGCAGCATCAAACTATCATTATGGAATGAGCAAATAAACATGGTAACTGAAGGAGACGAAGTCTCTATTGAAAATGGATATACACAATCATTCAGAGGAGAAAACAGTCTGAATATTGGCCGGTATGGAAAACTTGTAAAACTATAATTCCAAGAGCATCTAAATTTAGTATTAATAACATAGACGTAACAATCTAATCTTAACCCAAAATCAGCTAATATATCCAATTTCGGGTTGTTTCTTTTGAACCATTTGCTGATCATCAGCACTTAATGCATTTTTGTCACCAATTCTCTGTTCTATGCTTTTTATCAACACTATTGTGTCTTTTGCCTTCTTATCCAGATCATCCATATTAATATCTAGATCGAGAATTGCAAGTAATTTTTTGAGAATATACTTTGATGCATTTGCATCAATAACGTATCCTGAAGTTTCTCCTAACAAACTAAGTCCCTTTACATTATTTATTTTACCGATACCCAACAAAATACCATTCATTCCTGAGATACTGCCATTATCTATTTTTGATATATTGAATGAAGTTAAGAGTTTCAATCCATCATCGTCTGTTGCAACGCCAAATATTCTTGGAGTTTCGACAAACATGCCTGTTATGTATGCACCAAGAGTTATGATCTGCCTTACATCAAAATTTTTACCAATTTTTATTATTTCCTCTCCCAGCAAATATTCTACTTTAGAACTTACCGGTTGTGCATCTCCTGTGAGAAACAAAAAGTCATACTTCCCTCCTGTGTTTTTTACGTAGTAGAGTATATTTTTCATGAGTTCAACAGTCCCCGTATTCTTTATTACGACCTGCGGAGGAAATGAAGTTGAATAAATGTCGGCCAGATGTATACTTTCTAATTCACTGATAACATGATCTGTTGCAAGTTTGCCCACGTACCCACTTCCAGGAAATCCACAAATCAAAATAGGAGAGCGTAAGGTAGGAAATTTCTTACTGGAAAAAACGACTTTTATATCTTTTTGAAAAAATGACATTAATTATAAAATGTGTACAGTTATCTTAAATTCTTTTGTTCGGAGATTCAAAAACTGGTGGTATTTAGCTAATTTGGAAAGAAATTACGATTCAAAAAGTAATTATCCCGTTGAATTTGTCAATGTTCCTCTTAATTCTCCCTCAGGGAACTTCGATGTATGGATATTAATATAGGTCATATTTTGATTCATCAAGTCGATCAATGATTCTAACTTACTAGCAGGTGCAGCAGTCATATTAGTCAAATTGCCAGCAGCTGATGTCATATTAGTCAAATTGCCAGCAGCTGATGTCATATTAGTCAAATTGCCAGCAGCTGATGTCATATTAGTCAAATTGCCAGCAGCTGGTACAGCTAATGAAACATCGGATACTGTAACATTAGTGGTTAAATTAGCTAAAGGTGCCAATATACTTGAAGAATTTATTGTCCCTTCGATCAAATTACCCTCAATAACTCCTGAAGGTTTGGATTCATTTAATAATGAAACAATCACTTGACCATTTTCTGTTCGATCACCTTTGTACAGGGATACACCTGTGACCTTGTCCAAAGATGTAACGTTTATCTTGTACTTTAGACTACTATCGTTACCAACTATAAGAGCAGTACCAGTAGATTCGCTGAAAAGAGGAGGCACTTCTGCTTCACCTACCAAATCTGTCCGAAAACTAACTTGTGCGAAGGCAATATTACTCATCAAAATAAACGTCCAAATAGTTACAAGGATAGCTACTGAGTATCTTAATTTATTCATGCTTATTGTTTACTTATCCCTTATAAAAAAATTATGAAATCCAATAATATGTCAAGATAAATAGAACACTACTGAAAATAGCATTATGATAAATAATTGGACCGAAAATGACTAGGTTTGGTTATCTCTTTATTACTATTTTTAGTAAATTACTTGGTTTAGATCACATACTCAATAATAAAAGGCCGCGACTGATTTCAAACACGATTTCTGCTTACATATTAATCTGATTCTAACATTTGTTTTAACGAATCAACCAGTCCATCTGCGTATCCAACTGACAATATAGCTAGTTCCTTCCTTCCTTGTCTTAAGAATTGAACTGCATCATCCAGATAAAATTCTGCATTGTCCAGTAGTTCAAGTTGTACTTTATTTTCCTTTTTAGAACCACTTGTATTTCTAACTTGCCTAATTTCGTTGCGAATCATTGGTTCATATTTGTTGACCATATAATCTGAGACATTTTTTATTCTGCTAGTATTATCCACAGGTGCATCAATAATTTCGGTCAAATTCATTATCGCTTCTTCTTCTGTAAAATGAAATTTGGCAGGGAATATAATCGAATGTGGACCTCTTCCGTATTCTAAATCTATCAGCGATTTAATTTTACCACTCACAATTTTTTGGTGATCAGTGCCTATTCTGGAAACTACAATTAAAAAGGAATCCTCCGAAACAATCTCATACGTGATGTCTTTCTCTATTTCAAGTAATTTTGACATTACATAATTTGGTTTCAGGAAAAATTCTGAACCATCCTCATCCTGCCGATATTCAGTTAGGATAATTGTATGACAATTCAAGTTCAAGTTGCTAAAGATAGTTGAATACACACTTATTGCTGATTGCTTTTCTTCCATCATAGTAACAAGCTTACCTATCTTGTACACTTGTAATCCGCATTCACCGACTAGTGATGTTATTCCAGAAGCGGCGTGTACAACCTTAACTTCGATGTTATTTTTCATTGCTCTTATTCTTAATTCCGTAAAAGTTGTCGCAATAGTAGGATCTCCATAACTTACCAAACCCACATTTAGTGTCTTTGATTCATCCAATATCTGTCTTCCATCTTCTACAAACCATCTTTTTACAATCTCGATTTTTTTTTCTGGCCCTAGGGTTGACTTGAGAATACTAATAAAGTTGTCAGAAATTGGTGATGTGAATCTTTCAAGGTATATCCTGTTACAACTATTCAATACCTTAATTGAATTTGACATTTCGACGGTGTCATAAATTCCAGCCCCAACCAAACACAACATATCAGTAATTTATTTGATACCTGCATCCCTCTTATTATGGTGTAGCCTTGAAGTGTGGAAAAGTGCCCTATTGTAGATTTCTATACTTGTTAAATATGACTGTAACTCAACTTTTTCATCCTTAGAATGTGAAACATGGGGTTCTCCGGGTCCATATGTTACCACTGGAATATTAAGGGAATTTCCTAAGACATTCATATCTCCAGTCCCCGTCTTCCTTAACAATACCGGACGAATCTTGCAAATATCTAATATTGAAAGTGAGAGGGCTCTAACTAGTGAAGAAGAATGATCTGCTTCAAACGGTTCTGTCATATCTTCAATCCTATAAGTGATTTTCACCTTTCTTGTTTCGGAAATATTCTTTATTGACTTATCCAAATAATCCAATACCTCGTGGCACTTTACTCCATTTGGTACTCTGATGTCAATTGTAATCTTGCATTTTTGGGGTGTAACATTATGACTTGAACCTCCGGAAATTTCTGTAAGACTGAAACTCACTGATTTGTTCTTTATGTCAGTCTTGTTATATTTTGATGAAATTTCATTACTAAGTAATTTCCATACTTCATAGACCTCTTCGATAGAATTTTTTGACAGCCACGGAGCACTCGCGTGTGCACTATCAAGGACATCGCAGGTTAGTCTTAATGCGAGCCTTCCTTTGTACGATATAGTAATTTTATTAATTCCACTCGGTTCTCCAAATATTGCGTAGTCTATAGACAATTTATTTTTGACTAGTTCTTTAATACCAGTAGCGTTACCTTCTTCATCCACAACACCTGCGAATATGATAGTCCCACTTTGTTTGAATTCTGAACATGCAAGGAGCATGGATATGAGCGGAGCCTTGGCATCAGATGCTCCCCTACCAAAGAGAAAACCGGAATCAATTCTTACAGGTATCTGACCTGGTACGGTGTCCATATGACCACATAAAAGAATTCTCGGATCGCCGCTTCCCTTGGTCGCAATTACATTCCCAACACTATCAATATTTACTCTTTCAAAGCCAAGATCATCCAAACATTTTTCCTTAATCAAGTTGGCTAGCTGTGTCTCTGATCTGGATGGAGTGTATATTTCAAGGGACTTTTTCAATAATTTAATAGCATATGCAGAAGAAATCAATTTTACTAATTATTTATTAGAGTTTACAAGATGATCTACAATAAGAGAAGGAATATCTATTTCGGTAACTCTTACCGTATTCTTGAACTCTGTAGTATTGTTTACTTCATGTACTAGGAGTCCGTTCTCATCGCTTTCCATTAAGTCTACTCCTAAAATCTCTCCTTTCATAGTTTTTGCTGCTCTTAAACAGAGATCTTCCATTTCGTTTGTAACCTTGCAAGCTTCTGCTTTTCCTCCAAGTGCCATGTTAGTTTTCCATTCAGTATCTCCCGAGTACCTGTAAATCGCAGCAACCACCTTATCTCCAACAACAATACACCTGATGTCCCTGGGAGGTCTTTTTACAAATTCTTCAAAATAATATACTTGATATAACGGATACATGTGTTCTCTGTCTTCTATCACTGCCTCTGCTGCCTCTTTATCTTTTAGTAACGCAATCATTCTTCCCCAGCTGCCAACTACAGGTTTGATAACTTTTGGATATCCGTTCTTATTTAGGATATTTAAGGCAGATTGATTAGAAAAAGCACAAAATGCTTTGGGGATTGCTATACCTGTTTTTGACAATTCCATGTGAGTAAACAGTTTATTCCCACACATGATTGCAGTATAAAGAGAATTTATCATCTTTGCTCCAAGCCCCTCAAAAGCTGCAGTAGAATGCAAATTATTATAATAACTTACGCATCTCTGTAAAATAATATCGTTACAATGGGGAGATTTATCTTTATCCAGCTCAATTGAACTTTCTCTACAATTTATGACTTCCAGTTTGATATCTTTTTTTTTCGCCGTTTCAATTAATGATTTTTCTTCCCATCTTAGTTGGTCGTAAAGAATGAAAAAAGATGTTTTTTTGTTATTCCGTTTCACTCTCCCCAATCCTCTCCAACAGATTGTGCAGGTCTGATGGCAAACCCATTGTTTGATTTGATTAATTCGTAACTGGCTCCACAATCAGGACATGTCACAATTTCATTTTCCATCGCATCATTGGGAATTTTGACTTCTGCATCACATTCAGTGCATTTTATCATTACTATCTCCTCTATTTTGATAATGCATCGTTAAGTATTTTTCTTTCTAATCTTTCGTCAAGATATAATTCTAGGATATCCCCCATTCGCAGCTCTTTCAAACCCTTGGCCATTTTTTCTGCCTCAACTTTTGAAGATTCAAGCCCCAATAAAGAGAGCAAGTAAGCCGCACCGTTCTTACCCGCCAATCCCCCAAATACAATTTTTCTCCTATTTCCAACTAGGCGAGGTTCAAGTATTTCATATGCTGATGGATCTTGTAAAATTGCAGCCAGGTGCGTACCTGCCTTATGTTTGTACGCGCTTTCGCCAACTATTGGCTTGGATTCTGGAGTTTCTATATGTGTGTAATCTACTATTGTTCTTGAAAGATCCTTTAACATATGTAACCTAAAATCATTAGGCATTTTATAAATTACAGTTAATGCAACGGATGTTTCTGCTAAAGATGGAATTCCAGTTCGTTCGCCGAATCCATCAATGGTTGTGTGAATTTGATTGGCTCCTGCTTCGCATCCAGCGAGCGCATTTGCCAGTGCAAGTCCCACATCATTATGACAATGAACATCAAGTGATGAAACATTCGTATCAATATTATCATATACCATCTTTATCATGTTGTACATTCCTTGTGGACGCATTATTCCTACGGTATCAGGAATGCTAATTCTTTCAATTCCTCGTGAATTCATTTCTTTGCACATTTCAATTAGGAATAGTGGATCCGTCCGACTTGCATCCTCCATAGTAAAACGAGATTTTAATCCATGTGATTTTATAAAGTCAGCCACTTCAAGAGCTCTAATTTTGGCTTCCTCCCTTGATATTTTCAGTTTCGCAGCAAGGTGTATGTCTGAAATACCCATATATGTTGCAACCCAACTTGCATTAGAGTCAATTGCTACTTCCACATCAGATTTTAGCGCCCTTACATGAGCCAAAATATCCGCCTTGAGACCCTGTTTAATTATTGTTTTAGTTGCTTCGAAATGATCGTGTGATACAATTGGACTAATTTCAATTTGATTTACACCAAATGAATCTAATAACCATGCGATCTGTATCCTTTGTTTATTTGTAAATGAAACTCCAGGATGCTGTTCGCCCTCCCTGAGTGTTGAATCAAGTATTTTAATCTCTTTATTAGCTAATGTTTGATTGTATATGTTCGCAAAATGATTAGGATCATCTGAATTTAGTGACATTTATGCTGAATTAGAGCTTATTTCGAATATAATATAAATCTTTTCGGCTATTCAATACAAGTGTATCTTACGTAAGAGTTCTTAGAATTATGACAGTATCTGTATCGGATATACCTTCAATTTTCCTTATATCGTCAATACTGTTGTTGATATCGTTTATTGAGCTGGTTGATATGATTACTGCGATATCATATTGACCAGTTATTTCATAAATAACCTTGACCCCAGCAATGCTTTGAAGTTTGGAAACTACTGAGTTTGTGTCGGTGGTAGAGCTTACAGAAAGTAATGTTATGGCGCTGGTTTTTTTCCTTGCATTTTCTTCAATTGTAAATCTAGAGATTGAACCGTCCTCAATTAGATTCTTAATTCTTCGTCTTATTGCAGATTCCGAAAGACCCAACTCTTTTCCTATGTCTACAAAGGATTTTCTAGAATCCATTCGCAAGATCTCAAGAATTCTCTGGTCAAGTTCATTATCTATTGACATTGCGCCTCTTCTCCTCAACACTTAAGATCTCATCCATTATTTCAACAGCTCTACTCACCTGCTCTTTCTTCATGACTAAAGGCGGAAGGAGCCGTATTACTGTTCTTCCGGAGTACAACATCAAAAGTCCATTTTTTATACCGTCCATCAATATATCTCTAACATCAAATCGTGATTCTAATGCAAGCATCATGCCCAAGCCTCTAACATCTCTTATGATGGGATGTTTATCCTTCAATTCAATAAGTTTCTTTTTGAAATACGCTCCCGTATCTGAGGCCTTAGTTACTAAATCTTCCTTTATTATTGTGTCTATTGTAGCACTACCTGCTGAGGATGCAATTGGATTTCCAGCAAATGTTGAAGAATGTTCCCCCAAGTTCATACAGTTGGCTATTTCTTCTT
>Ga0209058_1004896_pt1 | contig 10570 bp, 15 predicted proteins | sample GraSoiAngelo_147_FD_185904 | JGI IMG/M metagenome (GOLD analysis project Ga0209058, IMG submission 185904) | Grasslands soil microbial communities from the Angelo Coastal Reserve, California, USA - 14_1009_05_40cm (SPAdes) (version 2) | ecosystem: Environmental > Terrestrial > Soil > Grasslands ... | reverse complement strand
GGGGAGAAGTTCGCCGGCCTGGAGTTCCGGCTCGGCCGGCTCGGCACGCCCATCCTCGCGGGTACGCTCGGGCACGTCGAGTGCCGCATCATCGACACGCTCGAGGGCGGCGACCACGTCATCCACGTCGGCGAGGTCGAGCACGCCGAGGCGCGCGAGGGGCGCCCGCTGCTCTTCTTCGGGGGCAAGTACCGCCACCTGACCGAGCCCTGATCCCGCACTTCCGGCAGCACGACCCCCCGCTTGCGCGCTTGGAGCGCCCCGGCTAAGAGCGCGAAAAAGGCCATCCGAGAGGAGAGACCAGATGCGACACATGTTCCGGGTCGCCGCCGTCACCGTCGCGCTCGCGCTGGCCGCGCCCGTGTGGGCGCAGACTGCCACCGAGATCAAGAAGGAGCTCTATCCCAAGTACAAGAAGGCGCAGGCCGAGGGGAAAGATCTCGGCGAGGCCGGCAAGGAGTTCGAAGCGGGCAACAAAGCGCTCGCGGACGGGCTCCAGGACGAAGCGGTCGAGCACTTCAAAAAGGCCAAGGCCGCCTGGCCGTCGGACACGAAGTAGGTAGCGCCGCGTGGACATCGGCGTCCTCATGTTCGTGACCGGGAGCGCGCTCCCGGTCACGGACCTCGCGCGCGCCTGCGAGGAACGCGGCCTCGAATCGCTCTGGGTGCCCGAGCACCCGCTCGTTCCCGTACGCTACGAGACGCGCTACCCGCTCTCCGACGACGGCAAGCTGCCTCGGCCGTACACCGAGCTGCCGGACTGCTTCGCCACGCTCGCCGCGGCGGCGGGGGTGACCCGCCGGCTCCGCCTGGGAACGGGCATCTGCCTCGTGTCCGAGCGCGATCCGCTCCTCACCGCGCACCAGGTCGCGACGCTCGACTGGCTCTCGGGCGGCCGCTTCCTCTTCGGCGTGGGGGCGGGCTGGCTGCGCGAAGAGATGGACCTCTTCACGCCGCACTTCCCGTACCGCTTCGCCTTCATGCGCGAGGCGGTGGCGGCGATGCGCAAGCTCTGGACCGAGGACGCGCCGTCGTTCGAGGGCAAGTGGGTGCGCTTCCCGCCCGCGGTCTGCCGGCCGAAGCCCGTGCAGCGGCCGCATCCGCCCGTCATCGTGGGGGGTATGGGCCCCAACGCCATGAAACGCGTGGCGAGCTGGGGCGACGGGTGGATGCCGATCGGGCTTCCCGCCGACGAGGTGGCGGGCGCGCGGCGCACGATCGAGCAGCTGGCGCGCGCCCGGGGTCGCGACCCCGACCGCATCTCGGTCTCGGTCATGCTCGGCGCGCCGCCCGGCCTGGAGAGCCCCGCGCTCGACATGATGCCGTCGCACGAGGTGCTCGGGCGCTACGCCGAGGCCGGCGCGGATCGCGTCATCGTGTCGGTGCCGACGCTCGCCGCGGACGACGCCCACCGCCACCTGGACCGCATCGCGGCCGCACGGCCCTAGCCCGGCCGCGGCCATGCGGATCGTCGATGCGGACGCGCACCTCGTCGAGGGCGGCGAGCTCATCGTCGAGCTGGCCGCCGCGCATCCGGAGAAGGTACGGCTGCCGGGCGCGGGCGAGGGCGTCGGCGCGCTGATCCTACCGCCTCGCGTAGCTCAGCGACGACGGCGCGCGGGCTTTGCCTTCTTGGGCGGCGCCGCGGCCGCCTTGATGACGCGCGTCGCGGTGGCAGCCGTAGCCTCGTCGCCGAACCCGAAGGTGGCCGTGAACCGGCGCCCGACCACCTGCGCCACCAGGAAGGCGATGTTGATGCCGGCGTCCGCGAGGCCGCGCGCGATCGCGGCGCCGAGGCCCGGGCGGTTGTCGCCCTCGACCAGCAGACACGGGATGTCGCGGCTCTCCGCCAGCCCGGCCTCCGCGGCCGCCGCCGTCGCCCGCTTCCCGCTCACGGGGTAGAGCTCGATCGCCGCGCGCTCCGGGGTGTGCGGCAAACGATAGCCCATGACCAGGCGCAGATCCGCGCCCGCCTGGGCGAGCGGCTCGAGGGCTCGCGCGAGCACGCCCGGGTGGTTATCGACGTCCGCGCGCCAGAGGGTGATACGCTTGACCGTGACCGCCATGAGACCTCCTTCGGGTGGTGGTGTGCCCCGCTACTAGTGTCAGGCTGTGCACGATTGCAAGCCGGTGACACCACTGGCACTGCAGGGTGACGCGGGTGTCAGGTGCACCGCGCACGGCGCGGCGTTTCGCCGCGCGGAGCGGGCTTTTGCGGGCTTTTCTCCGTGGCCCCACCATTGCTCTCTCCTCACGTGACCCGAGTGACGGCCCAGAGTGAGCCCATGCGGGCGAAAACCCGCTGCCGCGGTCTCTCCACCATGGAGCTGCTCGCCGGCAGCGGGCTCACGCTCATCACGATGGGGACCGTCTTCAGCTTCTCGCAGGCCCAGCTGAAGGCCTACGCGGTCCAGAGCTCGTACGCCCAGAGCCAGAACGTGACGCGTACGGCGATCGATCTGATGACGCGCGAGCTGCGCATGGCCTCGCTCGACCCGACCAATCTGGCGCTCCCCCTCTCGACCACGCTCACCTGCCCGGGCGTGAAGCAGGGGATCGTCGAAGCCACCCCGGCCAGGATCCATTTCCGCCAGGATCTCAACGCGGACGGCGCGCTCGCCGGCCCGGGCGAGGACGTGACCTACGACCTGTCCGAGGGCCAGATCCGCCGCGCCGACGGCGCCGCCGCGCCGGTCGCGGTCGTCGACTCGGTCCCCACCGGCGGGCTCGCCTTCCGCTACTTCGACGGCAGCAACCCGCCGGTCGAGCTGGTCCCGTCGGGATCGCTCACCCCGGCGCAGCGCGACTGCGTCACGAAGGTGCGGCTCACGGTGACCGCCAACGTGCCCAACCCGAACCCCCGGATCGCCACCCCGGTCAAATCGGTCGCCGAGACCGAGGTGGCGATCCGGAACCGCTCGCTGCTGAACTTCTAGGAGATCCGCCGCCATGTCGTCGAACGCCCGTCCGCCCAGGCGAGCCACCCGCCCCGCCGACTCCGGCATGGCCTTCGTGCTGGCGCTGTTCGCCTTGACCACGATCGCCATGGCCGCGACGAGCGCCCTCCTGGTCGCCAGCTCCGACATCCGCGCCACGCGCAACTACCGCGAGGCCTCGCAGGTCCACTTCGTCGCCGAGTCCGCGATCGCTCACGCCATGCAGGTGGTGAACGGCCCGGGTGTGGTCAACTTCCAGAACGACGTCGTGACGCCCTGGGGCACGCTCTTCGGCACCGGCGCGCGGACCTTCGCCCCGGTCGGCGGGTACACCTACACGGTCTCGTCCTCGATCGACCCGGCGGATGTGGTCAACGCGGGGCGCTTCGTCGCCACCGCAACCGGGCCGGAAGGCACGCGCAACGTCGTGGTGGCGCGCGTCACGCGCTCGAACATCCCCTCCACCGCGCCCGGGGCCATCTACCTCTCGCAGGACGGCCAGACCAACGCCACCTTCAACGGGACCGGCTTCCTCGTCGACGGCAACGACCACAACTACACGGGCGGCCTCGCCAGCCCGAACAACCCCGTGCCCGGCATCTCCACCCGCAACGCCACCAACACGCAGGAAGCCATCACCAGCCTGAGCACGAACCAGCGGAACGACGTGACCGGCCTCGGCTACATCGCCGGCTCGCCCTCCGTCCCGAGCGTCCTCACCTCGCCCGCGGCCCCGAGCGTCGCGCAGCTGGACCAGCTCGCCGCCGACCTCCTCGCCCGCCCCGGGGTGGTGAACGTCAGCGACACGCAGGTGCATGGCAACGCGACCTTCGGCACCGAGGCGCAGCCCCAGATCACCTACTTCAGCAACCCGAACGGGGTCACGATCAAAGCCAATGGCAACAGCTCGGGGGCAGGCGTCATGATCGTGGAAGGCGACCTCACCATCCAGGGCAGCATCGACTTCAAGGGGCTGATCATCGTCCGCGGCCGTACCCAGGTGATCGGCACGACCGACGATACCGGCAACGCGACGGTCTACGGCTCCCTGTGGACGAACGACTTGAACCTGACCGTCGGCGGCAGCGCGCTCCTGTACTACAGCTCGCAGGCGCTCTCGCTCGCCAACCAGGTGAGCGGCGGTACCGCGCTCCCCGCCCCGGTGGTCGTGTCCTCGCTGATCGACTGCTCGCAGGCCGTCGCCGGGACCGGCGGTTGCCCGTGAGCGCCGCGGGGGCGGCGTCCCGCACCGCATCCGCGGCACGCGCCTGCACCGCAGCGACACGGACCTGACACGCATCTGCCGCAGCGCGACGGCGCCCCGCCCGTGCTGCCTGGCCATCCTCGTGGCACCGCCGTTGCTCTATGGGGCGATGGCCTCTCGACGCCGCGCCAAGAGCCGGGGAACGACGCTGCTCGACGTCCTGGTCGCGGCCGCCATCATGCTCGTTCTGTTCGCGATCGGGGTGCCCAACCTGAGCCGGCTGCGCTCGCCGTACGCGCTCGCGGGCGCGACACGGCAGATCGCCGCCGACCTGCAGGCCGCCCGCCAGCGGGCGATCGCGCGCAACGTGCGCTACCGGGTGAACTTCGACGCGGCCCATGCCTCGTACACGATCGAGCGCGAGCAGGCGGGCAACTGGGTCGCCGACTCCGCGCCCCAGCCCGTGCCGCAGGGCGCACAGCTCGGCGCGGTACTGCCGGGCAACCCTGTCTTCGACACGCGGGGCATGCTCGGCGCGCAGGTGACGGTCCCGGTCACCGTGAGCGGCTCCGGGACCAGGACGGTGACGATCAATGTGCTCGGCAAGACCACGATCAGCTAAGCGCGCGGCGCGCGGCTTCTCGTTGCTCGAAGCGGTCGCCGCGACGGCCTTCCTCGCCGTCGCCCTGATGGCGTTCGCCGCCAACACGATCTGGCTCACCCGCGACGAGAAGAGCGCCGACTCGACCAGCGCCGCCCACGCTCTGGCGCAGCAGAAGCTGGAGCAGCTGCGCAGCACGCCGCTCGGCGCGCCGGAGGTCGCCCCGGGCATCATCAGAACCGACCCGGCGAACCCGCTACGGGCGGACGGCACCGCGGGGGGGAACTTCACTCGGAAGTGGCAGGTCTCCGGCAACAATCAGCCGACCTTCGGCCTGCGCACGGTGACCGTCACCGTCTCGTGGACGGACTCGCAGTTCCACAAGACTACGCTCGCCGCGTATATCCGCTGCAGCACCATCCCATGCTGAGCGCCCCCTGCCGCCGGCCGCGCGCGCGGGGCTTCTCGAGCATGGAGGTGCTCGCGGGCCTCGGGGTGACGCTCATCCTGCTCGCCGCCGTCTACACCTTCCAGCAGGCCCAGACGAAGGCCTTCTTGACGCAGCAGGTGTACAGCGACAGCCAGAACGTGACCCGGAGCATGATCGACCTGATGGCGCGCGAGCTCCGTATGGCCTGCTACGACCCGGGTACCGCGATCCCCAAGTCGCTCGGGCCGTGCGCCCCCGACGTCAAGCAGGGGATCATCGAGGCGACGCCCACCAAGATCCACTTCCGCCAGGACCTGAACGGGGACAACGCCATCGGGGCCCCGGGCGAGGACCTCACCTACGAGCTTTCGAACGGCACCGTCCTCCGCACCGACGGCACTGCGGACCCGGTCGTGCTCGCCAGCGGCGTCCCGACGGGCGGCCTCAGCTTCCTCTACTTCGACAACGTCAACCCGCCCGGCCAGATCGTGCCGGGTGGCTCCCCGGCGGCGCTCAACCAGTGCCAGCGCGACAGCGTCGCGAAGGTGCGCATCACCGTGCGGGCGAACCTGCCCAACCCGAACCCTCGCATCTCGACACCCATCGCCTCGATCGCCGAGTCCGAGGTGGCGGTCCGCAACCGCTCGCTCGTCAACTTCTAGTCTGACCGACCCGAGACTCTGTCTCGGGCCGGGAACGGACAGCGAGAGTGGCGCCCCCGTGGGCAGGGCCGACGGCGTGGCGCGGCCGGCGAAGCCGGCGCGGCAGACTTGCCGGAGCGTGAGCGCGTCACTGTGAGGCGACCCGTTCGCAGCGCAACGCACGGTGGCTGCGCAGGGCCTCAACGTTTGCCGCGCCGGCTTTTGCCGGCCGCGGCACGGCGTCCGCACGATCCACGAACGCCACACGCTCGCTTTCCGGCAAATCTCAGCGCTCGGCGAGATCGCGGATCACGCTCAGGCGGCGCTTCTGCGTGCGCTGGAACTCCTTCTCGAGCCGCTTTTGCTTGCCCGGAGGATCGCGGCGGTTCCGCGCCTCGAAACGCTCCTGCTGGACGCGCAGCAGATGATGCGAGATGCGCCGCTGCTCCGCCTGCAGGTCCTCCGGCGACGCCTTGCCCTGCGCGCCCGCGGGGCGCGAGCGGGGAGGCGTGCTCGCGGGCCCGGCGGAGCTGTTGGCCGACCCCTCCGCGCCGGAGGCCTCCTTCAGGCTGCGGATGCGGCGGCGCGGCACGATCAGATCGACCCCGCCGCGCAGGAGATGCACTCGGTCGCCGTCCTCCCAGTAGCTGTCGACCGTCATCCGGTCGCCGGCATCGAGGTCGACGAGATAGGCGCCGAGTGCCGACCCCGTAGACAAGACCAGCAGTCCCGCTGCAGTGATCAGTCGCATATCCAGGAGTCCAGCAAGGCTCGTGCCGCCGCTTTCTCGCGGCACGAGCCTTGCTCCCTTCGCGGGCCGAGGACGTTTGGGAGGTGGATGCGGATGGCCTTTCGACCTGGTGATTACGTGTACCCTGCCGACCTGCCGCGGCGCTTGCTCTGCCGCGTGGCGGCGGCGGAGAGCGGACGAACTCGAACGGGCGCTTTCCAGATACTGACGCTCGAGCCGCTCGAGAAGCCGTGGAGCGACTGGCCGCCCCCGAACCTCATCGTGCGCTTTGACGAGTCCGTGCGGCCGGCCCCCGCGCGTGCCCTCTGGCGGACCGCCGCGGGCTGTCGCGCGGCCTGAGCAGGATCGGGAACCCACCATTGCCCGGCCCGCGGCGGCCGGGCTAGAGGGGCGGCATGCACACCGCCGCCCTCGTCGCCCTGACTCTCTTCCTCGCCCAGCCCGCGCTGGCGGAGGCGCCGGCGCGCGTCCGCTTCGGCATCTCCACCCCGAACCAGAACGTCGCCTGGGACGACCTCCTCGCCGCCTGGAAGGAGGCCGAGGCCCTCGGCTTCGACAGCGCGTGGGTCTTCGACCACTTCATCCCCATCTTCGGCAACCAGGATGGCCCCTGCCTCGAAGGCTGGACCATGCTCGCCGCGCTCGCCGCGGAGACGCATCGCCTGCGCGTCGGCGTCCTGGTGACCGGCAACACCTATCGCAACCCCGCCCTGCTCGCGAAGATGGCGACCACCGTCGACCAGGTGAGCCACGGCCGCCTCATCCTCGGCATCGGCGCGGGCTGGTTCGAGCGGGACCACACGGCCTACGGCTTCGCCTTCGGGAGCGCGCACGAGCGGGCCCGGAAGCTGGCCGAGGCGCTGCAGGTGATCACCAAGCTCTGGAGCGAGGACCACCCGAGCTTCGCCGGCAAGTACTACCAGCTCGACAAGGCCCCCTTCGCGCCGCCCAACGTGCAGAAGCCGCACCCCCCGATCGTGATCGGCGGGCAGGGCAAGCGCTGGATCGTGCCGCTCGTGGCGCGCTACGCCGACGGCTGGAACGCGGTGAGCGGCGTCATGCCCGACGGCATCCGCGAGCGGCGCGCCATCATCGAGGCGGAGTGCCGGCGCATCGGGCGGAGCCCCTGCCCGACCGAGGTCTCCGTGCTGCTGCCCCTGGTCGCCATCACCAACATCCCGCTCGCCGGGCCGGTGGTGCGCTTCGGCGCCCGCGCGCTGGTCAAGAAGGAGGTGGCGCAGTCGATCCTCGCCGACAGCCCGGCCGCCATCCAGCAACGCATCCGGGAGTACGTCGACGCGGGGGCCACCGAGATCATCCTCTCGCTGCGCCCGCCGTTCGATCGGGAGGTGCTCCGCCGCTTCGCGCAAGACATCATGCCAGCTTTCAAGTGAGGCGTGGAAAACCGCGCCGGACGCGGCTTTCCCGCGTCATTGACTCGTCCCGGGGCCGCCGGTATCTTCCGGCCCCCGCCCTCCCGGAGAGACCCGGCCGGGCGGCCGAGAGGACCCTCAGACGCCATGCGCATGATGTTCCCGGGAGTTCGCGAGCGCCGCGCGGTGGACCGCCTGTTCACGAGCTTCTTCCGGGAGCACCGGGAGTTCGACTTCCGGCGGGCGATCGGGCTCCTCGCCCGCTTCTACCACCTCCCACCCCCCCGCGTGCGCTGGTTCGAGTACCTCGACTGGGGCAAGACCGCCGGGCGGACCTACGAGAACGGCGACATTCACCTGGTCCACCCCGAGAGCTGGAAGCGCGGGCGCAAGTACAACTCGGAGCGGCAGTGGATCCACACCGTCTACCACGAGTTCGGCCACTACGTGCTGTGGTCCGACGCGGAGCGTAAAGCGGACGGCTTCGCCTACCGCTTCGTGCGCGGCGTCTCACCGGAGAGGCGGGGCGGCGGCCGCACGCGCCTGGTCGGCACGGCCGCCAGCCGGGCACGCCGCAAGCGCGCGGCCCTTAGGCCGTCACGTCCTCCCCGCCGTCCACGCCGATCACGTTCCCGCTGATCCAGCGGCCGCCCGGCAGCGAGAGGGCAGCGATCGCGCCGGCGACGTCCTCGGGGCAGGTGAGGCGGCCGCCCGGGTTGCGGCGGCGGGCCTCCTGGAAGAGGTATTCGGCAGCAGGGATCTTGCGCGCGGCGGGCGTGTCGGTCACCCCGGCGCGGATGGCGTTGACGCTCACCCCCGCCGGCCCCAGCTCGAGCGCGAGCTGCCGCACGTGGGACTCGAGCGCCGCCTTGGCCGCCGACACCGCCCCGTAGAACGGCATGACGCGCGTGCCGCCCGAGCTGGTCATGGCGAAGACGTGGCTCCCCTCGCCGAGGAGACCGCGCGCGTGGAGGTCCTGGACCCAGTAGACGAGGCTGTGCGCCATCACGTCGAGCGTCATCTCGAGCTGCGCCTTGGTGGTCTGCTGCCCCGGCACGTCGCTCACGAAGGGCTTGAGCGTCCCGAACGCGAGCGAATGCAGGAGCATGCGCAGCGGCTTCCCGCCCGCCAGCTCGCGCGCGCGCTCGCAGACCTCGACCCGCTTCTCGTCGTCGGCCGCGTTGACGTTGAAGAAGTGGGCCGGGGACCCGGCGGCGCGCACGTCCTCCGCCGCCGCCTCGGCCTGCGGCAGCGTGACCTTGCGGTCCAGGTGCACCCCGATGATGCCCATGCCGCGGCGGCCGAGCTCGCGGGCCGTGGCGGCGCCGAAGCCGCTCGAGGCGCCCAGGACGAGCCCCCACGCGCCCGCGAACGGACGCCAGCCATGGTCGTCAGGCATACCGGGGGACGATAACGAAAGCCCGTCGCCGGCGCTATCCCGGCCGAGAGTTGTATGCCCCGCGGGGCTCCGCTACGGTCGCCCCGTGGGCGGCAAGGGCGATCGTCCGGCGGTCGAGAACCGCTGGTGGGTCGATCAGGGCAAGGACGCGAAGGGGAACCCCCTGCCGCGGCCGCCGGCGGCCTTCGGCGGGCGGTTCTTCCGCACCGGCGAAGGCTTCGAGCAGGAGCGGGCGCGCGTGCGCCTCACCGACTCGAACCTGAAGTGGCTCGAGGAGGCGAGCCCGCCCCCCGACGGCTGGGTCGTGGTGCACGTGCTCGCCGGCGAGCGCTTCCCCGAGGGCCGCATCGAGAAGGCGAAGGTGGCGCTGCGGCTGCCGCCCGGCTGCCGCGGCGTGCTCATCGACTCGGGCACCTCGCTCCGCGCCATCGTCACGGCGCAGCCGGTCGGCGACCGGCTGGTGGAGGTCCGCCTCGGGGAGGAGTCGTCCTTCGACGCCTGGGTGAACGGCGAGTGGGTGCGGGAGGCTCTGTTCCGCGATTTCGAGGACGGCCTCCGGCGCGCGCCCGCCCTGGTGCGCGAGTACCTGACCACCGCTCGAGCGGCCTCGCTGGTCTGAGAAATCGTTGGGACCCGCGTCCCCCCGCCACCCTTTACCCGCTCACCGGGGGTGCGCTATGGAGCACCCATCAACCCAAGGGGGACACTCGATGGCGGCCACCGAGGACGAGCTGGCGAAGCAGAAGGTCCAGGAGGCGGTCTGGCAGTGGACCGGCCGGCTCATCGTGCTCGCGGTGACGTTCGGCTTCGGCTTCTTCGCGGCCTTCATTCTGTGGGGCAATGGGCTGAACGGCGCGCCGGCGCTGCGCATCCTGAGGGAGCAGCAGGAAGCGCAGATCCTCGAGCGCAAGAACAAGGAGGTCGACCTCTCGGGCAAGCTCACGGTGATCCAGAGCCGGCTCGATCAGTGCATCGCGGACCTCCAGAAGGCGCGTGCGGCTGGGTCGGCGCCGGCCGCGGCGCCCTGAGCCTCAGATCACCTCGGCCGCGCGGAGGTGCGTGAGCTCCTCGCTGCCCAGGCCGAGGAGCCCCACGTAGATCTCCTGGTTGTGCTCGCCGAGCTCGGGGCCGAGCCGGCCGACGGCGCCGGGCGAGTCCGAGAGCTTCACGGCGACGCCCGGCACCGCGACCTCGCCGAGCTTCGCGTGCGGCAGGCGGACCACCATGTCGCGCGC
>Ga0209058_1004895_pt1 | contig 10570 bp, 9 predicted proteins | sample GraSoiAngelo_147_FD_185904 | JGI IMG/M metagenome (GOLD analysis project Ga0209058, IMG submission 185904) | Grasslands soil microbial communities from the Angelo Coastal Reserve, California, USA - 14_1009_05_40cm (SPAdes) (version 2) | ecosystem: Environmental > Terrestrial > Soil > Grasslands ... | reverse complement strand
GTCGAGCGCGTGCCGATCATGGCGACGCCCAACCCTCACAACTGGCGCTATCTCGAGACCAAGCGCGACAAGCTCGGCCACTTCATCGACATGCCCGGCTAGGGCAGGGGGCAGTTCGAAGGGCGGGCCGGAGGCTGCACGGACTGGTTCGCACAACCAGACCAACACTCTCGAGTTCGCCGGCGGGGAGCAAGTTTTCCGGGCAATAGCCGAGGCGCTGGGCCTCGAAGGTTGCCGTGGCGTATTCACAGCCCAGCGCGGTTGCTCGCAAAGAGAGCCCGAGTCCAAAATGGGACTGGCAAGATGCCAAAGACGTCCCCCTCGGCCGGTTCGCCGCCGATGGGGATCGTCGGACAAGGAGACAACATTAGCGCCGGACCTGAAACGCCAACTTTCGAACGTGACATCAAGCCCCTGTTCCGGGACCGGGATGTCAGATCGATGGCTTTCGCTTTTGACCTCCGGGACCACGATGAGGTGGCCGCGAACGCTACGGGCATCCTTTCTCGCCTCGAGGCGGGAAACATGCCGTGTGATGGTCCGTGGCCCGACGAGCGCGTCGCGCTGTTCCGCACGTGGGTGGCGGCGGGTTCGCCGCCTTAGCAAGCCGTTCGCAACCCTTGAATGTAGCGCGGGTCTTTCCCGCGAAGCGGGTCCGCCGCAGCCGTAAGACCCCGCAGAGGTGCGCCAGCGCCGGTTTGGCTGTCATTCCGAGCTCGCGGGGTGGGGGCCGACGGGCCGCCCTGAGCTTGCGAAGGGATATGTGGGGTGGCGAGGCAATCTCAGCGCCCCGTCAACCGGCAATGCTACGCTCGCTCCGACATCAAGGCGAGCGCCCGGCGCAGGCGGCGGCCCTCTCCCGTGCTCGCGGCCCGCACATTCGCACGGGCCTTCATTCTTAACCGAAATCTCATCTGCATTTCTAAGCACGTTCATGCCCGTCGATACGACGGGTGACAGGATCACATGTAGCCAGAGACCGAAGTAGCCGGAAAGGAGTCGTCCCATGGTCAGCCCAGCTGATATCGCACGGGAGTATCTCGAGAACTGGAACCGCCGCGACTGGAGGGCGTACCGCGAGTTACTCGACGAGCAGTACACGTACACAGGCGGTGACGGACAAACGCAGCGTGGCCCCGAGGCGGGCATTGCGGTGGGCCAGATGTTCGCGCCGCCTTTCCGGACGGCCGCATAGACCTCCGGCAAATTCACACCGCCGGCGACACCGTTATCGTCGAGTTCACCGGCAGCGGCACGCACAGGGGCGACCTGATGGGCATTGCGCCCACCGGGCGCCAGGCAAGCATGCCCATCTGTACCGTGCTGACCGTTCGCGGCGGGAAGATCGTGAGCGAGCGAGAGTACATGGACATGGCGCACATGATGCGGCAGCTGGGCGTGATGCCAGCCGCCGCTACAGCCTGACCCAAGCGCATCCCTTAGACGCCGCCCGGCCCTGGTGGGGCCGCAACCATCAGCCGGGCGGCGATCGTTTCTGTCGCGCGCCGAAACGGCCGACTCCGTGTACCGAGTGGCTGGCGGCGTTGTAGCAGCTGTGCCCCGGGCGCAAACTGCTCGCCGCTCGCTCGACGAGCGCTGCCCTCCCGGCGACGACACAGGAATGTAGCGCGGTGCCTTAAGTCCGCGGTGCCGCTCGCGCTGAGGCTCTCGAAGGGTTGTGCTGCGGGCCTCCCTCCCGTCATTCCGAGCTCGCGGGGTGGGGCCGACGGACCGCCCTGAGCCCGCGAAGGGATTGTGGGGTGGCGAGGAATCTCAGCGCCCGTCAACGGGCAATGGCGTGCTCCCCGGACATCAACGAGTGCGCCCTCGGCGCAAGCTGCCCGCACAACCGCTTTGAATGCAGCGCGAGGTCTTTCCCCGCCGCAGGCGGGATCCGCCCAAGGCCGAAGACCCCGAAGCCGTTGTCAGGAGATCGCGCCGCCGAGAAAAGCGCCCCTTATGGGAGTGGAATAATGTCGCTATCGAGCGAGGCCCCCGGGCGTAACACAGCCATGGGTTGATATCGCGAACCGGATCGCTGACCAGACCGAGAGCGGCAAGCGTTGAGGACATAGTATCGGGGCATCATCGAGCCGCGTATCCAGTACGCGAAGAGACGATCGATGGCGTAAGCCCCGCATCGCGATCGGGGGCGGCACATGGGCCGTCACCCCCAAGCCCGCGATGGGCTCCTTGCGCCGGGAGACCCTGCCCCTCTGCCCGCGTCGCGACCGACTGCTCGAGCGTGCGATAGGCGCGGGTAATCGAGGCGTGCGTGCCGCCGGGGCCGATGTGTGATTGTCGTCACGGTATAGAAAAAGTCTTTCGAAAAGCATTGACTCGCTTATGTCTAGCGTGGGTTAATGCGCGCAGCTAGTTAGGGGGCAATTCATGAAACGACTGCGAATTCTCTTTTAGCCATCCGGTGTGCTCAGCCGAACGATGCTAATGCAAGTAGGTGATCAGCGGAGACAAGAATGCAGGCTAGTTAAACAGAGGAGGCAGAAATGAAACGAGCTAAATTGTACGGGGGTATCTCGCTTGCCGTGGCCCTCGCGTCAGGCACGGCGATCGTGCTGATGCTTCTCGTGGGCGTATTCAGTAGCGGTGACGCTCGGACCGATGCTTCTTCGTCCGCCGCGACAACCGACGGCAGCGATTCGGGGTTCGGTGAAGGCATCAAGGTGCACGGCGATTGGGTGATCGAGGTGCGGAATCCTGATGGCTCTGTCGCCGAGCGGCGGGAGTTCGAGAATGCGCTCACCGGTAACGGGCAGGACTTTCTCGCCGGCGCGCTTGGTCGGGCGAATTCACCGGGAGTCTGGGGAGTCGGAGTACGTAGCAATGTTGCTTCTGAGTCGCCATGTATGACACCGGACCCAGTGAGTCTGTGTCTCATCCGCGAACCTATCAGCAGTGGCCTAGATGGGTACCCAGCTACGCACTTTCCGACGCTGACCGTGTCCGGGAAGACCGGCGAGCTTCGTCTGACGCTTCAAGGGAATTTTGACGCGCCGAATGACGGGATTATTAGGCGAGTACAAACATTCAATTGCTTTAGCTCGCCTGTGAACGTCGACCCAGCGGCGTGCAATAATATTCAGCTCATCACCGAAACTACGCTGGCCACGCCGGTCAACGTCATCGCCGGCCAGCAGGTGCTGGTAACCGTACGAATAAGCTTCTCCTAACCGATCGCTGATAGCCGTAGAGGGGCCAGGATCGGTTCGATGAGGTTGCGCCTGCTCGGCAGCCGCGGCGCGGTGCTGCGGCTGGCCGCCGTCGTCGGTTCGCTTGCGCTGCTGGCTGCGGGTCTCTCCGACAGCGGCGAGGCGCAGCAGGAGACCGTCCTCATCGACGTGAACGAGACGGTTGGCATTACTGATTTGCAGCAGGCGCTGCCGCCGGCCTCCGTTGACCAGAGCGAAACGGTCCAGGTGGTCGATTCAACACGGATCGTGCCGCCGATCTCTATCGAGGTGAATGAGTCCGTCGGCGTCGCGGATTCTCAGCAGGCGCTCCCACCGGCCTCGGCGCAGACGACGGAGGCTGTACAGGTCAGCGATCAGGTGTCAGTCATTCCGCCGGCGGTCGTACAGGTGAACGAGACCATCGGCGTGAGCGACAACCAGCAAGTGATCCCGCCGGCGGTCATACAGGTAAACGAGACCATCGGCGTGAGCGACAACCAGCGAGTGATCCCGCCGGCGGTCATACAGGTAAACGAGGCCATCGACGTGAGCGATAGCCAGCAGGTGCTGCCTCCCGCAGTTGTCCTGATTAACGAAACTATCGGCGTCGCAGACACCATCGGCGACTCAGATAGCGATGGCGTCAATGACCTGCTCGACAACTGCCCGACAAAGCCTAATGCGAACCAGGCAGACGCTGATTCGGATCTCGTCGGAAGCGCTTGTGACAACTGCCCTGCGACTCCGAACGGCCCCTCGGAAGCATTCGTATTCGGGGCCGGTTACCAGACAGACAGCGACGGCGACGGCAGGCCCGGCATCCAACCGCCGGCGAACGGGACGTTCGGTGGCGACGCGTGCGACGTCGACGACGACAACGACGGCGTAGCGGACAGCGCGGACGCTTGCCGCACGCGTGCGGAAGACTACGACGCCTACCAGGACGCGGACGGCTGTCCCGACTCCGATAATGATTTGGACGGCATCTGCGACCCCGGCCAGACCTCCATCTCGTGTACCGGCTCTGACCTTGGCTACATGGCCTTCTATCCTCCCGGCCACAATCACGGCGCTGCCCTCTTGGACTGCCGTAACATCTCAGAAGACTACGATGCCTTCAAGGACAGCGACGGTTGCCCCGAGCCGGACAACGACAACGACGGCTTCCCCGACTCAACCGACCAGTGCCCGGGCACCGACGAACAGGCTGGCCGAGACGGGGCCCTCGGCGTCGGCGGCGACCTGAACCACAACGGTGTCCTCGACGGCGGCGAGACCTGGGCAGCGCCCGGCACCCCTGGCAACGACGATACAATCAAAGTCTACGAGGACTACGACGGCGTCCTCGACACCGATGGCTGCCACGACTCCTCCACAGGCGATACCGACGGGGACTTGTTCAGCGATGAGCGCGAGGGCACCCTCGGCACGGACCCCTTCCGCGCGTGCGCGGCGACGCCCACGCCAAACGACGAGCCGATCGACCCCTATCCGCTTGACATCAACGACGACGGCTACATCGACCTCATCGGCGATATTACCGTGGTCGCAGGACACTTTGGCGAGACCCAGACGCCCAGCAACGTCCGCTACGACCTCGACCTCAGCGGCTCCATCGACGTCATCGGCGATATTGTCCTGATAGCCAACCGCTTCGGGCAGCCCTGCGTGCCACCGAGCTGATCCGGATGGCCCGTCTAGCGGCCCATACATACCTGAAATCTAGTATTTCAGTTCACCAAAACCGGCTGCTGTCGTGAGTGCCAGTTCCCTATTAGACTTCCCGCCGCTTTCCGCTACCCTTAACACGAGATGACCGCGCACCTTAATGTGCTTGCCTCCGGCGCAGCCTGCATGCCTCTCGCAGGGCCCCGTATTCCCGGCCTCGGCCCGCTCGCAAAAACACCTTTTTTGCAAAACGAATTCGGCTCCGGCACGTCTGATTGTTCCCGCGGCCTCACGTTCATGAATCGCACTCAATCAGACAAAAACCGCCGCCCCAAACGGGCCGAGCGACAAAAAGAAAAAATCGCAGCGGACTCAATCAATAATCACGAACGGACCGCCAAAACCAATCGATCTCCACACACGGAAAACGCATTGATTGACCACCGTTTTCGGGCTGATTGTATGTCTCGGAACAGCTAGAAGCTGACCAGCCACTCGCCCTCGGCGGGCATGGAGCGCTTGATTAGATCGAGATGGTCGAGGGCGATGCCGGCGCCCATGGCCACGCATTCGAGGGGGTTGTCGGCGACGTAGCAGGAAATGCCGATCTCCTGGGTGATGAGGCGGTCGAGGTGGCGGAGCAGCGAGGTGCCGCCGGTGAGGACGATGCCGCGGTCGACTACGTCGGAGGCGAGCTCGGGCGGCGTGCGCTCGAGGACGGAGCGGATGGCGCCGACGATCGACTGCAGGGAGTCGGAGATGCCCTGCGTGATGTCGGTGGAGGTGACGGTGATGGTGCGCGGGAGGCCGCTGATCTGGTCGCGGCCGCGGACCTGGTAGGTGAGCTCCTCCTCGAGGGGGAGGGCGCTGCCGATGGCGATCTTCAGCTCCTCGGCGGTGCGGTCGCCGATGATGATGTTGTGCCGGCGCTTGACGTGGTTGGCGATGGCGTCGTCGAGGCGGTCTCCGGCGACGCGGACGGACTCGGTGACGACGATTCCGTACATGGAGATGATGGCAGCTTCGGTGCGGCCGCCGCCGATGTCGACGATCATATGGCCCTGCGGGATGTTGACGGGGATGCGGGCGCCGATGGCGGCGGCCAGAGGCTCGGGGATGATGTTGGCGGGACGGCGGGCGCCTGCGGCCTCGGCGGCGTCCTGGACGGCGCGCTGCTCGACGCCGGTGACGCCGGCGGGCACGCAGATCATGACCTCGGGCTTGACGATTGAGATGCGGCCGATGACGCGGGTGATGAAGTAGCGGAGCATGGCCTCCGTGGTGATGTAGTCGGCGATGACGCCCTCGCGCATCGGTCGGATCACCTGGATGGCGCCGGGAGTGCGGCCGAGCATGTCGCGGGCCTCCTGGCCGACGGCGACGATGGAGTTGTCGCGCTGGGCGACGGCGACGACAGAGGGTTCGTTGATGACGATGCCGCGGCCTTTGACGTAGACGAGGACGTTGGCGGTGCCGAGGTCTACGCCGATGCGCTTACCGAACATGGGGAGGGAGGAGCCGGGAGGTAGGAGGCAGGAGCAAGGTGCCAGGGACTGAAGGCCGGGGACTGGGAACTAGGGACTGGAAACTAGGGAAATGATTAACGCTTGCGCTTGCCTTCGTTCCTTGTTCCATGTTCCTGGTTCCAGCCTCATACCCTTTCGATTCTTGCCCCCAGCGACCGCAGTTTCTCGTCGAGGCGTTCGTAGCCGCGGTCTACATGGTACACGTCCGTTACCTCCGAGCGGCCGCTGACGGCGGCCAAGCCGGCGAGGATCAGCGCCGCGCCCGCCCGCACGTCGAGCGCCTGAACGCGCGCGCCGTGGAGCGAGGTAGGCCCGCTAATGATAGCAGTGGTCGTGCCGGTCGTCACTACGTCGGCGCCCATCTTGCGCAGCTCGCCGGCGTAGAGGAGGCGGTTGTCGAACACGCGCTCGTGAATATAGCTGACGCCGTGGGCCTGCGTGAGGAGGACGGCCACCAGCGCCTGGAGGTCAGTCGCGAGGCCGGGATAGGGGAGGGCCTGTATGGTGAGGGGGCGCAGCTCCGGCACGCCGCGGGCCCATACCGTGTTGCCCTGGATCTCGATCTGGACGCCGGCCTCACGCAGCTTGTGGGTGAGCGACTCGAGGTGCTCTGGGCAGGCGCCGCGCACTTCGACCTCGCCCTGCGTGAGGGCCGAGGCGACGGCGTAGGTGCCGGCCTCGAGGCGGTCGGGGATGATCTCGAACTCGCAGCCGCGCAGGCTCTCGACGCCCTCGATCTCAACTGTGTGCGTGCCGGCGCCGGAGATGCGAGCGCCCATGCGAATGAGCATCTGGGCGGTGCCCTGCACCTCGGGTTCGGCGGCGGCGTTCACGATCCGCGTGCGGCCGCGGGCGGTGGCGGCGGCGAGCATGAGGTTCTGGGTGCCGAGAACGCTCGGGTAATCGGCGAAGATGGTGGCGCCTTCGAGGGGCTTGCTCGCGTGGGCGATGAAGCGCTCGCCGTCGCGTGAGACTTCGGCGCCGAGGGCGGCGAAGCCCGCGAGGTGGACATCGATCGGACGCTGGCCGATGACGTCGCCGCCGGGCTGGGGGCAGGAGGCCTCGCCGAGGCGGCCGAGCAGGGCGCCCATCACGAGGAAGCTGCCGCGCAGGGTTCCGGCATATTCCATCGCAGGCGAGGAGCTGTGAAGCTTCGCGGCGTTGATGTGGAGGACGTGCTGGCCCGCCCAATCGACGCTCGCGCCGAGGCTGCGGAGGACCTGGGCCATCTGCTCGACGTCGCCGATGTCGGGGACGTTCTGAAGAACACAGTCCTCAGGAACGGTGAGGGCGGCGGCCATCGCCCCAAGAGTCGCGTTCTTGGAGCCACTGACCGCAACAGTGCCGTGAAGGCGATGCCCGCCCTCGATGAGCAGCGTGTTCGATTTACGCTGTGTCATAAGTGAGAAATGGGAAATGGGTCTATTGGGAGGCGGGCCAGCGCCTCACTTCTTATACTCATCGCCCATTTAAACGCCCGGCGGGCCTGTACGGGTACCGGTGCGGCGACGGCGGCGCTCGGCGACCTTCAGGCGGATGAGCGCCTTCTGAAGTTCGGCGGAGACGCGGGCGAGGTCGACGTCCGTCTCGCGGCGCTCGAGCTGCTGCTCCGCGCGGCGGCGGGCTTCCTCCGCACGGGCGACGTCGATCTCCTCAGCGCGCTCGGCGGCGTCAGCGAGGATGGTCACGCGATCGTCGCGGACTTCGAGGAAGCCACCGGTGATGGCCATGTCGGTCTCGTCGTTGCCGCGCTTGATGCGCATGACGCCGGGCTTGATCATGGTCAGCAGGGGGGCGTGCATGGGGAGGACGGTGAGCTCGCCTTCGATGCCGGGGGCGACGACTTCGTCGACGCCCTCTTCGGAAAGGACGAGGCGCTCGGCGGTGACGATGTCGACGGTTAAGGGCATTGGCTATGCCTCTGGCCTGGGAACAAGGAACATGGAACAGGGAGGCAGAGGCGCCTGCCACTCACTTTAAGGCTCAACGTTCCTATCATGCGATCATCTTTCGCAACAACTCGCTTAGGCGCGGCGTGCCCGCCAGCGCCTTTCGCATACCCTCGATCTCCTCTTTCCCAACGATCATGGGGCTGCGCTGGAAACGGCCAGTGTGGTCGTAGTAGCAGAAGCGGACGGACTCGGAGCCGTCGTCGAACTCGAGCAGCTGGATTGACGGCTCGTGGTGCTCGGCGACGAAGATCGCCTCTTCGGCGATCACGCCGCGGCCCCAGTGAAGGGCGAAGGGGCGTGGCGTGGTGCGGGACTTGCGGTCAGTCACAGCTCACCTCGATGCCAACCCAGCGAGGGAGAGCTAAGGTGCGCCGGAAGACGCGCCTTCGGGGCGTCTCTACTCGGGGTGGTAGTCCTCGTCATGCGGCGTCTTTCTCCATCTTGTCCGCTGCCTCTTGCGCTTCTTCGATGGCGCCTATCATGTAGAACGCCTGCTCGGGGAGGTGGTCCCACTTGCCTTCGAGGATTTCTTTGAAGCCGCGGACGGTGTCCTTGACGCCGACGTAGCGGCCCTCGCGGCCGGTGAAGACTTCGGCGACGAACATCGGCTGCGTGAGGAAGCGCTGGATGCGGCGAGCTCTCGCTACGGCGAGCTTGTCCTCCTCGGAGAGCTCTTCGGTGCCGAGGATGGCGATGATGTCCTGGAGGTCTCGGTAGCGTTGGAGGACAGCCTGTACTCCGCGGGCCGTGTTGTAGTGCTCCTCACCCACGATGCGCGCGTCGAGGATTCGCGAGAAGGATGCGAGCGGGTCGACGGCCGGGTAGAGGGCCTGCTCGACGAGCGCGCGATCGAGAGAGATGACGGCGTCGAGGTGGCCGAAGGTAGTGACGACACCGGGATCGGTGTAGTCGTCTGCGGGGACGTAGATCGCCTGGAAGCTGGTGATGGAGCCGCGCTTCGTCGTGGTGATCCGCTCCTCGAGGGCGCCCATGTCGGTCGCGAGCGTTGGTTGATAGCCGACGGCGGAGGGCATGCGGCCGAGGAGCGCAGACACTTCCATGTTGGCGAGGATATAGCGGTAGATGTTGTCGATGAAGATGAGGACGTCCTGACCGGAGGCATCGCGGAAGTACTCAGCCATCGTAACGCCCGTGAGGCCGACGCGGGCTCGGACGCCGGGCGGCTCGTTCATCTGGCCAAAGACGAGCGCGGTTTTCGCGAGGGTGCCGGACTCCTTCATCTCAACCCAGAGGTCATTGCCCTCGCGGGAGCGCTCGCCGACGCCGGCGAAGACGGAGAACCCGCCGTGCTCGGTGGCGATGTTGCGGATCAGTTCCTGGATGATGACGGTCTTGCCCACGCCGGCGCCGCCGTAGGCGCCGACCTTGCCGCCCCTCGTGAACGGCGAGACGAGGTCGAAGACCTTGATTCCAGTCTCGAAGACCTGGGGTGTTGTCTCGCGCTCGTCCAAAGGCGGGGCAGGACGGTGGATCGGCCAATGCTCGTCCGCCTTCACCTCGCCGAGGCCGTCGAGCGCCTCCCCGAGCGCGTTAAACAGCCGGCCCAGGCACGGCTCACCCACGGGCACCGTGATCGGTTCGCCTGTATCGATCGCCTCGGCGCCGCGCCGGAGGCCGTCGGTGGTGTCCATAGCCAGGGTTCGCACCCAGTTGTTGCCGAGGTGTTGCTGGACTTCGAGGACGAGCCTCTTGCCGTCGCCCACACTCAGTTCGAGGGCGTTGTAGATATCGGGCAGGCCTTCTGCCGGGAATTCGACGTCAACGACGGTACCGATTACCTGAACGACGTTCCCTTTGGTGCCCTTAGGCATGGGTTACCTCCTGGTTTCGTTGGGCCGCCGGTTTAACGCGAGCGGGGATTCGATGCGCCGTCTAACGGCGCGGGCGTTGAGTCGACGGGGGCGGATACATCCGCCCAGATGGGGGGTAAGTGGGGGGCACCCCCACACCCCCGGCCTGCCGGCGCTGATGTTCTTGGCCTTCATGCCTTCTGAAGCGCCTCTACGCCGCCGGTGATGTCGAGGAGCTCGCTGGTGATGCTCTCCTGGCGGGCCTTGTTGTAGACGAGGGTGAGGTCTTTCATCAGGTCGTTGGCGTTATCGGTCGCGTTGCGCATGGCGACCATGCGGGCGGACTGCTCGCTGGCGATGCTCTCGAGTGTTGCCTCGTAGACCTGCCGCTCGATGTAGCGAGGGAGAAGCTCCGCGAGCAC
>Ga0209058_1004883_pt1 | contig 10582 bp, 10 predicted proteins | sample GraSoiAngelo_147_FD_185904 | JGI IMG/M metagenome (GOLD analysis project Ga0209058, IMG submission 185904) | Grasslands soil microbial communities from the Angelo Coastal Reserve, California, USA - 14_1009_05_40cm (SPAdes) (version 2) | ecosystem: Environmental > Terrestrial > Soil > Grasslands ... | reverse complement strand
CGCGTTCAGACCAGCGTCGAGGGCGCCGCCGAGCAGGCGGGCGACGGTACGCGCGTTCACGCCCTGGTATCCGATCTCGGAGCCGCCGAAGCCGAGAACGCTCGCGACGATGTCGGTGCGGCCGAGACGGCGGCGCTCCAACGCTCCGTTCGCTCCGACGCGTCCGCCGGCCGCCATGAGGACGCCAAGGGTACCATACGACGACAACGCGAGAAGGAGGTCGCCATGACGAGGATCAGCGAGGTCGAACGACCGGGACTCGCAACCCGCGCGCTCTATGGGATCGGCAAAGCGCTGTCCGGCCAGGTCCCGACGCCGCAGCGGATCATGGCCCACCGCATGCCGCTGATGCTGGGGCTCGGCGGGCTCTACGCGGCGCTCGAATGGGCCGGCCGCATCGAGGCGACGCTCCGGGCGCTGCTCAACGTGCACGTCGCGGCGCTCTACGGCAGCGCGTACTGAATGGACATCCGCCGCGCCGTCGGCGCGAAGGTCGGGATCTGCGACGAGCAGCGGCGCGGGAGCGTGCGGCCCTCGAGTACGCCGAGCGCATCACGCGTGACGACCAGGCCGTGACCGACGAGTGCCTCGCCCGGGTTCGCGAGCACTTCTCGGAGGCCGAGATCGTGGAGCTGACGTTCATCACCGGCTACCAGACATTCGCGAGCAAGTTCGCCAAGGCGTTCGATCTGGCGCCTCAGGGTTTCACCGGGGCCGCGTCACGACGCTGACTCACGGTGTGTAGATCCTCCGCGGTCGGCCGCGGCGAGCACTTTTTCTACGGCCCCGATATCCCGGCGCGGCGGACCTTTAGGCGTCGCGGGTCTGGCGGCGGCTGGCATGTGCGTTGCTCCCACAGTGATCGTCCGGACGTGTACGTCCGGGGGAGGTCACTGTCATGACGATGCGAAAGGGAACGCTGATCACCGTAACGGGTCTGCTCGTGGCGCTCATCGCCACCGGCGCCACCGCGAGAGAATCGCGGCTGCGTGCCTTGCAAGCGAAGTTGACCGCCAACGGGAACCAGGCGACCGTCGTGGCGCCCGACGTGAACCAGGAGTTCAACACGGTCGCCGACCTTCGGCCGGTTCACTTCGACGTCAACCGCGCCGCGGCCCGCGGCGACGACGCGCCGGCCCTCGAAGCCGACGCGGCATGGCTGAGGGCGAATCCTGAGCACCGCGTCCTGATCGCCGGCCATGCGGACGAGCGGGGCACCAATCAGTACAACATGGCGCTCGGCCAGCGCCGCGCCGTGTGGGTACGCGACCAGCTCGTCGCGCGAGGTGTTCCGTCCGATCGCATCTCGGTGATGAGCTTCGGAGAGGTTCGCGCGATGTGCCGCGACAAGACCCAGGAGTGCTTTGCCGGGAAGCGGCGCGCCGACCTCCTCGTGGCGCGTTCGCTGGAGCCCCAGAAGCCCTGACGCACGGTCCGGGGCCCGGCGGGCGCACCGCCTGGCCCCGGGCTCTCCCTCACGTATTGCCCCTATCGACGCCGCGGGCTACTCGAGCGCGCTCGCGGGACGCCGTCAAACGCCGCGCGCGACGTTGACACGTCGGGCGGCGCCGCCTAGCATCCCGGACGCGGAGGGCGACCTGATGAAAACGTTGATCCAGGGCGGCTGGGTGGTCGGCTACGGCGGCAACGGGCACGAGCTGATCCCGAACGGGTGCGTGGTCTTCGAGAACGATCGCGTGATCCACGTCGGGCCCGCGTTCACCGGCGCGGTCGACCGGCGCGTCGACGCCGCCGGCAAGCTCGTCTCGCCGGGCTTGATCAACTGTCACCTGCACGCCGCTACCAATGCGACGCAATCGGTGTTCCTCGACGGGCTGAAGGCCGACTACTTCGCGAGCAACTTCGTCGGCTACGTGGCGCCGCGTCGCGGCGTCGCCCCGCCCCGCACGGGCGACCGGGCCGATCTCGCCGGCACCTACGGGCTCTGGGCCGCGCTCCGCGCCGGCTCCACGACGATCCTGGACGTCGGCACGATGCCCGGCGGCGCGGCGCCGTTCACGAAGATCGCGGGCGAGCTCGGGGTGCGCGCCTATCTCGGTCCGGCGTTCCGCTCGGCCGGCTACGCGTTCGACGGCAGCCGGATCGTCTGGGAGTGGGACGAGGCCGCCGGCCTCGCGGGCCTCGAGCGCGCGATCGCGTACATCAAGGAGTACGACGGCGCCTACGACGGCCGCATCCGCACGATGCTCTACCCGGGGCAGCTCGACACGTGCACCCCAGAGCTCCTGCGACAGGCGCGGCGGTGGGCCGACGATCTGGGCGTGCCGATGCAGCTCCACGCCGCGATGAACCAGCGCGAGTTCCACCAGATCCTCGAGCGGCACGGCCAGACGCCGATCCAGCTCTTGCACTCGATCGGCTTCCTCAAGCCGCGCACCGGCCTCGGCCACTGCGTGTTCCACAACGAGCACTCCTGGTGCCACTATCCGTACGGCGACGACCTCAAGCTGCTCGCCGACAGCGGCGTCACGGTGGTGCACGCGCCGTACAAGTACGCCAAGATGGGCGTGAAGTTCGAGTCGTTCGAGCGCTACCGCGCGCTGGGGATCAACCTGGCGCTCGGCACCGACACCTACCCGCAAGACCTCGTCCACGAGATGCGCTGGGCCGCGTTGATGTGCCGGATGGCCGACGAGAGCTTCCGGGTCGGGCGGCCGCAGGACGTCTTCGACGCCGCCACGCTCGGCGGCGCGCGCCATCTCGGGCGCGACGACCTCGGCCGGCTGGCGCCGGGAGCGAAGGCCGACATCATCGTCGTCGACCTGCTCCAGACGCACTACGGCGCCGTGCACGATCCGATCAAATCGCTCGTCGAGTGCGGCAGCGGCCGCGACGTCGAGACCGTCATCGTCGACGGCCAGACCCTCATCGAAAACAACCGCGCCCTGAAACTCGACGAAGCCGCCCTCCTCCGCTCCGTCCAAGCCGAAGGCGAGCGTCTGTGGCATGCAGTTCCGCAATGGCACTGGAGCGCCAAGCCCCTCGACGACATCGTCCCGCCGAGCTATCCCGTGCGGAGCTCGTAGGGCACAAGCTCGCGCGTGAGCCGGCGGCCCCGGGCGTGGGCGGGAGCGGTAGGGGTCGGAGCGACCCGTTCCCTCTAAGGGGCGGCGGACCTTCCAGCGCCCGGATGGAGCCCAGCCGCCACGGGGCAGCGAACGCGTGCCGCGTGGTCGTCCCGACCCCTACCGCTCCCGCCCACGCCCGGGGCCGCCGACTGCCGCGCCGCGCTCACGCGGCGACGGTTACCACAGGTGCAGCGAGTCGTGGAGGATGGCGGCGAGCTCGGTGCCGCCGACGGTGCGCGGGGATCCGCTGAGGAGGCGTGGCTGCTTGAGCGTGCCGTCGACGAGCGCGGGGATGTCGCGCTCGGCGTAGCCAAGAGCTGTGAGGCCGTTGGGGATGGCGACGTCGCGCATGAGCGCGCGCAGAGCGTTCGGCAACGCTTCGCGCGCTTCGCGGTCCGAGAGGCCGGCGGTCGGCACGCCCATCAGCTCGGCCGCTCGCAGGTGCCGCTCGGGTGCCGTCGCGTAGGTGAAGCGGAACGTGGCCGGCGCCGCCACGACGACCGAGACGCCGTGCGGGACAAGCGCGTGGCTCGTCCGGTAGCCGCTCGGCACGTAGTCGCGCACGAGCCCCGCGATCGGATAACCCAGGGCGTGCGGGATGTGCACGCCGGCGTTCCCGAAGCCCACGCCCGCATAGTTGGCCGCCAGCGCCAGGTACACCCGGGCCTCGAGGTCGAGGCCGTTCAGCACCGCGCGACGCAGGTAGCGCCCGACGTACTCGATGGCCTTCTCGCACCAGATATCGCTCGCCGGGTTGGCGCCGATATACGCGGGCCGGTCGGGTGGATGGTGCTTTGCCCGGGCGTTGTAGGGACGCGTCGTATAGGACTCGATCGCGTGGGTGAGGATGTCGGCGCCCGCGGCGGCCGTCACTTCCGGCGGCGCCGTCAGGGTGTTGAGCGGGTCCACGATCCCGAGTGCCGGGCGCAGCAGACGGTTCGACACGCCGGCCTTCACGTGGTGCGCGAGCACGTGGGTGACGGCCACCGCGGTCGTCTCGCTCCCGGTGCCGGCCGTCGTGGGCACGGCGATCAGCGGCTTGAGCGGGCCCGGCACGGGCCGGCCGCGGCCCACGGGCTGGTTGACGTAGTCGAGCAGCGGCGCCGGGTGGGTCGTCAGCAGATTGATGGCCTTGCACGTGTCCAGCGCGCTGCCGCCCCCCACACCGATGAGCCCGTCGAACTCGCGCTGGCGCGCGTACTCCGCCGCCTCCTCCATCGACCGATCCGTCGGCTCGATCTCGACCCCGTCGTAGAGATCGGCCTTGACGCCTTCTTCGTCCAGGAGCGCCCGGACGCGCTCGGGCAAGCCCAGCGCGGCGATGTGCGGGTCGGTCACGATCAGCACGCGCTTGAGCCCGAGCCGGCGCGCGTCATAGGCGATCTCGTCGGTGGCGCCGAGGCCGAACTTGATCGGCGACGCCTCCATCACGAACACCGTTTCGGTCGGAAGAGTCACACCCTTCATGCCGTTCCTCCTGAGCTCCGCCTGAGCCACGGATTATAATCGCGTCAGTGAGTCGATCGCCGCTCGAGGCCTCCGGGCCTTCGTCCACCAGGTTCGGGGCGCTCCAGCATCGCGACTACCGCCGCTACTTCGTCGTGATCTTGCTCAGCGCGATCGCCGACAACATCGAGCACGTAATCAGCTACTGGGTCATCTTCCAGGCGTTCCACTCGCCGACGCTCGCGGGGTTCGCGGTCATCAGCCACTGGGTGCCGTTCTTGCTGTTCTCCGTGTACGCGGGCGCGCTGGCCGACCGCTACGACTGCCGTCGGCTCATCCAGGTCTCGCAGGGGCTCTTCGCGCTCGCGTCGCTCGCGTGGGCCGTCCTCTTCCTCACCAGCGCCCTGCGGATCTGGCACGCGGCGGTGATCCTCCTCGGCCCGGAGCGCCTGCCGAGCGCGATTCGACTCAACGCCACCAGCCGCTACCTGGCGATCCTGCTCGGCCCCGCGGTCGGCGGTGGGATGATGCTGCTCCTGGGGCCTGGTCTGGGGCTCCTCATCAACATCGTCATCTATCTCCCGCTCACGATCTTCTTGCTCCGCACCCCCTACACCGGCCACCTCCGTGACGCCGAGGACAAGCGGCGACCCAACCGCTTCGGTCTGGCCGAGACGAGTCGCCTTCTGACCGAGGCGCGTTCGGACCCGCGGATCATCATGATGATCGTGCTCGGCGGCGCCACGTCGTTCTTCGTCGGCAACGCGTTCCAGGCCCAGATGCCGGAGTACGCGCATCACCTCGGGGCCGACGGGGCCGGCACCTGGTACAGCGTGCTGCTCGCCGCCAACGCCGCCGGCGCCATCATCGGCGCGGTGCTCCTCGAGAGCGTGTCGTTCATCCGGATCAGCGCGCGGACGGCGATCGGCTGCGCCGCGGTCTGGGGCGTGGGGATGGCGCTCTTTCCTGCGGCGCAGAGCTACCCGGCCGCGGTGGCGCTGCTGGTCCTCGCCGGGACCTTCAACATCGCGTTCACGTCGATGGCACAGACCATCATCCAGCTGCTGGCGCCGCCCCACCTGCGCGGCGGCATGGTAGGCCTCTTCAACACCGCGATCCTGGGCCTGCGCGCCGGCAGTGGCCTGACGGTAGGCGTCCTGGGCGCCGTGATCGGCGTCCAATGGTCATTGGCGGCGAGCTCGATCGTCGTCGTCCTGATCGCCCTCGCCCTACTCGTCGTCGATCTCCGCGCGCGCCCCCGCTTCGTCGGCTAACCGAAGCAGAACAATCGCGTTGGCTCGACACCCGCGATACCAGGCCGCGCCAAAGGGTCCAGATGCAAGGCGGCGAGGGCGCCAACGAAGCCGATGGGCCCTTTCGCGCGACCTGCCGGCTAGCTGATGGTGGCGCGGATACTGCCCAGGTGCTCTTCGATATGCCGCAGCAGAATGCCGCCAACGACCTGCTCGGCGCTCATCGGCGGCAAGCCGGCGATGACCGTGCCGCTCTTGGCGTAGTCGGCGTCGCTGAGCCCGCGCAGGACCGCCGCGGCCGCGGCCGCGCTCTTCTTGTGCAGCGCCACGGTCTCCGCCTTGGTGGCCTTGGCGTGCTCCTGGGCGTGCTTGGCGTTCAGGTCGTGGAGCATGTCCATGGTGAAGTTCGGCATGGACTGCCCGCTCGCGACCGTCTTGACGATCCCGGCGATCGCCTCGTGCGCGCCCGCCATGTGATGGGCGACCACGCCCACCGTCCATTTCTCGGCCGACGTCGTCTTCTTCCAGTCGGCGTCGCTCAGACGCTCGAGCACCGTGGTCGCCTCCTGCGCCTTCACCTCGAACTGCTTCGCCAATGCCTCGCCCTTGGCAGCCATGCGATCCTCCTTTGTTACGATGTGATACCGCGGTCGGATCCTGTCGTTCGAATGATAGCGCGCCTCTCAAGGCAGTGTCGCGTTGGCCGGCGGGTCGAGCGCGTCGCGCGCGGCGGATGACGGGCCCATGATCGACTCCGATGTCCGCGCCGCGGCCCGCGGAGGCACGGTGCGTGTCCTGGTCGAGCTTCGCGCGCCGCTACGCGACGGCGCCGTTCATCGCGCTCGAGATCGATGCCGTGGCGCTCGCGCGGCTCGAGGCGATGCCAGCACTCGTCTCGCGGGTGCGCGTCGACAAGGTCGCTCGCCCCACCGACGACGAGGTGCCCCGCCGCTGATCGCGCAGCCCGAGTGACCCCGCCCTCACCGCACGGTGATATTCTTGCCGTGACTCTGGAGATGCCGACGCCGGCGGGGAGATACCCATGCGGGTGTACGCGTTCGACCTGATGCCGTGGCCGCACCTCACCGAGGCTTCCTACTATCCGGACCCGAACCGGCTCTTCGATCCGGCGCTCGGCCGGCAGGTCTACGACGAGCACTTCCGCCAGATGGAGCTCTACGAGGAGTGCGGCTACGACGCGATCTGCATCAACGAGCACCACGCCAAGCCGTACGGGCTCATGCCGTCACCGAACCTGGTCGCGGCGGCGCTCACCCAGCGGACGAAGAAGATCAAGATCGGCATTTTCGGGAACCTGCCGGCGCTGCACGCGCATCCGCTCCGGCTCGCCGAGGAGGTCGCTATGCTCGACGTGATGTCGGGCGGGCGGGTCATCTCGGGATTCGTCCGGGGCGTGCCCCAGGAATTCCTCGCCTACAGCCTTCCGCTGGCCGACGCGCGTCCCCGCATGACCGAGGCGTGGGACCTGGTCGTGAAAGCGTGGACCGAGCGCGAGCCGTTCGAGTGGCGCGGCAAGTACTTCAACTACGATCGCGTCTCGATCTGGCCGCGCCCGCTCCAAGAGCCGCACCCGCCGATCATCCTGCCGGCCGACAGCGACGAAGGGCTCGAGATCGCGGCCAGCCGGCGCGTGCCGACCGGCTCTGCGTATCGCACGGTCGCCCGCGCGCGTGCCGTCTTCGACCGCTACCGGGAGCTCGCGCTCAAGCACGGCTGGACCGCGACGTCCGAGGACTGCCATCTGGTTCGCCACGTCTACGTCGCGGAAACGAACGCGCGGGCCCGTGAGGAGGTCGAATCGCACCTCAACTACTTCTGGCAGAAGCTGCTGAGCTACCACCGTGGCTCGATGGCGCTGATGGGCCAGTCGCCGAAGACGCGCGAGCAGACCCAGCGAACCGAGGAGCTGCCGCTCTACGAGCTCGACTTCGACCTGTGCCAGAAGGAAGGGATGTCGATCGTGGGCGACCCGGACTACGTGATCCGCGAGATCCGCGCTCAGATGCGCGAGGTGGGCGCCGGCGTCCTGGTCGCGCTCCTGCAGTTCGGCTCCATGCCCCACGAGCTCACCATGAAGAACATCCGGCTCTTCAGCGAGAAGGTGCTGCCCACGCTCAAGCGCGGCTGAGTGGATGGACCTGTTACTCTTTCCACGAGTGCTGAGCGATCGCTATGGAGCCCACCTCCGCTCTTGACAGTCGAGCGATCTGCCTCGACCCTCGATCAGAAGCCGTGAGGTCAGGGCCCCGCGAGTCGTGCGGCTAGAACATGATGGAAGCAACGGTCCAGAACGAGGCCCGCCTGGAGGAAGCTCGCGTGCTCGTCGAGCTCGGCGAGCTGACCCAGGCCGAGGCGGAGGTCGCGGCGATCCTCGAGGAGAGCGCCGACGACCTCGATACCCTCCGCCTGTTCTCCAAGATCAAGCACATGCGAGGCCAGCTCTCGCTGGCTCTCGCTTGCTACGCCCAGCTGCAGGCGCGCGGGACTAACCCCGGAGAGTCGGCTCGGCTCCACCTGGAGTCGATGCTGCGCATGGCTCAGGACCCCGAGCGCGGCGCCGGTGAGTTCCTCGCGGTGGGGCAGCGGCTCGTGCAGAAGCCCGCGGCGTACCTGGCCCTCGAAGAGGCGTTCCGGATGTACGTCGCGCGCCGCCCGCACGAGGCCCGGGCCGTGTGCCGGCGGGCGGCCGCGCGCTATCGTGAGCGCGACCCCGAGGTGTACCGGCTGTCGGTGCTCGCCGACGCGTGGATCAGCGAGCTCAGCGGCGACCTCGAGGCGGCCTGCGCGGCGCTCGAGCAGCTCGGACGGGAGCGCGGCTTCGAGGCCGATCTGGACCGGGTCACGACGCTCGTGGGCCTCTACGAGCTCATCGGGACGAGGGACAAGCTCGAAGCGGCCGTCAACATCTGCCGCTTTCTCGAGCGGAGCTTTGGTCCGCGGTTCGTCGCCGGGCGCCTGGCGCTCCTGGAACGCCGGCTCGGGCGAGAGGCGGAGGCGAGACGCTACGAAGAGCGTCATCTCGCCGCCTACCGGCGCTGGATGCACCGGCCGACCTTCACCGAGGTCGTGCGCGTCGCCGCGCGGCGCCTGCTGCCGCTCGAGCGGCTACGCTCGATGAGCTTCGTCGAGGGCGAGATGCCCGAGTCGGTCACCCCCGACGAGCGCGCGATCGCGCGGACGCTCGTGGGCGACGTGGCCGAGGCCGGGCGCATCCTGGCCTCCAACGTCGAGGTGCTCGACTTCAAGTGCCGCGCGAACCTCGCGACCTTGATGGAAGGTGAGAGCGACCGCGCGGTCTGGCTCTGCCTCCAGGCCCTCCGCTCCGACCCGGGCGATCCGCATCTGGCCGGCTGGCTCCTGGACGTGCAGGCGCGGTCGCCCCGCAAGGACATCGCGGAGGTGCTGCGCGAGCGGCCGATCGCCTCCCGCGTGCTGGCCGAGCTGGAGATCGCCGTGAAGACCGCCCCCGCCGACGCGCGGGTCTGGCGGCGCCTGGCGACGTTCTTCGGGCTCCAACCCGGCGGGCGCGAGCAGCAGATCCAGTTCGACGATCGCGCGGTTGCGCTCGAGCTCGCCGCGCAGGACCGCGCGCGCGTGAGCGGCAAGGTGCTGGCGGCGGCGGTCTATCGCTTCTTCGGGCGTCCCTGTGGGCTGATCCACGAGGTGTGGGCGACGCGCGAGATGCCGCCGGTCGGGCAGGCCGGCGGCACGCTACGGCGGGACGACATCCTCGGGGCGGTGACCGACGAGCTGAAGGACAGCGTCCGCAACACGTTCCTCGCCGTCCGCGAATACGCGCGCGCGAAGTTCCCCCACCGGACGCGCGACATCCTCGACTACAACTATTGCTACAAGGTCACCAAGGAGGACGAGCCCTCGAGCGGCGTGTCGGCCGGCATCCCGACCGGGCTCGCGTTCCTGTCGCTCTTCCTGCAACAGCCGGTGGCGGCGGACATGGTCTCCACGGGCACGCTGGTGGCCGACGCGCACGACGTGCTCACGGTCGGCCCCGTCGGTGACATCGAGCCCAAGGTGGACGCCGCGTTCCACCGCAACCTGACCACGATCGTCGTGCCCCGCGGCAATCAATCCCAGCTCGAGCAGAGCGCCCTCGTGCCGCGCGCGATCACGCGAGAGATCGTCCGCTTCGTGTCCGACTTCGACGAAGCCGTCCGCCTCGCCTTCGGCGAACCCCCGTTCAACTAGCCGGGGGCCGGGTGGGCGCCGCGCTGACCGGTCGGCATATGGTCAGTCGATGGGCTCCTGTCGAGCCGCCGAATCGTAGAGCACGATACTGGTGTTCGTCGCGACCACAAGGATGCTGATGGCTCCCAAGCTCACCGCCAGGGCTCCGAACAGCGCTTCGTAGCTTCCGAGCCCCTGGTACAGCAACGATGCGCCGATCGGCGCGAGCGCGCGGGCGCCGTTGGCGCCCATCGCCAGCGCCCCGCTGATGCTCGCGTAGTGCGCCCGACCGAAGATATCCGAGACCATGTTGGCCCGAGCGAGCGTCGACATGCCGTTCGCGGCGCCGAGCAAGAAGATGACCGGAACGACCGTGGGCACATGGCCGAGCATCGCCAGCAATCCGGTCCCCACACATTGAGCGATGAAGATACCGGACACGACCCATCGCGCCCCGAGCCATGCGGCGATCGGAACGAACGCCAGGCGTCCGGCGACCTGCATCGCGCCGATCCATCCAACGATGGCCGCCGCGAGCGCAGCGGTGTAGCCGTACTGCCCGAGATAGGGAATCAGGTGCACGGTCCC
>Ga0209058_1004879_pt1 | contig 10586 bp, 8 predicted proteins | sample GraSoiAngelo_147_FD_185904 | JGI IMG/M metagenome (GOLD analysis project Ga0209058, IMG submission 185904) | Grasslands soil microbial communities from the Angelo Coastal Reserve, California, USA - 14_1009_05_40cm (SPAdes) (version 2) | ecosystem: Environmental > Terrestrial > Soil > Grasslands ... | reverse complement strand
CAGTCAACGCCGCCAAGCGGCGGTGATTGAGGCGAGTGATCCTACCCGTCTCGAGCCTGAATCCCTATTTTCGGTGAAGGGGCGGTAGCTCAGCTGGGAGAGCACCTGGTTTGCAACCAGGGGGTCGTGGGTTCGAATCCCATCCGCTCCATCATTCGAACCGCCGGCCCTGCAGCGAGTTCCACTTTGGGGCCGTTCTACTTCCCGCACTGGTGGTGTGAGTTTCGGTGTGAGTTTCTCCCGCCGCTAGCGGCTCACGATCCGCTGCGTCGGATGCAACACCACCTGTCGCACCGTTTCGGCGTCCGCTTGCTGGTAGGAGCTGAGTACGGTCCGCTCAGTCCGCCACCCGCCCGCAAACGCCACGTCCTTCACCGGGTAGCCCTTCCGCTCCGTCGCCCACTTGCGGCGCAGGGAGTGCCACATTCCCCCGGGCTGCGGGGTGAGCTCGGCCAGTTGATACGCTTTCCTCAGCCAACCGTCGAGCACGTGCCGGCCGCACGGCTGGGCCGGGTTCTTCGGGGCAGGGAAGACCGGCGTGTTTCCGATCGTCTGCTGCGCCCGCCGAGCGGCCGTGAGCGCGCGTTTCACTGCGTTGCTCACCGGCACCACCTGTTCGTACCCCTTCTTGTCGTTGGCCGCGCGCCAGCGGATTGTCCCGGCGTCGAAATCGACATCGTCCCAGAACAGATTCCGCCACGCGGACAAGCGACGACCGGTCCCTTCCGCCACGACTAGGGCGAGCTTCAGAAGCGGGTGCACCCGATCTGCGAAGTCCAGCAGCCGGAGATAGACATCGTATGACATCACCGGTCGCTTCGGGTTCTTCTCGCTCGGGAACCGCACACCGACGAGCGGGTTTTCCTTCAACAGCCGCTCCCCGTTCGTCTTCCGCTCCCTCACTGCCCACAGGAGGGCCCGCCGCAACATCTCGAGATCCGCCCCAATTGTTCGATCGCCGACCGGGCGCCCGTTCTCGTCATCGGGACGTGCGACCTCACCCCGGCGACGAGCCATCGTGTAGCGTTTGACATCGGATTCGGAGAGGGCATCCACGTTGCGCGTGCGGCCGAAGAACTCCACCACTCGGCGAAGCATCCGGCCTTCATCGTGCTGGGTCCGCGCCTTCTTGCTCAGATGCGCGGGGCTGTCGAGATACAGGTCCATCAGGAGCCCGAGCGTGAGGCTTTGCTCGTCCAGCGCATTTTCGTTCGCGAGCAGGGCATGCACGAGTTCGTAGCCCTGCCGGATCGCTTTCTCCTTGTCACGATGCCCGAGACTTTTCCGTGCCTCCTTTCCGTTCACGAATACCGACCGCATGATCGGGCCGCCTGGGTATTTCTCGTACAGCCTGATCCGGCGGCCGCGCTCGCCGAGGGACTTCGACCAGCATTTCCGGTGTTTCATACCTTCCTCCGGAGTCTGGCGATGTCCTGGGCATCGGCACTGGGATCATACGGCCGGCCCGGAGGAGCGGCAAGCTTCTGGAGGTCGCCGCGGCGGATCTTGTGGCGTCCGGACGGGTTTGGCCGGCGGTCGGGGATCGTCCCCCCCCGAACGGCGCGGCGGATTGTTTCTTCGCACCGGCCGGTCTCTGAGGCTGCCTCGCCGGCGTCGAGCTCGGCGTCGAAGTAGGCTTGCGCTGCGGCGACCAACTTGCGCAGTACCGCGGCGCGGGCGGCGGCCGCTTGCTCGGCGCCGTTCTCCCGGAGCGTATTAGTCTCGCGCTGGGCTTCGAGAACGAATGCTGCGAGCCAGGGCGGGATGCCCTCGGGCAGATCGAGACCGACCGGCCGCGCGTCGGGCATGCTACTTCAGCTGCTGTTCCCTCAGCCGAGCGAGCGTCTCGGCGGTGATCGGCCAGGCGCGATCGCAGAGAGCGAACGTCACCTGCTCGAGGTACTCCTCCTGACGTCGCTGCGGGTCCCAGAGGCCGAGAAGCTTCGCGCGGTACTCGCCTCCGCCGAAGTGCTTGCCGATCAGTTCGATCTCGCACTGTTCCGGGGCGAGGCGGCCGAGGTACGTCCACACGTTTCGCGCCCCGTCCACCCGACGCCACAGCTGCACGACGCGCACGCGCGGTCCGTACCCGCGCACAATTTCGTCGATGTAGTCAAAGACGGACCGAGCCCGCCGCGGGTGCGTAGGTGTCTTGGCCTGCATTTCGCGCTCCATTCTGCTGGTCATTCCTGCTAGAAACCCTGCTAGAACTCCTGCTAGAATCCCGGCGGAAGCTTGCTGGTCACCTTGCTAGTCACTCGCGATTCCCTTAAGAGCACGAAGCCGCGCGGCGTCGCGCGGCTGACATTTTGGGCTCAACTGATTCACGGACTTGAACACGCCTCACTGTTCTTAGCTGCGAATCTTTAGCCGACTCCCGATTGTCACCGGATACGGTCTGTCCTGGGCGACGCGGAGCACCTCGCGCAGTCGGATGACCGAGAACCCGTTCTGCTTGCGGCTCCGGATGCGCCGCTTCTTGATCCAGCGAGTCACCGTCATAGCAGGCATCCCGAGAAGTTGTGCCGCATCTCGCACCGTCACGAAGTCGTCGAGGCCGACGTGGCGCTCATAGCGGAACCCGGTTCGGTCGCGCACGACCGCGACGGCGGCGCCAATGGGCCGATTGGTCTCGTTGGGCGAAGCCGTGTGCGTGAGGTACCTGCTGCGGACATGGGCGGGACCGGCGGGCTCCACCCTTACCGGCGATTTATCCCCGGGATATCCGCTGAAGCCGCCCCAATCTGGGTCGACCCAGAAGCATTGCACGAAGTCATGGCGCCAAGGCATATGTGCTCCTAAGGGTAACACTGCATGGCCGGGGTGCGCAAGCTGGTCAGGACGCCGCTGGCGATGCGTGGGGGCCCGCCAGTGACGATCTGAGCGTTCAGCGTTCCCAAGCCCCTGGCGCGTCAGGTTTGGACTGCGTGGGCCCAGAGCTTCGACCAGCGCCACGGGGCGCAGCGGGAGGCAGTATGAGGCCCCGCGCCGCGCAGCTAGAGCGACCGATTCGCCGGCCGAGGAACTTCCCGCGCTGGTGCTTCGTCCGCCTCGTGCGGGAGCCGGGGACCGAGCTCCTGCCCGGCATGCGGGTGCGCGGCCCGTCTTGTGATCCGGCACTCATTCTTCGCTCGAACCGCAAGCCACTGCGCGACTTAACCCAACACAAGACCCTCTGAAATCGGGAACGTCAAGGCGCAGCATGACTTGCGTGCGATATATCCGCCGCGTGAACAATGACCCATACCTTGGATGGCACCTCTGGATCGAATCTTGGCTCCCCTCGGTGGCACGACCTCGAGAGGATGCATCCAAGGCTCGCTCTCGCCAAGTCCTCTCGGCACGAGCGGGCTCGAACCCACGCGGAGGAAGGCTCCTCTCCCGACCCCCTGTACGTGCATCAGAGTATCGCACTGTTCAATCCTGCCCTCTTCAGTCCCATTTCATCCTCTCAATGTTTGCTTCCCGTCCGAGCGCAGCAATCGCCTTACGCTGCCAGGGAAATCTCTCGGCAGGAGCGGCACTGAGCTGTGCTACGTGGCGGGTATCCTCTGGCCGCGCCCAAACGTGGCTCCTATGATGGAGGTGTCTCCCGCCCGCGAGCTACTGTGGCAGATCGCTTCACTCTTCTGCAGGCCACCCTCGCCGACCGGTACACGATCGAGAGCGAGCTGGGCCACGGTGGGATGGCGGTCGTCTTCCTGGCCCATGACGGGAAGCACGACCGAAATGTCGCCATCAAGGTGCTCCGCCCCGAGCTCGCCGCCGCGCTCGGTGCCGAGCGGTTCCTGCGCGAGATCCGTCTCGCGGCGCAGTTGCACCATCCCCACATTCTGCCGCTGTACGACTCCGGGGAAGCAGCCGGCTTCCTGTACTACGTCATGCCGTACGTCGAGGGCGAATCGCTGCGCGATCGGCTGGAGCGAGAGACGCAGTTGCCGCTCGAGGAGGCGCTCCAGATCACGCGGGAGGTGGCGGATGCCCTGAGCTACGCCCACAGCCGAGACGTGGTGCATCGGGACATCAAGCCGGAGAACATCCTGCTCGAGTCGGGGCACGCCATCGTGGCGGACTTCGGGATCGCGCGGGCGATCACGGCAGCCGGGGGCGACCGACTTACCGAGACGGGGCTCGCGGTGGGGACGCCAGCCTACATGAGCCCCGAGCAGGCGTCTGGAGAATCCCGGTTGGACGGGCGCAGCGACGTGTACAGTGTCGGGTGTGTGTTGTACGAGATGTTGGCTGGGGAGCCGCCGTACACGGGCCCGACCGCCCAGGCGATCATGGCTCGACGGTTGACCGACCCGGTGCCGCCGCTGCGGACGGTGCGGGAGACGGTGCCGGAGTCGGTGGAGCAGGCGATCGGGAAGGCGCTGGCGAAGGTCCCAGCTGACCGGTTCCCGACCGCGACGCAGTTCGCGGAAGCGCTTGAGCACCCGGCGGCACAGCACCGGCCGGTGTCCCGGCGGGTTGCGCGTTGGGCCGTGGCCGCGGCGGTGATGTTGGCTCTGGCCGCTGTCCTGGTGCTGCGCGTTCGACCAGGAGGACCTGTTCGGTTCGACCCGAACTTGATTGCGGTCGCGCCGTTCGACGTCCGCGGCGCCGGCCTCGGCTCGTGGAGCGAGGGGCTGGTCGAATACCTCTCGCGTAGTCTCGACGGCGCCGGCGAGCTGCAAACGGTATCTCCTTCGGTGTTCCTGCGTCGCTGGAACGGTCGGGCGGATCCCGCCTCCGCCGGAGCGCTCGGCCGGCGCACGGGTGCCGGCCTCGTCGTGTTCGGCGCGCTGGTACAGGGCGCCGGTGACTCGATTCGGCTGCGGGCGACACTGCTTGACGTCGGAGCTGGGCGAACGCTGGCGGAGGTCGAGGTACCGGGCGACACCCTGGCCATCGACCGTATCGCCGATTCGCTAGCCGTCTCCCTCCTGCGGGAGCTGGGGCGCACGCGAGCAGTCGGAGCGGTCAGAAACGCCCCCTTCGGCGCCGCTTCGTTGCCGGCGATCAAGGAGTTTCTGCAGGGCGAGCAGTTCTACCGGCGGCGCCAATTCGATTCCGCCCTCGCGCACGACGCGCGCGCCATCGCGCTGGACAGCTCTTTGGCGCTCGCCTACCACCGGATGTCCCTGGTGCTTAGCTGGGGGCCGCCGACGAGCAAGGAGTACGGACCGCAGGAAAACTTTGCGTTCAAGGCCGCCACGTTGAACCGTGGTCTGGCGCCGCGCGACAGCCTGCTCATCGCCGCGGATTCGGGCCTGTTCGCCTTCTTCGCACTGGTTGATCAGTCTGACTCCGTCTCCTTTGGCCTGCGCCACCGAGTCTTCACGCTGCTGAATGACGCGACTCGCCGGTTCCCAGGCGACCCCGAGATATGGATAGAGGTCGGGGAAGCGCGCTATTGGATGGACCCTATCGATACGCCTGTGGAGGCGCTCCAAGCGTTCGACAGAGCCATCGCCCTCGACTCCGGGTTCACGCCCGCGTATGAGCACGTGCTGCAGCTCGCGTTGGAGACTGGGGGTGAGGAGCTGGCGCGCCAATACGCCCGGGCCTACCTGGCGCTGAACGCCAACGACGCGAACTCCGCCTCGATCCGGCTGGCGTCCCTGCTGCTCGATTCCGTCCACTCCCGGTCGCCTGAGACGGCGCGACTCATCGACACCATCGGAGTCTTCCCGCTCTGGCAAGCCGGGTTCGAGCACCTCGGCAAATGGACCGACTCCGCGGAGACGGCGATTCGCCTGCTTCGGGTCGTCCCCGTCGGACGGCGCAGCATCGCGGGGGCCGACCAATGGGTCGGAGATACGCTCATGTGGCCGCAGTACCTCGCCCACGGGCTCCTGTATCGCGGCCACGTGCGCGAAGCCTACGAGGTGTACCGGACGGTGATGGCCCATCCGCTTGGGCCTCGGTGGGCCGGATTCGTGAACCCGTTCAGGGACCTCGCGCTGATGGGTGCCGTCCCGGCGGAAGCCGTCACCGCGGTGATCACGCGGTCGCTGGCGTCCGATGCTGCATCGTGGCGCCGCTGGCTGCCGTGGTGGCTTGCCCGGCGGGACACCGCCGCGCTGGCGCGGACCGTGACGCAGGCCGACCGCCTCGCAGCTCGATCCGCGAGCGGCTTGAAGAGAGTGCGCGCCCTGTCCTGGCGGGCGGCCGCGAGCTCCTACCTCGCGCTGGTGCGGGGGGACTCAGCAGCAGCGATACGCGATCTTCAGGCGATGCCAGATAGCATCTGCGAGTGTGCCATGCAGAAACTCACCTTGGCGCGGCTGCTCGAGGCGCGGGGGGACGACCGAGAAGCGGGCGAGATCCTCGACCGGTGGGTGTGGACCCTTTCCGGCCCGTTCTTCATCGTCGCCCGGTTGGAGCGTGCGCGGATCGCGGAACGGTTGGGGCACCGCGACAAGGCGACCCGGGAGTACCAGTTTGTCGCCGATGCGTGGCGCAACGCGGACCCAGCGCTGCAATCCTACGTGGCGGAGGCGCGCGAAGGTTTGCGGCGGCTGGGCGCGGAGCCGAGGCGCTGAGTCTCGAAGGTACGGCTGGAGCAGCTTCACCACAGCGTCGGCGGAGGGCGCGATGAAGAGGATCCTGAATCACATTCCGACACGGAACCTCGCGGTCGTCGCGGTGTTGCTGGCGGCCGTCGGACGCGCCGCGTCGACTCAGGAAGCCACCGGCAACCTGGAAGGCCGCGTGGCGAGCGTCGACGGCGCCGGCCTGGCCTCGGTCACCGTAACGGCGAGCGGACCGAGCCTGCAACGACCACGGCAGATGAGCACCGACGAGCGCGGCTACTTCCGGATGCTCGCGCTGCCGGTCGGCGAGTACACGGTGCGCGTGGTCGCGTCCAGCTTCGATCCGCATCTGCAGTAGTTCCCCGCGGTACTCTGCCGCCACCCAGCTTCCGCCACGCGTGTTCGTGCGGTTCTGGCGGCTCCTGCACGAGAGTCGCATTTTAATCAGGTCTCACCTCACAGATGACCGACACCGCCCGTCTCACCGCGGCTCTTGCGAGCCGGTACGCGATCGAGCGTGAGCTCGGCGCCGGCGGGATGGCGACCGTCTATCTTGCCTTCGACCTCAAGCACCACCGCAAGGTCGCCGTCAAGGTGCTGCGCCCCGAGCTCGCCGCCAGGCTCGGCGCCGATCGGTTCACGCAGGAGATCGAGACCGTCGCGCAGTTCCAGCACCCGCACATCCTGCCGCTGCTCGACTCAGGCGAGGCGAGCGGGTTCCTCTACTATGTGATGCCGTACGTGGAAGGCGAGCCGCTGCGCGACCGGCTCGCCCGGCACGGCGAGTTGCCGATCCACGACGCGGTGAAGATCCTCGTGGAGATCGTGGACGCGCTCGCCTACGCCCACGCGCACGGCGTCGCGCATCGCGACATCAAGCCGGACAACGTGCTGCTCTCGGGCCGGCACGCGCTCGTCATGGACTTCGGCGTTGCCAAGGCGTTGAGCGAGGCCACGGGTCGTCAGCGGCTCACGACCGCCGGGATCGCGCTCGGAACCCCGGCGTACATGGCGCCGGAGCAGGCGGCCGCGGATCCGCACCTCGATCATCGCGTGGACGTCTACGCGGTGGGGGCGCTCGGTTATGAGTTGATCGCCGGCCGCCCGCCATTCACGGCGGGCACGACCCAGGAGGTGCTCGCCGCGCACGTCTCGCAGGCGCCCGAGCCGGTGACCAAATGGCGCCCGGCGTGCCCGCCGGCGCTGGCCGCAATCATCATGAAGTGCCTCGAGAAGCGCCCCGCCGACCGCTGGCAGACGGCCGACGAGCTGCTCGCCCAGCTCGAGCCGCTCGCCACGCCGAGCGGCGGCACGACGCCGACCGCCATGCGGCTGGCGCCGGCGCTAGCGAAGCGCGAACCGTGGCTCGGCCGCGCGGCCGTCGCCGTGGGGGTGCTGGTCGTCCTCGGCGTAGCCGGCGCCGTGCTGCTGCGGAGGCGTCCCGCAGTCCTCGAGCTCGGGCGCCGCACTCAGGTGACTCTCGACCCCGGACTCGAGATCGACCCGGCACTGTCGCCGGACGGGAAGCTCGTTGCGTACGTCGCGGGCCCCCCCGGACAAACGCGGCTCTTCGTCCGCCAGGTGGACGGAGGCGCACCGGTCGAGGTCGTGCGGGAGCAGGGCGGTCAGCGATTCCCCTTCTGGACCCCGGACGGGAGGCGCATCCTGTTCCAGTCCGCCCGCGGCATCGAGATCGTCCCTGCCCTCGGGGGCACCCCACGCGTGCTCGTCGCGGGGTCGGGGCCCGGGCTGGTCGCTGGCCCGATCGCGCCGGACGGCCGGTCGTTTTTGTTCGTGTCGGGCGACTCGCTTTACGTGAGACCGCTCGAGGGAGGAGGACCGCGCGTCGTCGCGACAGGCAAGGAGCTCCACTCCCCGGCGTGGTCGCCGGACGGCCGCCGCATCGCCTACGTCCTGGGCAACGTCGGTTTCGTCACCACGTCGAGCTTCGGGAACATCGCCGCCAGCAGCATCTGGGTGGTGTCGGCGGATGCCGGCGCGCCAATGCGTGTGACGGACGATCAGTCGCTCAACGTCAGCCCGACCTGGGCGCCGAGCGGGGGCGGGTTGCTCTACATCTCGAATCGCGAGGGCGGCCGGGACGTCTATCAGGTCGCTCTGACCGGCGCGGGTCGGCCCCGCGGTTCCCCGGTTCGGCTGACGACCGGGCTCGGCGCTCAGGGCATCAGTGTCTCGCCGGACGGCAGGCGTCTCGCCTACGCGGTGTTCGCGGAGCGGTCGAACGTCTGGTCGCTCCCCGTGCCCGCGGCGGGGGCGGGGGCCATCTCGATCTCGCGAGTGCTGCCCGTGACCGCGGGCAACCAGACCATCGAGGTGTTGGCCCTGTCGCCCGACGGCGCGTGGCTCGCGTTCGACTCCGACCGGGGGGGCGCGCAACAGATCTACCGCGTCCGGCTCGCAGGGGGCGAGCCGGAGCAGCTGACCAGCGATTCAGCGAGCGCGTCGAGTCCCGCGTGGTCGCCCGACGGCCGGGAGATCTCATTCCACACGTTCCGCGGGGGGCTGCGGCGCGTGTTCGTGATGCCCGTCGAGGGCGGGACGCCGGTGCAGGTCACGACGGGACCGGACGACGACGTGAACGTGCAATGGTCGCCCGATGGCCAGCGCCTACTTTTGCTCGCGAACATGTACTCCGGGAAGCCGGCGTTGGAGGTGGTCACGCGCCACGCCGACCGCAGCTGGTCGGCCCCGCAGCCCCTGCCGGTGGTGGTCGGGTCAGATACCGTGCAGGCCGGTATCGCGGCGTGGTCGCCCGACGGGCGACTGATCGCCTGCCCATGTCGGGAAGGCCTCGTCGTCCTCCCCGCGACAGGCGGTCCGGGCCGGCTCCTCGTGCCCGCTCCCAGCCCGACGTTCATCGCGCGGTCGGCTCGGCAGCCGCAGTGGTCCCCCGACAGCCGGTTGATCTATTATCTCACCGCGGACTCGGCTGGCGTCCACGGCGTGAGCGTCGTCCCGGCGACCGGTGGCGCAGCGCGCGTCGTGGTTCGGTTCGACGATCCCACGCGTCCGTGGCACCGTTACGGGTTCTTAGTGAGCAGGGATCACTTCTATTTCACGCTCGGCGATCTCCAGAGCGACATCTGGGTGGCGGAGGTGGGACGGCGGTGAGGTGGTACCCGGGGCCGAGCGTGTCAGCCGGAACACGCTGTTTCGGCATGCACCGATTCAGATATGGTGCCAATGGTGGTGCCAACAGCGGTGTTGCTCGTTGGTGTTGGCCAGCGTTCGCATCACGTAACTCGTGAACAGACGTCAGCCAGCGTCGGACGTGGCGCTTAATGCCACGCGAGGTAACTCCCGAGCAGTTTTTCGCACCCCCTGTACGTGCATCAGAGGGTTGTCTGACCCAACGGACCGACCCCCTGACGCGGCTCTGCGCCCTGGAGCCCTCGAGCCGCCGAAGCAGGCCAAAAACCTAGAACGTGAATTCCACCCCCAGCCGCGCCTGCGTCGCGGCTGGTAGCTCCGCACCTGGCCGTAGGTCGGGTTAGGATTGCTGGGCTGGCCGTTCGCGTCCTCCGAGACGTACTGGACCTGCGCGAGCCAGACCGGCCGACGTGGTCTGCCTACGTGCAGCCAGTCGAGCGTTGCTCGGGCGCCGAGGCCGCGCCCCAACATGGAAGGGATACGCGAACCGCAGATCGAGGTCCCAAACCACGGGCGTGCGGCCGGCAGAGCCCCGGGGCACGAGAAAAGTGCCGCGGAAGCACGCAGGGTTGGCCCCGAACTCGTTGAGCGGGGTACCCGACTGCCAGGTGAGGAAAGCGCCGGTGGTCACGCCGAACCGACTTGAAGATCAGTTCACGGCACTCGACTCCCTGATCACCGAGTCTCCGGTGAAGTCTCACACCAGTTCAGCGAGGAGCACCTTCGCGTCCACCAAGTCAGCCGTGTCGAATCCCTCCGTGAACCATTCGTAGATGCCGCTCAGCGCTCGGTGGGCTTCCTTTTGCTTGCCCTGTTTTTGCCAGAGGCTCGCGAGGCTCGTGCTGGCACGTAACTCGAGTGACTTCGCAGCCTGCTGTCGCGCTATCTCAATCGCCT
>Ga0209058_1004871_pt1 | contig 10597 bp, 13 predicted proteins | sample GraSoiAngelo_147_FD_185904 | JGI IMG/M metagenome (GOLD analysis project Ga0209058, IMG submission 185904) | Grasslands soil microbial communities from the Angelo Coastal Reserve, California, USA - 14_1009_05_40cm (SPAdes) (version 2) | ecosystem: Environmental > Terrestrial > Soil > Grasslands ... | reverse complement strand
AGCGCCAGCCCTGTCGCAGCCAGGTTTGCACCATAAACCCGGACCGCTGTAGGTGAAAAAGGATAAAGTCCAAGCAACGATGTGGAGAATGGTACAAAGCCGATGGTCAGGAGGAAAAGAATGTTGATCCACAAGAATACTCTGTCGCTCCGTTTGATATAGTGAAACTGGTTGTGGTGGCCGATCCAGTACACGCCTAGTACGATGAAGCTGAACGCGTAAGCCACATAATTCGGCCAATGCCCCCTAATTTGACTCGCAAGATCCGGCTCAGAAAGATTTGCGGCTGGAACTGTTAGGCCCAAGACCAGAACCGTCATCACCGTGGCAAATATCCCGTCCGTTAGGGCCTCAATGCGAGTTTTACTCAATCCCGCCTGCAGAATTCCCGAAAGCGCCAATTTCTTTAAGGCCAATTGGTACGCAAAGGCGCTTAGCTCTTTCCAAGAGCCAATTATCAACGCAAGCCTCTTCTTCTGCAGTCACCATTCCCTCTTGGGAGGTAGAGAAACTGCTCGCTGTAGGCGACTCGGCTCCCAATTTCCGCTTGCCAACCAGCAGTGGCAGTTATGTTGCACTACAGGACTTTCTTGGAAAGAAGAACGTAGTCGTATACTTCTATCCGAAAGACTTCACCCGCGGCTGCACAGCAGAGGCTTGCAGCTTCCGGGACTCATACGAAGTGTTCAATGATCTAGGGGCAGAAGTTATTGGAATAAGCTCCGACAGCCAAGACTCTCATCGAGATTTCGCTCAACAGCACCACTTGCCATTCATATTGCTCAGCGACGCTGACGGTTCAGTAAGGAAAGCCTACGAAGTTAAGAAGTCACTCGGTCTTTTTGCCGGCCGAGTGAGTTTTGTAATAGACAAGAAAGGAATTATCAGACTTATCTTCTCATCCCAAACCCGAGCCACCGCGCATGTTGGGGAGGCCTTAAACGTCCTGAAATCCTTGAGTTAGCTTATCTCTCATTCCGAGGCCCTCGAATGCATACTCCGCGTCCTAGTGAAAATTCCAACGAATTTTTCAGGTCAATCTTGCCGGACGACCCTCGAATCACGATCCGGCCAATGTTTGGAAACATATCGGCGTTTGTTAACGGAAACATGTTCACAGGGCTATTTGGAGACGACCTATTCGTGCGCGTGTCCGAGGAGAGTCGAAAGGAACTCCTCGAAAAGAAGGGAGCTTCATTGCTGGAACCGATGAAAGGAAAGCCCATGAAAGAATACGTCGTAATACCGAAAGCTTGGCGGAACCAACCCGAGACGGTGCAATTGTGGGTCAGCCGGTCCCTGGACTGGACAAGCCGGTTGCCTCCTCCCAAGAAAACCAAAAAATAGCCCATCCCCACGTAGTGAATACTGAAATTCTAGGGAGAAGAAGGTTGGCTAAATCGAAAGAGGGTCCCAGTCACATCCGTTGCGCAGACTGCGACTGTTCACCAGATGAATGCCAAACCATTGAAATGCCCGCCGCCTGCCCAAACTGCCGGCTTGAAGTCTGCTGTTGTTGGCTACCTCATCATCAATCCGAGAGATAATGTCATATTTCCGTTAGAGAAACATCAAGGCACTATCTGAGCGGTAGCATGCGGTGTTAAGTGTCCGTTCATGGCGAGGATCTCATTGCTATTGAAAGACAGTGTCAATCTCAGATTCACGGTAGTGCCTGGAGAACTCTGGAACCCTCCCCCTGTGATCGAGACCTTGAGAGAATCACTGGGTATTGAATAGGTCACGTTTCCAAGGCTGGAAAAAGTAACCACCGCAGCGGATACTGGAAAACGGAGCTGATCGTAAGTTCCCGTGGAGAGTCTCGTACTTCCCAAAGTCTTCGCGGTGGTCAAGACCGAAATCAGATCCACCGTTTTCTGGGATCCAATCATAGTGTACCAGCCGCTATTGCTAGAGTTTCCAAAGCCTCCCTGATGGATTTCTATCGCAGCGAACGTGAGGTAGATGTGGAGAATGCTGGGGTCATATTGTCGACCATTAGCCGGTTGCACTTGAGGCGGATCCGTGATACTCAGAACAACTGTTCCCTGAAGATACCTAGTGTAGAAGAAGTACCCTGATACTGCACCGATGATGAGTATCACGAGAATGACGGCGGCAGTACCCTTGGCCATCGCTTTTTCCAGATCGAGCCGGCACTCGTTCCCACTAGGACAGTGCACTTGTCAGCCCTTATCCCTAGCATAACCAGAAATTACTCAATGGGGTTACAGTTCAAGGCTAAGAGTCGAATCCAACCAGAAAGCCCTTGGACGTTATCTGTAGCTAGCTTTTGGTGGGACCCCAACCGCGCCGTCGATGGTTACCATGGGCAACCGTCTTCCGCCGTGATGGAAGGCGCTAGCATCACTACTCGGGCAACGTGTCTCACGATTCTCCCTATCAGCCACAGCTCAACACGAGCGGAGGCCACGTTTAAGAGACGCAACCAGGACCCCTCTCACCACTGAAACATTATGGAAGCATCAACAGTCACAACCCGACCCCAACCAAAGCTACACACTCTAGTCCATTTCGAGATACCTGCAACTGACCCCGCCAACGTAAGCAAGTTCTACGAGCAGCTTTTCAACTGGAAATTCTCCAAGTGGGGAGAACAGGAATACTGGCTCATTGCGCACAAAGACGCCCCGGCAAACGAATCCATTGGCGGACTCTTCAAACGCAACGCAGCAAACGAGCAATTCCTCAACTATTTCTCCGTCAACTCCATCGATGATTCCGCCGCCAAAGCCACAAGCCTAGGTGCCCAAGTGGTCACTGCAAAACAAGAAATCCCAACAGTAGGATACTTTGCAGTACTGAAGGACCCTGACGGAAACACTTTCGCCCTATTCCAATCCACAGGCGGAATGTAGCACACAAGACCTATTCCACTCCAACTCCTCTTTTCTTTAGGCTCGAGCAGAAGACAGCCCAAATTACCAATTCTTCAGAAACATGGCCGATAGCAACGAAAAGCATCCAATTCAAACACACCCCAACATTTTTCACACCCCAACAACCAGTATCCGCGGAGGGTGCAAAGGCGCAATCGGCTGAGGTAGTGCAGATTCAGGACACAAATAGAGTCCGCATACTGGAATTCATCAGGGCGAACCCCGGCACCCATCTGAGAAAGATCAAACGAGAACTCAACCTGGCCATGGGTGTCATCCAGTACCACCTGTACAAGCTGGAACGAGAACGCAGCATACTATCGGTTCGCCACGGCCTCTACAAACGCTTCTATGCGGACAAGGGCCTCGGAGTGCAAGACCGGGAGATTCTGAACATTCTATCTCAGGAGACTGAGAGAGACATTGTACTCTACCTCATCAAGAACCCACTGGCAAGCCAGAAGGAGCTCTCTGAATTCGCCCGAATCTCTGCAAGTTCAACCAACTGGCATATGGGAAGACTATCCAGAGCTGGATTCGTACAACCTAGAAGAGAGGGGGGGTTCGTGTTCTATACCGTTACCGGGGACCGAGCCAGAATCCTAGCACTCCTGAAAAGGCACCACCCAAGAATATGGGAGAGATGGGCTGAAAGGTTGGCCGACCTACTCGCGTAATGTCGCTCATAGAAATCGGGATAAATGAAAAAGCGAGAAAATGTCAGGCACTCCAACCGATCCAACTGACCTACTGGAAATAGGCAGGGGGATCTTCGCACTCATCCTCTTCTCGTTATCCCTGTACGCCTGGTCAAGAAGAAGACAACCAGCCCTGATCATGGTCGCAGCAGCATTCCTGCTCTTTTTCATGAAAACATTGCTAGACTATGTTCTACCTTCAACAACTGAAGGTATCGTTAGGGTCGGAATCGACTTCGCCGCCCTAGCCTTATTCTTCGTTGCGATAGTTGTCAGACCGAGAAAGGACCTCGGCAAAGGATCCCCTCTGAGCTAATTCTATCGATTCACGCGAGACGCTAGAGCCTCCCGGACTAACCACCGGACGTAGACAACTGTACCATGACGCCTAATATGTCCCGCGAATTGATGTGTGACTCGCAACCGAGGGGAAATGCGAATGCCCTCAGTCGGACCCTTCGAACTAACCGAGGTGGAGCTCATCGGTCTTGAATTCTTAAGACAAGACGATGAGAGACAGCTGAGGAAGACGACTCTACGGGCAACATGGTCCGGACGAGAACTCAGAGTCAGAGCCCGAGGACCTGCAACAATAGTCACCGACATCAAGAGCGAGATCGCCTCCAGGGCCCTGCCATACTAGAGCAGTCGCAACATCGAACCTAGAAAATACTAGTATCAATAAGGTTCTTACCAATCACCGCTCCTCCGGGAGCGCGTTCGCATGAGCGTTCATGAGTAGAGAATCAGATAGACACTTTCGTCAGTTGCTCGCTTATTTGCCACAACCGTTTCGCTGACTCATCATCATAGGATTCTTGAGAGGACTTCACCTCGTGCGTCTTGGTGAAGTACTTCCCAGTCACGCCTTCCAAGTCAGGAGAGGTGGCGACGTAGAGAATCCTTTTGGCGGCGGTTTTGGGACTTATGAAAAACGGACGCATCAGCCTGAATCCGAAGGTGACAAGGCCATTGTTGTTGGCGAAGTTAGTTCTAACTACTCCCGGATGTGCGCTGTTCACGGTAACTCCCGTGCCATCGAGCCTCTTCGCTAGCTGGTGGGTGAAGAGTATCATTGCTAGTTTCGATTGGCCATACGCGTGCCAGCCTGAAAACTTTTTCTGGCCTTGGAGATCCTCGAAGTCAATCTTCGCGCCGTTATGAGCGTCCGATGAGACGTTGACTATTCGGGAAGGGGCACTTGCCTCGAGGAGGTCAAGTAGGAGGCTCGTCAAAAGAAAGGGTCCGAGATGGTTAGTGGCAAAGGTCGATTCGAGGCCATCCACCGTTGTGTTGCGCCTTGTTAGATAGACTCCGGCGTTGTTCACGAGGAGGTGCAGCCTTTCATGTCTCGCCTTGAAGTCACTCGCTAACGTGCGGATAGAGTCTTGAGATGACATGTCAGCGAGCATCAGCTCAGTGCTCCGGTTTCCGCTCTTGGCGATAATGTCAGCTAGAGCCGCCTCACCCTTCTCCTTGCCCCGGGAGACGATTACAACAGTCGCTCCCATTTTTGCGAGCCCGAGAGCAGTAGCTTTACCGATCCCGGAATTCCCGCCAGTAATGATACAGGTTTTACCTGTCATATCAACCATGGTATCTAGCAAGTTCTACTGTATAGACATTGATCCGCAGGTCACTGATAAGGTCCTGAGCACTCCAACTGTGCAGATGATTTGACGCTTAGTTACGATGTCAGTTGAGAATCAATTGCTGATGCATCAACGAGTTATTTTTGGATCGCATCCGGGTTAGCTGTCTGCTCGAGCTTGAGGAGAGCAAGTTTTCTCTCGATACCCCAGCGGTATCCGCGAAGACTACTGTCTTTGCCAATCACTCTATGACACGGAATCACGAGTGCAACCGGGTTGGTTGCGCAAGCTCTTGCCACAGCTCGTGACGCTTCGGGCTCGCCTAGCTGCTTTGCGATCTTACTATAGGTGGTTGTCTTGCCGAATGGAATGGATTGGATGATCTTCCAGACCCTCGACTGGAACACAGTTGCCTTTACGTCGAGAGGAAGGTTGACGGCGAGAGGGTCCCCATCAAAGTAGTTCGCGAACGCCCGAGTCCACTCTTTCATCTCCTCGTCACTCCGGTGCAAGATTGCGGAGGGATAATCCTCCGCAAGAGAGTTCTCGACAAACGCATCCGAGTCCCCAATACAGACACCGCATACGCCTCTTTCTGTCGCAGCAACCAAGAGCCGACCTAGGGGGGAGTCGATAATGCTGTATCGAATCCGCAAGCCTTCACCGCCTCGGCGGAATTCTCCTGGATTTACCCCCAATCCACCGGGAACATTCTCATATACACGACTTCGGGAAGAGAAGCCTGCATTGTACAATGAGCTGTTCACCGTTTCCCCATTTCTTAGAAACCGCTTCATCCTAGCGAGGCGGCGAGCTTTGACATACTCACGAGGCGAGATCCCGAGAACCTTCTTGAAAGTCCGCTGGAAATGATAGGGGCTAAGGCCAGCCTGACGACTGAGGATTGCAAGGCTAAGTTTTCCTCGGAGATTGGCCTCGATGTATCTGCAAACTTGATCTAACAGCTTGGCTCTTGAAGACGGTTCAGTTTCCCGGGGCTGACAACGGTGACATGGCCGGAAACCGGACTGTTCGGCTTCAATCGATCCAGGGAAGAATGCGACCTGTTGTTTGCCCGGACGCCTCGCTGGACAGGATGGTCTACAGTAGATCCTGGTCGAGCGAACGGCGAAGACGAAATCTCCGTCGAAGCGGTCATCTCTAGATAGAACAATTTTCCATTTCTCATCATCGCTCAGAACGTTATCATGGCGCTCCAGCGTCCCATGTAATTGAGCGTGATTCTGTCCGGTGGTCAACATGAGTAACTGTTGGTCCTCACAAAATAAGTAGTTTGACTCCGAATCTTGCTTTCAATGTCTGAAGGATCGGGCAGATATACGTGAAGGAGCACCCTTGTTTTCAGAAGAACCCATGACTCGTCCGGATTGGCAGAAGAAAAAGAAGAAGATGGCGGGCAGAGAAGGCCCGAAAAAAGGAAAGAACCGTTAGAGGAGCGAGGCTCCGACCCTCTCTTTTGGAGAGCGGGAAAGCCATTCGGTTATTTTGAGGGGACGCTTACTACATTCCGCCCATCATGCCAGGAGGCATTCCGCCGCCCATACCCGGGGGCATTCCTCCAGGACCACCTGGGCTTGGCGTGCTTCCACCCTTTGACGCGAACACATCGTCGACCCTAAGGATCATCGTCACAGCCTCAACCGCTGACTTGATTACCTGTGTCTTTACTCGCAATGGTTCAACCACGTCCATCTTCAGCATGTCGCTTGCCTTTCCGGTCTTGGTGTTGACCCCGAACCAAATGTTCAGCGCGCTGTTATGTTTCGATTTGAGGTCAACGAGTATGTCTATCGGATTAATTCCCGCGTTCTGAGCAATCGCTACCGGTATGGATTCCAAGGCTTCTGCAAATGCAGTAACGGCGAGTTGTTCCCTGCCTCCGACTTTTATCGCGTACTCTCGGAGTCGCTTGGAAAGCTCAATTTCTGGGGCGCCTCCACCAGCGACTATCTTCCCGTCTTCTACCGCATTTCTAACAACGGATAGTGCATCGTGGAGGGATCTTTCCGCCTCGTCAACGACATGCTCTGAGCCGCCTCTAATCATGATGGTTACTGCCTTAGGATTCTTCGCCTCACGGACATAGACGAGCTTGTCATCACCAATTCTGACCTCTTCAACCAGCTTAGCATAGCCAAGGGCCTCTTTGGAGAGATCCCTAGTAGTTCCAACCACACTACCGCCTGTCGCCTTCGCTAGTTTCTCCATGTCGCTGCTGCTGACATTCTTGACAGTGAGGATTCCCTTCTTGGAGAGAAGAGATAGAACCTCGTCGTCAATGCTCTTCTCACTGAATAGGACATTTGCGCCAGTCTTGGCCACTTGATCGGCCATGTCTCGGAGGAGTTTTTCTTCTTCCTGTATGAACTGGTACATTTCTTCCGGCTTGTTGATGTTGATCTTGGCATCTGTCTCCGTCTTCTCGATCTCCAGTTTCGCATTCAACAATGCTATCTTGGCGCCAGTCATGCTCTTAGGCATCTGGGAGTGAGATACTTCCTTGTCGATAATTATCCCGTTTACCAGCTCGCTTTCCTCTAGGCTTTTTCCGTGCTTCTTCATCACCTTGACAAGATCTATGTCCGCCTTCATCTTGCCATTATTCTTCTCAGCTACCTGCATGACCGCTTCAACAGCAAGCTCGGCGAAACGATTCTGAGAACCGAAGATACCTTTTGTGTTGAGGGAGGTCATGGCGACCTGCTTGAGCCGCACCTCGTCGTCAGGCTTGATTGCGATAGCGATTTTCTCTAGAATTTCTTGCGCTTTTCCTGCGGCATTCCTGTAGCCGTCAATGATCGCGTTGGGATGAACATCCTTGTCAAGAAGAGTCTCCGCTCCCGCGAGCAATTCGCCAGCTAGGACTACTGCGGTTGTTGTTCCATCGCCTACTTCACTGTCCTGGGTTTTCGATATCTCGACAATCATCTTAGCAGCAGGGTTCTGGACATCCATTTCCTTCATGATAGTAGCCCCGTCGTTGGTGATCACAATGTCCCCCATGCCTGCGACAAGCATCTTGTCCATCCCTCGGGGTCCCATGGTCGACCGGACAATCTCGGCGACTATTTTGGCGGCCATTATGTTGCTTCTCTGGGCGTCGCGTCCCCTAGATCGGGAGGTGCCTTCTCTCAGAATTAGGACAGGTGTTTCCGACATTTCTAATCAGATTCTGAATACTCGGTCAGCGTGCTTCCTAAGATAAACATATGCAGGTCAATCCTTCAGAGTAATGAAGCTGAGGTTCCAGTCCTTGAGAGGAGACTGCTGGAATCCGGCCTTTCGAGAGCCATTGGGACCCTGCTGTGCCTCATGGTGAAGGAACTGGATAATGAGATTGGAGGTTATGGGCAGAGTGTGTCTCAAAAGTATCAAATCGAGCATAGGCCAGCGAAGCTTATGACCGCCTAGTTCAGAGTCTTACCTGCTTTGTCGTGTCCAAAATGAGACTGGAAGCAAATGAGGACAAGATCACAGCCAGGAGCCCCGAAGATCTTGAAACGGCAAGGACGAGGTATTATGATCGGTTAGCGACGCATTTTATGGAACATATTGGTCGGAGAAGGTCTCGAGTGATTCTCGAGGCGGGATGCGGGAAAGGCCAGCTCACAATACCATTAATCAGTAAGCTTCCGAGAAACGTAAGGATGATTGCCATAGACTCGTCAGCAGGACCTTATGCGGGCTGGTTGAAAGAACTCGCTAAGAAGCTACGGACTGACGGATTTGAGAAACAGGTTCTCCTGATCAGATCAGACGCGAGAAGGATTAGGGGGGTCGAAGACGAGAGCGTTGACGTTGTAGTTTCGAACGAATTGTTATGCGACCTCCCATACGACTCGGAGCTTGAAGAAGCTCTGGGAGAGTTTTACCGGATCCTCCGTCCTGGAGGCTTCATGATCCATGGAGAGTGGTCGTCTTCCCCCGCAGTTGAGCCCCAAGCGTTCCTTGTCGAACACTGGCCGTCTTGGACCCCGGACCAGCTCTTTGCAATAATGAGAAACAGCGGTTTTCATGACTTTCAAGTATCCTACTTCGGGACAACAATCCACTTTGGATATGAGAACGCGATTGAAGAGCTTCGAGGCTGGGGCGCCAACGAAACATTTCTCAAGCGATATGACAAGCTGTTGAAGCGAGACGGGATTGAGCTCCCATTCGAGCATATAGTTCAATGCCAAAAATAGAACCTGCATCTTCGAAACCCTAGGCTCCGCTCAGGAAAGCCTCCCACGAAAAACGGTTAAAATTGGCACGAACGATCGCATCGCTGATAGTTGACGCTTACAAGGATGCCGTGCTAGCTGTTTGCATTTACGGGTCGACTGCCAAGAAACTAGACAGTCCCTACTCCGACCTCGAAATATTCTGCGCAGTCGCGGACAGTCTAGAGATCAAGAACAAGCGCTATGTCTACGATGGCTTACTAGTCGAGATAGATTATCTCCAAGAATCAAACTTGGGACTGGCCAATCGGGGCAGACCAGTACCGGAACCGGATTGTACTGTTCGAACGTGACAACTGGCTGACAAAGCTGGAGGAGGCCGTCGCGGAAGACGATAGGGCAGATCTCACCGAAGAATTGTGGGCCACGATGGTTGTGACTGAGTCTCTCGCTGCTGTGCGCAAAGCCTACATAAGAGGACGAACGGCGAGACCTTAGAACCCGAGCGTTCTACATGGCCTGGGACACGGCGAGAGTCGTATTCCTCTGTAACAGAAAGTACGTGCTTTCGACGAGCTGGTTCTGGAAGCAACTATTCGAGTGTCAAGGACAGCCTAGAGATCTTCGAAATCTTATTGATGTTGTCGCCGGCTTCATGGGGTCGACTCAGACAGAACTCGTCAACGCAACCGAGGAACCGTGGCTGGAAACGATGAAAATGGTTCGGGCCCACGCGGTTTCGATTGAGTCAATGGATATTGTGCGACTAGCCCTTCGAAACTGCTCGACCGAGCCAGCAGACTCAACGTCCGTAATGATCGAGAAGAACACGGCAGGATAATTTAAGACCAATAATGAAGGCGGATTCAGAAAAAAACGTGGGTATTGAAGCCGATAGAGGAAGAAGCCCCACTTCTACTTCTTGCTCTTCTTCTTTGGCTTACTAGGCGTTTGAATTCACCTGTTAGGTCTTATATCATTGTTTGCAATATAAAACTATTGTATTCTGGGTTCATTAGTCGAAACAGCTCATATTTCGAGCTAAAATCATCGTAAATAGTCTCTTTCTGTACTATTTCACACCACGAATGCAGAGGCATCCGTTTCTTGGCAAATATCGTACTTTGAGGAAGCTCAATGACCGAACCGCCGAGAAACGCCAAATGGAAGGAACAACGCGCCCTCTAGCCGTGTGCCAAGCGACCATACAAGGAAACGAT
>Ga0209058_1004870_pt1 | contig 10599 bp, 10 predicted proteins | sample GraSoiAngelo_147_FD_185904 | JGI IMG/M metagenome (GOLD analysis project Ga0209058, IMG submission 185904) | Grasslands soil microbial communities from the Angelo Coastal Reserve, California, USA - 14_1009_05_40cm (SPAdes) (version 2) | ecosystem: Environmental > Terrestrial > Soil > Grasslands ... | reverse complement strand
GCGCCAAGCCGATCGAGAAACAACTCGAAGACATCCTCGATTCTACCCGCATCCTCGAGAGACTCTGTGCCACGAGGCCGACCATTTTCCGGGCGCCGAATTTCTCGGCCAGCCCTTCTACCATTCGAGTATTGGAGCAGGCGGGCTATCTCACCGACTCATCCGTGCTTCCTGGCAGATATCTAAACCGGTTTCGAATCTTCCGGGTATACGACCACAGAGGTGCCTCCCAGGAACCGTACTGGCCTCTGGGTAATGATCAAGGTCAGGGAGGAAACGGTGTGTTGGAAGTCCCGGTCACGGCAAACCCGCTCCAACCCGGGACACCGTTTGGCTTGGGGGCCTTGAACCGGTTCGGAATAACACCTTTAATCGGGTTCCTAAAAGCGACCGAGCTAGATACTGTCGTCTTTTTGGCGCATCCATGGGAGGCCACGGATATTGCCTCTGCGTATCCCGGTGTTCCGGAGGCCTACACGAAGGTGTGTTCGTCCAACTTAAGCCCGCTGCGCGAATTCGTTCGGGCGGCGCACTCGATTGCTGAATTCTGCACTCTCGAACAGATCTCAGAATTGACGCGAGGGCATTTGCTTGCCGAACGCTAGCCTCACTGGCCGTTTTCTTCCTCGCTTGGCGACAGCGAGTACCGAGATGATGCTCATTTCGGAAACTTTCTCGCATTTCGATGAATCAAGCGGAACCAGCCCGGTTTCAGGAGTTCTGGCAGACACTCATGGACCCAATCCTCGCGTGAACATTCTATTGGCCTGGTCCCAGTTGGTTTCGCCCGATCATGCCGGCGCAGTCCGAGGCTTCGTATTTGCTAAAGCCATCGACAGGCTTGGTTGGAATCCTGTGATTGTGACGCCAAGTAAAGGGTCACGGGAACATACCCCGGTCGCCAGTAACAACCTAAGACAGGTCAAGCTCTACGACACGTATTCTGGCAAACTCCCCCCTCCGCTGTCATTGTTCGTCTTGCCGCTCACCGTAGCGCGGCTCGCGACCGTCGCACAGAAGAACAATGTCGATGCAATTGTCTCCAGCACCCCTGCCCTCTTTCTTCCACTCGAAGCCTTTCTCGTATCGCGCTTGAAGAGCGCTAAGTACGTTTTGGACGTCCGCGACGGGTGGAAACTGGAAGAGATCACCCATCGCGGTCGGGCGCGAAACTGGTTTAAGCGGAATCTCGAAAGGTTCCTCTGCAGACGAGCCGACCGAGTTCTCACGGTTAGCGGCTCGCTCAGGGACCTATTGGTTAAGGACTATCGATTGTCGCAGTCCCAGGTCTTAGTCGTCCCAAATGGCGCGCAACTCGAGGACTTTCTCCCATGGGCAAGCCCGACTGAGAAGTCGGTTGACTTGCTGTTCCTCGGGGCTCCTTCGCTGTATCGTGACGTCACCAACCTTCTCCGAGCGTTCCGACTTCTCTCTAGACTCCGAGACACGGTCCGTATTAGGTGGGTTGGTTGGCGACAACCCCACATTGATCGAGAAGGCCGGGATGACTTGGAGTATCTGACGTCTAGGAAGTTGCTCGAGCTCTTTCCGCCTCTGTTCCATCGCGATGTGCCAAGACTGATGCGTGACGCAAGGCTCGGAGTTGTTTCGTTGTCCAAGCATGAAATCTTCCGAACCGCCATCGGGGCGAAGACGTACGAATACATCGCAGCGGGATTGCCGATCATATGTCTCGGCCCTTCGGGAGACTCTGAACTACGCCGGTTTGTTGAGACCAATGAGGTCGGCTTGTTCGCGACTAGTCCCGAGGAATTTGCGAGGCTCGCATTTTCGGCACTCACCGACGATCGGCTTTCATCGATTCTCTTGGAAAACTGTAGAAAGACCGCCCCTTCCATCGACAACATCGGAATAGTGATGGAGGCGTTGGAAGAAATCGTCGCAAGATATGGGGCGGATAGAGGGCGTGTCGGCCGGATTCGAAGTTGATGATATGGACCCATCCGGAGGCAGCAACTTGAAGGTCCTATTTGTCCATATTTCACCGGGAGAAGTTCCGTCTTTTGTACAGCGTGATATCGACATTCTCCGGTCCGCGTTCCAAGTGACAATCTTTTTTTACAGTGGATGGAGAGACATACCACGGCTGCTGAAACAAGTCTTGCGGAGCGATGTAATTGTCTCTTGGTTCGCTTGGGACCAGGCATTCTGGGGAAATTTGTTCGCGTACATTTTCCGGCGGGGCGCGATCACAATCGTCGGCGGCTTTGATGTTGCCTCGGTCCCAGAAATTTCGTATGGGAACCTGCTAAATCAGCGCTCAAGAACCCGTACGCTGTGGGCGCTTCGGTTTGCCGATTTCATCCTCGCTGTCTCTGAATCAACAGCTCATGAGGCCCTGAAGTTCAGCGGGCGTACCGATACCCGAGTTGTTTACCATGGCTTTGATGCATCACATTACTCTATGGGCCGCGAGAAACGTCAACTTGCCGTAACCGTTGGCGACGTCACGGTGTCGAACCTATACCGAAAGGGCATACTTTCCTTCGTACGGACCGCATCTCATCTTCCCGACATCCCATTCTTCGTGGTCGGCAGAGTCGAGGTCGACGCCATGAAAGTCCTGGGTGCGACTCCCGAGAATGTCAAGTATGTAGGGCGTCTATCGGAAGCTGACTACCTCGCGCTCTTGAGGGATTCCAAGGTGTATGTGCAAGTTTCAGCACATGAAGGGTTTGGTTGTTCGCTCGCCGAAGCAATGTTATCTGGCTGTGTCCCCGTGGTCAGCGACCGTGGCGCCATTCCAGAAGTCGTCGGCGAGTTAGGCTTCCATGTGCAACGGGACAATCCAGCAGAGATCGCACGCGCAGTACGACAGGCACTGGCGACGCCCGCCACCGCCGGGGAACAAGTACGCAGTCGGATTGTTCGTCTCTTTCCGCTAGGGAGACGCGCTGCCGCACTCCAGCAAGCCGTTTTCCTTTCAGTGCGGCGAGATGGAGCGACGAAGAGGGATGTGTTGCTGGGGCGTGATTCTAGTCGGTGATGAGTTCTACATCGTTCCTGCTGACCGCCAGACCGTCCTTGTAGATTAGTTGGTATTTGGGATTCAGCAAGTCTGGGTCTAAGATCTCGGGGTAGTCTCCGAATCTCTCCCGATCATACGGAACGACATCCCGGCAGAGGTCGCGAACTCGGTACTTCATCGCTACGTTGATATCCGAAGTGCCATATCGTTCCCGGATGCTGTGGCGAACAAAAGAATCGAGGGTAGGGAACTGGGATTTTTCTGGAAGAGACATCCATTGTGTCCAGAAATACCTGTATAGCAGCCTCCGAGCCGGCTTGACCGATCGCAGGTGGAAAAAATACTGCTCCTTCCACTCCAACCGCTTGTAGAAGTAGGGGACCACCGGTTCCTCGAATCGTCCAGATTGCCGATAGTGAAGCCTTGGATGATGGGTAAAGACATGAGGCTCACGCTCGACCTCCCCTGGCACCGGAAGTTGATGCCGTAAGTCCCCGTCGAGTCCCACTCCCCCAAGCCATATGGCGTAGTACCGGTTACGATCTAAGCTCCGGATTCGAGACAGCAAGTTTCGCATACTGCAAGGCCCACTCGTGCGACCGACGAAATCCCCGTTCCACCGGAAGACGGTTGAGAACTTTGTGAGCCTGAGGCACAAATTCACTGCACCGCAAAAGTCTTCCTCCGCGAAGTGATAGAAACGGACCCGGCCCGGATAACGCTCTGTAATGCGCCCGACGACTTCCGGGGTTCTATCATCCGATCCATTGTCGACGACTACAATTTCCTCGACAAAGGGCAACACGGACAGAATGGCCTTCTCGACCCAGTCTTCCTCGTCCTTCACCGGCATCATCATGCTGACACCGGACGGTCGGAATGCGTCTGGTCTCGGCATGAGGCCGAGTTTCGGGAGAACGGAAAATGTGGTGCGTCCAAGCTGCCTGATCTTACTCATGCGTGGTTTCCTCAGCTCGAGAGAAATACAAACCGGACCCCGTACAACCTTCTAGTGCCTGGACGCGCCGCCCGAGCAAACGTATCGTCCTTGCGATGGTATGAAGGCAGGAGTCGGTCGCGCAATGTGGGCCTAATTCCATGAGTCCTCCAGAAATCGTTGGGGAAGCTTGAACGATCCTGGGATTCTCTGGAATTGCTATTGAAAGACTCTCCTCCAAACGCGCATGGAGTCTCGCTCCAAGGGGTCCAGTAGCAAGAATCCTGTAATCGAAATTGCCGCTAAACCCAATACGCCTGTGGTGTAGAGGAAAAAGGTGTCGGAGAGAAAGGTCGGCGCCGCAGCCCCGATGGGAAGGGAGGCAATCCCAAGCAGGGCGATTGCGCGTAAGCGTTTAACACTGACCCCGAGACGGAAATGAGCGTAACCAAGGCTCACTCCCGCGTACACGACATAGGAGACAAGATAAGAAAGAGCCAACCCCTCGAGGCCGTAACGTGGAATCAAAATCCAGCCAGTCCCCATGAACGCCGTCATCCAAACCACCGTGAATTCGAAATCCAAGATTGTCTTGCCGAGTCCAGAGAGCTGAAAGCCGACGACATGAGCTATTGTAGCAAAGAACATCGCTGGGACTAAGAGAGCGAACACCGCTGAAGCTCCCAGATAGCTTGGACCGTAAAGAAGCTGGATGGTGGGACCTCCGAAAACCATCAGCGCAAAAGAGAAGAATGTCGTTGCCAGCAAGGAGAGTCTCATTGTCGCTGTAACTACCTTTGCCGCTCTTGCCGGCTGGTTTTCTGAGAGTTCCGAAACTATAGGGACCATGGAAATGCTAATCGTTGAGGGTAGGAACAGTAGATAGTCAGACAAAGACGCGGCAGCCAAGAACAGACCCAATTGTGTGAATCCGGCATTCAGGGCAAGCAGCGAATTTGCGACCGCAAAGGCGGGAGCAGCCACCAGCGCGGCCCCGAAAGCCGGAAGCGAATAACCCATGATTTTTCGAACCCAAACCCTGCTCGGCCGGAGTCGAAGGGTGAATTGGTACTCAGAGAACAGCCGGCGACCCAGCCTCCAATTCATCCAGAGGCTCAGCATAGAAACAAGCGGGAATGATATCGCAACTCCTCGCAGGCCCCAGAGGACCACTGCGGGGATTACCACGGCCGCGTTCATGGCGGAGAGCGCAATCGCCCGGGCGTTGAGTTGCCCGAACTGTTGAAATCCCTGGAGGCTTGCCCAAATTGGTATGGCCGGCGCGGAGATTATCAACGACAAGCTCGCGATCCAGACTAGGTCTCGCAGCTGGGCAAGGCGGAAGACCTCGTTCGCGAGCCATGGCGCGACCAAGAACAGGACGCCTGCGCAAGTCACGCCGCCGAAAACGGAGAGGGTCCAGGCGGTCTCATACAGTTGAGGGATTGACTCAGGATGAGTCGAAGATAACTCCGCGGTGTACTTGACCACTGCGCTCTTCAAGCTAAATCCGGCTGCAACGGTGGCTACTGACATGACACTCGCTAGGATTGCGTAGACCCCGAGATCGGTCGGACCGAGGAGCCGTGCAATCGTGATGGCAGTAAGAGCGCCAACAATCTTGGAAACGACGGAGCCGGCCAGCGATACCAACGTGCCGTCTCGCATCCGTTTGCGGACGGATCTTGCCGAACGGGTCAATCTTGCAGAGGTGCCTGCGCTCGCTCCGTTAGTTTTGGTCATTAGGCCATCCTAGTTGGGAACGTGCCTTGAAAAGCCACCAAAACGAACGCAGAGTCCTGTCGTTCCTCCGTTTGACCAAATTCACCATGCCCATCTTGTTGTGGAGAAGGTCGTTCGCAAGATCGCAGAAAGACGTTCCTCCGCTCAATCCTCTTCGAAATCGCACGCAGAGGACGCGACCTTAGCATTATGCTAAGCCTCATGAACCCGCGATGCAGCCACGGTCTTGCCATAAGACTTTGGTCGAGGTTATTTCAGGCGGGAACGGCGAGCAACGGTGCGACCTCATTCAATTGGCACTTGGCTCGAGTTCCCACAAGGCAACCATGTTCGATTCTGCAAACGCCCACTCGTCTGGCCGAGGAGCTAAACGAATTTGCTGCGGCGGTCCCAAACGAAGATGGATGGCTGCAGTGCAGCCTCCATGCGAACCAGGGTGGAAAGAATCATTTCTGAGAACTTCCGGCAACGTCTGATAAGAGGTGTCCCTCGTCCGCCGCCGCACCGACATCTAGCTAGACCTCAGGAATCGGCGGACCACGACCCCATGCAAGCCACGTTTCTTCTCGGCACCCGGCCAGAGATCCTCAAAGGATTCCCCGTAATCGCCGCGGCGAAAGCGAAGGGGATCCGCTGCCGGGTGATTCACTCGGGCCAGCACTACGATCATGCGATGTCAGACATCTTCTTCCGTGAGCTGGCACTCCCGAGGCCGGATGGTTTTCTCCGAGTGGGTTCGGGATCCCATTCGCGACAGCTAGCGTCGCTGCTCGTGAGGCTGGATGCCCTTGCTGAAAGGGTGTATCTCGGCAATCTTGTCGTCGTTGGTGACACCAACACGGTCCTCGGAGGAGCCCTCTTTGCGCGGCGACACGGAATCCAGCTGTTCCATGTAGAAGCCGGGGCTCGCTGTTATGACCTCGACATGCCCGAGGAGCAAAATCGGCGCATCGCAGACCATCTGTCTGATGTGCTGTTCGCGCCCACCGATTGGAATCGGAAGGTACTGAAGTCAGAAAACGTTCTGGGACGAATTCATGTCACTGGGAATCCGGTCATAGATGCCTGCGTGCGCACCCTGTCCAAGCTCCCGCGCAACCCCAAAATACTCGGTGGAATCAATGCGGAAGAATTCGTGTTGTGTACGGCTCATCGGTCCGAGATTGTGGACCGGCGTGTCCATTTGGCCGGGCTTGTTAGGATACTTCGGGGCCTCGACTTGCCTGTGGTGTTCCCCTGCCATCCTCGGACGAGGCTCCGGCTAAAACAATTCGGTTTCGCCAGCAAGCTCAGGAACTCCCGAAACGTGCATTTGTTACCTCCTCTAGGCTACATCGACTTTCTCTCACTCATGAAGGCGTCTGCTTTCGTCGTGAGCGATTCCGGGGGAGTGACGGAGGAAGCCACTTCCCCAGGTCTCGACAAGCTGGTATTCTCTCCTCGAACAACAACAGAGGTCCCAGAAGCGATGTGGTCCGGGCACCTGGAGTTGGTTGGAACGGACCATCCAACCGCACTGCGCCGAATCCGCAAGCGTCTCGCGCTCTCGAAACGGCCACACGGCCACCCCTATGGCGTCGGACACGCCGGGGAAAAGATTGCGTCGTTCCTCGAACGAGACTTAAGCGATTCTCCTCGTAGAAGCAAACAAATCTAGTACTCGACGGCTCGAAGAGAACCGCTCTTTTCGCCCGCTGCCAGCTCCCCGCATGCGGGACAGCGCCCCGTACCCACGAGGCAGGTTCTGTGATAGTACCTGCCGCACACGCAGCGGGTCGCAGGAATCGTCGGCGATAGAACCATTGAGCAGATGCCACACTTAGACTCGAGACGACGGATGATGAGGTTTGGCTCAACCGCGGTTTCGGTATCCAGCTTTCCAGGCATGAATTTGAGAATCGGTCCCCAGAAGATGCTAATCCATACGAGAAAGATAACCCAGCCGGCGTAGGAGTGGGCGATGAGCATGTTTTGCAGGTCCGTCTGGGGCGTGTCCGAGTAATAGCCAACCAAGACCACGAACACCATACGAAACAAGTTCGCAACATACGAGGTCAGGAACCCCAACCCGAGTAGACCCCAAAACCTTCGTGTAATTGTCGTGCACTCTGTCAGAGTAAATGCCGTGAACGCCGAAGCGAAGATCCCGAAAGAGTAGAGGCCAGAACACGATGTTGTAATAATTACTGTCACTTGCGCTTGGAAATGCAGCGGGACGAACGTCAACCCGGGCGCGGTTGATCCAGCCACGCTGTGGACGCTGTTATTCACACCGATCGCGTTGAGGATCGCGCCCGTTTCAGGGGCCAATGCGGTCCACGAATAGATATCCACAGAAACTGTCGCATCTCGATAGTATGCCCGGGTGGCCAAGAGAGGCAGCACAAGGACAGCATTCAGGATGAGAAAGAAGACGAGGACGAAGTCCCTTTCTCGCGAATATCTAGCTGGGACGACTCCATATGCCACTAAAGTTGTCGCAGCCAGAATCACGACGATGTCCTCCGTTAGAAAGCCTGGGCTGGCCGAGAATGCAATGTTGTAAGCAACATCCAGAGCGATGACGCCAAGTCCTATTGCGGGGAAGAAGGGGTAGAGGCGCCCATTCCATGTGACCTTGTTGAGAAGGCGAGTTGCCAAATTTGACACATGCAGACTCGTCCGCGTCGCGGTCGGCCAGACGGCCCAACCAAACAAGGCGGCTCCAAGAATGAGAACCGGTATTCCAACCCACCGAAGATTCGGATCATGGGCGGGTAGCAGAATTAGACCTAGCCCTGAGAAACCGAGAACCAGGGCGACTAGACTCGCCGTCCGTCGGCGTTTAACCAGCCAAACGGTAAGCTTCACCAGTCTACCGCCTTGTTCGACCCGCTCGACCCGTGGCGGCCGTATAAGAACGCTTTTCAGTAATTATCGGCGACGTTACCCGTTGGGATGTCCCTCCGCAGGGTCAAAGAGTCATCGATCTTGGGCGCGACTCGAAGATCGCGGTTACGCGAAAAGCCGCGGTGACACGGTCTCTAGATGGGAGGGCAGAAAGCAGAAGAGATTATCGTGTTGAGGCAACTCGTCCAACCCATTTATCTTCACTAGCTTCGACACGCTGTGTTTCCCGTCCCTTAGCTTGTATGCAGCGTACTTGTTTACACCCAAAATGTCGGCATAGATCTCGGTGACATCTCCTCCGAAAATCGGGTGCAGAGCACTATACTCAATGCAGAGAATCGGCGCGAGAGGTTGCCGAAGCAGATTCTGAGCCCCGCGAAGTACTTCGAGCTCCCATCCCTCCACATCGATTTTTATCATTCGCGGGCTGGGGACCTTGGATCCTGTGGCAATGTCATCCAATGCCTCTACCGAGACGGCGGTTCCGTTCCTTTGATCGACTCTCGGTTCGACTAGCGTGGAATCACCGCTGCTCTGGTTATCTTCGTACAGTCTTGCCGTCCCTCTTTTGGATCCCACTGCGACGTTAATTGCCTTGATGTTTGTCGAACGGTTGAGTCCGATATTATCTTCAAGAAGAAGGAAGGTCGACGGCGAAGGTTCGAGCGAGTAAACGCTACCGGTTTTGCCGACCAGCCTGGATGCGTAAAGGGACATGAATCCGATGTTAGAGCCAATGTCGACAAAAGTGTCCCCGGGTCGCAGACACTGTTTCATCACGGCAAGCGTCCCTACCTCATAGGCTCCATAGTAGTAGATTATCTCGTCAATCGCTCTGTTGCGAACCGGATCAATCTTGATCCTGAAGCCGTAGCGGGTTTCAATAACAACAGGCTCGCTCGCTGGAGGTAAGAACAGCCTGGCAAAGTGCCCCATTAGGACCGCAGACCCTCTGAACGCATACGACGAGAGGAAGTAGCCTAGTCTATGAACCAACGCCATCCGAAGACGATCAAGTCTTCTAACCCGCGATTTGAACATTCGTCAAGGTCCGTAATCGCCAAACGTCAGGAACGCAAGGGAACATTATTACTGTGTCCATCCCGGAGATTTCGGTTGCCGCTGTGGGATTGATTCACTTGGACCCGATTGACCAAGACTTGGGCATTTCGGAAATCATGATGTTTACTCCTGGGACGGAGATAGGCTTGAAATAGAGTCTGTTCGTTGAGGCATCGGTGCGTCTGTGAAAGTCGTCGGAGGCTCCGCTTCGGTTCCCCTCGCGAGGGGAATCGCGAACGAGCTCAAGACCGCCTCCGTCGACGTCGCTTTCGAGAAACATCCAGGCGGTTTTCCGGACGGGGAGCGCTATGTCCGATTGCGTGATTCACTCGCCGGCGAGCATGTTGCCCTCGTGCAGACGACCCACCCAGACTCCATGATCATCGAGCTCCTTCTCCTCGCAGACGCAATCCACGACGCCGGAGCGCGCCGCCTGACCGCCGTTGTTCCGTATTTCGGCTACGGCCGCCAAGACAAGAGATTCCTCGATGGCGAGCCGGTCTCCGCGAAGACGATCGCGAAGCACCTTGCGGTCAATTGCGACGAGCTCCTGACGATGGCGATTCACAACCCCGGGATGCTTAGGCCGTTCCCGCTCCCGCCGCGCGACGTCAGCGGCATGCCCGCGATCGGCCGGTACCTGAAGACCGCAAAGGTCGACATGCTCCTCGCACCGGACGGCAACGCGATCCGCTTTGCGAAGGAAGCGTCCGCAATCGCGGGCGTCCCCTTCGACTCCCTGGAGAAGAAGCGAATCGACTCGTACACCGTGAAGATCACTCCGAAGGCGCTCGCGGTTCGGGGTAAGTCCGTCGCGATCGTGGACGATGTCATCTCGACCGGCGGAACAATCGCGATGGCAGCGAAGGAGCTTCGGGCTCAGGGCGCTCGTCGAGTAATCGCGGCGTGTCTTCACGGCCTCTTCGTCGGCCCGGCCGAGGCGAACCTGAAGGCCTGCGACGACGTGATCGCGACGGAC
>Ga0209058_1004862_pt1 | contig 10607 bp, 10 predicted proteins | sample GraSoiAngelo_147_FD_185904 | JGI IMG/M metagenome (GOLD analysis project Ga0209058, IMG submission 185904) | Grasslands soil microbial communities from the Angelo Coastal Reserve, California, USA - 14_1009_05_40cm (SPAdes) (version 2) | ecosystem: Environmental > Terrestrial > Soil > Grasslands ... | reverse complement strand
ATCGAACGCCAGCGAATCATTTTGGAAACGATTACCGCCATCAGGCGCGCAGGCGCCGATATTCTGATCACGTACTACGCGCTGGAACTGGCGAAGATGTTGTAGAGGGTTGTGAGGCTGGAAAACTGGCAGGCCATGAGGAAATCGACTGTAGCGGCGGTCTATGACCGCCGGTATTCCGTTGATTCTGCGAAAAACCGGCGCTCATATTTTTGAGGCTGCGCGCTACCGCGCTTGCGCTTCGCGGAGCGCCGCTACAGCAGGCACCGAAGGCCATGGGCTTGGCTGGGAATCATGTCTAAATCCGAGGAGCTCTTTAAGCGTGCCCAGGAGATCATTCCGGGCGGTGTCAATTCGCCCGTGCGCGCCTTTCGCGCGGTCGGCGGGAACCCGCTTTTCATTAAGCGTGGGGAAGGCTCGCATATTTGGGATGTCGATGGGAGAGAATACATCGACTATGTCGGTTCATGGGGTCCGCTCATTTTCGGACATCGTCCGCCAGAAGTGGTGAAGGCTTTGGAGGAAATCCTTCACATCGGCACGTCATTCGGCGCTCCGACGGAACGTGAAGTCCAACTTGCGGAGCTGATTAGGAAGTTTTTCCCGTCGGTTGAGAAAGTTCGTCTGGTCAATTCTGGAACCGAAGCAACGATGAGCGCCATTCGGTTGGCGCGCGGATTCACAGGCCGGGATCGCATTGTCAAATTTGACGGCTGCTACCACGGGCACGGCGACAGCCTTCTGGTAAAAGCAGGATCCGGCGTCGCAACTCTGGGTTTACCCGACAGTCCAGGTGTGCCGCGAAGTCTTGCAAGCTTGACAACCGTACTCCCTTTCAATAATCCAGATGCTTTGAAATCCGAATTTGATCGGCACGGCAAAGACATCGCGTGCGTCATTGTCGAGCCCGTCGCCGGAAATATGGGGTGTGTTCCCCCTCGGGCCGGTTATCTGGAACTCTTGCGCGACCTGACCAGACGTTCCGGATCTATTTTGATTTTCGATGAAGTCATGACCGGCCTCCGCATCGCGCTAGGGGGCGCGCAGCAGCGTTATGGGATCGATCCCGATCTCACCGCGATGGGCAAAATCATTGGAGGCGGCCTTCCGGTCGGCGCCTACGGGGGCCGTGCCGAAATCATGAACCAGGTGGCGCCGGCCGGACCGGTTTATCAAGCGGGAACGTTGTCGGGCAATCCTCTGGCTGTGGCTGCAGGTCTCGCGACGCTGCGCCGGCTGGAGGAAGCCGATCCCTACAATAATCTTGACGCGATGGGTTCGCGTCTGGAACGCGGGCTGATTGCTGCGGCGTCGAAAACGGATGTTCCAGCACGCATGAATCGCGTCGGCTCGATGTTCACGTTATTTTTCACAAACCAGGACGTGATCGACTTCGAGTCGGCCAAAACTTCCGATACGCAGCGGTTCAATCGGTTCTTCCGGGCGATGCTCAACGAAGGTGTGTATTTGCCTCCATCGCAATTTGAAGCTGCATTTATCTCGGCGGCTCACACGAACTCCGACATCGATCGGACAATCGAAGCCGCGACGAAATCATTCATGAAAGCATGAGCCCGGCAAAAGCTTCTTACGGTTCCTGGAAATCGCCCATTACCAGCACTTTGCTGACCTCAGCCGGCATTGGGTTCAGCGAACTCCATCTTTCGAGTGGCGAATTGTACTGGCTCGAGAGCCGCCCTGATGAAGCCGGCCGAGTCGCGATTGTCCGCTGTTCTTCCGATGGAAAAATTACGGACGCCATCCCTCCGGCGTTCAATGCGCGCACCCGCGCGCACGAATACGGCGGCGGCGCCTATTGCGTGTTCGGCCACACGATCTTCTTTTCGAATTTCAAGGACCAGCGTCTGTACCGGCAGGAACGCAACGGAGAACCACAAGCAATCACACCAGAGCAGACGCCACCGCGAAGCCTGCGTTACGCTGATAGCCGAGTGACGCCTGATGGAGAGTGGATTATCTGCGTCCGAGAACGGCACGAGGAGGGACGCGAGGCATCTAACGAGATCGTCAGTGTTCCGCCCAACGGTTCCGGCGAAGTCAGAGTCATCGCCGGCGGTTATGACTTCTACTCATTTCCGCGAATCAGTCCCGATGGCAGGCATCTCGCCTGGACTTGCTGGCGGCATCCGCAAATGCCGTGGGATGGAACTGAATTGTGGGTTGGCGAGCTGACAAGCAATGGTTCGATTGCAAACGCACGCCATGTTGCCGGTTCCGCGAGCGAATCCATTTTTCAACCGGAGTGGTCACCCGATGGAACGCTTTACTTTGTATCCGACCGAACGGGCTGGTGGAATCTCTACGCAGAACGACGGGAGAAGGTCGTTCCCGTTTTAGAGATCGACGCCGAAATCGGCGTTCCGCAATGGTTATTCGGATACTCGCGTTATGCATTTCTTTCGAACCGGCGGGCGGCCTGTGTCTATGACAAGAACGGGATGGAACATCTGGCGATTATCGATTTGCATTCCAACCAGCGAGAGATTTTGCCGGTCCCGTACACCGTGTTCGGAAGCATTACGTCCGACGGCGACGACACGCTGTTTGTAGCAGCCGCTTCCCCTACCAAAGCCGCTGAAGTGGCTGCGCTCGAGGTTCGCGGCGCCAAGGTTCGAGTTCTGAAGCGAAGTCTGAATGTCGAAATCGACCCGGACTACTTTTCACAACCGCAGCCGATTGAATTTCCCACCTCGGGTGGCTTGAAAGCTTATGCCCTGTTCTACCCGCCCAAGAACAAGGAATTCGTTGCGCCCGAGGCCGAACGGCCGCCACTTCTGGTGATCTGCCATGGCGGCCCGACCAGCGCCACCACGTCGGCGCTGCGGCTGGCCGTTCAATATTGGACTACGCGCGGGATTGCGGTTGTCGATGTGAATTATGGCGGAAGTTCAGGATACGGACGCTCATATCGTGAGCGGTTAAACGGGCAGTGGGGAATTGTGGATGTCGAGGACTGTATCAACGCCGCACGGTATCTGGAAAAACGGGGTGACATCGACGGAAAACGCATGGCCATCCGCGGTGGAAGCGCGGGTGGATACACAACGCTCTGCGCTCTTGTCTTCCACAATGTCTTTGCCGCCGGCGCCAGTTACTACGGGGTTGCCGATCTGGAGACGCTGGCCCGTGATACTCACAAGTTCGAGTCGCGCTATGAGGACGGTCTGGTTGGCCCCTATCCCGCGGCCGCCGAACTGTACCGGCAGCGATCGCCGGTGCACTTTGCAGACCAGCTATCGTGTCCGGTAATCCTGCTTCAGGGCCTGGAAGATAAAGTAGTGCCTCCGTCGCAAGCCGAAATCATGATCCGGGCATTGCGCGCCAGGCGTCTACCCTTCGCTTACGTCGCTTTTGCCACCGAAGCTCATGGATTTCGCGAAGCCGCAAATATCCGGCGCTCGATCGAGGCTGAGTTTTACTTTTATTCGCGAATCTTTGGCTTCACGGTTTCAGACCAAATCCAGCCGGTTGAGATTGAGAATTTGTAGGTAAGGAATAGCCACAAAAAGGCACAAAACTCACAAAAAGTTTTGGGATCTTTTGTGCCTCTTTGTGGCTATTTTTCCGTTGTGGGGTTCCGGTACAGATGCACAGGCCGAGTTGCATCCGTCTTCGCGGTTGCTATTTCGACGAAGTGCTCTGCGCGTTATGATCGGCATCAGTACGACTGCGGCCGCCGCTATAGCCCAGCCTTCGTAACGCGTCCACGTCCCGGCAAAGGCAAAAAGAGCCGCGAATGCCAGATCTTTCCAAAGTTGATGCCGGATCCATCGGAGCAAGTAATACAACAAGCCGGTAATACACAAGATCATTAGCGGCTCGTTCTCCGGAGTCGTGAACAGATAAATCAGATGCGGGTTGAATGCGAAGAACAGGAATGCGAGCCACCCGGCGATACGGGAACCCGTCCATTCAATGCCGATCAAAAAGAGAAACAGACTGTTTCCGACAAAACAGACAACGCTCAACAGACTTCCCGCGGCACCGCTCCGCCACAATGGATCGATTGCCGCCAGCGGCGCGGCGAGGATGTGCGGCAAGGGAAGCCACACCGTTCCGAGTTGCCGTAATCCCGGTTCGATGTTGTCGAACAGCCCACGGGCCTTATTCACGTGAGCAATAGCATCGATATGTACGAACGTCTGGTCGCGATAAAGAAGGTAAAGAAATGCGTTGACAATGATAACGGACGAAATCGCGGCGACCGACGCGTGGCGCATGATCATGATTCTAATGTAGCGGCGGTCCGCGAAGCTGTGAACGAAGAAGCCCGTGAAATTGGAAATTGATGCTTTGTCTTGAGAACGGCTCTATTCACTAGGCGCATTCCCCTCCTCGCAGAGGAGGAGTGGCGCGACAGCTTAATAGAAGCGGTCGCGCCGGGCGCGAAGCGCGAGCCCGATAGGGCGAAGCCTCAATTAGCGGTCAGTTCGGCCGAAACTTTCGCCGTTCTGACCACCCCGTCTGCGCCTGCGCTTCGCTTGGCGCATCCACCCCTCTGCGAGGAGGGGATTACTTCACCAGCAGGATTTGTCCCGCGTAGATAGCGGAATTGCGGAGGTTGTTTGTATCCATCAACTGCCGAACCGTGACTCCGAACCTGTGAGCGATGTCGGCGAGCGTGTCACCTTTGCGAACTTTATATCGATCCTTAGCCGCGGTCTTGCCGCCGGTTTTCACTGAAACGCGGGTGACAATGGGCGCGGGACTTGGTCTCCCCGCAGGTTTGTCCAACGCAAGCTGCCCAAAGTATTGTTCGTAGTTGTTATAAACGTCGACAGCCGCGAGGAATTCCGAATAGAAATTCATGGACGCGTAGCCGAACGCGGGCCCGCGGTACTGCTCGATGATCTTCGCGATCTCCGATCCGGCTTCGCTTTGAGCGCGCTGCATGCCGGCGCGCCCATGGTTATACGCTGTGATAGCAAGCGGCCAGGATTCCAGAGCGTTGTAGTTGTCGTGCAAGAGGCGCGCGGCTGCTCGAGTTGCCTTTAAGGGATCGAGCCGTTCGTCGAGCCTGCGGTTCACATTGAGGTAGAGCCTTCCCGTTCCACGCGTGAACTGCCAAATGCCGGCAGCGCCCGCATTGGAGAGAGCTCGATTCTCAAATGACGATTCGACGAGCGGCAACAAAGCGATCTCCGCGGGTATACCCTGCTTTTCGAAAATTTCCTGAAAAGCGTGGAGGTAACGGCCCGATCGAATGATGCCCTGACGGAATCGCTCTTTGATTCCAACCTGCGTATGAACATTGTCGCGCAACTCGGCGAGGGATGCGGGCGTCAACGGGATATCATTTGCCAGAATCGCGGTCTGAATTTGCTGGGCCGTAACGCTGAGATTCTCGGGCGTTGCAAGATTGTTGCGGATCTCGTCTAACGCTTGCCGAACGGCCCCAATCTTTTCAGTCTGATCGTCACGTATAGCGACATCATAAATGAGATTGACGTGGATGCGGTCGTGAATGATGACGTCATCCTCGCCATACTGCGTGTATACCTTTTTCCAGAACTCGACGCGGCTTTCCAGACCCTGAGTGGGTAGATCCAATCGTTCGGGAAAGGCCGGAGCGGCGGGCGCGGCTTGCGCAGCCGTTGCCGCCGTTGTCGTTGCCAATACTGCTACGATTATTACGAAAACGCTTAACTTCATCCGATCCACAACTCCTTGACGCAGGCATTTTATCACATGGACGTTTTTCTCAATACTGCTTGGGCCGCAATCAGCAAGGGATCCCAGAGGTTCCCATAAGGCGGGGAATAGGCCAGATCGAGCTGGACCAATTCGTCCACCCTCATGCCCGATGTGATGGCGGCGCACGCTACGTCAATACGCTTGGAGGCGTCGCCGTAGCCGGCCACCTGAGCGCCTACGAGCTTACGGCTCTCGCGCTCCGCGATAAGTTTCACCCAAAGTTTGCGCGCCGTTGGGTAATATGCCGCACGGTCCCAGGCTTCAATGCGAGCCGAAACGACAGGAATACTTTCGGCGGCCGCATCGTCAGAACAGAGGCCCGTGCGGGCGACGGCCAGATCAAAAACCTTCAAAACAGTCGTGCCGATCGCGCCATAAAACTTCGTACGACGCGCGGCCATATTGTCGCCGGCGACGCGCCCTTGCTTTGCGGCGACGGTTCCGATGTAGTGCAGCACGGGCCGCTTGCGAATGGCGCAAAGCGTTTCGGCACAGTTGCCGGCTGCAAAAATCCCGGGCACGTTTGTTTCCATGTAGGCATTAACCGAAATCCCGCCGGTTAGACCAATCTGAATGCCTGCTTCACGAGCCAGATCTACATTCGGTACAACTCCAGTGTCCAGAAGTACCACCTCCGCCGGATCGATTCCCAATCCACTTGCCGCTTTGACACCGGTGACGTGGCCTTCGAAGCCGGCCAGGGCCAACACATTCGCGCTAAGGGAAAGCCGGATGCCGAACCGCTGGAGTTCATATTCGATAATCTGCGCCATATCGGCATCCATTCCGGGCAGGACATGCGGCTCGCGTTCGTATAGATGAACGGTTTTCCCGAGCGTCTGCAAGCATTCGGCCATTTCAAGTCCGACGTAACCGGCGCCAATGATCGCAACTCGAGTCGAATTCTGAAGGGCTTCATTAAAGTGGAACGCATCCTGAAGATCGATGATTGTAAAAACGTTCTTGAGGTCCGTGCCGGGAATGCCGGGAAGCTTCGGCCGGACGCCTGTCGCGATAAGTAACCGCTCATAGGAAAACTCCGCACGTTCGCCCGTGTCGGTCCGCGTGGCCATCACCCGTTTTCGCGAGGGTGAAATCTCATCAACGCGAGTGTAGTTATGAACCTTGATACCGCGTTCTTTTTCGAACGACTCGGGCGTGTACGCAATGAGGTCGGCGGCGCTGACCATCTTCGCCAGATAGTAGGGAATGCCGCAGGTGCTGTAAGAAATATGAGGACCTTTTTCTAAAACCGTGACGTTTAGCCGCGGATCGATTCGCTTGGCTCGCGACGCAGCCGCCAATCCCGCGGCATTGCCGCCAATGATGAGTATCTGCTCCATGGATTACAGGTACTGCTCCCGGGCTTTGATCCACGAATTCGGATCGGTTTCTCCGGCCCGCTCAATAATCAGATAGCCGTTCTCGAGTCTGCCGACGCGCGCTCGCTCCAGTCCGGATGCGACCACCATCTCCTCGATTTCCGCTCGAGTAAATGCGGCCCGCATTGCGGTTTCGATGTGCTGCCGCATCCGGCTACCGTAGCGCGCTGAACCTTCCGCGATGCGCCGGCTCATTTCGAATCGCCTCGGTCTTTCAAAATCGCGGATAAGCAGGGCGCCCTTCGGCTTGAGCACTCTGTTGATCTCGGCAAGAACAGAGACCGGATCATTAAAGACGTGGAGCGACGAGTCCGAAACGACCAGATCGAAATATGCGGTCTTGAAACGCATCCGCCGGGCGTCTCCGACCTGAAAGAAAGCGCGCTCACCCAGTCCCCATGCTGTGGCCGTTTCTCTTGCGCGTTCGATCATGATCCCGGACGTGTCCATTCCGATCGCGTAAAAGTTTTCATTCTGCCACAGGATCTTCAGAGCAATCAGCCCAACACGCGTGCCGACATCGAGAATCATTCCGCCTTCAACGCCAAGTGCAAGGGCGCGCCGGACGAAATCATCCTCGACTTTTGCGGGGTGCTCGAGCGAGCGCGAATCGATGAAGGCGTCGATCTCATCAGGCCGATCTAATTCGGGAGATTCAACACGTGCGGGATGGATCAGGCGGGAGAGTAACCTCATCGAAGCAGGCGGTCGACCTCTTCCATGAGCAGGTTGTTTTCAATCATGTATTTTCCTTCTTTCCAGAACGCCACAAGATTGAAATAAAGCGAAACTGCCGCCAGTGCGGCATGGAGGATCGGGGGCGTCCAGGAGACCCGCGTGTGCACTCCGCCGCCAATGATCATTGTCGCCATCGTGAAAAGCATCGCCCACAGCGCGGGCGGAAAGACTTTCGCTTTGAAAACTTTCGTACGCTGGACCAGATCGCTTCCCTGAGGCAGTGCCGCCACCAGATCCTTCACCTGTCTTCCGGTACCGATGAAGTAGAACATCGTCATGCTTTGAGTCAGCGTTACAAGAAATGTCGTGAAGAGTCCTAACAGAACGTGCTGTGAGAGGCCGGTCCGCGCTGCCATCGTGAAACCCATGACGAATGTCGAAATGAAACAGATGATGGAGATCAATGCGGATGTCAGTAAAGCCAAGACCATGTCAATTGTCATTATTCATTGGTCAACAGTCATTTGTCATTGGGAGAACCGATCCGCCGTTGTAGCGTCTCTCAAAATGGCCTGTAGCGGCGGTCATAGACGTCATAGACCGCCGGCTTTATAGCTCGCGAGAGATACGTTCCTTGCTAGGCACCATAACCGGCGGTCACAGACCGCCGCTGCAGTCGAGCGTCTGAGCCGAATGCAAACGTCTAGATAATTAAAAGCCACCACACCTGGAGTGCATTTTGCGGTTCAGTATTGTGATGATACCGTCACTGTGTTATTACGGCTAAGTGCGGCGATTTTCACTCCTGATATGCGCGGTCGTTTTTCTTTCCGCATGCGGGCACAAGACAGTCCAAGTCAAAGCGCCTCAGCCCGCTCCGGTTGTATCGAAAGATTTGGAAGGCTTGGCTTCGTATTATGCCGAGCCCTATCACGGGCGCCGCACGGCCAGCGGAGAAATCTTCGATAGCTACCGGGGATTAACCGCGGCTCACCGCACGCTTCCTTTCAATACGCTCGTCCGCGTTACAAACAAGACAAATGGCCGCGAGGTCGACGTTCGAATCAACGATCGTGGACCATGGGTAGAAGGCCGTGTAATCGACCTCTCCGTCCGCGCGGCGCGCGAGATCGGCCTGGTCCGCGCAGGCGTCGTTCCTGTAAAGCTGAAAGTACTAAGGCAACAAGCCCTCAAAACCCCAACTCCTTCGCCCGCGCCGGGACCGGCCTTTGCAGTTCAAGTTGGCTCGTTTGAAAGTCAGCGCGCAGCCGAGGACCTGAAAAGAAGACTGGAAGCGAAATACACAAGCGTTACGATCCAGACCTTTACTGCCGATAAGCCACTCTACCGCGTCCGTATCGGCCATGAGGCCAGTCTTCAAGCCGCTGAAAGACTCGCCGCACAGCTTCGGAAACAAGACTTGAAGGGGTTCGTTGTCCGTGCCGATTGAGAGTTTCTCGTCCTTTCATAGGCCGCCGCTACAGCGCTGAATCGTGATTTCACCAACAGCGGCATCCGCAGCATGCGGGTGCAATCGAAGTTGCTGTTTAGAAAAAAGGATCAGGTCTTACTCTAGCAAGGACGCAATCCTTACTTTAAGAGCTCGTCCTGACTTGTCTTAAGGCGGGGGGCTTCCGAGGTACTGTTTCGCCTCGATATACCGCTTGACGTTGGCGACGGTCTCCAGCAGTTCGTTCGCGCGCCGGTGAGATTCGTGAAGCACACTGTCGGACGACTCGATTAGGTAGTCATGGACGATCGAATTCCGGAGCTCGCGCAGGCTTCTCCATTCGCGAGCAGACGGAATGACTCCGCGCTTTTCCATGCGATTGAGCCGGTCGATACCGGAGCCTTCATCTTGAAGTTCGATGGCGTCGATGGTTCGGAAGACTCGTTGGAAGAGAAAGTCGCACAGCCGGGCAAAGCGAGACGTGAGCGCCTCGCATGACTCCTTTTCTCCAATGGTCAACTCCCGCTTGGTGGACGAGTCTTTCCCTCGCAGAAGAGCACTGACCCGTTCATGGGATTCACGCAAAACTTCCGCGGCCGCATCCATTAATCGAATTTGATCCTCGAGCAGCCGCCTCAGTACTACTTCGTCCATAAGTCACGCTTCTGGCGTGCAACGATTTCGCCGAAAGCGCCGAGATCGGACGTGCCGTCGTCCAAAACTAAATCCACTTTCTGCTCGCCGAGACGGTGATGAATTTCCTCTCTTAGGAGATTCTGAATGCGGAAGAGGCTGATTGGGGCGCGGCTGGAAAGCCGGATATAGAGATCGATGTCGCCACCTCTACGCGAAGGGTCCGCTCTGGATCCGAAAACCGCGATCGAATCCCATTGAAAACCAATACGGTGGGCGACCGATTCGACGGCATGCAGGATGCCGGTCCTTTCGTCGTCAGTCAATCGTACCGACTCTGTTCCAGGAGAAATCATTGGCACCATCATAACTCACGGCGCCGATTTCGTTGGAGCAACCGGGGCAAGTGAAGGTCCTCTTCTCAATTGTAGGTAGAACGGCACGTACGAACCTGATCGCTTCGGAACAAATTCCCCAATGCCGACTTTTTCCAGCAGCCGAGAATGGCAGTGTTTCCGTTCGGGCCGACTCAAATGGTTTTTGGATAAGGCGCCGCGGACTGAAAGGAGAAGACTCGCCGGATGCGGTTGAGATCTTGCTCATTGCCGGAAATCAGAACGGCTCCCAATTCACGGCATGAATAGGCAAGCAGGATATCGAAGATGAAACTTCTGCCGATTGTTCGAAGGTCGACGATTTTCTGGGCCTCCCACGGCTGCATTCGGAGTTTGCTTCCATTGTTGCTTGTC
>Ga0209058_1004861_pt1 | contig 10608 bp, 10 predicted proteins | sample GraSoiAngelo_147_FD_185904 | JGI IMG/M metagenome (GOLD analysis project Ga0209058, IMG submission 185904) | Grasslands soil microbial communities from the Angelo Coastal Reserve, California, USA - 14_1009_05_40cm (SPAdes) (version 2) | ecosystem: Environmental > Terrestrial > Soil > Grasslands ... | reverse complement strand
TGGCAAGCGGAACAGCAGCCGCGGCGCCCAGGAGCACGAGCCCCATGTGGCTCATCACGACGTAGCCCAGCAGCCGGCGCAGGTTGTCCTGGGCGAGTGCCGCCACCGCGCTCCAGAGCACGGTGACCACCGCAATCACGACCACGGCCCCGACGATTTTGTGGAAGGCCTCCTGGAATTCGCCCACGTCGACGCGGATAATGCCGTAGCCCCCCAGCTTCACAAAGAGCCCCGCCAGGATCATCGCGACCGGCGCGGGCGCCTCGGCCTGGGCGTCGATGAACCAGGTATGAAACGGAAACACAGGCAGTCTCACGGCAAAGGCGATGAAGAACAGCCAGGCGATCAACGTCGCCATCGCGACCGGCAGCGTGGCGTCATGCAGGGTCACCATGTCGAAGGTCCGTGCGGGCGCCTTGAAATAAAGGATCAAAATCGCGAGCAGCAGCAGCCCGCTCCCCGCCAGGTCGATCGCCAGGAATTTCCAGGCTGCGGCGAGCCGGCGAGGGCCGCCAAAACGGGCGATCAAGAGGAACATCGGGACCGCCTGCAGCTGCCAGAACAGGAAGAAGAGCAGGTAATCCAGCGAGGCGAAGACGCCGTTGACGCCCGTCTCCAGGATGAGCAGGAGAACGAAATACTCTTTCGTTTGCTCGCGCACCCGGCTGGACGCAAGGACCGCAATGAGAAAGAGCAATGCGCTCAGCAGCAGCATTGCCATGCTGACACCGTCGACGCCCAGGTGATAGCTCGAGCCAGCCCCAACAAGCCAGGGGCGGGTCTCTTCGTAGGCAAAGGTGCCGCTCTGGTCCCTGAAGCCGTACCACATGAGGACTGCGAGGCCCAGCACCAGCGCCGACGCCCCGATGGCGAAGGAGCGCATCCGTTCCCGATGCGCATCGGTCCGCGTCGGAAAGAAGAGCAACCCGATTGCCGCCAACGCCGGCACCCACACCATGCCACTGAGGAGCAGCGCGGGTAGCTCAACCGTCGTGCTTGTCGCTTGCGGGACCGCTTCCAGCAGCGTCATCCCACTCTTCCAATGGCGCAACCGGCGAGCAAAATGCTGACGGTCGCCAACGCAAGCACGGCCGCGAACACGCCGATCAAGAGTTGGCGCACGCGAATCTCTGATAACCAGCGCCGCGGCTGGCCCGCGAAGGCCACGCTATCGGCGGCCAGGTCGATGCTGGCATCGACACGCCGTTCGATCCAGCCGGCGGCTCGACTCGCCGGCAGCAGCAATTGAGCCGCGCCGAATTGATAGGCCCGCTCGACAAACAGTCCCTCCCCCATCGCCCGTCGAACCGGTTCGAGCGCCACGATCGGACGCGGGCGAGGAGCATAGACGGCCCAGGCAATAGCTGCGCCCAGGACGCCAGCGGCGGCGATGACGCCGGCCGCCACGAAGTGCGAATTCGACAGCGCCACGCCCGGGAAGGTGACAAAGGCAATCGGATCGGTCCGGCCGCGAAACCCGCGGATCCCGGCAACGATGCACGGGATCGCCAGGATGACCATCGCGGTCGCGACCCGGCCGCCCGCATCGCCGATGCGTTCCGGATCGAACCGGCGGCGGCGCGCCGTCTCCCCGCTGAACGCCAGCCTGAAGATCCTGACCAGCGCCATGGCGCCGAGGAACGTGACCGCCGTGATGACGATAATGGCGATCGGGCTGTCAAGCGCCAGCGCCTTGGACAGGATGGCGTCCTTGCTCCAGAAGGTGCTGAACGGCGGGATACCGGCCCCCGCCGCCACCGCGATGAGCATCAACCAGCCGGTCAGGGGCATTCGCCGCCAGAGCCCTCCCATCTCGCTGAGCCGCTCGGTGCGCAGCTCGCGGATGATCACGCCGGCGGCGAGAAAGAGCAGCGCCTTGGGCCAGGCGTGGGTGAAGACCTCGAAGATGCCGGCGCCGTAGGCGCCGATGCCGAGCGCCAGCACCATCAGGCCGAGCTCGCTCATGGTGGTAAAAGCGATGGCGCGCTTGAGGTTCTCCTGGAAGAGCGCCCAAAGCACGCCCAGCACCGCCGTCAACCCGCCAACGATGGCCAGCAGCGCCAGTCCGCGTGGGCTGGCGTGGAACAGGGCGTAGGCCCGGGCCACCAGGTAGACACCGCACAGCGCGGCACCGGCGGAGTGAAGCAGCGCGGCGGCCGGTGCCGGCGCCTGGGCGCTTCCCGGGAGCCAGGCATGCAGCGGGAATTGCGCGGACTTGGCGGCGGCGCCGAGGAAGACCAGGACGGACATGATGAACAGCCCGTTGGCGCTGATCTTGCCGCCGGTGTACTGCGCCGCGAGCGTTTGAAAGTTGAGCTCGCTGAATCGGAAAAAGATGTAGCCGATGCCGCCCAGCAGTGCCAGATCGCCGGCCACCGAGATGATGAAGGCCCTCGAGGCCGCTGCCGCCGCTTCTTCACGCTGCCACCAGTAGCCGATCATCAGGTAGGTCGATAAGGTCACCAACCCGAAGAAGAGCAGCATCTCGAAGTAGCTCGTCGACAGCGTTACCCCCGTCATCGCAAAGGTGGCGAACAGGAGCACGCTGAAAAATCGAACGGGGCCGTCCTCGCGGCGGATAAAGGCCAGCGCGTAGACCTGCACCAGCAGACTGGTCACCGTCACCGCGATCAGCATCACGGCCGCCAGTGGGTCTGCGAGCACCCCCCACTGCAGGAGGAACTCCGAGGCTGCACCTGACTGCCCGGTGAAAAGCTGGAGGAAGGTCGCATTGCGCTCCAGGTGAAGGGGGTGCGCGATCTCGATGGCCACCACGATCAGCGCGCAGGCAACCGCCGCCAGCGAGAAGAGGATCGAGATGGCCGCGCTCACCCGGCGCGAGTCGACAGTAAAAGCCAGGATGATGATCAGCGCGATCAGGGGCAAGAGCAGCGCGAGGAGCGCGAACAACGTCGGGCTCCAGGTGTCGAGCGGACCCTTGGGCGCCGCGGCGAGCAGAGTCAGGATCACGAGCAGTTATTCGCCGTCCGAGTCGAGGAAGAAGGTGCGATTGTCGCGATACAGGAGCACCGCCATCGCCGCGCCGATGGCGAGCTCGGCGGCGCCCGTCAAACTGACCAAGAGGGCAACCGCCGGCCCAGCATCCATCGCGGTGGCGCCCGGCCCGAAGCGACCGAACGCCACGAAGGCGATCGCGCCCGCGGCAAACATGAACTGCGTGCCGATCAGCATCGCGATCGTGCTGCGCCGGGCGACGACCGCAAAGGCGCCCACGGCAAAAAGTGCGGCCGAAACCACCAGGAACAGGTTCAGCCCTGCGCTCATCGACGCGGCCCGCTTCCCCGCAACGGCCCTCCCCCTCTGGCGTGGGTCAGGGTGGGGGCTGCGAGCATGAGCCCGCTGCCAAGCGCCGCTGACGCGAGAATCACCACGAGGACGGCAAGCCCGACGACGTACGTCGTCGTCAGTGCCTCACCGAGTCCTGGCCGAAAACTCCCGGTCAGACCCGTCGGCCATGACGTCGCGGCCACGACCAGCACGAGCACGGCCCCCAGCGCGGCGACGACCGCGCCGCCGGCTATCCACCGGCGGCCGAAAGGGCTGGTCAGCGGTCGCTCGAAGCCACTCGTCTCGCGCAGCAGGCCAAGGAGTAGTGCCGCGCTCACGCTCGTATAGATCACGAGTTGAACGGCAAAGAGTAGAAAGGGCGCGATCGTGAGATACAGAAGGGCCACCAATGCCATGCTCGAGGCAAACGAGCCGATCGCCCAGAGCGTATTGCGCACTATTGCGCTGGTCAGCGCCATGACGAGCAACAGCGTCAGGACCAGGTAGACGAACAGCACGAGCGGCGCCGAGGTGATGGGCTGCGGCAGCGCGCCGATCAGAGGCACGGCGTCAGATTCTATCTGGCGGGCTCAATATTCGACCTCTCCTTCGCCAGGGGGCCAGTAGGTTTCCTCTTTGATGGAGGCCTGCTCGAAGCCGCCTCGCCGCAGAATTCCGCGCGCATTCACGATCATGCCGGCGTTGCCGCACAGGTAGGCGGTCGTCGTCTCCGGGGTCAGCTCGAGTTTGTCGGCGTACTTTCGGATGAGATCGTCGACCCTCCCCCGCTCCCCCTTCCATTCAGGATCCTCCCACGGCCGGCTGATCGTCTGGATGTACGTGAGCCATTGGTAGTGCTCGGCCAGCGCCAGCAATTCGCGATCGTAGCCGAACTCGTCCGAGCGTGACACGCCCTGCAGCACGACGAAGCGGAATGGCTGGGCGAGGCGACCTTCCTTGAGGTCGCGCACCAGGGTGCGGACCATGCTGATGTACGGAGCGATGCCGGTCACCGTCGAGATCAGGAAGTGCTGCGGGTGCCCGGATTTGGCGTCGACGTTGAAGATCCCTTTGGCTTTCTTGCGCATGAAGACGCAATCGCCCACCTGCAGTTCATACAGCTGCGGCGAGAGCGCGCCTTCGGGCACTCGCTCGATGAAGAACTCGAGCTCGGCTTCGTACGGGCTGGACACGATCGAGAAAGCTCGCTCCAGTACCTTGTCGTGGTTGTCGACCCCGAAGGCGACGTACTGCCCCGCCTTAAAGGCCAGCGGCTCCGGCGGTTTCATCCACACCGACCAGAGTGTCGGCGAGTAATCCTCCCGCCGCGTGATCGGGACCACCATGTACTTTTCAGAGTGATCGACAGCCACGGACCTATCCTATTCGGCGCCGGTCTGACTCAGCGCCGGACCGAAGATCAAGTCCAGCGCCACACCGAAGACGGCGAGCACGATCCCGGCAGTCAGGAACGTGAACGTAGCGCCGCCAGACAGGTAACCGCGTCCCCACAACGCGCCGAGCAGGAAGGAGAACGCGCCCAGAACGACCAACCAGTACGCCGTTCGACCGCGCCAGGCCAGCTGGGCCGCGACCACCCCACCCAGGCAGGTCAGATACACCAGGGCGATCAGGGCGAAGGTCGGCAGCAGCGGATGCTCAGCAGCGGCGTCAAGCAACCTCACCCGTCGCCAACGGCGATCGGCCCACCGCCGATCACGCGGTCACCGTCGTAGAACACCGCCGCCTGGCCGGGTGCGAGCGCCCGTTGGGGGACCTCGAAGTCGATGCGCGCCTGGTCACCTAACGGCGTGATCAGCGCAGCCGCCTCCGGAGAGTGCGAGCGAATCTTCACCCTCGCGTTGAACGGCGCCTCGGGCACGCTTCCTGCGACATAGCGGACGTCCTCCACCCGGCAGGTGGCCCGCTGCAATTCGTTGAGACCGCCCACCCGAATCGTATTGGTCACGCCATCGATGCCGCTGACGTAGCGGGGTGCCGACGCCGGGCCGCTTGCCTGTAGCCGGAGTCCCGACCGTTGGCCGACGGTGTACATCGCGATCCCGTCGTGCTCGCCCACGACGGCGCCGCCCTCGTCGACGATGGCGCCCGGCCGTACCCGGTCGCGGAACCGTTCTTTCAACAGCGTTCGATAGCTCCCGTCGGCCACGAAACAGATTTCCTGGCTTTCCGGCTTCAAGGCCGTCTTCAGCTCGAGCGCTACCGCTTTCTCGCGTACCTGCGACTTCGACCAATCCCCCACCGGGAAGCGAAGGAAACGCAGCTCATCCTGGCCAAGCTGATAGAGCACGTAGGACTGGTCCTTGCCCTGGTCGACGGCTTTGAGCAGGCTGTAGCCGCTCGAGCCGCGCTCGATGCGGGCGTAGTGGCCGGTCGCCAGCGCCTGCGCGCCAAGGGCTAACGCCTTGCGGAGCAGCAAGCCGAACTTGATCGTCTCGTTGCACCGGATGCAGGGGTTCGGGGTGCGCCCCTGCAAATAGGCTTCGGTAAACGGGTCGATGACCGCCGCCCGGAACGCGTCTTCGAAGTTCAAGACGTAGTAGGGAATGCCGAGCCGGCTCGCGACCCGCCGCGCGTCCTCGACCGCGTCCAGCGAGCAGCAGCCGTGGTGCTTATCGAAGTCGCGCGCCGCCATCTCCTTCGGCCAGAGCTGCAGCGTGACGCCGAAGACCTCGTGACCCTCTTCGCGCATCAGTGCCGCGGCGACCGACGAGTCGACGCCGCCGCTCATCGCGACGGCGACCTTCACGCCGGCTCCAGCCGCTGGACCCCGATTCCCCGGCTGCGGCAATACTCCAGCGCGCGGTCGACCTCGGCCTGCTCACCGTCGAGGTCGAGCTCGACCCACCCGCTGTCCTGGGCCACATCGGCCCGCCTGATATTCGTCACCACTTTGTACTCCTGGCCAAGCCGGTAGATGATCGGGTCATTCAGGGTGTCGCCGCGGAAGGTCAGGCGCACCGTCGTCCGCGCCACCGGGGTTATCCTCCGGCGACCGCCGGGACGATCGACAGATCGTCGCTGTCCTTCAGCGGCGTCTGGAGCCCAGACCCGAACCGAATGTCCTCGTCATTTCGGTAGATGTTGATGAACTGGCGAAGCTCACCCTTGTCGTCGTAGAGCCGCTCCCGGAAGCCCGGAAACTTCTCGTTCAGCTCATCGAGTGCCTGGGACACGTCACCGGCATCGACCTCGACGATGGCCGCCCCGCGAGTGAGTTGCCGCAGCGCGCCGGGCACGCGAATTTTTACCGCCATGGTGTGGTGCACATTATAAGTAGGTACGGCGGCGGGACCCGGCCCGCCGCCTCGAGTCGTCGTTGGACTGTGCTACGCCGCGCGCGCTACCCGATCGGTCTTGCCTCGCTGGGCGACCAGGTAGTAGATGGCACCGACGATCAGAATCACCGCGATCGTCGCCTCGAATATCGGGACGTTGCTGAGGGGGCCGAGGTCGGGGATGTTCGGCAGCGCGCTCAGTGGCGGGTTCGTCGCCGCCCTGGGCCACAGGAAGTTGAGGAGCATGCTGCCGCCCCACGCGAGGGCCAGGACGTTGACCACCATTCCCCAGCCGCCCAGCTTGAAGGGCGCCCCCTCCGTGGGCCAGCCCCGGCGGCGAGCGATCAGGATGGCGATGTTCCCCAGCAGGTACGAGAAGTAGATCATCCCGGTGGCGGAGATCGCCACCAGCCCCGCGCCGGCGAAGTACAGGAACGGTACCGCTGACAGCGCGCCGACGACCACGCAGGTCCAGACCGGGGTGTGCAATGTTGGGCTGACTCTGTTGTAAAGGCGGGCGAGTGGAAGCTTTTCATCGCGAGCCATGCCGAAGGCCAGCCGGATGGTCGAAGTCTGGATCGCCAGGCAGCACACGTAGATGGCCAGGAACACGATCAGCAGGTAGAGATCCGACGCCCAGCTCGGCAGGTTGGCGGTGATGATGTCGACCGGCGGTGCCACCTTCGCGGCCGCCGTGTCGGCGACGTACTTGTGCACGTCGCCGGGGATGGCGATGATCGTCGAGTAGAGGAAGATCGCCCCGATGATGAACGCGCCGATGACCGCCGCGATCACCGCTCTGGGCGCTTCCCGTCTCGGGTTTCTTGTCTCTTCCGCCAGCGTGCTCGCCGTGTCGAACCCATAGATGACGAATAGAGACATGAACATGGCGATCATGAAGGTGCCGAACTGGCTGCCGAAGCCGGTTCCCAGCGCCGAGGTGTCAAAGACGACCCCCGCCGATTGGTGGTGGGAAAAGATCAGCAGTACCAGGGCAAACACGACCATGCCCAGGATCTCGAAGACCACCCCGGTGTTGTTGACCAGAGCGACCAGGCGGACACCGAAGATGTTCAGGACCGTCGTGCTGATCAGGATCAGGGCCGCGATGATGACGGCGGCCTGCGGTCCACCGGGCTCGCTGGCCAACGGGATGTGGAGGCCGAACAGACTGTTCAGCAACGGAATCAGGACGATCGGGATGGTGACGTCTACGGCGGTGACCGTCAGAACCCCGGCAAAGAGGTAAACCCAGCCGGTGAACCACGAGTAGGTTCGATTGGACAGATACTTCGTCCACTGATAGACCGAGCCGGCGACCGGGAAGTGCGAGCTCACCTCCGCGAAATTGAGAGCCACGATCAACTGACCGAGAGCGACGATCGGCCAGGTCCAGAAGAAGAACGCTCCGCCGGTCCCCAGTCCGAGGGCATACAGGGTGAAGATCCCCGTGCTCGGCGAGATGTACGAGAAGGCGACGGCGAAGCTCGAGTAGACGCCAAGGACTCGTTTGAGCTCCTGCTTGTAGCCGAAACCGGCCAGGTCGTGCGCATCCACGGCCTCCTGGCCGCCGGGGACGTGCTCGGCAGGCGTTTGCGGCGGACGCGTGAGGACGTCGTCGGGCATGGGCGGGTTCCCTCCTCTCCCTTGAACTCCGCCAAACGTAGCAGGGCGTGATCTCGGCGTCAACCTAAACCTTCTGGCATCCCCATCGCCGCCGATCCGGATCACGCCGATCCGGAGTCGGCCCAGCCCGACCTCCAGACCTCGAAGATGGGACCGGCCCGGCCTGCGGGGCTGGCTGTGGGGATCGATCGGGCGCGCCGGCGGGCGGCGGGCTCGTTTACGACATGAACTCGGAGACGAGCCGCTGAAAGTGATAGACACCGTTCTCTCGCCTCGCGTTGAAACGGCCCCGCTCGTACGAACGCGACTTCAGGCCACGCTGGACGTGCTCGCACAGTGCGATGTCCTCCTGCTGGATCTGGTCCGAGAAGGCAATCGTCTGCTGCATCGACTCCCACCCCGGGCCGGTGCCGGGTTGCGCGAAGAACCACTCGAAGACGGTCAGTGTCTTGTCGACGCCCAGCGGGACGATCAGGTTTGAGCTCATGTTGTCCTGGTAGATGTTGAACATCGTGTTTGGAAAGACCCAGTAGTAGAGCGCGTCCGCTTCCGTGCCGGGCTGCCGAACGTATCGCCGGTCGCGGCCAGCTTCCTCGCCCGGCTTCAGCTCTCGGATGGGCGCGTGCTGCTTTGAGTAGTAGCGGAACGTCTCGACCCGGTAGCCGTCGTACTCGAGCTCTTTGAACAAGCTGGGATGGGCAATCGGCAGGTGGTAACCCTCCAGGTAGTTATCGACGTACACCTTCCAGTTGCATTCGATGACGTACTCGCGCCGCTCGACCAGCTGCATTCGCTCGACGTCGTACCCGGCTGCGGAGACTTCCTGTGGGATTCGGCCCAGCACATCCCTCAGCGAAGGCGCCTGATCGTCGAAGTTGGCAAAGACGAACGGGCCCCAGCGCTCCACCCGGATCGGCACGAGTCCGAAGTCAGACTTTTCAAAATTCTCGGTGCCATCCATCTCCCGAGCGACCTGTAGGCGGCCGTCCAGCCCGTAGGTCCATCCGTGATAGGGACACTGCAGACTGCGCCGGTTGCCTTTCGACAGGACCACCTGAGCGGCTCGGTGGCGACACACGTTGTAGAAGCCGCGCAGCTCGCCGTCGAGTCCGTGCGTGATCAGGACTGGCTCATCGAGGATCGTGGCCGGCTTGAGGTCGCCAACACGGGCCACCTCATCGGTCCGGCCCACCAGCTGCCAGCTCCGGCCGAAGATCAAATCGCGTTCCTTCGCAAATGTCGCCTCGTCCAGATAGGCACTGGCGGGTAACGTGAAAGCGCGGGCGAGATCCTCGCCCGCGCTCACCGATCGGTCTTGCGTGATCGACACGCGACGAAGTCTACGCTCGGCGTACGCCCGCGACCTCGCGACGATCCGCGGTCGCCCCTTCATCGGGCCAGCGATCGTGCACCGCGTGTCGGCGGCCGATCAAATAGAAGCAGACGCCAACTCCGATGATGATCGCCATTGTGACGAGCACACTGATTTCGAATGGCGCTCGGTCAACGCCCAACGCCTGCCCGGTGACCGTGTCCGTAAATAGACCCGGCCAGAGTGAGAAGACCGTCGCCGCTACCACATAGAACCAGGTCAGCAGCATCACGACCCAGGCGCCCACCATGCCGCCCGGCACACGGTAGGGCCGTCTCGCGTTCGGATACTTGTAGCGAAGGATGACAAGCGCCGGGAACGCGAAAATATACGAGAACGTGGTCGTGGAGATCGCGATCGCGAGCACCACACCGAAGAGCGCCGCTAGGTTGCCACCAGCGAAGACGTGATTCACGATGACGTTCGCTAGCAAGAAGATTGTCGCCAGCACGCCGGAGAGCACGTTAACCGGCACGGGTGTGCCAAACCGCGCCGAGAACGTTCCCAGCGCACGCGGCCCAGAGCCAGCCAGCGCCCCGATCGCCATCATGCGATCGGCGCCCATCAACCACACCGTCCCGCTCGTCAAGAGCGAAAACACGATGGCCAGCCCGACTACCCCGTTCAGGATGTTGGCAGCGGTCCCTCCCAGAACGTTCGACACCACCGTTTGATAGGCGGCAACGAAGCTGGTCACGTTCACCAGGTCCTTGGGACTGATGACCAGCAGGATCCCGACGATCGGCACCAGGTAACCGAGGACACTCAGGATGCCGGAGAAGGTCACCATCCTTGGGACGTCGCGCTGCGGATCCTGCATCTCCTCGCTGGCGTTGGTGGATAGCTCAAAACCGATCCAGCTGAAGACCAGGACGCCGATGACCGCGATGAAGACATCGGATGTTGGCTGCCACCCGCTGAGGGTTCCGGCGAAGCCCTTGCTGGCACCCGATGCGACGACGAGAATACCGAAAATGGCGAGCAGACTGAGGCGGACGATGGCGCCAAGGTTTGGCACACATT
>Ga0209058_1004858_pt1 | contig 10615 bp, 10 predicted proteins | sample GraSoiAngelo_147_FD_185904 | JGI IMG/M metagenome (GOLD analysis project Ga0209058, IMG submission 185904) | Grasslands soil microbial communities from the Angelo Coastal Reserve, California, USA - 14_1009_05_40cm (SPAdes) (version 2) | ecosystem: Environmental > Terrestrial > Soil > Grasslands ... | reverse complement strand
GGAGCTAATCGGAGAAAGTCGGTCTCAGTTCGGATCGTAGGCTGCAACTCGCCTGCGTGAAGTTGGAATCGCTAGTAATCGCGGATCAGCACGCCGCGGTGAATACGTTCCCGGGCCTTGTACACACCGCCCGTCACATCACGAAAGCCGGTTGTACTAGAAGTCGCCATACCAACCCGCAAGGGAGGGAGGCGCCTAAGGTATGGTCGGTGATTGGGGTGAAGTCGTAACAAGGTAGCTGTAGGAGAACCTGTGGCTGGATCACCTCCTTTCTAGAGTGATTCTTCCTTCGGGAAGACATTCGAAGATCGATCTGGCTCTCGGGCTGTGAGGCGAGCAAGCGGAGCGGGGCATCGGGGCCCCGCGAGCGCAGCGAGCCAGCGAGGCCGAAAGGCCGACCAAAACCTGCCGCACGCACTGTCCAGTTTTGAGAGAACCGACGACACCATCGGTTCTTTGAAGAGCGTACCTGGGCCTGTAGCTCAGCTGGTTAGAGCACACGCTTGATAAGCGTGGGGTCACTAGTTCGAATCTAGTCAGGCCCACCAGTCAAAGGAGCATGTATTGCGTAGTGCCTAGCGCGAGAAGGTTCGTTCGGACGTAAGACCTCCCGACTTTCCTTCCTTCGCGCCGTCAAGCACCGCACAATCTCAATACGGGGAATTAGCTCAGCTGGGAGAGCGCCTGGTTTGCAACCAGGAGGTCACCGGTTCGAGCCCGGTATTCTCCACCAAGTTCGAACGAGTAGTTGGTAATTTGGTCAGTTGGTAAGTTAGTAAATTCAATCACCAAGTTACCAATTCACCAAGTTACCAACTTTCGTCGTTGGATCTTTGACAACTGAATACTCTGCAAACGGTAGTTTTTCCGACCACACACACGCAGTGTGCATGGGGGCTGTCGCGTGCAGGGAGCAGGAACTGGGTAGTAGGGGCTGGAAGAGCTTGAAAAAAGCTCTCGCGGCCCCAAGCCCCCGTTCCGGTGTCCCGGCAAGCGTCAGTTCCTCGAGTTTCTTATGGTCAAGCTACTAAGGGTGTACGGTGAATGCCTTGGCACCAGGAGTCGATGAAGGACGCGATAAGCTGCGATAAGCCCCGGTGAGCTGCAAATGAGCTTTGACCCGGGGATCTCCGAATGGGGAAACCCCCTTTGGCTAATCCCGAAGGATCCGCCGCTGAATACATAGGCGGTGAGAAGACAACGCAGGGAAGTGAACCATCTCAGTACCTGCAGGAATAGAAAACAATAGTGATTCCGCCAGTAGCGGCGAGCGAACGCGGAAGAGCCCAAACCATCGTGCTTGCACGGTGGGGTTGTAGGGCCTGTTTGGCCGCAAGGCCGGCGAGTGACAAACCAATCGGCTAGTCGAACGATCTGGAACGATCGGCCAGAGACGGTGACAGCCCGGTAGACGACAGTCGATTGGCTCGCTGGACAGGTTCCTGAGTACCGCGGGACACGTGAAATCCCGTGGGAATCTACGAGGACCATCTCGTAAGGCTAAATACTTCCTGGTGACCGATAGTGAACCAGTACCGTGAGGGAAAGGTGAAAAGAACCCCTGTGAGGGGAGTGAAATAGTACCTGAAACCGTATACCTACAAGCAGTGGAAGGGCTATGCCGGACTTCGGTTCGGAATGCCTGACCGCGTGCCTTTTGCATAATGAGCCGGCTAGTTATTCTCAGTGGCGAGGTTAAGCGTAAGCGAGCCGTAGCGAAAGCGAGTCCGAAATGGGCGACAAGTCGCTGGGAATAGACGCGAAGCGAGGTGATCTATCCTTGGTCAGGGTGAAGCGCGGGTAACACCGCGTGGAGGCCCGAACCGGTGTTGGTTGAAAACAGCTCGGATGAACTGAGGATAGGGGTGAAAGGCTAATCAAACCTCGTGATTGCCCGTTCTCCTCGAAATGCTTTTAGGAGCAGCCTCGGGAGGTCGGCGTTGGTGGTAGAGAACTGAATGGACTAGGGGGCTTACCAGCTTACTGAATCCAATCAAACTGCGAATGCCAACGACTCGTATCCCGGGAGTGAGACGGTGGGGGCTAAGCTTCATCGTCGAAAGGGAAACAGCCCAGACTATCGGCTAAGGTCCCTAACTTTGTGCTAAGTGGGAAAGGATCTGAAGACGCTCAGACAACCAGGAGGTTGGCTTAGAAGCAGCCATCCTTTAAAGAAAGCGTAATAGCTCACTGGTCAAGCGGCTTTGGGCCGACAATCCAACGGGGCTTAAGCACAAGACCGAAGCCATAGAATAGACGCGGCCCTGCGGGGCCGCATATTGGTAGAGGAGCGTTCTCACAGCCGTGAAGCCAGACCGTAAGGACTGGTGGAGTGGTGAGAAGTGACCCTGCCGGCATAAGTAGCGATAAGAAAGGTGAGAATCCTTTCCACCGTAAGCCTAAGGTTTCCTGAGGAAGGTTCGTCCGCTCAGGGTTAGTCGGGTCCTAACGCGAGGCCGAAAGGCGTAGCGGATGGATATCTGGTTAATATTCCAGAACTACCTAAAAGACGTTATCACGATGGGGAGACGCAGGAGGCTATGCGAGCCTACGATTGGACGTGTAGGTTCAGGCCTGTAGGGAGATCCGCCAGGTAAATCCGGTGGGTCATCATCCTGAGGGGTCATGGCGAGAGCCGCAAGGCTCGTAAAGTCGCAGACGCCACGCTGCCGAGAAAATCCTCTAAGGAGTCTTTTGGGTACCCGTACCGCAAACCGACACAGGTAGGCGAGGAGAAAATCCTCAGGCGCGAGTGAGAACCCTCGTTTAGGAACTCGGCAAACTCACCCCGTAACTTCGGAAGAAGGGGTGCTCTGTTAGCGTTAGGTGTCTCGCACACCGAAGCGTGAGAGAGTTGCAATAAAGAGGCCCAGGCAACTGTTTACTAAAAACACAGGGCTATGCTAAGTCGAATACGACGTATATGGCCTGACGCCTGCCCGGTGCCGGAAGGTTAAAGGGAGAGGTTAGCCGCAAGGCGACGCTTCGAGCTGAAGCCCCGGTAAACGGCGGCCGTAACTATAACGGTCCTAAGGTAGCGAAATTCCTTGTCGGGTAAGTTCCGACCTGCACGAATGGCGTAATGATTTGGGCGCTGTCTCAACGAGGGGCACTGCGAATTTGTGGTACCGGTGAAGACGCCGGTTGCCCGTGGCTAGACGAAAAGACCCCGTGCACCTTTACTACATCCTAGTAGTGAATGTTGACGTGTTATGCGCAGGATAGGTGGGAGACTTTGAACCCGGGATCTCGGTCTCGGGGGAGTCAACGGTGAGATACCACCCTTAACACTTCGACGTTCTAACCTCGACCTGTCATCCAGGTCAGGGACACTGCTAGGTGGGTAGTTTGACTGGGGCGGTCGCCTCCTAAAGTGTAACGGAGGCGCGCGAAGGTTCGCTCAGGCTGTTTGGAAATCAGCCATAGAGTGCAAAAGCAGAAGCGAGCTTGACTGCGAGTCCTACAAGACGAGCAGGTGGGAAACCAGGCTTTAGTGATCCGGTGGTTCCGCGTGGAAGGGCCATCGCTCAACGGATAAAAGGTACGCCGGGGATAACAGGCTGATCCTTGCCAAGAGTTCACATCGACGCAAGGGTTTGGCACCTCGATGTCGGCTCATCACATCCTGGAGCTGTAGCAGGTTCCAAGGGTTCGGCTGTTCGCCGATTAAAGTGGTACGTGAGCTGGGTTTAGAACGTCGCGAGACAGTTCGGTCTCTATCTGCCATGGGCGCAGGAGATTTGCGTGGGGCTGTCCTTAGTACGAGAGGACCGGGATGGACGGACCTCTAGTGTACCGGTTGTCGCGCCAGCGGCAGCGCCGGGTAGCTACGTCCGGAAGGGAGAAACGCTGAAGGCATCTAAGCGTGAAACCCTCCACAAGATGAGATCTCCCGAGCCGTAAGGCTCCTAAAGGCTCCTGGAAGATGACCAGGTGATAGGTCGGGTGTGTAAGCGCGGTGACGCGTTGAGCTTACCGATACTAATCAGCCGTGAGGCTTGACCATAAATATTTTCCTCAATGCACAAGGGAAACCTGCGTGCACGTGAGGTCGCGTAAAACTACCGTTTGCAGAATATTCCGTTGCAGCCCGCCGCACGGCGGGTGCTCTTTGAAATTGTCTGGGACGACCCACCTTCGCGCCTAACGGCGCTACGTTGGGCAAGCCGCATAGCGCTTGTCCGCCGAAGCTCGCGTAGCGAGCGAAGGCGGGACCCCAGGCAGACAAGTTTGCCGGTGGTCATAGGAGCAGGGTCACACCCGTTCCCATTCCGAACACGGAAGTTAAGCCTGCTACCGCCGATGGTACTGCGCGGGAAACTGTGTGGGAGAGTAGGTCGCTGCCGGCATTAATACGAACAACAAGCCCGATGCGGAGAGTTCACGCATCGGGCTTTTTGCTTGTACCGGTGACCAGTTCACGCATCGGGCCTTTTGTTTGTACGATCGCTCATGGTCTCGCCGATCGTCCACGAGCGGCTCGTTCGCGCCATCCGTGAGAAGCGGCTGATTGCTTTCGACTACAAGAGCACGACTGGGCGCGTCGCCGAGCCGCACGATTACGGCATGAAGGGCGACGCCGAGTGCGCGCTCGTGTACCAGATCACCGGTCAGAGCCGTACGGGCGCGAGCCACGGATGGAAGATGTTCACCGTGAGCGCGATGGCGAACCTGCAAGTCCTCCACAAAACGTTCGCGGGCAGTCGCGCGATGCCGTCGCAGCATCACGTCCACTGGGATCGGCTGTTCGCGCGCGTCGAGCAGTGAAGCCGTCGCGCGCCTGGAGCTGACGCCGACGGCTCGCCGAGCGACCCCGTTTCCTGAAGCCGTTTCCTGAAGCCGATCACGCCCCCAGCAGCCGCTTCGCCTTCTTCGCGTCGTCGGGAACGATCGCGAGTTCCACGAGATCGCCGGCGATGCCGGTCAGATAGATCGCGCGCAGATTCACGCCGCCCTCCGCCAGCTTGTTGCTGACCACCGCCAGCTCGCCGGCCCGGTTTTCGAGCATGACCTGCACGACCTCGCCTTCTTCGTAGCGGATGTTCGACGACTCGAGCGCTGTCCGCGCGGCCTCGACATCGTCGGCGATGATGCGAATCGTGACGTACGTATCGATCGCGAGGCCCGCGACCGATCTGATGTTCACACGCTGGCGCGCGAGCGCTGAAGCGACGCGCGCGAGCTCTCCAGGACGGTGCGTGAGCTTGATGGCGAAGTCTCGCATTCCGGCCTCCTCGTGGCCGGGTAGTGTACTTCGTCGGGCGGAGGACGGATAGACGAACCGTCAGCGGCGTGGCGCGCCCCGCTCAGCAGCCGCGACCGCTTTTCGCGCCCACGTCGTCAGATCCATGGCGCTCTCGAGCACGGCGAGCGGCACGGCGTAATACTGCATCGTGCCGGGGCGATCCCGATATGGTTTGAACGGCTTCATGCCGGCGCGCGTGTAGTCGGATCGGTTCCCTTCGTCTACCTTGAGGTACAGGACGTCGCGCGCGATGATGCCGAAGAACACGCCGCGATGGTACAGCCCGACGCCGCCGAACATCGACCGTGATGTCACGTCGCCGATCTCCTCGAGCTGATCGAGGACGAACGAGCGAAACGCCTCGGTCGCCTTCAACGATCGAAGCGTCCGGCCGCGCGGTCGCTTCCCGCCCTTATCATCTGACTTGCGCATGACGGTCCTGATCACCGGCGCATCGGGATTCATCGGCGGCGCGATTGCGGAACGCCTCGTCGATCGTGACGCCATTCGAAGTCTATCCTCTCACCCGGCGAAGAATCGTTTCGGCGACCGCGTGCGCACGTTTCCCTACGATTTCGAGAAGGCGGAGGGCATGGCCGCCGCGTTCGAGGCCGTCGACGTGTTCGTCAATTCGTTCTACGTGCGCTTCAACTACGGACCGTGGACGTTCGCGCGCGCCGTCGAGCAGTCGCGGACGCTGATCGCTCTCGCCCGTGACGCCCGCGTACGCAAGATCGTTCATGTGAGCGTCAGCAACGCGCGCGAGGATGCAGAGCTGCCGTACTACGCGAACAAGGGTCGCATCGAGCGTCTGATTCGTGAATCGGGCGTGGATTATACGATTCTCCGTCCGGCGCTCGTCGTCGGTCCCGGGGACATCCTCGTCAACAACATCGCGTACTTCCTGCGGCGCCTTCCACTGTTCACGATATTCGGCCGCGGCGATTATCGCGTGCAGCCGATCACGCTCGACGGCTTCGCCGATGTCGCAGTCGAGGCGATCGAAGGCGCGCGCTGCGGCGAGACCGTCCCGGTCGCCGGTCCACGCGATTGGACGTTTCTGGAGATGGTGCGCGCGATACGCGCGGCGATTCGCAGTCGCGCACCGATCGTCCACGCTCCGGCGTGGCTCGCGCTCGTCGGACTGCGCGCAGCCGGGACGCTGCTCGGCGACGTCGTGCTGACGAGCGACGAGATCAAAGGGTTGACGCGCGGGTATCTGTATTCGGACGCGCCGCTTCGCCGCGGCGAAGATTTTCGAGACTGGCTCGACCGCGCCGGCGCGGCAGACGCGCTCGGACGGCGCTATGCGAGCGAGCTGGAGCGTCACTTCCGATCGTGACCCCTCTTCGGTACGTTGGCACTGCCGGCTGGAACATCCCGAGTATCCATCGTTCCCGATTTCCATCCGGCGGGTCCCAGCTTCAGCGGTACGCGGCGCGGCTGAACGCCGCCGAGATCAACACGTCGTTCTATCGTCCGCACGCCATCACGACCTACGAACGCTGGGCCGCCGTGGTGCCGCGCTCGTTTCGATTCGCGATCAAAGTTCCAAGGATCATTACGCACGATCGCGCGTTCGTTCGCGTCCGCGATCCGCTGACGCGGTTTCTCGAGGAGATTTCCGGCCTCGGCGAAAAGACCGGTCCGCTGCTCGTGCAGCTGCCGCCGTCATTCGCATTCGACGCTCGACACGTCGGCCGCTTCTTCGAGTTGCTGCGGAAGCGCCACGACGGCGCGGTCGTGTGCGAGCCTCGACACGAGACGTGGACGGCTGTGGCGGCGACGAAGCTGCTGGCGTCGTTCCGCATCGCTCGCGTCGCTGCTGATCCGCCTCGCGTCGCGGGTCTCCACGAACCCGGCGGCTGGACCGGCATCGCGTACTACAGATGGCACGGCTCGCCGCGGACCTATTTCTCGCCGTATCCGCCCGACGCCTTACGCGCGCTTGCAATGCGACTGACCTCACACGACGTCGACGCCTGGTGCATTTTCGACAACACCGGTTCAGGCGCGGCGGCCGGCAATGCCGTAGAGTTGCGGAAGCTTTTCGGAAACCGACCGTGAACGCTTTCGTGCTCAACCGTCGCCGTCGAGCGCTCTTCTCGCGCGCGCGACGTTGTCCGGCACGACGGCGACCTCCAGCAGATGGCCACTCGTGCCGGTGACGTAAATCGCGCGGACGCCGACGCCGCCGTTGGCGAGCCTCGTGCTCAGCATCGCGAGCTCGCCGGCGCGCCTCTCGAGAAGTACCGGCACGACCTCGCCCTCTTCGAACCGGACGCTGGCGGCATCGAGCGCGCGCCGTGCGGCGTCTACGTCCGAGGGGATGAACCGCGCGACCAGGCGCGGTCCGATGGCGAGCAGAGTGCCGCCGCGAAGCGCGACGTGCTGTCGCGCGAGCGCAGACGCGATTCGGGCGAGCTCACCGGGTTGAAGCTTCACGTCGATCGCGATGTCTCTCATGGCGCGGAAGCACAAGTGCAAGATTCGGGCGCATTCAGATCGGGCCGGTTTCGTCCGATCGCGATCGAAACCGTGGCAGAAACTGCCGCGCCATCAGCCGGAAGGTACGCAGATTAGAATCATCGCGCGCTTCGATGCACAACACCAATTCTGCCGACGACATCGTCGCGACCGTCAGTCTGATGGCGATTGCGCTCGCGCTCTCGATCGCGACGATCGTTCATCGACCGCAGTCGACGCTCAACACGGCGTTCGTCTTTCAAGACGAGGGACTGAATCTGCTGGTAGCCGATGAGCTGCGAACGGGCGGCGTGTTGTACCGCGACGTCGCGTATCCTTATGGACCAATCCCCGCGTACGCGCACACCGCGTTTACCGCCCTGTTCGGCAACACGCCGATTGCGTATCTCTGGTTCGTCTCGCTCGTCAGCAGCGCGACCGTCGGCCTCGCCTACTGGGTGATCCGTCGCGCCGCGGCTGCGCCAACGGCGATGTTCGTCACTGCCGCGGGCATGCTGACGGTCCTCATCGTTCCTGGATCGCTCGTCGGCGGCCAGACGACGGCCGCGTATGTCTCGATTGAGCGCGCAATGCTGCTCGTCGTCGCGCTCTTGTGGCAACCGCCTGCGTCGAGAAGCCTGAAGCAGTCGCTGGCGATTGGAATCGCGCTTGGCGTGTGGCAGGGCGTTCGGTTTGGCGGCGCGTTCGTCGCCGGCGCGTCGGTGCTCGTCCTCGATGCGGCCGACATCGTCGCGTGGCGAGCCGACCGGGTCACCGTCACGCGCTGGGGGCATTCGCTGGCGGCAATCGCGCTGGGGTTCGGTACGCTCGAGGCTGCGTGGATCGCGATTGCGTACGCGATTCTGCCGGCGGCGATCGCGCGCGACGCTATCTGGCCTTCTTACATGCTCGACACGTACGCGGGATGGGTGACGCCCGACGTCCGCTGGCTGCAGTGGGGCGGATGGCGGCTGTTCGTCGCGCAGTACCTCGTGCCGTGTTCGGCAGGCGCATTTGGCGCAATCGGCTTCTGTCGATGGATCAGGTCGCGAAACGATCCCGATGCAGCAGCGATCTTCGTACCGCTGATCTTCTTCATCGTCGGTTGCGCGTCCTACTTCCGCCAGGTGCATCATTTCCGGCAGTTCATGTGGACGCTCGTGCCGGCATCGGCGTGGGAACTGCAGCGGCGTGGTTTCACATGGCACGCGGTCACGGCAGTACTGTGGGCGCCGGCGTTTTTCACGCTGCTCCGCAGTTCACTGTTGGTGGGCACGGCGCCGGCGCTGGTGAGCATCGCGCTGCCGGCCGGCGGAACGATCGCCGCCACGCCGCCGCTTGCGGCGCGTCTGCAGTTTCTACAGCGGTTCGTCGCGTCGGACGCGCAGGGCGCCGCCGTGATTTACCTGGATAGCGGCGCCGGCTGGTACAGCACGTATCGTGTGCCGCGCGCCACGCGCCACGCGTGGTTCGCCGGCTTCGACGTCATCAGACCGTATGAAGAACGATCGTTTTTCGACTCGCTGGATCGTACGGCCGCGGTGATCGAATGCGAAAAGGACGATCGGCCGCTGACGCCGGCCGGCCCGCGATTGCCATTTCCGCCGGAGGTGAACCGCGCCCTGCGCCCGCGCCTCCAGCTCTGGACGGAGGGCGCCGGCTGCCGCATCTACCGTATCGCGCGGGCGGAAAGCCGCCGCTCACCGACTTGATCGCTTGGCGTCTGAAGGAGTGGCCAGCCGCGCGCGAACACCCCGCACGATGAGCTCGCTCAGCGCCGGCGCCGGCAGTCGATTCAGCTCTTCAGCCGACTGATCGGTGAGGCGGTACTCGAGCGCGATGTTCACGAGGTGCCACGCTGCCAGCGCCGACAGCTGCTTGCGCAGCAGCGGCTCCCCTTTCTCGTAGACCGAGAACGGGTCGAGCACGCTCGACACCGGTCCTTCGACCAGCGGCGTATCGAGCGCACGTTGCAGCGCGCCTTACAGATACACCGTGGTAAGCCCGGTCGCCCAGTATTCCGTATCCATCCGATTCGGCTGCGTCGTCTCTCGCGGTGAACGAACCGGCCGCCCTCCGTCTATCGGGACGAATTCAATCCATCCTTGCCACCGTCCATCGTCCATCGGACCGCCGCAGGCGCGTGCTTCGTACGTCGTTCCGTCGCGTCCTCTGACGGGCGTGTCGAACGTCAACAACGTTTCAGCCACGACGTGCTCCTTTGAACTCGAGCCACTAGTGCAATTACGACGCCGTAATCACGTGATCCGTTTGGCAACCGCCGGACGATCTCGTCCGGCGTTTTCGGCCAAAAACCCACCTCGGCTGCGGGAACACCGTTTGCGAATGCAGAGCTGACACGGAGGATTCTATGGACGCTGCAGCCCACATCGGACCGTCGATTCACATCAGGGGCGACATCAGCGCCCAGGAACCGCTTACGATTGCCGGGCATGTGACCGGTACGATCGACGTCAGCGGGCATCCGCTCATCGTCACCGATTCGGCACAGGTCGCGGCCGACATCATCGCCCACACGATCGTCATCGGGGGCAGCGTCAACGGTCATCTGACCGCGGACGGGCGGATCGTGCTGCACAAGACGGCGACGTTCGAAGGCAACCTGTCGGCGCCGTCGGTCAGCGTCGACGACGGCGCGCTGCTGCAGGGACGGCTCGAGATCGCCGGCCGGCGGTAGCCTTCTTCGATTTCGCCGGGCTCTTCTTCGACAGCTTGCTCTTCGGCACTTTCGCGCGCACGAGCTCGTACGACGTGCGCAGCAGGCGTTCGAGCTCCGCCCGCTCGAGCGCCTCGCCGAGCGATTCTTCCTGTACCCACATCGCCCGCGCCAGATAGGGCGCCGGCCTCAATCCAGGCCGCTCGACCAGCTCACCGAACGCGTCG
>Ga0209058_1004853_pt1 | contig 10618 bp, 8 predicted proteins | sample GraSoiAngelo_147_FD_185904 | JGI IMG/M metagenome (GOLD analysis project Ga0209058, IMG submission 185904) | Grasslands soil microbial communities from the Angelo Coastal Reserve, California, USA - 14_1009_05_40cm (SPAdes) (version 2) | ecosystem: Environmental > Terrestrial > Soil > Grasslands ... | reverse complement strand
CCTTGAACGAATTCCATGGAAATGGAGGCGAAGCCGTCGGCGCGGCTGAAATCGTAGATCCGGCATACATTCTTATGCGTAATCCTTCGAGCCAGCCGGAGCTCATTCTTAAGATTTTCCATGAGGATAGCTTGATCGGCGATCTCAGGCTTCAGAACTTTGAGCGCAATGATCTCTCCGGTTTCACGATCTCGCGCTTTGAAAACAACGCCCATACCACCAACACCAACGCGGGACAGGATCTCATAGCGCGCGGGCGCAGAGGGGAGGGTGTTTTTGTCATCCGCGGCCCGAAGCGGGGTGTTTAGCACGACGTCAGAGCGCAACCTGTCATAGATTTCTGCATCCGTCCAAACCACTTCATAGAGCTCTCCGGCGTCGGCCTTGCCTTCCAAGCTGGCGCTTCCCACCGGCCTACAACAGATATCCGTCCCGGCCGTGGCTTCGTACACGGGTTGAGAGATCAAGATTTGCGCCGGCCCGCTGCGTTTGGTGATTCGTGCGGCGACGTTGACGGCGTCTCCCAAGAAGTCGTTCCCTCGGCGGAAACCGACGCCGCAGTTGATACCCGCGCGCACCTGAAGACGCTCGCTCTCCAGGAGACTCTGGTTGTGCCGGGATACACGCTGCTGAATTTCGACAGCTGCACGAACGGCGAGCAGCGGCTCCGGGAATTCGGCCATGACGGAATCGCCGATCGTTTTGATGACGACTCCCTGGGATTGCCGGACTGCGCTCGCGACGAAATCATCGTGACGCTGTACCAACAACAGTCCCGCTGTATCGCCGAAGCGATCGAAATAGTTGGTCGAGCCGACGATGTCGGTGAAAAGGACGGTGCGCTCTGTCTTATGACGACGAATTTCTTCGTCAATCTCGGAGCGAATCTTGAGGAGTTGGCGGATGTCGGCTTCCTGCAATTTCCATCTCCCATTTCACACAAGAGTTAGTCTTGCGTGAGTAGATGAACGACTAGGCATACAGAGTCCTCCTTGATGCCGGTTCACTACGCACCGTCCTGGTCCTTGCGGACAGACTTGGAAATCCTCTTACTGGCAGCGCAAACCCGCTCCATATTGCGTGATCAGCGAGGAATTGGCCGCTCCGCTCATGCTATGCGTCCACTCCATGCCGAGCGTATCTCCTATGTTGAAGGACACAGGGCTGGGAGTGCAGGTGTTACTCACAACCTTTTGAAGAGTAGTCGTTGCGGTGGCGCTACATGTCATGCCGGTGGCGCTATTGTTCTTGTAAATCGTCAACGTAACAGTGTCGGGGTTGAGGTTGTTGGGATTCTTCTCGGTCGCAGCATATAGCGCGATCATACTCAGGCTACAGGCCACTGGCATCGGTACCCCTCGGGCCGGTTCTTCGCCGGAGAAGGTCGAACTATAGTATGAGAAGAAGCTGCCTGGGCCGGTCCACCACTTGAAGAGTGAGCCGGGCGTGATTCCGGTGACGAGATAAGTGGGGCCGCCCGGCGGTCCCGAGGGTCCCATTGGTCCTGTGGGTCCTGTGGGTCCACTGGGCCCTGTCGCTCCAGTTAACCCAATTCCCGTCGCTCCAGTCGCGCCCGCCGGACCTGTAGCTCCGGTGGGTCCGCTCGGACCGGTGGGGCCAGCTGGCCCGGTTGCACCCAGCGGACCGCTTGGTCCAGCCGGGCCCGAAGGTCCCGGAATTCCTTGAGGTCCAGCGGCGCCGAGAGTGACCGTCACAGAGAATACGTCGGTTGCCGAAGGTCCGCGTGAAACCATGAGCATATATGTGCCCGGCGACGACGTTGCACCGGTCAATTGAGCACTAATGAAATTGTGGGAAGCCGAAAGTACAGTGAGCTGGACCCAAGAGCCCCCGGAAACACCCATATAGACCTTTGGGGCGGCACCGAAATTGGCGCCTTCAATAGCCAGAGTCGGATTGAGCGTGTCCAGGCCGTTGGGAACGACTTTCGAAATCGTCAATTGCGGTGGCGGAGCCCCAGCCGGCGCTGCGGAAACTGTAGTAGCTGGAAATTCGGCTCGTGAAATCAAAGTCAGGCTGGCCAGCAACAAAAAGCTGGTTAGCGCCGTATTCCTGGTATTCCTTATCATGGACTTGCCTCCTTAGCTCGTCGAAGAGGAATTACGCAACCCTCCATGGTCGCGTTTTGACGGATGTGAGCCGACCCCTTTTTAGCGTGTTGCCATGGTGCGATCAAGCTAAACCGAGGATGCCCTTAAGCTAAAATCTCTACGCGTATGAAAACACTGGGGGTTTTGTGCCATCGGGCACAGCTGTGCGTGCTTTTGATCGTGGCGGCCAATGCGTACTCGCTGGGGCACGAGCTCGCCGGGGGGCGTTTCGAATTAAACGATTCCGTGTTTCATTACACATTGGCCGACCGCACGGTGCAGGCGATCGAAACTGGGGAAAACCCAATGGATTATTGGGTTTCCGAATGGACGCTCGGCTATTCCGTGCCGAGAACTTACCCGATGCTCAGCTATGTTGCCCTAGCCCTTCTGCACTTGGCGACGGGCAAGGCAGTATCCGTACTGACCCTCTTCATCTGGGCCCGGTATTTGCTCGTAGCACTTCTTCCCCTAACCGTCTATGGCTCGGCGCGCCTCCTGATGCTCCCGCGACCTGTGGCTGTCGCATCAGCGCTGGTTTCGCCCCTCATCGCAACCAATGGGCTTTTCGGATTGGAGTATGGAGCGTATTTGTGGCGAGGCAGCGGACTGTTTACCCAGGCGCTCGCTATGCACGTGCTTCTAGTCACGGTCGGCTACGGATTTCGTGCAATGCGTGGTTTGCGGGGGCCCGTACTCGTGGGAGTGCTGCTTGCGTTCACCTTTCTCGCGCATTTCATCTATGGTTTCATCGGCGCAATCTCGCTGGTCTTGCTGGCTTTCATACCCAACACGCTGCCGGCCTCGAAGAGATTTGTTCGGACCGCCATTGCCGGATTCGTGTCATGTGCGGTCGCCGCAGTTCAATTGATTCCGATGCTCCTGGACGGTCCGCTCATCAATCACAGCCGGTAGGAGCCGCAATGGAAATGGGATTCCTTCGGATTCTTTTACGTCGTTGAGAACCTCGTTCGCGGCGACCTATTCGATTTTGGAAGACTCCCTGTGCTCTCCTTGTTGGCATTACTCGGAGCTGTCGTCTGTGTCGTAAGAATCCGGCGGGGCGCATTGGAGCCCAGTACGGGTGCCGAAAGCCCGTCGGCCGCCTACGCTTTCGCGCTCTTCGGTGCCCTTCTTTGGCTCCTGATGTTTTGCGGCCGGCCGACATGGGGCGTTCTGTTCACCATGCTGGGCGCTGGAAATGTTCACCTGCATCGGCTCATCGGCGGCCTTCATACGTTCGGTTTTTTCTTGATGGGCATCGGACTTGGTTCCGTTTGGTTCTGGTGCGTGAACAAACGATTCAGAGGCCGGTATGTCCTGGCGACTCTCATTGGCGTCGCGGTTCTGTTTCCTGTGTTCAGGGAACGCCGGATCTACCTTCAGAAGAATGCGGAATGGAGCCAGAGTAATCTCGCAGCCCTGAGCTCTCAGGAAGAACATATCGATGCAGCCGTGTCGTCACTCAAGACCGGATCGGGGCGGACGTACAGCGGACTGGCTGCGACATGGGGGAATCAGTTTCGCGTGGGAAGCGTCCCGTTCCACGGTATCTTGAGCGTTCATCACATTCCCGCTCTTTCGTTTCTATACCACGCGATGGCGCAAACATCCGACCTTATGGTTTGGTTCGACGAACTCAACCCGGCGCACTATCGTTTGTTCAACGTGTCCGCGGTTGTTGCGCCAAGCACTCAATCGGTGCCGCCTTTTCTCCATGAGAGATCTTCCACCGGCGATTTCCGGTTGTATGGGGCGCCGGCCAACGGCTATTTCGATGTAGTCCGAGTGCCTTACGCAGTCTCTGTCTTTGCAGACGATGTCTACGATGTCAACTTAGCCTGGCTGAAAAGCGATTGGCCAAGCCGCCTGAATCATCTTTTGCTGGACGCCGACGGCAGGACCGGCGCTGGCCTGCCGCGACTCCTGGATACACAAAGCCTTCCTGAAGCGGGAGGCGCCTTCGACCTCGGATTCGTATCCGACGAAAAGCGCGATGGAGAAATCTATGAAGTCGCGGCCGAATTGCAGCAATCCGGATACCTGCTATTCAAAATGACGTATCACCCAGCTTGGCGTGCAATTGTCGACGGTTCGCCGCAAAGTCCTGTAATGCTTACCCCTGGATTTATGGGTGTAGCGCTTGGGCCAGGCCGTCACCTGGTCCGTTTCCAATATCAACCCGGACCATTGAAGGCGTTGTTGATCATCCTGGCCTTACTGATCGTCTTTGGCGCCGCCGTTGCTGAACGCCATGGAGGATTGGACTGGATCGACTTTGCAATCAACCGCGCCGGCCGGAGCATACGCGAGACTTTAGACAGGGGCCGACTCGCATGGATGCCCGCAGGTTTCGGATTGCTCGCGTTATCGCTGCCCGTATGCATTCCGCTTCTTACGAGCCGATTGGTTTCTGGGCACGATGCGTTTTCTTACGCGCCCCGTTTAGTAGAGTTCCACGAAAATATCCACAACGGCGTGCTCCTGCCGCGCTGGGCGCCGGATCTTGGAAATGGCGGTGGGCAGCCTTTGTTCCTCTTCAACCCGCCGCTTATCTACTATCTGGCGGAAATCTGGTACCTGTTGGGTTGTCAAACAACCACTGCCTACAATCTGGCGTGCGTGGTCATCATCGTCGCGTCCGCAGTATTCATGCGTCTGCTCGGCCAACTTTATTTCGGGCGCGCAGGCGGGTGGCTCGCGGCGGCGGCGTATATCTATTCGCCGCACTTCCACGTGGACCTGTATGTCCGGCAAGCATTGGCTGAGTTTGCGGCCTTTCCGTTTTATCCCCTGACGCTCTATGGCTTCGGCCGGTTCGCCCGTGACCGGGATCGGAGGTTCTTGCTTCTTGGAGCGATCGGGTTGGCCTGCGTTTTCCTGGCGCACAATGCAGCCGCGTTGCTGTTTGCGCCGATTTTGTCGGCCTTCATCCTTTACAACGCTTGGTCTGGCAGGTCCTTGAAGTTAATGCTGCAGCTTTTTGGCGGGGCGGTGTTGGGTCTGGCGCTGTCGGCATTCGTCTGGCTTCCGATTCTGATGGAGATGAAAGACGTCCACATCGATCGGTTCATCGAAGGCTATCTGAACTATTCGAACCACATGGTATACGTCCAGCAATTTTTTTCGACGACGTGGGGCTTCGGCCTTTCCTGGCCGGGATACGGGGATGGCATGTCCTTTTCTTTGGGGTGGCCGCATGTGCTCATGCTCGTCGCGGCGGTAGCGATCTGGCGAAAACAGCAATCAGAAAGACGCGGACCCGTGTATCTTTTCACGCTGCTTGCCGCGGCGTACTGCTTTTTGATGACGCCGGCGGCTTTGTGGTTGTGGGAGAGAGTATCGATACTCCAGCCCGTGGAGTTCCCGTGGCGGATGCTGGGACCGGTTGCGGTTTGTGTCGCTATGGTCGTGGCTTCTTTGGGGAATCGCATGACACGCGGCACGGGTTGACGGTTGCGATGGGATCGTTGATTGCGATGAATCTCGGTCACATTGGAGCCGAACGCTACTACCGGCTGGATGCGGCCGCCAGCGCACCGGATCAAATTGCCCGGCGCGGCGTCTCGGCCACCACGCGCGAGGAGTACGAACCACGAACAGTTCATATACGCCCGCCGCACCAGGATGAGAAACTCTGCGCTGTGAGCGGTGACGCGAAAGTCTACCTGCTGGTCCGGAAGCCCACGTCCTGGACGGCAGCGGTAAATTCCTCGCAAGAGAGCGTTCTTCAGGCAAATCTTTTTTACTTTCCGGGATGGACTTCTACTGTAGATGGAAACGAAATCCCCATCCACGTTTCACCAAACACCGGTGAAATTCAGGCGCACGTCCCAGCCGGAGAGCACCGGCTGAAATTGGAACTTCGGCGGACGGCGCCTCGCCTCTGTGGCGAGAGCATTAGCGCCGTGGCGCTGGTGGTTTTATTCGCAGCCTGTTGTTTTGATGGAGGGCCGTTTCCAAACTCCAAACGTGGTCGGCCGATCCTGCTTCCATTGCTGGTGTGACACGCAAGGTTTTGTAAATCCGGCAGAAATTGACAGGCTCCCAGCACATCATTAACTCGCAATTTCCACGGTTCGCCCGCCCACGTTCGGGCCGTACGGCTCGGTGCGATGCGCGTCATGCTGAAAGCGGATCGGCTCACTGGCTCTTTAAGGCCATTCGCAAAAAGCCGTCACGGCGGTTAAGCTTTGGTGATCTATGTCAGAATTATTCGCAGACGAGAACATTTCGAACAGCGGTGAACCGACTGCAGTCAACGACATGACGCCGGGAGCCGAACCGGCCCACGATGAGGATGTCATTGTGATTCAGAGAGCTCGGTTCGTTGTTGCTGTAGCTGGTTTGACCGGCTTCCTGATCGGCCTGGGCGTCGGTTACTTCACCTTCAGCTATGCATTCAATCGCGGTTTTGCTTTGGCTCGCGGGGTGCCCGGGGTTCAGAGCGTGCCCAGCGTGCAACGGCAGATACAGCCGAATGAAGGCAGAATTGATGTGAGCGTGGACGATAACCCTTATATTGGTCCCAAGAACGCCCCCGTTACCATTGTGGAATTCAGCGACTTCCAGTGTCCGTTCTGCGTGGACTTTTATGAGAAGACTTACCGGCCGCTGATGCAGAAGTACGATGGTAAGGTCCGCTTCGTGTATCGCGACTTTCCACTAAACGAGTTGCATTCGGATGCAGAAAAAGCCGCCGAGGCGGCCAACTGTGCACTTCAGCAAGGACCGGATAAATATTGGGCTCTGCACGATGCGATATTTAAGAACCAGCGGATCACCGGCATCGGCCTCGCCGCCATCGCCACGATGGCGAAGACAATCAGCGGTCTCGACACGGTAAAGCTCGACGAGTGCATCAAGAGCGGCAAGATGGCCGATGAAATTTCCAAAGACGTTCAGGACGCCAAGAGCTATGGTGTTACCGGCACGCCGACATTCTTTATCAACGGCCATCGCCTCGTCGGAGCACAGCCGCTGGCCTCCTTCAGCTCGATTATCGACAAGCTTCTTGCGGCCAAATGACTCGCATTCGTACAGCGCGACATCATCGGGGCAACCAAAGGAATCGCCGCAAAGAGACATAACGTGGTGCCACCGGAAAATTCGAACTTCAAAAAACCGGTCGTATCTGGTTGCGGTTCGATCCGTAGCACAAGCCGCGGCGGCCAAGCGCAACAGCGTGGAAGACTTCACCGACAGCGGTTGAGAGACGCTCCTTCGGCTGTCTATGTCCTGGACCGAATATCAAAGGCTTTATCAGTGAGAGTCACGATCCAACTCCATTACGATCTCAGGCGTACCCGGTCCATTTTCGGGACCTTCGTAGCGCACCCAAAAATAAGGTGGCGCAAGAGTGAACCAGAAAAAGGCCTTCGGATAAAAATGGCGGACGACATTCAGAACGCCAAGGTGCGGGACCATTTCGAGTTTGTAGCAGTCGAACTCACCCGCGGGAGTTCTCACGTGTTCTTTCCCTCGATTTTCGAAACTGATGCTGTACACGCGTGGCTCATTGCTCAGAAGGTGTACAGGAAAAGATGTGATCCGATCGAATGGAAGAAGCCGAAGAACTCCGGCGATGCCCTCGACGGCTAGAGTATCTTTTGGTACCTCAAGCGACTTCTCGCGCAACCGCCCATCCGGAAACCGCCGCTCGAAATGGACCGTACCCTTATTCAAATCGAACTGTTTCCGCTCAGTGGCGAGGGGAGCGCCGGCTAGCGTAGAGATGATCTTTTCACTATCCAGAGGCCGAAGGCCGTCTTCCGCGGACCAGGTCGATTCCATTGACCAGCGAACCTCGCCTGCGAAAGGATCCATATGCCCTTGCCCTCGCTCGGTGAAGCGGACAGCCTTTCTGCCTTGCCGGTCAGTCGGCTCCATGGTCCAGTTTGCCGACCATCGCCGTTGTCCGCTTTTATCTGAAACGACAACGGCTCCTCTGTCGGTCGGCAAAGCGGCCGGAGCCTTGATCAGGTCGAAACCAAATAGAAGGACAATCAAAACTCCATTCAGCATTAATTAGATTGTAATCAACGCAAGCGCATGTGAGCTTTGAAAGAAGTACGTGACGAAGCGAAAGATTTTTCGGGAGAGATCCTCACAGGCTCCCGGGAAACAAGCACTCCCCGCCTTGGTGTAAGGCGGGGAATGCTTGCTTGGTTTCCGGTGTGTGCCGCCAGAATCCTGGTCCGCCCACCAGCAATTACATCGAACTACTTTTTCTTCCCCTCATTTTTACTCTGCTGTTCCGCATTCTTGGCTTCGGCATTCGCAGCGGCCGGCGGCAGGCCTTTGAGTTCTTGAATCGCTTGGCCCAGCGATTCCGGATGCTGACGAGTCATTTTTGAGCGGAGGTCTTCCAGAGGAATTCCGAGGTTTTCCGATACATGCTTGGCCGCCACGTACTGACCATAGTTCTTGAATCCTTGGGAATCGGGCGCGCTTGCTTCATGACGCGGATTCGCGGGGTGATTCCCACCTGCTGAATGGTTGTCACCGGCATTACTGTTACCAGGATGCCCGCCACCGGGATTGCTGCTGCCGTGCCGGTTCCCGCCCGAATTGTTTTTACCGGGATGGTCTCCGCCGGAATTGCCTCCGCCGGAATTACCTCCACCGGGGTTGCCTCGGCCGGGATTACCTCCACCGGGGTTACCTCCACCGGGATTGCCTCCGCCGGGATTGCCTCCGCCGGGATTGCCTCCGCCGGGATTGCCTCCACCGGGATTACCTCCACCGGGGTTACCTCCGCCGGGATTACCTCCGCCGGGATTGCCTCCGCCCGGATTCCCTGCGGGATTCGCTTTTGACGGACCTCCACCGCCGGCATTGCCGCCGGGATTCGCGTTAACTCCAGGAGTGGAGGGAGCACCTGTCCTACCCTGCCCTCGGCCCTGAAGTCCGAACGAATAGCCTGCGATCAGCAATGATGCAGACAGTGCGAGCAAAAAATGGATTCGCTTCATGTTGATGTCTTATCCTCCTTGACTTTACTTACGGGGTTCATCGAGCTGCCGACTGTGAGATTCGACCCCATCGATTCGTCGCATCCATGGGACAAGTCCAGGGCATCATCGAGGCCGCCGGCCCAAAGGGCCAAACCGTTTTCCGAATCCCCAGAAGACCGTGTTAAGTCCATAACGCTTGCTGCGGCTGTATCCGACCGTGAGATCCATGCCTCGAATAGGCCCGATTCCAATCCAGGTCGAGCCACCGTGATCGCTGGCCAGATCGGCCGTGCCCACAACCTCTCTCGTTGTTTCAAACACGCGGTCAGGTCGCGGCTTGGTGAGGCCAACACCGCGGCCGCGCGAGTTTCCTGGAGACGACCTCGGGGGCTGGGGTTCCGTGTGGATTTCGACAATCTTGCTGATGATTGTCTGCTTTCCGGAGGGCAGCACAGCGTACCCTGATGCTCCGACATAAATTAGCCGTGATATCGACACTGTTGATCCCGCCTCGATATGTCCAATCAAGCCCGTTGAACTGAACGGGCGTATAAAGAAGGGTGTGTCCGATATGGTATTCGCGATTCCGACATTGGCATATGGCGCGACCCGGTGCGCGATCACCTTCTGAACTGAGTTATTCCAGTCCACTGTCGCTCGACCGGTGCTGAGGCCTTTGTCTTTATCGCCGGTTGGGGCCGTTCCGGTGATCGTCGATGTGTAGTTCAGCGCGCCTTTGAAACTCAAGCGCAGCGAGGTGTAAACGTTGCCGACTCCGCTCCGAAAACCTGAACCGGAAGTCGTACCCGATGCCGAATCATTCACGAAATAGAAAGGAACTCCGGCATCGATCCCCACATGTCTGCCGAGCTCATGGCTGAGGTTGGTGTTGAGCTTAAAAATTTGCCCAAATGAACTGGAGCTACCCTGAAATCTCTGATCGACCGTAAAGCCGTGTACGGTTTCGTTGGAATCCTGAGCGCAAAGCGCGACGGAAAGGCCGCCGGGAAAAGCCGTGCAAAATATCAAGATCGCGGCGAAGAGGCAGGACTTGCCGGAGTGTGTTCTCATGCAAGCCCAACCTAGAACGAAGGGCGGAGACCCGTCAATGCGACCTTAGTGCCAGGGCGGGTGAGGGATCGTCGACTGTAGCGGCGGTCTATGACCTCCAGCAGTCCAGCAACTTGAACGACATCGCGCGGCCATAGACCGCCGCTACAGTAACCACGCGCTACTTTTTGTGCAAAGCCCCGCCGCCACCGCCTCGTTGGCGCAGGCGGAATTCTTTAATCAGCTTCTTTGCCCACGACCGCGGCCTGGAGGCGGCAGGTTTGGATCGGGCCTGAAATCGGCCGGGAATAAATCAAACACCGCATTCATCGCGGTCACCGCCTTGGCGTGTTCGGCCATGAGCTTGTCGGGATCGGTCGCACTGGAGCTCATATCCGATATCTTCTGGTACGCGGCCACCGCCGTCTTCAGCCTGGTCTCGACCCTGTTCTTGAAATCGGCGGGCTCATTTTTGATTGAGGTGCGCAACGCGTCGGCGGC
>Ga0209058_1004846_pt1 | contig 10626 bp, 14 predicted proteins | sample GraSoiAngelo_147_FD_185904 | JGI IMG/M metagenome (GOLD analysis project Ga0209058, IMG submission 185904) | Grasslands soil microbial communities from the Angelo Coastal Reserve, California, USA - 14_1009_05_40cm (SPAdes) (version 2) | ecosystem: Environmental > Terrestrial > Soil > Grasslands ... | reverse complement strand
TCGCCGAAGCCGAAGTTGAAGTGGTGTTCGTCTCGACGAGCGCAGGCGACCGCGTTGCTCAACTCTTCTATCACTCCTTGGGCTTCCGTCGAACCCGCGGACCATGGTTCTGGTGGGCTCCTTCTCCCAAGGAGCGGGCGACACGGAGCGGCCATTGAAGGTGGGACCACGATCCGACGTTTCTTTCGGGCGAACAGAGTCTCGCCGAGGTGCTTTCCGGCGCTCGTCGGAATTTCAGTCTTTTCGTCGGGCCGCAGCGAGTTTCGCCTTCAACGCGACAATCGGCTTGAGCACCATCGGATCGACGCGACGGAGGATCGCCAGATACAGGCTCACGTAGTCGCCGAGAAACAATGTACCGAGCATTCGGCTTACGAGGGTGGGTCCATCGTCCTGGATCTCCTCGACCTTCGTCTTCTTGGAAATGAGGGAAACGGTGATGTTGAGCTGTCGACGCATCTCGGCGCTTTCGTCGCGATCCCGGAGCAAGATGGGGCGATGCGATCGCGCCCGCGCATCCTCGACCCATCCCACGAGTTCGTTGTGGTCGGCCTCGGGGAACGTGGACGAGAACGCGAGGACCTTTGAGTTCTCGTTCAGCTGCGTCTGCCACCGTCTCGCGATGGCCGAGAAGGGAGGCGCCGCGTAGACGATCGGCACCGTGGCTTGAATGCGGACGGCAAGCGCTTTCGCGCGGTTGGAGCGCAGGCCGCTCTCTGGACGCAGTTGCTCGCGGATCGATTTCAAGTGCGCAACGGCCTCATCGAGATCGGCTCTCGGATCCGAGTACGTCCAGTCCCCGCTGATCGCCGCGAGGATCCCGAAGAGATGGCCGAATGCGCCGCGCGGCGGGAGTCCCGTCGGGATGTCGAATACCGGAAAGTCGCTCTTCCCCGCGAGATCTGCCAACCTCCCACCGGAGGTGATCGCGATCCCGCGGCATCCGAGCTTGATTCCCTGGGCCGTCGCGGCCAGGGTTTCTTCCGTGTTGCCGGAATACGACAACGCCACGAGGATGTCCTCGGATCGCGCATACGACGGAAGCCGATAATCTCGGACGACCTGGATCGGGACCTTCGAACGGTCCGCGACCCACGCCGCGAACACGTCGCCGGCGATCGCCGATCCGCCCATCCCGACCAAGAAAATGCGCTGAGCCTCGTCGACCGCGAAACGGGTCGCGCGAGCCCGGGTCGCCGCGGCGATTTGGTCCGGGAGAGACGCGATGATGTCCCTCATTCCACCCGGATCGAGCTTCGCGACGGTCCGCGGCTCCAACATCGGGGGCCCCATGGGACCACTCAAAATAAGACCTCCGTCACTCCGAGTGAAAACCAATAAAGTGGTTCCTACAACAATCTTGATATACGCCGCCCAGCTCCTCAGAATTCGTGGAACTCGCACGCGCGGTGGCCGCCTTGCAGCGAGGCGAATTCATCCTCGTCTACGACGGCGATGGCCGCGAAGAGGAAACGGACCTCACGATCGCCAGCGAGTTTGTGAGTCCCGAATCGATCCGCACACTTCGCAAGGAGGCCGGCGGTCTGATCTGCACGACCCTCTCGGGTGAAGTCCGCGCGCGAATCGGCCTCCCGTTCATGGCGGAGGTCCTCCGACGATCTCGATTCGAGTTTCCGGTCCTTGACGCGATCTCGAAGGAGGACATGAAATACGATCGGCACAGCGCCTTCTCGATCTCCGTCAATCATCGCGACACCTTCACCGGCGTGACGGATGTGGACCGGGCCAAGACGATCTCGCGCTTCGCAGCGATCGCGAGGGAAGCGACGAAACGGGAGAACGGATGGGCGGCTCACGTGTTCGCGGATGAATTTCGGTCCCCGGGCCATGTACCGCTCCTGAACGCGGTGGATCCACTCCTCGTCGAACGACGGGGTCACACCGAACTCACGACCGCCCTCATGCTCATGGCGGGACTCGCGCCCACCGCGACCGTCTGCGAGATGATAGCGGACGGCGGACGAGCTCTCTCGAAGCAAGATGCAAAGGCATATGCTCGGGCGAGGAATCTCGTGTTCCTGGAAGGGCAGGACATCGTCCGAGCGTGGCGTTCGTGGTCCGTGTAATGGCGACGGGGGTCTTCGATCTCCTCCATCCCGGTCATGTGTATTTCCTCCGCGAGGCCCGAGCGCTCGGCGACGAACTCTGGGTCGTCGTCGCGCGGGACACCACGGCTCGGAAGTTCAAGCACGAACCGATCATGCCGGAGGCGGCCCGGTTCCAGATGGTCGAGGCTCTCAAGCCGGTCGACCGGGCCGTCCTCGGACACGAAGGGAACATCTACGATATCCTCGACGAGATCCGTCCGGACATCATTGCGATCGGGTACGATCAGGTGCATAGCGAGGAACGGATCCTCGCGGAGTGCCGCAAACGCGGCCTCGCGACAAAGGTCCTGCGGCTCCCCAAGTTTGAAGGGGACCTCGTCGGCACCCGAAAAATCGTGAGGAAGGTCGCGGAATGGCTCGCACTCCAAGAACGACTCGACAAGGTCGAACGCGCGGACGCGCGTCACGCCGCGGACTCGCCCACCCGTCGTCGAAAGCGAAACGCCTGAAGCGGATCGGGATCGTCGACACGTCCTTTTCGCGGTACGACATGGCTTCCGCCGCGATTGACGAACTCCGGAAGCAGGGGGAGGGCTTCACGATCGAACGGTACACGGTTCCCGGCATCAAGGATCTCGCCGCCGGCGCGCGCATCCTGTTCGACCGAGGGTGCGATCTCGTGATGGCGCTCGGGATGGTCGGACGGCAGCCCGTGGATAAGGACTGCGCCCTCGCGGCGGACTTCGGTCTCCAAGCGGTGCAGGCCCAGATCGGCAGGCACATCCTCGGCGTCATGGTACACGAGGAAGAAGCCACGGACGAGGCCGCGCTGGCCGGCCTGTTCGACCGACGGACGCGCGAACACGCGGCGAATGCGTACGATCTTCTGTTCCGGCCGGCCGCGATTCGGGCGCGCGCGGGGACCGGTCAGCGGGAGGGATTCGCCGACGCAGGGCCGCTCAAGGTGACGCGGACGTGAGGCTCGCGATCGTCGCCGCGGAGTTCAACCGCGAGGTCACCGACCTCATGGTGAAGAAAGCCCTTGCGCGGGCGGACGAACGCGACATCCGCGTGACGTCCGTCGTCCGCGTGCCGGGCGTATTCGAGATCCCCCTCGCGGTCCAGCGGCTCTTGGAGCGCGCGGATGTCGATGCCGCCGTCGCAATCGGCGCGGTGATCAAGGGGGAGACGCTCCACGACGAGGCGCTCATGGCCGCGGTGCCGAAGGCGCTCCTGGACATCGAGCGGGCGACCCACAAGCCGGTCGGCCTCGGCATCACGGGTCCGGGCATGACGGACGAACAGGCGATGGCCCGCGTCGACAAGGGAGCGGAGGCCGTCGACGTGGCCCTCGCGATGCACGAGTTGCTCCGAGGGCTCTGACGATTTTCCCCTTGAGACTCAAGCCGGAAAGGTTTAATCCCGCGCCCGTTCCATGTCGGCCGGCCCGGAGCCCACGCCATGGTCGACACGACCGCCCTCGAGTCCCTTCTCCACGAAATCGAGCAGAACGAGGGCGTGCAGGAGGCGATGCTCGTTTCCCGGGCGGGAACGTACCTCGGGGGCAGCTTTCCCCGCGGCGTCCACGTCGACACGTTCGGGTCGATGTTCGCGGTCCTCGTCGGCTCCGCGATGACCATCACCGATGAAGCGAAGGATTCGCTCGAGTCCGTCGTGATCCATTCCAAGTCGAACAAGTACCTCATCGTCCACGCGGGCCGCAAGGCCCTGCTCGTCATGCGCCTCCCGCCATCCGCGGATCCGCAGAAGACGAAGAACGCGGTCGAGAAGTATATCCCGCGGATCGAGGAACACCTGTGACCTAGATCCTTCGCATCCCGCGGAGGATCCACTCGCCCACGGCCTTCGACACGTATCGGACCGTTGCCGCGGAGCCGCGATTCCTCCCCTGCGCCAAGGTCCGGCCCTGGGACAGCAGCTGAAGTACGTCGTCCAGGCGCAATGCGCCGGCGTCGACCACGGTCACGGCCTTCGCGACCTCGTCGAGAAAATGGCTATCGCTGCCTCCCGTCTCGCCGAGCTTCCGCTCCCGGGCCAACGCGCGGGCGCGGAGGTTCCCCCGCCGTAGCGTCCGGCCGTTGCATGTCTCGTATGCCGGAAACGTGGTCTCCGCAACCGCGACGGGGCCGAGCCCGGACCAGAACCGGAACGGGTGGGCCGCGACTGGGACGCCGCCCAGTGCGACGATTCGTTCCGCGGTCTCGGATACCGAGAGGTCCCGAGGGATGACTTCGCGAATTCCGTACCCGAGGACATGGCCGGATCTCGTCGAGACCTCAATCGCCGGGATGACGAGGAAGTCGGGGTCTGCCGCGGCCTCTGCGATCTCGATTCCGCCCACGGAGTTGTGATCCGTGATGGCGACCCCCGCAAGACGAGTCTTTCGGGCGACTCCCACGAGCGCCGCAGGGTCGACGCGGGAATCGGGGGAGTACCGGGTGTGATTGTGTAGATCGAGGAGCATGAAGGGGGCCGCACGGTGGACCCTTCGCTTAAAGGCTTCCGCGCGGGGATTCCCCGCAAGCGCTTATGCGGCCGGGCCTCGATGTCAAGACGGTGATCGTCGAGTCAAAGCTCGGCATCCTGCGAGACCGAGTGCTCGTCGGCGGCCGGGAAATCGCGGTGCATCGGGGTCGGCATGGGTGGCGCCTCGTCGCCGCGGCTCGCGGTGGACTCGGGCGCGTCCAATACGATGGCTGGCGGGACCGACTCACGATTCAGTCCCCGTCCGGCTCTTTGGAGATTCGATTCCGATGGCGCAACACGATGTTCCCGTGGCGGGGGCGTGTCTACCGCGTCGGCTCGATGCTTGGCAATCGAGTGACCCTCTTCCGTGGCGGCGAACCGGTGGCCGTCGGCAAGATCACGTGGGGCGGCGTCCGGTTCGAGATGATGGACCCGGAGCTCCAGGACATTGAACGGGAGCTCGCTCTGGGATTCGGCCTCCGCGCCCAGGCGATCGCGACGGCGGTCGTCGCGGGCGTTTACTGATTGCCTAGTGGACCCACGTGCCTTCCTTCATGCCCTTGTCGACTTTGAGCGGCGTGCCGTCCACCGCGAGGCGGATCCGGGTTTCCCCATCGCGACCGAGGAAGAGGATCGTTCCATCGGGGCCGACCTGGAGCTTGTACTTCTGAAATTCGGAGAAGGGCAGGACCGGCGCTCCTCTCGCCCCGAGGACCTGCGATCCCACCGGTGCGGCGTCCGGCGGTCGCACGAGGCCGACGTCTGCGTTGTCCTCCGCCGCCAGGAGCATTCCCCGGCTTTCGATTCCGCGGAGCTTGGCCGGTTCCAAGTTCACGAGGACGACGATTTTCCGACCGCGAAGCTGGTCTTTGGAGTAATTCTTTCGGATGCCGGCGACGATTTGCCGTCTCTCCCCCCCGATGTCCACCTCGAGGATGTAGAGGTTGTCGGCGTTCGGATGCTCCTGAACATCCGCGATTTGGGCGACTCGGAGATCGAAGCGGTCCGCGGGCGTCTCCTTCGTGTCGCTGAGATCGATCTTGGTGAACAACGGCTTGCCGACGCGCAGCGCTTGGCCAGTGGGCACGTCCTCGAGGGCCTCGTCCCACGTTTGCGCATGGACGTCCGTGTCATATCCCAGCGCCCGCCAGAGACGGGAGGAGCTGAAGGGGAGGAACGGGGCCATGATGATGGCCAGGGATCGACCGACCCGCAAGGCGACGTGGAGCACGGTCCCGCAGGCCACGCGATCCTTCTTGATGAGTTCCCACGGCGCCTTCTGGTCGAAATACTGGTTTCCCAGGCGCGCGAGCTGGATCGCCTCCTTCATCGCGTCCTTCAGGTGAACGTACTCCAGGTTCTGGCCCACCTTGTTCCACTGCTGCTCGATCGCGCGGATCATCTTCTTGTCCGCGGCATCCAGGAAGTCCGCGGCGGGCACGGCATGGTCGAAGTTCTTGTCCGCGAAGGTCAACGCGCGGTGGACGAAGTTCCCGTACACGGCGAGGAGCTCGCTGTTGTTCCGCTGGGCGAAGTCCTCCCACTCGAAGTCCGTGTCCTTGGTCTCCGGCATCGTCGCGACGCCGTAGTATCGAAGCTGATCCGGATCGAACCGCTCGAGCAGGTCGGAGAGCCACACGCCCTTCCCGCGGCCCGCGCTCATCTTCTCCCCGGAGAAGTTCAGGTATTGCGTGGCCGTCACGTCGTAGGGCAGGTCGAGCTTGGCATCGGATCCGAGGAGGATCGCGGGCCAGAAGATCGCGTGGAACACGATGTTGTCTTTCCCGACGAAATAGTAGTGGCGCGCCTCGGGGTCGTACCAGAAGTCTTTCCATCCATCCGGCTGGTTGCCGCGGCGGTACCATTCTCTCGTCGCCGTCAGGTATCCCATCACCGCCTCGAACCAGACATAGATCCGCTTCGTCTCGTAGCCGGGGACGGGCACCTCGATGCCCCAATCCAGGTCGCGGGTGATCGGCCGGTCCTTCAGGCCTTCCCGGAGCCAGCTCCGCATGAAGGTGAGCACGTGGTGCCGCCAATGTTCCTTGTCTTTCGCGGCCCACTTGGCGAGCGGCTTTTCGAACGCGCTGAGCCGGAAGAAGAAGTGCCTCGTCTCCTTCGGGATGGGCGTCGTTCCGTGGATCTTGCACTTCGGGTCCTTCAGCTCGAACGGATCCAGGAGATTCCCGCAGTTCTCGCACTGGTCGCCGCGGGCCCGGGGGAAGCCGCAGTGAGGGCACGTTCCCTCGACGTAGCGATCCGGGAGGAACCGCTGGTCCGTCGTGCAAAAGGGGGAGACCATCACGGCCTCGTAGACATGGCCCTTCGCCTTCAGGGCGAGGAAGATCTCTTGCACCCACGCCTTGTGGTGCGGGTCCGCTGTGTTCCAGTAGAGGTCGTACCGCACCCCGAGCTGCTCGATGTTCCTCTCGTGGAGCGCGTGGTACCGCTCCGCGATGACGTTCGGCGGCACGCCCTCCTCGTCGGCCCGGACTGTGACCGGCGTGCCGTGCATGTCGCTCCCGCCGACCATGAGGACCTCGTCCCCTTTCATCCGGTGGTAGCGCGCGAAAATATCCGCGGGGATGAACGTCGAGACCGCATGGCCGAGATGTCGCGGACCGGACGCGTACGGCCACGCGACGCAGACGAGGATCTTCGCCATTCGCGGCGGGTCCAAGAAGGGAGGTTCATTTAAACCATTCGCGGGGAGGTCTTCCGCCCATGGAGTGCGGACGGAACCGGTCCTGATTATCACCGCCTGCAAGTTTTGGCGAATAGGTGATGGCCGGATAGCGCGATGCGCGGGCGACCGATGGGACGTGGTCCGATGGTGTTGCAGCAGCGCGCGCATCAAGACCCGAACTCGCCACGAGATTTCGCCAAGCTCATCTCGAATCTCGGGACGATGCCGCGGATCCTCTGTTGGAAGTGCCGCAAGCTCACGCCGTTCGAACTCGATCGATGCGAGCACTGCGGATCCGCGTTCGCCGGGAGCACGGGCGGCGTGTACGGGAGCGATCGCAAATCGCGGCCTCGCGCGACGTCGACGCCGAAGCCGTCATCCGGGCCACGGAAGCGCACGCTCCTCGAGATCGTGGAGGATCTCCACCACGTCAACGAAGGGACGACCTCCGTCCGCGGACGCCCGCGAGAGAAAGAGCTCTCCGTCCGTTTGTATCAATGCCCGACCTGCGGCCGGTTCGTCTCGGAGCAGTCCACCGAGTGCGTCTGCGGCGTGCGCTTCGCCCCGATGTCCGCCGTCACGTTCTCGTGTCCGGAGTGCGGGTCTCGCGTCCCGTCGGATGTGGGCGCATGCCCGGTGTGCAGCCGAGGTTTCGGCCCATCGGGCGAGGCCAGCGATTACGTGTATGCGTGCCCGCGGTGCGGAGTCCATGTGACCTCCGATGCGGTCCGCTGCTCCTGCGGAGCCTGGTTCGAGGACTGATTCTTCAGAGTATCGATTCTGAGAACCGTCCAATAAGCCCTTTATCGTTCGACCGCGTCGATTCTTCCGACGACGGACCCAGACCCGTCGGAAGGAACCCAACCCACGATGAAACCGAAACGCCCCCGGATGTCCGGCCGGAAGACGTACTATCTCGTCCTCTGGTGGATGTCTCAGACGCCGTACGCGGCGATCTTCGAGAACCAAGTCGCGGCGGAGGCCGCGGCGAACGTGCGCAACGCCCTCATGGTCACGATTTCGGGCCGTGACGTCAAGGTGGACCAAGTCCAAGACTGGTACCGCCGCGACGAATCGGGCGCCCCGATGCCCGCGGAATGGCGGGACCTCGTCGGGCAGATCCACGTCCCTTGGCTCGCGAAGCCGAAACCGTCCCTCTGACCGCGGACCGCAGCGGCCGCACCGCCCCGCGACCCGGCAGCCGAGCCAGTTCGGATCCATCTCTATCAATTCGGATAGAGGGGAAGAAACGACTATAGGCTCGGAGCACAGGAACCGGCTCATCCATGGCTTCTTTGCAAGGCCTCGTCGCGGAGTGCCCGACGTGCAAGGCCGTCGTGCCCATCGATGCTCCCGAGTGCCCTCAATGCGGAGAACTGTTCGAAACGGAATCGCCGACCGGGGCCACCGCTTCGCCGTCCACCGCGAGCGCCGAGGATTCGGCCAACGACGATGACGAGGTCAAAGAGAGGACGGGCTTCCGCGAGAAGTTCCTGTTCTACATCGGCATCTTCCTGATTCTGCTCGGCGGCCCGGGGATCGCCCTCGGATCTTGGCTCCACGACATGCTTCGGATCAGCGTCGGCGAATTCACCGCGTTCGATGCCTTTGGTCCTTGGAATCGGCTCGTCACCGCGATCGGGCTCATCGTACTGATTGTGGGCATCGTCTGTTTGATCCTGAGCCTCCGATTCTCTCGGCCCTCGGACGTCGAAAAGGACCTGAACGCCCTGCGCCAATCGTGAGTTTCGCGCGTCCCCCGCGGGCTCGACCCCTATATCATTATATACCGTACAGCGGATGCGAAAAGTGGCGGTGGCAGAGGGGTCACCGCATGGGGTCGTGGATGGCGTATTCGGGGTCTGGCTTTCGACCTTCGAACGTTCCGGTGGAGGAGGGGAAGGTGTACGAGGCCAAGATCGAAGATATCGGACGGGAAGGCGACGGACTGGCGCGGATCGCGAACTTCGTGGTCTTCGTCCCCGGGACGAAGATCGGGGACGAGGTCAAGATCCGCATCACGAAGGTCCACCGACGCATGGCGTTCGGAGAAGTCGTCCGCGAATGATGTCGCGCCGGTGCGGGGGAGTCGGGGGGCGGCCGAGCGACAGCTCGCGCAAGGCTATTCGGAGCTTCGAAAACCGTAGAATAAGCTCCTTATAGGCGCCGGCCCCCATCGAGTCCAAGGACGGTTCTGTGCTCCGCTCACGGCAGGTTGTCCTTGCGGCCGCCGCGGCCGGCGCGGCCGCACTCCTCATCGGTTCCACGCTCGCGGTGATGACGCTCCGGCCCGCCGAGAGTGACTCGGACGGAGATGGCATCCCGGATTCGGTCGAGGCGGCGACCCAGCGGAACGTCGTCGCGGCCTCGGCCGGGGATGAGTTCTCGATCGTGAGTCGCCTGGCGAGCGCCCCGTTCTCCGATCAGTTTCAAGTGTCGTACGAAGCGGGGACGTTCTTCGTCTCCTATCAGCGGGCCCGAGGAAGCGACAGCTCGTACCAGCTCGAGCTGAGGAACCTCGTCGAATGGGTGGACCGCAACAGGAACAACCGGATCGATCCGGGCGAGACCGTCGGCTTCGGGACGACGCTGGGGACGACCGCATTCGCCAACGCCCCGGTCACGAAGACCCAGCTGGAGAGCGCCGATGGTGGTCTCGTCACCGAGTTGTCGATCCGAAGCACGACCGTGAACATGACCTTGAACGTGACGGTCGCCGAACGGTTCATTCGACTATCCAACCACCGAGTCCTGACTCCCATGGAGGTCAAGCTCGACCTGACGGTCGATCGGGTGACCGTCACGCCCGGGGCCAGCCTGGGCCTCGACGTGCGCATCAACACGACGAAGCGCCTCGAGTACGGCAATCGGAGTTGGGATGACGTGAACGCATTCGCCGACGGCGAGGCCGGCATCAATGTGACCGGAGGCCCGGTGGCGAGCCCCGCGACCGTGTTCTTCTCCTGGTCCAAATCCGCGATCGCGGATGGTCTCGAGATCCCCGTGAGCTACTCGAACTTCTCGACCGGGGATCCGAATTCGTACGAAGTGTACCTGGGCTACCCGCTGACCGGCGCCCGATCCCCCGTGCGGCTCGTCCACGATCCGGTCCTCGGCGTGGACAGCGCCGCGTACAAAGGGGTCGTGACGCGTCCGCCCGAGCTCCAAGGAGACCTCGTCCTGTACGCGGGGTCCCTCGCCGCCGCGGTGATCCTCGTCGCCCTCACCCTGGTCGTCGCAGACCGCCGCCGCAAGAGACGCGAAGGATAAGGCCGGAATCCTTAACACCCAGGCCCTTTACAGTGGGGGGCGGTCCCCATGGTGGCCATTGAGAACGTTCTCCTCGCGGCCGAATCGGTCTTCGCGCTCGTGCTCACGGTGATT
>Ga0209058_1004840_pt1 | contig 10636 bp, 8 predicted proteins | sample GraSoiAngelo_147_FD_185904 | JGI IMG/M metagenome (GOLD analysis project Ga0209058, IMG submission 185904) | Grasslands soil microbial communities from the Angelo Coastal Reserve, California, USA - 14_1009_05_40cm (SPAdes) (version 2) | ecosystem: Environmental > Terrestrial > Soil > Grasslands ... | reverse complement strand
CCCTTTGGCGCCGTCGTCGACCTCTTTCCCTGCCCGCTCGTGGACGACGAGGTGACGCGCGAGGTCCTCAGCTTTGCTCAGCGCCATGTGACCGAGCGCGGGGCCGCCTTCCTGACCGCGCTGCTCCCCGCGCGGCAGGAGCGCCATCTCCGCGCCTTCGGCTTCGTGCGCGTCCCGCGGGCCCTGAACCCCCGCCGGTGGTACCTCGGCGGCCGCTGCGGGCCGGCCGAGGAGGCCTTTTTCCGCGACATCGCCAACTGGTACATCACCTACGGCGACTCGGACATCGTCTGATCCTGCCCGCATGAGCCCCGCCACTCCGACGCCCTTCACGGTCGGCATCCCGGTATACAACGAGGAAGCGATCCTCGTGCTCAACACCGAGCGGTTGCTCGCCTTCCTCGACGGTCTCGGGCGCGAGTACGAGGTCATCATCGGGTCGAACGGCTCGACCGACTCGACGACGGCCCTCGGCGTGGACCTGAGCCGCCGCTTCCCGCACGTCAGCTTCTTCCACTTGCCGGAGCGCGGCGTGGGTCTCGCCTTCCGCGAGTTCGTGGCGCGGGCGCGCTACCCGTTGCTCGTCTCGGCCGACATGGACCTGTCGGTCGACATGTCCTTCATCCCCGCCGCGCTCGAGCTGCTCGAGACGCACGACATCGTGGTGGGCTCGAAGAAGCTCGGCCACCAGAAGCGGTCCTGGCTGCGCAAGCTCGGCTCGGACCTCTTCCTCCGCATCGCGCGGCTGCTGCTCGGGATCGGCTACGAGGACTATTCGATCGCCGCCAAGGCGTACCGCATCGAGACCTGCAGGCGCTTCACCGACCGGATCAACATCGGCTCCTCCTACGTCATCGAGATGTGCTTCCTCACCCAGCGCTCCGGGGGGCGCGTCATCCAGATCCCCGTCTCCTGCGAGGACTGGCGCGCGTCGAAGTTCAACCTGGTGCACGAGGCGCTCTACAAGTACAGCCACCTCGTGCAGCTGTGGCTGACGGACGGCAGACGGTGAGCGAGCACCCGGCCCGCCGCAGCGGCGACCCGTGGTGGACGCTCGCCTGGCTGGGTCTCGTCCTGGCGATCCCGCTCCGGCTCGCCTTCTTCGCCGGCTTCGGCCTGGGAGACGACCCGAACGAGTCCTTCGCCGTGATCGGCTTCGCGGAGCGCCTGCGCCTGAACCCCGCCGACTTCATGCACTACCGGGTGATCAACGTCGTCCTCCGGGGGCTGCTCTACCGCGTCTTCTCCGTCAACGAGCTCGCCTTCGTCCTGCCCATCCTGGCCTTCGCGCTCGGCACGCACGCCATGTCGATCGTCCTCGCACGCGACCTCCTCGGCGCGCGCGGCGCCTTCCTCACCTCGCTCCTCTTCCTGGTGACGCCCTACGAGACCCTCGCCTCGACGGCCAACGTCCCGGACTACATCCATGCCTTCTTCGGCGTCGCGTGCGCGTGGGCGGCCTATCGCGGCTATCACCGGCGGAGCGACCGCTACATGGCGCTCGCCGCCGTCTTCCTCGTGCTCGGCCTGCTCAACCGGCTGTCGATGGTCCTCCTCGTGCAGACGCTCGGCGTCGCGACCCTGTGTACGCTCCGGCAGTGGCGCCGCTGGGTCGCCCTGTGGGCCGTGTTCGCGGTGCTGGTGGGGCTCGTGTGCCTCGCCGACTTCTTCTACTCCGGGCTGCCGTACGGCTGGATCGCCAACTCCTCCGGCGGCATGGGAGGCCTCGACGTCACGCGTATCCTCGGCTTCGAGCTGATGGTGTACCCGCGCTACGTCTTCCACCACAACGACTACCCGAACTGGATGTTCGGGCTCACCGGCTGGTGCGCCCTCCTCGGGGCACTCCTCGCCCTCGGGCGCGCCGTGCTCCGCCGGGCCGGTGGTGCGGAGTGGTTCGTCGTCCTGGCCTTCTTCGTGTTCGTCGCCCTGTTCGAGTTGATGCCGCACCGCCTGACGCTGCACGCGTACTGGTCCCATCCGCGGATCTTTCGCTACCTCGCCCAGGTCTCGCCGGCCCTGTATCTGAGCGGAGCGTACCTCCTCGACCGGCTCTGGGCGGTCGGGCCGCGCGGCTCCCCGGTCGGGCTCGGCGCGGTCCTCTGCGTCCCGGTCGCGCTGTTCGGGCTCCAGCAGACGCCGCGCGTCGCGGGGCCGCTGTGCGACGCCAACCGCGACGGCCGCCAGCTGATCGCGTATCTCAGGACGATCGCGACCGACAAGCCGGTTCCGCTGTTCACCGACACCTGGCGGATGCTACTGGTCCAGGCCCAGTACCCCCGCCACGACAAGGCGTGGGCGCCCCACGGCGTCCTACCGGACTCGAACGACGAGAAGGTCCGCTTCCTCCGCTCCGTGCAGGAGGGGCTGGTGATCACCGGCGGCGCGACGCTGCCCTGGTACAGCGGCATCGACCTGATCGTGAGCCTCTCCCGGCTCGACTTCACCGTCCCGCCCAGCTGGACCCTGCTCCGCGAGTTCGACGGCAAGCTCACCAGCTGGCGGGTCGAGCCGCTGCGGGTGTGGTCGGTGAAGGGCGAGGATTCCGCCACGCCTGCGGTCCACGTCGACACGAGCCAGGAGCCGAAGGCGCTGTTCGCGGCGGGGATGGCGAGCTTCGATCGAGGCGACTGCCCCGGCGCACGGCCCTACTTCCAAGCGATCATCGACCGCTCCCCGCCGGCGGAGCTGGCCCCGGACGGCTGGTACTTCGACACCATCTGCAGGTTTCGCGACGGGGACTGGGAGGGGACGCTCGCCGGCTTCCAGGAGCTCGTGCGCAGGTTCCCGGGCAGCATCTATGTCCCGGGCGCGTACTATCACATGGGGCTCGCCTACGCGGGTCTCGGCGACACCGCCCGGGCGCGACAGACGTTCGAGTACGTGCGCGAGCAGTTCCCGCGCGACGAGACCGTCAGCCGGATGGCGGCGGAGCGGCTGGCGGAGATGCCGGCGGACCGCGGAGCCGGTCTGCTCGGCAGGCTCTGGAAGAGGCTCTGGCGGCGCTGATGCCGTCCTGACACCCCCGACGGGGTCGCCGCTCAGCGCCCCAGCTTGGCGCGCGGCGCCCGGATCTCCGCGCGCAGCGCGAGGAGCTCCCAGAACGCACGCGCGATCACGCGGGGGTTGCCGCCGGTCTGCGTTCCCACCCGTCGCGGCAGGTGGTGCACGCCCACCTCGACGATGCGCGCCCCGGCGCGCTGCGCTTTGCCGAGCAGCTCGGCGTTGATGAGGGCGCCGTCGGACCTGAGGTCGAGGTCGGCGACGAGATCGCGGCGGAGCAGCTTGAAGGCGCAGTTGAGGTCGCGCACGCGCACGCCGAGGAGGGCGCGGACGAGGAGACGGCCGAAGAGCCAGGCGTAGAGGCGCCGGAACCACGGATCGTGCCTGCGCAGGCGATAGCCGGCGACGATGTCGGCCCGCGCCGTGTGCGGCAGCAGCGGGAGCAGCTCGCGCAGATCGAACTGGCCGTCCGCGTCGGTGAAGAACAGCCAGGGCAGGGTGGCGGCGGCGAAGCCCGAGCGGATCGCGGCGCCGTAGCCCCGGTTGCTCGGGTGGTGCACGGCGCGGACCTCGGGCGTCTCGCGGGCAAGCGCGTCGGCGAGCGCGCCGGTCCCATCACGGCTGCCGTCGTCGACCACGATGACCTCGAACCGTCCGCCGAGCTCGCGCAGCACCGCAAGCGCGCCCGCGACGGTCGCTGGCAGGTTCGCGGCCTCGTTGTAGGCGGGGAGGACCACGCTGAGCGGGATCGCCGCCTGGGCGCCCGTGTTCGCCGTTCCCTCCGACGTCCCCCCGGTCCCGTCCATCTCACCGCTCCTCCCGCAGCGCCCGCTTGTCCACCTGGAACATGGGCGCGTGAGCGGCAGCTCGGCGAGCACGGTGAGGCCGTCGGGGCCGAGGGGTCGGCTCGAGCCGCCCGCACATCTAGTCGAGCCGCTCCTGCGCCTCCCGCCCGGTCCCTTCGACGACGCGGTCCACGATGAAGAGCGGCCGCCGCTTCGTCTCGTCGAGCGCGCGCCAGAGGTACTCGCCGAGCACGCCGAGCGTGACGAGCTGGACGCCGCCCATGACAAGGATCACGACCATGAGGGCCGTCCACCCCTGGATCGGGATGTTGTTGGTGAGCCGCAACACGGTCACGACGACGGCGTGCGTGAAGCCGGCGACCGCGAACAGCACTCCCAGGAGCTGCACCAGGCGGATCGGGAAGTACGAGAACGAGACGAACGAGTCGATGAAGTACTTGAGCCTCTTCCGGAGCGTCCACATGCTCCGGCCCTTCTCCCGGGCGCGGCGAGCGTAGGGAATCGTCGCGCGCCGGAAGCCGGTCCAGAGGATGAGCCCCATGAGGGTCGTGTTCTTCTCCTTGACCGCGACGACCGTGTCGACCACCTTGCGGTCGATGAGCACGAAGTCGAACCCGCCGACGGGCATGTCGGGCAACGCCCATCGCCGCATCGCGCGGTAGTAGAGGCCCGCGACCAGGCGCTGCACGAAACCCTCCGCACGCTCCGCGCGCACGGCGAGGACCACCTCGTGGCCCGCGCGCCACAGCGCGACCATCGCTGGGATGAGCTCGGGCGGATCCTGGAGGTCGGCCGAGATGAGCACCGCGGCGCGCCCGCGCGCATGGGCGAGCCCCGCGACGCAGGCGGTGAAGGAGCCGAAGTTCCGCGAGAGCTTCACGAGCCGGGCGCGCGGCTCGCGCGCCGCGTACTCCTCCAGGACCCGCCACGACCCGTCCTCCGACCCGTCGTCGACGAAGACGTACTCGAACTCCGGCCCGGGTGCCGCGCGTTCGAGCGCCGCCGTGAGGTCCGGGAGGCTCTCCTCGTTGTGGAAGACCGGGACGACGACGGAGATATCAACCATGAAACTCCAGCACCGCACTGACGACGGCCGCGATCTCCGCTTCGGTGAGCTGGGGGAAGAGCGGCAGGCTCACGAGCCGACCGGCCGCGGCTTCCGCGACCGGGAAGGCGCCCGGTCCGAGGCCCCAGGCGCGGTACGAGGGCTGGAGGTGGAGCGGGACCGGGTAGTGGATGAGCGCGGTCACGCCGCGTCTGCCGAGATGCGCCAGCAACTCGTCGCGGCGGTCCGAGAGCACGGGGAAGAGGTGATGGGCCGATTCGCCGCCCGCCGTCACGGCCGGGATCTGGACCCCGCGAACCTCGCGCGCGTAGATCGCGGCGATCTCCGCGCGGCGCCGGTTCCAGGCATCGAGGTGGCGCAGCTTGACGCGCAGGATCGCGGCCTGCAGCTCGTCCATCCGGCTATTGAGCCCCTGGATCTCGTGAACGTAGCGCGTCCGCTGCCCGTACTGCCGGAGCATGCGAAGCTGTTTCGCGAGCCCGGTGTCCGACGTGGCGACGGCGCCCGCGTCGCCGTACGCGCCGAGGTTCTTCGACGGATAGAAGCTGAAGCACGCGAGCACGCCGAAGGTGCCGACCTTCCGCCCGGCGTAGCGGGCGCCGTGCGCCTGGGCGCAGTCCTCGACCACCGGCACGCCGAGCTGGAGGAGCGGCGCGAGGTCGGCGGGGCTGCCGTAGAGATGAACGGGGATCACCGCGCGTGTACGCCGCGCGACGGCCGCCCGCGCCCTGGCCGGATCCATCATGAGGGTCGCCGGATCGATGTCCACCGGCACCGGCGTCGCCCCGGTCATCCGGATACCGGTCGCCGTCGGCACGCACGTGTTGGCGGGGAGGAGCACCTCGTCGCCGGGCCCGACGCCGAGCGCAAGGAGCGCGAGCGCCAGGGCCTCCGTGCCCGACGCGCAGGCGACGACGTGCTCGACGCCGAGCCACTCGGCGAACTCGCGCTCGAATCCCTCGCCCTCCTCGCCCAGGAGGAAGCGGCCGCGCGCGAGCACGGCGGCCACGGCCGCGTCCACCTCGGCGCGGATCGCGGCGTACTCGCGCGCTAGGTCGCCGAACGGGACCGTCGATGTCGACATGTGCGCGGCCGGCTCGCCGTCCTGGCGCCGCAGAAGCAGACCCAGCCCGCCTGCCGGAGCGGGTTTCCGTAGACGAGCACATGGTCGGGTACGTCCTTCGTCACGACGCTTCCCATCCCGACCATGGCCCAGCGCCCGATGGTGACTCCCGGACCGATCACCGCCGCCCCACCGAGCGATGCCCCCTCCCGCACGGTCGTGATCGCGGGCTCGACGGGGCGCCGGCTTCGCGGCAGCGGGTCGTTCGTGAAGGTCACGTTCGGACCCACGAAGACCCGATCCTCGAGCCGGATGCCGTCCCAGAGGTACACCCCGCACTTGACCGTCACGCCGTCGCCGATGACGACGTCGTTCTCGACGAAGACGTGCGAGTTGATGTTGCAGTTGCGGCCGATGCGCGCCCCGCGCAGCACGTGGACGAACTCCCAGATGCGAGTGCCGGCGCCCACGTGGGGCGTGTCGACGATCGCCCGGCGGTCGACGTACGTGGCCGCCGCGGTCACCAGTAGTGGGCCTTCCACTTCCGGTAGTAGTCCACCGTCGGACGGATCCCGTTCTCGACCGACGTCCGCGGCTGCCATCCCACCACGTTTGCGATTCGGGAGATGTCGCCGTAGAAGTCGCCCGGCTCCTGCGCTGCGCGCTCCGGCGAGAACGGCGCGTACTCCCAGCGTCCCGTGCCGGCAATCGCGATCAACGTCTCGGCAAACTCCTGGAAAGTGGTCGGCGTCCCGGACCCGACGTTGAAGACCTGACCGTGCGCCGCCGGACACCGGGCACACTCGACGAGCGCGTCGACGCAGTCGTCGACGTAAAGGAAGTCTCGCTTGATCGATCCGTCGCCGAAGATCTCGATCGTCTGCGCGTCGATCGCGAGTCGCACGAACCAGTTCGCCACTCCGTACTGCGAATGACGCATCTGCGCCCGGGGACCGTAGACGTTCGTCAGCCGCAGGTTGACGGAGCGAATGCCGAACTGCTCGTGGTAGACCTGCATCATCCTCTCGGCCGTGAGCTGCGAGATCTCGTAGATCCCCTTTGGATTGGTCGGCGCGTCCTCGGACACCGGCAAGCGCGCCGCGGGCCCATACTGCCCCCGGGTCCCTGCCCGCACGATGATCACGCTGCGGTTGTGCGCCTTGCAGGCCTCGAGGAGGATCGCGCTCCCCTTGATGTTGATGTCGATGTCGTCGAAGGGGTCGACTACCATGCTGCGGAGGTGGCTCACCTGCGCGGCCAGGTGGAAGGCGTAGTCTTTTCCGCGCACGATGTAGTTCATGCCGTGGCGGTCGCGGATGTCCGAGATGTTGAGCGTCACGCGGTCCCGGATCGGTTCGATGTTGAAGAGGTTCCCGCCGTAGTCGGGAATCATCGCGTCGAGGAGCGTCACCCGCGCGCCGAGCTCCACGAGGCGGATGGCGAGCGCGCTGCCGATGAACCCGACCCCGCCCGTGACGAGGACGTTCGCGCCGTCGAAGTCGCGTGCCGTCATGCGCGTCGTTGCCGCCGGGGAACGGGTACGTACCGAACCGCGAGGGCGCCGGACCTTAGCGGGAGCGCGCTGCGGTTGTCCAGCGCCGCCGCGCTCCTCACGCCCGCATGATCGCCGCGGGGGACCTCCTGGCCGCGTCGCCCCGGATCGCGCAGGGTCTCGCGCTCGTGGTGCTGATCGGCGCGGTCGCGCTGCTCGTCCGCTCGCTCTTCGCCGCTTCCCGGCCGGCCCCGGACGCCAGGGCGACCATCGGCCGCCGCCACGAGCTCGCGCTGCTCGGCCTCGTCCTCACGGGCGCGGTCGCCATGCGCCTCGCCTGGTGCCGGAGCGACTTGACGGCGCCCTTCTGGTTCCCGGAGGCCGAGACGCTCCACGTGGCCAAGCTCCTCCAGTCCGGTACCGCCTGGAGCGCCTGGCGGCGGTCGTGGGGCAACTTCCAGGTGGGCTGGCTCCACGACTCGCCGCTCATGCTGCCCGTCGCGCTGGCATTCCAGCGGGTCCTCGGGCCGTCGTTCCACCTGCCGCTCGTGATCGGCGCCTTCTACGGCACGGCCGGCGTGCTCCTTGCCTGGGCGGCCGGCCGCGCAGCCCACTCGCCGCCCGTCGGCCTCCTGTTCGCGGCCTTCGTCGCGGCCTCGCCGCTCGAGCTCGTCTGGTCCCGGCTCGGCGGGCTCTACATCGCCTGCGTGCCGCAGGTATTGCTCACGATCTGGCTCGGCTTGCAGGCCGGCCGGCGCGGCTCGCTCGTCCTTGCCGTGCTCTCCGGCCTGGTCGCGTGGTCGAGCCTGTACTACTACTACGCGGCGCGCGTGGCGATTCCGCTCGTGCTCGTAGCCGTCGCGCAGGGCCTCCAGCGCACGCGGACGAGCTTCCTGAAGGCGGTGGCCCTCGTCGCCTGCCCGGCCCTCACGATGGCCGCCGTCTTCCTCCTCTGCCGGATGGAGGCCGTTTTGCCGGCTGTTTGGCCGTCCTACACCGGCTACATCGGCAACCGGGGCGAGCACAGCCTCGCCGAGGTCCTGCAGACGATGCGGGGCAGCGTCGACGAGTTGGACCGGCAACTCCGGTACGCCCTCGAGCAATACTTCCTCTACGACCGGGCGGGCGCCGGCTACTTTCACGGGCAGTGGCTGCAACGCGGAGGCGGAAGGGCCCTCGGCTGGGGGATCGATCATGGCGGTTTGTGCCTCGCCCCAGCCGCGGCGCTCGGCGGGCTGGGTCTGCTCTCCGCCCTCCGGCGACCGACGCGCTCCTTCCTGTGGCTGCTCCTGACGGCCGCCGGGCTCGCGTTGCCCGTCCTGAGCTTCACCACGGCGCGACGGCTCCTCGTTCTCGACCTCGGCTGGTGCGCGCTCGCCAGCCTGGGCGCGTTCACCGTGCTCCGCTCGCGGCTCTGCGACGCCCTCCCCCCCCGCGTCGTCGGGGGCCTCGCCGTCTTCGCGTTCGCGCTCCTCGGCGCGTGGTCCTTCACGTGCGTGACGCTCCTCAACGCGACGCTGCCGAAAGGGGGGGGCGAGCCGATCCCCTTCGGCGAGTCCGGTTTCGGGGACGGGCTCACGTGCCTCCGCTGCTTCGAGGCAGGGCACGAATGGCGGCGCGAGTTCGCCGCGGGCGCCTTCGTCGTCCTCAGCGAGAACGACCTCGAGCGCGAGAATCGGACCAGCCCGGGCGGCCTCCCGCTCTACGGGAAGCTCGCCGCGCTCGTCGCCGGGCAACCCGACCGTTTCCTCGACCTCTACGCAGCCATGGGCGACTTCGACGTCGAACCGCCGTCCGTTGGGCCGCTCTACGACGGCACGCGGATGAATTTCGACGCATGGGTCGTCGAGCGCATCGAGAAGGCGCAGCCCAGCCGCATCCTCTGGCACTTCGAGCGACCGACCCAGTGGGAGCGCTGGCTTGCGGGCCGGCTCGCCCGCGCGGGCGGCACGCTTCGCACATTCACGACGCCGCTTTCCGCCACGCCGGCGATCGAGGTCGCGACGCCGTGGGCGGCGCGCGACGGCGCCTTCGCCGTGCTCCGCGAGCTGGCGGCGCCGCTCACCGGGGACCCGGCTGCCTGCTTCGAGCTGCGGAAGGTTGCCACGACGCACGCAGAGTCGCTGCCGCTCGCACTCGCCGGCGTGCCCGAGGAGCGTCCCGCCGCGGCGCCCGACTGGGCCATCGGCAGCTGGCACGTGCTCCAGTACCGCGGCCGGACGATGCCGGCCACGGAGCCCGCGGGCCTCGCCGTCGAGCGCGACGCGGGCATGGGTGGGGTGCGTATCCACCTCCTCGGCCGCTGGGGCGAGTACGGAATCTACGAGGCGCCGTCGGGCGCGACCCGTGCCGCCAGCGTGCCGGTCTCCGCTCGGCAGGGGCTCGGCTGCGCAGTGCGCGTCGGAGAGCGCTGGTGGATCGTCGATCCGACGACCGGCCGGCTCCTGCCCACGGATCCGGGCGCCGGCTGGGTGCCCGCCGGGGCGTGGACCGGGATCGGTCGCACCCCCGATGGTGATGTCCTGCTCGCCTCGGCCGAGCAGGCGCTGGTCGTGCTCGACGTCGCCCGGCACGCCGAACGGGCCCGCTTCTCTGCGCTGGTCGGGCCGTCGCGCCGGGTGACGACCGGCGAGTGCACCCCCGTGCTCGCCGGCGATGGCTGGTACGCCACGTTCAACAACCTCACCTCGGCGCTGAGCGTCTACGACACCGCCGGCCGCCCGCTCGGGACGGCGCGTCTCGACCGAGTCCTCGGCCTCGGCGCGAACATGATCACGGCCGTCGGAGGCGCCGGGAACCGGGTCGGCGTGGGCTACGCCACGAACGTCGACACACTCGAGCTCGAGGTCCACCCGGGCTGCACGGTGCCGGCGTCGCCGTCGCCATAGGACGAAATTCGGCGTGAGCTTCGTCGCCACCCTGCGCGGGTAGCTTGTCCGTGCCGGCGGCCGCCCCGGCGGTCAGCGCCTCCCCCGCAGCGCCTGCTTGTCCACCTTGAACATCGGCGTGAGCGGCAGCTCGGGCAGCACGGTGAGCCCGTCGGGCCGCTTGAAGCTCGCGAGCTCCGCGCCGAGGAAGGCGCGCAGCTCGGCGAGCGTCGGGGGCTGGGCGGGGTCGCGCGGCACGACGAAGGCCCAGCCCACCTCGCCGAAGACCGCGTGCGGCACGCCGACCACGGCCGCACGGGCGACCCTGGGGTGGCGGGC